>Ga0115550_1000434_pt1 | contig 35490 bp, 40 predicted proteins | sample COGITO_mtgs_1005_FD_87177 | JGI IMG/M metagenome (GOLD analysis project Ga0115550, IMG submission 87177) | Pelagic marine microbial communities from North Sea - COGITO_mtgs_100511 | ecosystem: Environmental > Aquatic > Marine > Epipelagic | place: Germany:Helgoland, sampling site Kabeltonne...
TTCGCCGTGCTGGCTCGTCATCCCCAGCAGAAAACCATCTTGTTTGGCCATGTCCATCAGGAGTTTGACGAGGTGCACCGCGGGGTGCGGCTGATTGCCAGCCCCTCCACCTGCATCCAGTTCAAACCGCTCAGCGATGGTTTCGCGCTGGATGAGTCCGGTCCGGGCTGGCGCTATCTCACCCTGCATCCCGATGGCCGGGTGGCGAGCCAGGTGTGGCGCCTGCCAGTGGGGCAGTTTGTGCCAGACCCCGATGCCACCGGTTATTGAGGAGAGCATTGCATGAAGTCGGTTCTCCTTTATCTGCACGGTTTCAACTCTTCGCCAGGTTCTGCCAAGGCGCAGCAGATGGCTGCCTGGGTCGCCGAATACAGACCCGACATCGAGGTCATTATTCCGGCCCAGCCCAATACGCCTGCCGCTGCCTGGGCTGCCATCGAGAAAATCATTGAAGATGTCAGTGCCCGTCATGGTGCCCATCTCAAGCTCGGCGCCGTGGGCAGCTCGCTCGGCGGTTTTATGGCGACCCGGGTGGCCGAGCGCTATGGCTGCCGCGCGGCCCTGATCAATCCGGCGGTGCGCCCCCATGAGCTGCTCTGCGACTATCTGGGCCCCCAGACCAATCCTTATACCAACGAGTGCTTCGAGCTGCTGCCGGTACACATGGATGAACTGCGGGCGTTGGCGGTACCTGTGACGGCGCCTGAACGGCTCTGGATCCTGCAACAGCAGGAGGACGAGGTGCTCGACTATCGCAAGGCGCTGACCGAATATCAGTTCGCCCGTCTCTCGCTGGAGTGCGGCGGCAATCACGCCTTCACCGGGTTTGAACGCTACCCCGCCCAGATCATCCACTTCCTCGGGCTCTAGCGATGCAACCGCCGTTGGCCACCTTTCTGGAACAGGTGCTGGCCACGGCGCAAGCAGGCCTCACCTACTCCAGGGATCCCTTCGATATTGGCCGCTTTGAGGCGCTCAGAGCGGCCACCGTCGCCCTGATTGCCAGTCATAGCGACCTGAAACCGGACGCCATCGCAGAGTGGATCGACCTCGATCTCGGCTACCCCACTCCCAAGCTGGATGTGCGAGCCCTTATCGTTGATAAGGCTGGCCATATCCTGCTGGTGCAGGAGCGTAGCGACGGTTGCTGGACCCTGCCCGGCGGCTGGTGTGATGTCGGTGACTCGCCAGCCGATGCCGTGGTGCGCGAGGTCGTTGAAGAGACTGGCCTCGAATGTCGGGCGGTGCAGCTGCTGGCTCTGTTCGACAAGCTCAAGCACCCCCATCCGCCCCAGCTGCCCCACGCCCACAAGGCTTTCTTTTTGTGCGAGGTGATCGGTGGCCAGCTGCTCGGCGAAACTGATGAAACACAAGGTGCAGGTTACTTCCCCATCGACGACTTGCCTGAACTCTCCTGTCATCGGGTGGTGGCGTCCCAACTGCGCACCCTGCATGCCCATCTTTTGCAAGGGCGGCGCGAGACGCTGTTCGACTGACCCGATTGGAGGGCGCATCAGCTAGCAAGGAGGCTGGATGATCAAACGCATTGGCAATACCCGGATTGAGGAAAAGCACAGAGCCAGCTGTCACTGCGGGGCCGTGGTACTGGAACTTACCTTGCCGGATGGGGTGGTGGATCCCCGTCGCTGCGACTGCTCCCTCTGCCGGCGGCGCGGCGCCATCGTCGCCTCTGTACCGCTCTCGGGCATACGCATCCTGCAAGGGGAGGCCGAACTGCGCTGCTACCAGTTCAACACTCGTACCGCAAAGCACTACTTCTGCAGCGTCTGCGGCATTTATACCCATCACCAGCGTCGCTCCAATCCGGCCGAGTATGGTTACAACCTTGCCTGTCTGGAGGGGGTCAACCCGTTCGAGCTGGCTGAGGTGCCGCTGCGCGACGGGGTAAACCATCCGGCCGATCGAGGGAAATAGCCACAAGGGCGTCATCCGCAGATGTCATCATCAGGGTGGCAGCGTCTTTTGGTTTCCATGTCTCCTTCTCCAGGCTGACACAGGCACTCTCTGTGGCGTCAGGCGCATCTGATCCCGGCTCAGTATCTTGTCGGCCCCTGTCTGGATCACCCTTTCCCGCCGTCGGGTTTGTCCAAGGCCCTCCCAACGAGTAAGATTCTCCCCAAACGTCAATTCGCAAGGCCCTCCATGTCCACTCAATACAATGCGGATGCCATTGAGGTCCTCAATGGCCTCGAACCGGTGCGTCGTCGCCCCGGCATGTACACAGACACCACCCGGCCCAATCACCTCGGCCAGGAGGTCATCGACAACAGCGTCGATGAGGCGCTGGCGGGCCACGCCCGTACTCTGGAGGTGACCCTGTTTGAAGACCAGTCCCTCGAGGTGATCGATGACGGCCGCGGCATGCCGGTCGACATTCACCCGGAGGAGGGGGTATCCGGCGTGGAGCTGATCCTCTGCAAGCTGCACGCGGGGGGCAAGTTCTCCAACAAGAACTACCAGTTCTCCGGCGGTCTGCACGGGGTGGGCATTTCTGTGGTGAACGCCCTCTCCGATCGGGTCGAGGTGACGGTGCGTCGCGATGGCCAGGTCTATGACATAGCCTTCGAGCGCGGCGACAAGGTGCAGGAGCTGACCATCACCGGCACCTGCGGGCGCCGCAACACTGGTACCCGGGTGCGATTCTGGCCGCAGGCGAGCTATTTCGACTCGCCCCGCTTCTCGGTCACCAAGCTGGAGCACCTGCTCAAGGCCAAGGCCGTGCTCTGCCCCGGCCTCACCATCAAGTTCCTCGACAAGAACACCGGCATCAAGCTGGAGTGGTGCTATGAAGATGGCCTCAAGGATTATCTGGTCGATGCGGTCAAGCAGTTCACCTGCCTGCCGGAGCAGCCCTTCGTCGGCGCCTTCAGCACAGAGCAGTCTGCGGTGGACTGGGCGCTGTGCTGGCTGCCGGAAGGGGGTGAGTGCCTCGCTGAATCCTATGTGAACCTGATCCCGACGCCGCAGGGCGGTACTCATGTCAACGGCCTGCGCCAGGGGCTGCTCGACGCCATGCGCGAGTTCTGCGAGTTCCGCAACCTGTTGCCGCGCGGGGTTAAACTGACCCCGGAAGATATCTGGGATCGCTGCGCCTACATCCTCTCCATCAAGATGCAGGATCCCCAGTTCGCCGGTCAGACCAAGGAGCGGTTGTCGTCGCGCCAGAGCTCGGCCTTCGTGTCGGGGGTGGTGAAGGACTCCTTCAGCCTGTTCCTCAACAGCAATACCGAGCTGGCGGAGCAGATCGCCGAGATCTGCATCTCCAGCGCCCAGCGCCGGTTGCGCGCCGCCAAGACTGTGGTGCGCAAGAAAATCACCCAGGGCCCGGCTCTGCCCGGCAAGCTGACCGACTGCAACTGCGCCGACCCCATGCAGGGCGAACTCTTTCTGGTGGAGGGTGACTCGGCGGGCGGCAGCGCCAAGCAGGCGCGGGATCGCGAATTCCAGGCCATCATGCCCCTGCGCGGCAAGATACTGAACACCTGGGAGGTGGAGGCTGGCCAGGTGCTCGCCTCGCAGGAAGTGCACGACATCTCTGTAGCCATCGGGCTTGATCCCGACTCCGAAGATCTCTCCGGCCTGCGCTACGGCAAGGTGTGCATCCTCGCGGATGCGGACTCGGACGGTCTGCACATCGCCACCCTGCTCTGCGCACTGTTCGTGAGGCACTTCCGCACCCTGGTCAACAAGGGCCACGTCTATGTCGCCATGCCGCCGCTCTACCGGATCGACATCGGCAAGGAGGTCTACTACGCCCTCGACGAAGACGAGAAGAACGGCGTGCTGCAGCGGGTCGAGGCCGAGAAGAAGAAGGGCAAGGTGATGGTGACCCGATTCAAGGGTCTGGGCGAGATGAACCCGAAACAGCTGCGGGAAACCACCATGGATCCCAACACCCGCCGTCTGGTGCAGCTCACCATGGGCGAGATGGAGGAGGGGGACGAGACCCTGCAACTGATGGACATGCTGCTGGCCAAGAAGCGCGCCCCGGATCGTCGCGAGTGGCTGGAAGAGAAGGGCAACCTCGCCATCATCTAAGCCGTCGGTCACCAGCCGACCCGCATTTCAGGCGTGCCCTCTGAGGGCGCGCCATAGCAAGAGAAAAACATATGAGTGATGCTATCGAGCTCAGTCTGGACGGGGTAGAGCGCCAGCCAATGCGCACCTTTACCGAACAGGCTTACTTGAACTACTCCATGTACGTCATCATGGATCGGGCCTTGCCGCATATCGGCGACGGCCTCAAACCGGTGCAGCGGCGCATCATCTACGCCATGAGCGAGCTGGGGCTGTCGGCCCTCTCCAAGCACAAGAAATCCGCCCGTACCGTGGGTGACGTGCTGGGTAAGTACCACCCCCACGGCGACAGCGCCTGTTACGAAGCCATGGTGCTGATGGCCCAGCCCTTCTCCTACCGCTACCCGCTGGTGGACGGTCAGGGCAACTGGGGTGCGCCGGACGATCCCAAATCCTTCGCCGCCATGCGTTACACCGAGGCGCGGCTGTCGCGCTTCTCCGAGCTGCTGCTCTCCGAGCTCGGCCAGGGCACTGTGGACTGGACGCCGAACTTCGATGGCACCATGAAAGAGCCGGTAGTGCTGCCCGCCCGCCTGCCTCACATACTGCTCAACGGCATCACAGGCATAGCCGTGGGCATGGCGACCGACATTCCGCCCCACAACGCGCGGGAAGTGGCCTACGCCTGTGCAGAGCTGCTCGACAACCCCAATGCCGGGCTGGATGCGCTGATGGCGCACATTCAGGGGCCGGACTACCCGACCAGCGCCGAGATCATCACGCCGCGCGATGACATCCGCAAAATCTACGAGACCGGCAAGGGCTCCATCAAGCAGCGGGCTGTGTGGAACGAGGAGGATGGCGACATCGTCATCACGGCGCTGCCCCATCAGGCCTCCGGCGCCAAGATCATGGAACAGATCGCCGCCCAGATGGTGGCCAAGAAGCTGCCCATGGTCACCGACCTGCGGGACGAATCGGACCACGAGAACCCGACCCGTCTGGTGATCATCCCCCGCTCCAACCGGGTGGACATGGAGGCGCTGATGGCCCACCTGTTCGCCACCACGGATCTGGAGAAGAACTATCGCGTCAACCTCAACATACTGGGGCTGGACAACCGCCCCCAGGTGAAGACTCTCAAGATGATCCTCTCCGAGTGGATCATTTTCCGCCGCGAGACGGTGCGCCGTCGCCTGCAGTATCGCCTCGACAAGGTGCTGGCTCGCCTGCATATCCTCGAAGGCTTGCTGGTGGCCTACCTCAATATCGACGAGGTGATCGAGATCATCCGTACCGAGGATGAGCCGGGCAAGGTGATGGTGGAGCGCTTCAACATCAGCGAGACCCAGGCCGAGGCGATCCTCGAGCTGAAACTGCGCCATCTGGCCAAGCTGGAAGAGTTCAAGCTGCGTGCCGAGCAGGACGAACTGGCCATAGAGCGCGACAAGCTCGAACTGCTGCTGGGCTCCGAGCGTCGCCTCAACACCCTGCTCAAGAAAGAGCTGCTGGCGGATGCCGAGAAGTACGGCGACGATCGCCGCACCCCGCTGGTGGAGCGTGCCAGCGCTGTGGCACTGACCGAAAAAGAGCTGACCCCGAGCGAGCCGGTCACTGTCATTCTCTCCGATAAAGGCTGGGTTCGGGCCGCCAAGGGCCACGACGTGGACGTGGCAGGCCTCTCCTACAAGGCGGGTGATGGCTATCTTGCCCACGCCTGCGGTCGCAGCAATCAGCAGGCGGTGTTCCTCTCCACCTTGGGGCGCACCTATGCACTGGAAGCCCACACACTGCCATCGGCCCGCAGTCAGGGTGAGCCACTCACCGGCCGCTTTGCGCTCGGGGCGGGGGAAGAGGTGCGCCATCTGGTGATGGGCAACGAGGGGGAACCCTATCTCATCTGTTCCGATGCCGGTTACGGCTTCGTCTGTACCTATGACGATCTCATCGGCAAGAACAAGAACGGCAAGGCGCTGCTGACAGTGCCGGAAGGGGGCCTGGTGATGGCACCCCAGAAGATTGGTTCGCCGGAGACCGATCTCTGCATGGCCATCTCCAACGAGGGGCGCATGCTGTTGTTCCCGCTCAACACATTGCCGGTGCTTGGCAAGGGCAAGGGCAACAAGCTGATCAGCATACCGTCGGCTCGCGTGAAGGCGCGGGAAGAGTTTATGGTGATGGCCGCCATTATCCCGCAGGGGCAATATGTCACCCTGTTTGCCGGCAAGCGCAAGCTGACCCTCAAACCTGCCGATCTCGACTACTACCGCGGCGAGCGCGGCCGCCGTGGCGCCAAGCTGCCCCGTGGTTTGCAGCGAGTAGATCGTATCGAGATTGAACCCGCAGCCGGTGCTGAGCCGGTTGCTGAGGAAAGTCAGGAAGGGTAATTAAGAAGAAGGGCGCGAAATCGCCCTTCTTCTTAAAATTATTTTTTCTATCGATTATTAAATTAATTTTTTAGGCATGATTCTCGATTGTATATGTAGGACTTATATGTCACATGATGCGCTTGAACAGTTGAAATGGCTTTACTCTAGTCTTTCGGGGATTTGTTTGGCTGTGATCTTAACAACTTTAACGCTTGAGTCTAATGTAATCGATGGCAGTTTACCCCTACAAATAGCGATTGTGTTATTTGTGATTTCTCTAATTATTTTTTCATGCTTTACAATAGTACATATTGCTATATCTGGAGAAAAGGCCAATGTCGAAATTGGAATAGTTGAAGGTAATTTATCGATACCTTGGGTGAAGTTATTAACATCATGTGCATTCATGATTCTGTATTATGCGTTTTTCTTTTTAATATCTCACATTAATATCTTTTTTGGTTTAATTTATGCCGTAGCATCATTGCTATTACTTCCATTGACGAATAATTTTTTAAAAAAGTTAAATTTGGAACTTCAGTTTTTTAATTAACACCTAGTCCCTCTCATAATAAATATATGGGGTGGTAATGTTAGGGCCGTAGGTTTGATTAGCGAAGCGTAATCAGACGCTCGCGAAAACAGGTTACCGTGATTCTGCTGGTGCTCCAGCTGATCTCTTCTCTATGTCCATAGCCACCGAGCTTGCGGTGCGGACGATTACGCTGCGCTAATCGACCCTACTTGCCTCTGTTTTATTTGACGCTCTGCTGCTTGTCGATGGCTTGCTCCCCCTCATCCCCGACCCTTCTCCCCTTATCTATGGCAAAGAGTGGGAGAAGGGAGTTCTTTAATCACCGACAGTTGATGGCATGACCACCACGGCCTGAGGTTGGTGTTGAGTTGTCCCCTCTCCCTTTGGGAGAGGGTTAGGGGAGGTAACCACTTGGGTGCAATGAACAGGGTGAATTGCACCGCGATTAAACTCGCGAAATTGCCGGTGAAATGTGCTGTACGGATCGACCCTACCCGGCGGTGTTAGCACCCAGAAATGCCGCCATGATGGTAAACAGCAGCCAGTCATTGATAATGTGTGCGCCGGTCGATACCCAAATATTTTTGGTAATGATGTAGCCGCTTAGCAGCACAATGCGGGCCGTTCCTATGACCAGAAAACATTGCAGAAAATTCCACTCATAAGTGGGCAGATGCAACGCACCGAAGATAAGCGCAGTACAGAGCCAGGCGGTGATGATGGCGGACTTGCGGCTCAGGCTGAGCTTAGTGTGACAAAACCAGAGGATGGCCAGAAAAGGCAGTATGGAGACCACCTCCTCACCGAAGAGTTGCGGGGCCGTTTTTAAATAAAAGAGGATTAGTGCCGTATCGGATGCCCCTGCCAGCAGAGTATTGACCGGATTTGTATTCATCTTGAAAAGCAGCTGCAGCAAGATTGCAACGGTAAAGGAGACCAGAATATTGGCGCCAACAATGGCCACCATCAACAGAACATCCCGCCACGTCGGCGTGCGAAACAGTGCTCGCCACCTTTTACCCACCATCATGGCGAGCACGGCCAGCGGGATAAGCGGGAACAGGATGGCGGGAACAAAGCCACCCAGGGTGGTTTTAAAAAATGCGATAGGCACCGTCAGCATCGAGAAACCCAGAGCTACACCAAGCAGGATCAGTACCCAGCGACGGGCAGATAATGCATGGGGCGCCTCTCGATAAAAGGGAAAATCCCCAGCACTTTTGCGCTCGAAACCATAGTAATCACTGTCATTCAATACCGGTATTGCTGCAGATTGATGCTCACGCATGGTGACCCTCGATATTTTAATTTGTTGTCCTGGAAACAACCGTATACCAGATGGCTAGGTTAATTGGCGGCTCTTGCATCTTTATTTAAATGCCAACCATCAAGGTGTAAATCCCTTCTTTCGCAGGCTCACGCCTTCCTGACAGCCGCTTCATTCGGCCCGTAGCACCATGACTGACACCCCATCGACTTCACATATGCTGCTGGTGCAATAAACAAGGTGAATTGCACCGCCGAGCCTTCAATTATTGAAATTCCACGCTATGGGCAGCTCAAGGTCGAAGACAAGCTCATCCTCTTCCAGGCGAAAGGGCACGCTGGTCTGGTGCTGGTCATATTCGTCGATAAGGCGGCAGCCCTCGGCGAAATTGGATTCGTAGTTGAGGCGGGCGTTGCCCCCCGTGTAAGCCTTGTCGAGCTCCACCCCCAGCACCCGCAGTGGGTTCTGCTGGCTCAGTCTGACCCGACTGTCTCCCACGTCCACCAGCCGTTCCAGCAGGGGGGCGAAGTCCTGCTTGTGGGCCTCTATCGCCCGGGCTATGGCCTGCTCCCGCTCGGTCTGAGTGGTAAAGGTGCCCGCCAGTCTATATCGGGTCTGGATCCGCTCCTGGGTCATCTTCCTCTCCTTCTCGTTTGTGCCCGATCTGGGCCTGTCGGTAAACCTTATCAGACGCAGGTGCAAAGCATCAGGCGGGGATGCGGCCATTGCGAACCAGGGCCCGGCGGATGTTCTTGCACAGCTTGCCGAAGCTGTAGAGCTCATCGAAGGTCGGCGGGATGCCGCTATCTATCTGATATTGCCAATAGGATAAGTCAGTGTCGACCAGCTCCATCAGCTTCTTGGGGCAGCTGATGCAGGTATTGTCCGGCCCGCACTTGAAGGTATCCAGTTGATAGGGCGGAAATTCTGCCTTCACGGCGTCGATGATCTGCTGCATCGTGGTAATGCGGTCCGGCTGTCTGCTCACGGCTCGTTCCCCTGCGGCTGGTATGGGGGGCATTAAATCCCTGTCAAAAAGTAGGCCAATGACGCTTACTGGGTAGTCTGGCCTGGATGTCCGCCGGACAGATAGCATAACACCCGGCTTGCCGGGTGTTATGCTAGGTTGCTATATCCAAAGTATTCTATGAAATTCTGTACCAGCTTTGTTCTATTAGAATGGCAGACCACCATTTACCGGTATGTTGGACCATGCATTGTAGCTACCAGATGGAGATACATTTCTTACGTCTGCTTGTGCAATAACTAATGCTGGTTCAGTTTGGCCATCAAGGGGTGTTGCGGTTACAACTCCTGCTCCCCACATATTTGTACCTGGAGCTATCAGTTTGGGATCTGTGCACCAGTAAACCGTTTGACGAGGAGTTAATGTCGCTTTTGGAGTGACCGTTGAACCAGTCAAGGGTGGGGATGCGATGTCACCAGTATTGTTGTAGTAACTTATGGACACCTCAACTGAACCTGAAGATATGTTTACAATGCTAACACAGCTGTACCAAGTTCCAATTGTTTGCCAATTTGTCGGTTTATATGCCTGCCATCCTGAAAACCAAGCCGTGTTGGCTTCGGCATTTATTGCTGACATTAGAATAAATAACATAGATAGTTTTTTGAACATATTGTACTCCCTCCGCTATTAGGCTGAATTGTTTTATCACTATTCATTTTTTGCAGAGTACACCCTATCTCTTTGACACTAATTGTATAGTGCCTATATAGGGGGTGTATATATTCCAATCTTAGTTTGTTTTTACTATGGTTCATTTTTTATTACATGATAGTTTTCATGATCTATTGTCAGGGGGCCTCATAGATATAAGGTAATCTATGGTTTTTTGCCTGCTGGCTATCAACAATATGTTTCTCAATTAACGTGTGTTTTAAATATTTGAGATAGCACAACGCCCGGCAAGCCGGGCGTTGTTGGGTCATGACGGGGCAGATCCTGCTTGCTGCCACCAGCGGTGGCGTTGGCAGTGACCCCGAGCCAAAGCTGGCCTAGAAGTCGTGGTAGAGCGGCCAGCCGAGCAGGGGGTGCTTGAGACCGGCGCGCATCTCGAAATTGTCGAGCTTCTCCGGCTCGGCGTTCTCTTGTTGCAGCAACTGGTACTGGCGCACAAAGCCCAAGGTGTGCAGCAGGTTGGGGACAAACCCCTTGCTGAGCTCCTGACGCAGGCCGGCGATCAGCTCGCCTGGCAGCTCCGCCAGCAGCAGCTCCAGCTGGGCGGCCAGATAGTCGGTGTCGTACCACTTCTCTTGCAGCACGATTTCTCGCGCCAGACGACGCTTGAGATCCTGCTTCACCTTCAAGGGCGCGGCGCCGCTGCCATTGCCGCAGAGAATGCGGTAAAGCAGGGCCTCGGCCAGCTTGTCCTCCATGGTGGGGTGGTCGTTCTCGCAGGCGAAGAAGTGCTGATCGATCAGGCTCATCAGGCGGGCTTTGTTATGCTCCACCAGCGCCTTCTCGTACTCCTGCCAGCCTTGCCACTCCTCCACATCCGGCGGGCTGGAGATCTTGTCCAAGAGCCGCGCATCCACATCCCCATAGAGGCTGTTGCCACCGGGCTGCTTGGCGCTGACCGAGATCAGCATGGACCAGCCCTTCTGGAACGGCTTTATGGGCCCCTCCGGCGCCTGCAGCAGGGCCAGTGCCTTGGCGGTATCCCGTTGCGACAGCTCCAGCAGACCCAGGCTGACCACGCCGATGACGTCGTGGGCGGCCTGTTCCAGCAGATGCATCTTGTACTTGTTGTAGTACTTGTCGGCGAACTTCAGGCTCATCAGCACCGCCTTGCCCTTGATCTGGCCCAGCTGCTGATCGCTCAAGTGTTCGCTCTCGCGGCCAAAGCGCAGCACCTGAGTGAGAAAGGGGCCCTGATTGACATCGCGTATGACTAGTTGCATGACGGGGTTCCTCAATCCAGGAAGCTGAACATGTCGTCGACTTCGGCGTACTCGTCGGAGGCATCGTTCTTATCTTTGGCCTGCATCACCAGCTCGCTGGCGAACTTGCTGATGATCCCTTCCCAGGATGAGTGCTCATTGCGCAGCAGTGCCTTGATGGCTTTTTCCACGTCCGGGGTCAGCTCGCGGATCAGCATCAAGAGGCTGCGCGGGTCATCCAGCGGGTAGTCGTGGGCATTTTCGCTCTGCTGGCGGTCGCTGTAGGAGAGCGCCTCTTCCAAGTCTTCCTCTTCGGCGTGCAGCGTGTCGTGGAAGCCCTCTTCATCCTCGAAGCGCTCACCGCGATAGAACTCGATGAAGGGGATGGCGAGGTAGAAGAGACCGGCCGGATCCTCGGCGATGCACTCCAGGATCTCCGCCTGCTTGGCGTCGCTGTCCTGGGTGCGGATCAGGTAGTTGAGGAAGTCGAAGGTGTGCTGCTGCAGCTCTTCGGCGTTGTTCTTGATTGCCTCTTCCCAGTAAAGGGGCTGCTGGCAGACGATGTCGCGGATCCGCTCCGGGGTCATCAGCTCGGAGATGATCGACGGGAACGACATGTCGTGCTGGCCGTTGATCTGGGTCAGGGTGACGATATCAATCTGTTCAATGACTTCGGCCAACTGATCGTCAGACATTGTCTTGGCGATCAGTTCGAACTTTTCGCTGGCCTGTTTCGGCTCGATCACGGCCAGCTCTTTGATCTCGATGGCGGTAATTTCTATCAGACTGTGCATGCTTTGCCCCAAGTTAGAAACGTACTTCGTCGTACATGTCTTGATCGCCGTCGTCGTCACCATCACCGTTGTAGTCGGCGTCAGCGTTTTCCCCGTCGTCATCGTCGTCGTCGCGAAGCTCATAGTCGTTATCGGCACGGCGGCCACCGCGCGGCAGCGGGTTGTCCAGCTGGAACAGCACGGCGCAGGCTTCGATCAGCTGATCTTCGCTCTGGGCCCGTACCGCTTTCACCAGCGGCAGGTCGGCATTGTTGAACGCCACCGACACCTTGAATTCGTCCCATGAGGGTTGTACGCCGCTGCCGAGCCACTTGTTCCACTCGGGCTTGGCCTTGGCCGGGAACTGTACCCGGCCATAGAGGGCCAGCGGCAGGTATTCGGGCATGAATTCCAGCATGCTCATGTCAGCCAGCAGCAGTGTCTTCATCTTGCCGGTGAATTGCTCCAGCGCCTTGGGGTCGTCCTGATCCCGGTAGGATTCGATGTTCTCACTGGCATCACTCATCAGCGCTTTGATCCGCGCCTGGTCCCATTTTTTCTGCATAGCGCCTCAGGGGTAAAATTGGTCCCACATCTCCTGCATGGCAGAAGCGGGATCGGTCACGATGACGTTGTTGAAATCCTTGATGAAAGCGGCCCGTTGTTTCGGGTCTGACAGCACTTCATAGGCCTGCTTTACCTGGTGCAGCTTGATGGCTGCCAGCTCTCGCTCTTCTTCGCTCGCCCCCAACAGCTTGTCTGGGTGGTACTGGTTCGACAGCCGTCGATAGGCTTTTTTGATGTCGTTTTCGCTGGCATTGGACTTGACGCCCAGTACCCGAAAGTAGTTGTTCATGGCAGATCCTGCATCACTGGCATCTTGGAATTCACAATGCGGGCGCCTGATGGTGGAGCTTGAGAAACCAGGCACGGCAAAAACCCGTCATTTTAACGGAAACAGGCCAGCTCCGCCATGAATAGGAGGCGATATGGCAAGCAAGTTGCTAATGCGAGCAAAGCTCCGATCGCTGCCATTTTGGCAAGAAGAGGGTGGGGCATGTGTGATGGCGGTTGAAAAAACGCCCGGCAGGCCGGGCGTTGAGTCATCTGAGCTAAGTGGTGCAGTAAACAAACAACTGCGGCTTGCCAAGGGGAGTTCAGCGCCCCGCCTCTGGCAGCAGGCGAACAAGATGGCGATCGAGCCCCCAGGGGCCACAACCCTGTACCACCAGCAAGATGCATAGCAGGATATAGACAGACTCGGGCAGATAGAGCAGCCAGCTATACCATTCGAGCCCGGTCACGTCGGCGGGTATCTGATGAAGACCTATGGTCACCAGGGCAACAATGTTGATCACCAGCAATACCAGCGAGGACAACCTGGTTAGCAGACCAAAAACCAGCAGCAAGCCAAACAGGGTTTCATTGCCTGCCACAAAGGTTGCCATGAAGGCAGGATACGGGAGCCCTGCCTCTATCATGGTGTGCAGCATGGCCTGCTGGTTATCTGGCTGGATCAATTTATTCAGACCAGACGCAAAGAAGAAAAGACCGAACGCTATCCGGATCAGTGTCAGCGGCAAGAAATAGCGTCCACTCCGGGTCGACAGAAAACGCGCGATGATGGAAGTCATATCCACTCCTGTACTTGTATGAGGATGTGAAGTTGATGGTCGATAGAGGCCGGATGCGGGCGGTCAACAGGGGTTGTCCCGCCCGCTTGGGCAAAAGCTACCTCTATCTCGATCATATGTGGGCCGAGTGGCGCTCTTCTTCATCAGGGACAAGAGCACCAATGTCGGCACCATTGAGGCCGGTTTAGCCGAGGCTGGCCCAGGCCAGGCGCAGTTTTAGCCCCAGACCCGAGCTCCAGCCTGTGGTGGTACTCACCACCTTGCCGTCCTTGACGATGAGGAAGCTGGGGGTCACGCTCACCTGCCAGCGGGCGGCGAGATCCCCTCGCTCATCGTTATGGGTCGGGAAAGTCAGCCCCTTTTTGCCCATCCCCTTGCTCAACTGCTGCGTGTTGCCTGAGCGCAGTGCCACCGTCAGCACGTTTTCACCGTCCTGCCAGAGCTGCTCCACCGTCGGTGTGGTGAAGCGGCAGACGGCGCACCAGCTGGCCCAGTAGTAGACCAGCAGCGGCTTGTCCCGGCTCATGGCCTGCAGGTCGGCGGTAGTGCCATCTTGCAGGGTGAGGGTGGGCAGAGGGCTGCCTTCTGGCAGCGCCGGGCTGCGCCAGAAGTCCAGCGCCGTTGAAATGACCACGCCAAACAGCAGCAGCCAGAGTGCCTCTTTGCCCCAGCGTCGCAGGCGATGGGGGAGGGATGGTTTGGCTTCCATGGTTACCCCTTCCTGGCCAGTTCGGCTTTCACGATTTGCTCAAGCTCTTCATAGGGGATGGCGCCCGACACCAGCTGGTTGCCGATCAATGTGGCCGGTGTCCCTTGCACTCCCAGCAGCGTGCCGATGCGAAGGCTGTTGCGCAGCTCCTCGGTGGCCCTGGCTTCGGGTTTGAGCGCAGTGTTGCCGGTGGCCGCCAGCGCCTTGTTGATATCAGCCTCGGTCAGCATGCCCTGCTTGCTCATCAGCTTGTCGTGCAGGGCGAGGAAGCGGGCGGGATCCTGCTGCCACAGGGTCAGGCTGTATTGGGCCGCCTTGGCAGAGGTCTGCCCCTTGAACGGCAACAGCTTGATCACCAGCCCGACATCATTTGGGTAGGCCTTCAGCAGCCTGGCCAGATGGGGATCGAACTGTTTGCAGAAGGGGCAGTTGTAGTCGGTGAACGACACCAGGGTCAGCTTGGGGTTTTTGGCGCCCAGGCGCGGGCTGGTAGCGCTGTTGAACAGCACATCCTGGTTGCCCTTGATGAAGTTGCCAAGCTGGCTGGCCTGATCCGCCGCATTCTGTTTCTCCCAGGCATCGGCCACCTCATCGAGGATCTTGGGGTTGGCCACTAGGGTTTCGCGAATGAGCTCCTTGATGCGGGACTCCTGCTCCGGGGTGAAGGGGGCTGCGTGCAGGGCCGGGGTCAGCAGGGTGCCCAGCAGGGTCAGGGTGAGCAGGGTCGATTTCATTTGGTGTCTCCTTGAGAGGGGGCTATGGCTGCTTGCTTCAGGGTGCCAAGCAGGGTCGGTCGGTCCAGCAGGGGGGAGAGGATCTCGCCACCCTGCAGGCCCGGCCCATAAATCTGGTTGAAGGGAATGGCCACGCTGCCGCGCTGGCGCAAGAAATCAGCGATGCTGGCGGAGGGACGGCTCCAGTCCCCGCGCAGGGCCACCACATCGGGGGCGCTCAGGGCTTTTTGCACATCATCTCGCAGCAGCACGTTGAATTTGTTGGCTTTACAGGTAATGCACCAGTCGGCGGTGACATCGACAAAAACCCGCTTGTTCTGCGCCAGAGCATCCGCAATGGCTTGCTCAGAGAGCGGCTGCCAGTTGACGGTATCTCGCTGGGGTTTTCCTTCCATCGTAAAGGCGCCGCCCAGCAGCAGGGCTCCACCCAGTAGACAGGTGAGGGCCAGTCCCAGGGTCACACCCCGAATGCCATGGCGCCACACCACGGCCAGCAGCAGGGCAGCCAGCATCAGCGCCATCAGGATCAGCATCCAGAATTGACCGATATGGTTGCCGAGCAGGCTGAGCAGCCAGAGGCTGGATCCCAGCATCATCAGACCGAGCAGGATGCGCAGGCGCCCCATCCAGCGGCCCGGCTTCGGCAGCCAGAGCGCAAGGCGGGGGAAGGCGGCGATCAGCAGCCAGGGCAGGCTCATGCCAAGGCCAAGCGCGGTGAAGATGAGCCAGAGTTGACCCAGCGGTGCTCCGAGCGCAAAGGCGACTGCGGTGCCGAGGAAGGGCGCCGAGCAGGGGGTCGCCAGCAGGGTAGCGAAGCCCCCCTGCAGAAAGTGACCGCCCAGGCCGTTGCCGCCCGTGGTGGCGAGGCAGGTATTGAGGTTGCTTGGCAGCCTTAACTCGAACAGCCCCAGCAAGTTGGCACAAAACAGCAGGGTGACCACCACCATAAAGCCGATAAACCAGACGCTCTGGAACTGGATACCCCAGCCGACCGCCCCCTGGGTGGCGCGCAGCAGTGTGCTCATCAGTGCCAGCGCCCAGAAGGAGACCAGAATACCGGCACTGGCCGCCAGGAATTGCAGGCGAACCGGACGGCGCTCGCGGGTTTCCAGCTGCAATACCGATCCCAGCTTGAGCGCCAGCACCGGCAGCACGCAGGGCATCAGATTGAGGATAAGGCCACCCAGCAGGGCGGCGCCCAGCAACCAGACAAGGGAGTGAGCGCTCTGGGGCAGGGTCAGCGGGTCACCTATGCTGGCGTCACTCTGCCAGGCCTGTTCACCACTGCTCAGAACAAACCCGAGTTGCTGGTTACGGATGTCGGGTGCATCGCCCTGCCAGCCATCGCTGACCGGAATACGGGCGATCAGGGTGTTGCCTTGCACCTCCAGCTCGGGTTTGCCAAATTCGGCCCCTTCCAGACGCTGGAGGAAAACCTGGGGATCCTGCCAGCCTTGCGGGTTGTCGGCGGTCAGCTGCAGCTGGTTTTGCTGATAACCCGCTTTGAGAATGACGGTATCCGGCAGGGTTTGTGGCAGCTTGCTCATCGCCTGGGCGTAGGCAAAGTCAAATCCTTCCGGCGTGGTGCCATCCAGCGCAAGGGTAAAAGGGTAGTCGGTCAGAATGCAGACATTGCTGCAAGTCGAGAGGCGCAGGGTGCCAGTCAGCGCATCGCTGCTGCTGTGGGCCAGCGTGATGGGGAGGCTGACGGTCTTCTGATAGCCCTGGGTCGAGATACCACTGACGTCAAATCGCTCCGGCATGGGCCAGTGCCACTGCTGGGTGGCTTGAGGAGCATCCCAGAAGATTTCAGGGGCAATGCCACCTTCTCCCGGGTTTTGCCAATAGGTCTTCCAGCCGGACTCGAGCTCCAGGCTCAGCAGCACGCGAGTTTGGGCGGGATCTCGGGTATCCGCTTGCAGCCGCACTTTGGCGTGATCGTTCTGGGGGCTGGCAAGCCAGCCGGTATCGCTGGCCAATCCCATGGATTGCCACAGCAGGCCGCCCATCAACAGGGCGGTCTTGATGATGTTTGACATTTTTTTGTCTCTTGAAAATGAAAGTTAGGGTGGTGTAAACCGCGGCTAACTCATTCTCGCCAGACACAGAGAGTAAGATGAAGTCGCCGTTCAGGCGGAGATATGTTTCTGGGGGGGGGCAAGGCGGGGGAGCGGCGCGACAGCGGCGCCAGCAGGGCAATCACGAAGGCGATGGCAAAGAAGATCTGTTCGACGCAGAGCAGGGTAGCGGCACTGAGCCACTTGCCGTTGAGCTGGCAACTGCTCGGCTGGGGTGTCGCGGTTTGGGCATCGTCGGCTTCGGCGCCGGAAGATGGGATAGGCAGCATCTGGCAACTCAGGGCCTGATCGAGCTGAGCCAGCCGGGCCAGCGGCTGGGCCGCACAGTTGAGCACCAGAATGCAGACCAGCAGCAGGAGTCTTGTCGCCACGCGTTGTCGCAAAATCATGCTCGCCCTACCCTGTTGAATGGTGCATATCCTATCGATCAATAATGTCAGGGGCAAGTCAGCAGGATTCGATACGACCATATGTGCGATGCGGGGTGGTCAGTTCTGTTTGGCGAACGCTTGTTCGCTAAAAGGGGGATCAGTATACTGCGCCGAGTTAAAATCCGAGGTGTTCGATGCTCAAACTTGCCCGTGTGCTGCTGCTAACCCTGCTGCTCGTCTTCTGGTTCGTGTTCGGTCTGTTGCTCTGTCTGGTGCGTCCGCGTCATCCCAACAACGTCTTTGTCTTCGCCCGCATGTACCATGCGGTTTGCCCGCTGCTCGGGCTCAAGGTCAAGGTAACCATACCGGACGAGATCAAGTCGCTCGGCCCGGCGGTTTACGTCTGCAACCACCAGAGCAACTTTGTCATCTTCACCGTGACCGGTGCCGTCATGCCGGGCGTGGTGGCGGTGGGCAAGAAGAGTCTGCTGTGGCTGCCCTTCTTCGGTCTTATCTTCTGGCTCTCCGGCAACGTGCTGATCGATCGCTCCAACCGCTCTCGTGCCATCGGCACCATAGGTCAGGTGGTGGATCGCATCAAGAATCACGGTACCTCCATCTGGATGTTCCCTGAAGGCACTCGTTCCAAGGGCCGTGGCCTGCTGCCGTTCAAGGCAGGCGCCTTCCACACCGCCGTGCAGGCCGAGGTGCCCGTGGTGCCTATCGTCTGCTCCAGCTACTTCGGTCAGGTTGACCTGAACCGCTGGGACAATGGTGAAGTGCTGGTCGAGGTGATGGCTCCGCTGTGCAGCAAGGAGCACGGCGCCGCCGGCATTCGTGATCTGTCCGATACCTGCCGTGCAGCGATGGAAAGCAAGCTGGTCGAACTGGACAGCAAGCTGGGTCGTCATCAGGCTGCCTGAATCTGAACAGAAGACGACATAGAGGGAGCCGTCGGCTCCCTTTTTTGTTGGTTAAAATCACCACTTTATTGGTTATTTTAACCAACCCTCTCATCTTGAATTTCAGCATAAAATCTATATCTACATGTAAAACAACAATAAATTATTTTGGCACGGCTCTTGTAATGCTATGGGAAGAGATAGCCATCCCAATGAACAAGGAGCCAGACCATGAGCGTATTCAGCCGCCTGACCGACGTGATCAATGCCAACTTGCACAGCCTGCTCGACAAGAGTGAAGAGCCGGAGAAGATGCTGCGGTTGATGATCGAAGAGATGGAGCAGGTGCAGGTCGAGATGAGAACCCAGGCCGCCCGCGTCATCGCCGAGCAGAAACAGCTGGAGCGTCACCAGCAGGCGTTGCAACACCAGATCCTGGAGTGGTCGGCCAAGGCCGAGCTCGCCATCCAGAAGGGGCGTGAGGATCTGGCCCGTGCCGCTCTCACAGAGAAGCTGGCCGAGGTCAAAAAATGCGAGCAACTGGAGCAGGACAAGGCCCGTGTGGCCGAGGTGCTGGCCCAGCTCACCGCCGACAGCGAGCGACTGGCGGCCAAGCTGAACGAGGCCCGCGAGAAGCAAAAGATGCTGACCCTGCGTGAGCAGACAGCCCACAGTCGCATCCGTGCCCGTGCTCAGGTCGACAATCAGCGCATGCATGAGCTGATGGCCCGCTTTGACGGTTTTCAGGGGCGGGTCGATCAGCTGGAAGCCCAGCTGGAGGCGGCGACCCTGGGGCAGAATCCCTCGCTGGAGGCCCAGTTCCGCGAGCTGGAACTCAATGACGAGATTGAACGCGAGCTTGCCCGTCTGAAGGGTCAGAAGGTGGAGGCATAATCATGGCGCCCTGGCCGAAAGACCTTGCCCATCGCAAGTTGACCGGGGTCTGCGCCGGCATTGCCAGCCGGCTGGGGCTCTCCAGGGTGACGGTACGGATAGTGGCGCTGATCGCCCTGATCCTGATGCCGCCGCTGACCCTGGCCGCCTATCTGCTGGCGATGCTGATCATGCCGCCCCGTCGTGAATTGAAGCGTTGGCTGGACTGACCCAGGGTCATTCAGCCAGTAAGAGAAGCCTGTGAGGAGCAGAACATGCTGGAATTTATCGTCTTGATGCTGGTGTTGGTCGCCATGGCGCTAACGGGGTTCACCGTGCTGGCCATGTTGGTGGTGAGCGGTGTCTTCGTGCTGTTCGGCGCCCTGGCCGGCATGTTTGCTCTCATCATCAAGCTGGCGCCCTGGTTGCTGGTGCTGCTGGTGGTGTGCTGGTTCCTCAGCAGCAGGCGCAAGCAATCCAATACCTACCGTTAACCCTCCCTGTTATCGGATCCTTCCTTGGCCACTGCTTGCAGTGGCCTTTTTTGTGGTGCTTCCAGGGGCGGCGTGACGACCGTCAGCCAGGGCTGGCTCCAGTCGGCCCAGCCATCCGGCTCTTGCACCAGGCGTTCCTTGAAGGCTTTGCTCTGCTGCTTGAGGCGATATTCGAGCCGCAGCGCGGCACCCTTGTCACCAACTGTCTGCTGCCACACCAGCACCAATGGCCCCTTGCCGCGCAGGGCGCGTGAGCCTTTGCCGCTCTGGTGCTGGCGAAGTCGCCTGATCGGGTCTGTGCTGATCCCCGTATAGAGCAGACCGGCCGCAGTGCGAACCAGATAGAGGGACCACTGGCCGGCTGGGGGTGAGCTAGTCGGTTCGGCGTCCATGGTGGATTTTCTCATTCGATCTGCCTGTGCCAAACTCAAGATCAGCCCAAGGAGGTGCGATGCGAGTCTGGTGTTGGTTGTGGTGTCTGTTGTCGATGTCGGCTCATGGAGAGACGCTGCGTCTCTACGATTATCATCAGCATCCCCCTTTTATGACGGGGGATACGACCGGGCTGAGCCGGGATCTGGTCAAGTATCTCAACGAAAAGCTTGGCGGAGAACCCAGACTTGAGCTCTGGCTGGTGAATCGCGCCAGATTGGCGCTGGAGATGTCGGATCCTGGCTTTGACGGCCTGGTGAGCTGGGTCAATCCTGCCTGGGTCGGGGATCCCCAGCGCGAGCACTATCTGTGGACCTTTCCCATGATGCGCGACACCAACGAGCTTATCTCCAGCCTGGCCAAACCTGTCACCTATCGTGGCCCGGATTCACTCAAGGGGCTGATTTTCGGTGGCATAGAGGGCTACCGCTATCAGGGCATCGATGATGCTGTGGCCCGGGGCGATCTGGTGCGTCACGATGCCAAGAAGGTCAGAACCAATTTCAACCTGCTGATACGCGGCCGCATTGATGTGACTCTGGTGCCGGGCTCGGCACTCGCTTTTTTCACCCATGATGCCTATGAGGGCAAGCTGTTCGTCTCGCCCTTTGCCCAATCCAGCTATACCCGCCACCTCTTGCTGCCCAAATCCCGCCACGAGTTGCATACCAGGCTGAACGACATTGCCGAGCAGATGGGTAGGGATCCCAAGTGGCTTGCCATTCTGGAATCCTATCGCAGCAGACCCTGAGCATCATTGCTGCCGCCGCGCCTGAGGCGGTGCAGCGGCAGCAGGCTCACCAGCAGGCCCGCCCAGACAAAGGCAAACCCCACTGATTTGACCGGATCCGCCGTCTCGCCAAACCAGAGGATGGCGAGCAGGAAGGCGAGGCTGGGTTCTATGTATTGCAGCAGGCCAACCGTGCTCATGCGGGTGCGCATCATGCCGTAACAGAACAGCCCCACCGGCAGCAGAGTAGCGGGAGCGCTGCCCATCAGCAGCAGTCGGTCGGCCCAGTCACCGGTTATAAACTGGCTCATGCCGCTCAGGGTCAGAGTGCCGATGATCAGCAGAGCGACCGGCAGCTGGACCAGGGCTTCGAGGTAGAGGCTGACACCGGCGTCGTAGTGCACTTTCTTTTTGAGCAGACCATAGAAGGCGAAGTTGGCCCCCATGATGAGGGAGAACCAGGGCAGCTGACCGTAGGAGAAGAGCATGTAGGCGAGTCCGGCCAGTGCCAGGGCGACTGCCAGGTGCTTTTGTACTGTGAGCTTCTCTTTGAGGAAGATGACGGCGAACACGATATTGAACAGCGGCGTCATGAAGAAGGCGAGGCTGGTGGCCAGCACCTGACCCGTGGTCAGACACCAGGTGAACATGCACCAGCTGATGGACATGACGGGGCCCGCCAGCAGTATGAGGCCCAGCTGGCGGGGTTCACTGCGAAGCCGTGCCCAGGGCACCTGATAGCCGAGGAGAGCAAAGAGCGCAGCCAGCAGAACCACAGACCAGAGCACACGGTGGGAGAGCAGCTCCCACATGTTGACCTCGGGCATGAACTGGTAATAGAGGGGCAGCATGCCCCACAGCGCGAATGAGAGGGCCGCGCTGCCGGTGCCCATCCAGTTTTTCATCGTTTTTCGTTTATTAAATTAAACATTTGTGGCCGCATGATAAGTATCTGTTGAATCTTTCACAAGCAGGATCAGGGGGAAAACTCTGTTACCATCGGGCCCATGAACCGACTCGATACGCTGTTTGAACAGATCCGGGCCTGCCGGTTGTGCGAGGCTCATTTGCCGCTGGGCCCGCGCCCTGTGATCCGCGGGAAAGAGAGTGCTCGTCTGCTGATCATCGGTCAGGCTCCCGGCACCCGAGTGCATGCCAGCGGCATCCCCTGGGATGACCCCTCTGGCGATCGGCTGCGTTACTGGCTCGGCGTAGATAAAACGACCTTCTACGACGAGTCCCGCATCGCTATCATGCCGATGGGGCTCTGCTACCCCGGCAAGGGCAAGTCGGGGGATCTGCCCCCTCGTCCTGAATGTGCGCCCACCTGGCACGACAAGGTATTGATGCTGCTGCCCAATATCGAGCTGACCCTGCTCATCGGCCAGTATTCCCAACAGTACTATCTGGGCAAGGCCGGCAAAGGTTCGCTGACCGAGACGGTAAGGCAATGGGCCGACTATGGTCCCGCCTGGCTGCCGTTGCCGCATCCGTCTCCCCGCAATACCTTCTGGCTCAGGAAGAACCCCTGGTTCGAGCAGGACGTGCTCCCCCATTTGCAGCAAAGGGTCGCCCCCTTGCTGCTTTGATTCAGGCCGCCGGTTCTGCCAGGGGTTTTGGCTTGCTGCGGGCCATGGCAAGCAGCGGGATTATGATGCACAAGCACCCCAGCAGCAGCGGCAGACCCGGCTGCTCGTCAAACAGCCAGACCCCGATGGCAACCGCCATCAAGAGGCCTGTATATTCCGCCGAGGCGATCTTGCTCGCCTCCGCCTTGCGATAGGCCACCACGCACAAGCCGGCATAGACCATGATCAGCGCCGATGAGCCGAAGGCGGGCCACCACATCTGCCACTGCCAGTCGCCCCCTTCCCATAGCGCCAGCGCCAGTATGAAAGGCATGCTCAGCACGTTGGTGAAGAACAGTGTCTGGGCGATGGGCTGCTTGAGCGGGATCCGCTTGATCAGCAAGTTGTTGAGCGCCATGGAGAGCGCCACCCCGAGTGCCGCCAGCGCGGCCCAGTTCACCTCGGTCGGCCGCAGCACGATCAGTACTCCGATAAAACCGATGAGCGCGGTCAGCACCTTCTGGCGCGAGATGGCTTCCCCCGCCATCCACACTGCCAGCGGTACCATCATCAGGGGCGCCGCATAGAAGAGTGCATTGGCGGTGGCCAGCGGCAAGCGGGTGAGGGCGATCACCATCAGGCAGACGCCAACCGCCCAGATGTGGGCTCGCAGCAGATGCCACTTGATGGCGACCGGTGGATTGCGACGCCAAGACCAGAGCAGCCAGGGCGTCAGCAAGAGGGCGGCGGAGAGCTGGCGAAAGAAGACAAACTGGAACACGGGCTGGCTCGGCTCCAGCACCTTGACCAGCGCATCGGAAAAGACCGCCACCATATTGCCCAGCACCAGATAGAGGATCCCGATCCCGACTGCATTCATACCACCTCCCACGTCAGATGAGGGCAGGGTAGCGCGGGGTCAGTTATCCAGTAAAATGATAAAAAATCACCATTCATGAGATTTTTGGATAATGAAACTGCCTCCCCTGCGTGCCGTTCAATACTTCGAGGCGGTCGCCCGCCTGCTCAGCTTTTCTCGCGCGGCCCTTGAGCTGAACGTCAGCCAGAGTGCGGTCAGCCACCAGATCCGATTGCTGGAGGATTTTCTGGGGGAGCGGCTGCTGTTGCGCCAGGGGCGGCTGTTGTCATTGACAGCCCAGGGGGAGGTGTATTTTGAGGGCATAGCGGCCGGGCTCGGCCAGATCGCCCAGAGCAGCGAACAACTGCGCGGCGGTGGCGAGATGCGAGTCCGGCTTGCCGTCTACAGCTCGTTCGCAGTGAAGTGGTTGATCCCGCGCCTGGCGGGCTTGCGTCAGCTCTATCCCGAGCTGGATCTGAGCCTGGAGATGGTGGCGGAAGATCCTGAGCTTTCCGATCGGGTGGCAGACTGCTTTATCACAGTCTCGCCCCATGGTCGTGGCTATTGCCACGATCTCATCTATCGGGAGCGGCTCTTTCCGGTTTGCAGCCGACGGTTGTTGCAGCAAGTTGAAGGGGAGTGGCCGCAGGCCATCTGGCAATTGCCGCTCCTGTCGGTACAGTCCATCTACAAGGCGCGGGGAGAGGATTGGCAGCGCTGGGCCAAGGCGGGTGAGCTGGTCATTCCCGATGAGGCGCGCATGCGCCACTTCAGTCATGTGCTGCTGGCGATGGAGGCGGCGGCCTGGGATCAGGGGGTGGCCTTTGTGAACGACTATATGTTGCGGCCGGATGATCCCCTGCTGGTGGCCTTGCCGGTACACCAGCTGGAGACGGGGGATGCCTTCTATTTCACCTGCAAACGATCCCGGGCCCATGAGCCCGCCATCAGCCGGTTGCGCCAATGGCTGATGATGGAGACGCGCCAGAGCATGGCCTTGCAAACAAAAGCCCAGCCCTGATGCTCAGATTAGGCTTTTTTGACGTGGTGCAGAATACACAGGCTGGCGGCACAGACGCCCCCGAGGGATTTGCAGTGGCCTGATGGCAAGCATCAGGCCATACGATACTCAGGCTTTCTTGAACTGGCTCAGAATAAACATGCTGGTGGCACAGACCACGACGGAAGGGCCCGCAGGCGTGTCCTGATACCAGGAGAGGCTGAGCCCGCCCAGCACAGCCAGACAGCCGATCAACGCCGCAAAACCGGCCATCTGCTCCGGCGTCTGGCTGAAACGGCGAGCGGTGGCGGCGGGAATGATCAGCAAGGAGGTGATGATCAACGCCCCGACAAACTTCATCGCCACGGCGATCACCAGCCCAATCAGCAGCATCAGCACGCAGCGCAGCACATCGACCCTGACCCCTTCCACCCGCGCCAGCTCTTCCGAGATGGTCATGGAGAGCAGGGGATCCCACAGTCGCCACAGGGTCAGCAGCACCAGGGCGCCACCACCGTAGATCCAGAGCAGATCCACCGGCTGTACCGAGAGCAGGTCGCCGAACAGGTAGGCCATCAGATCCACCCGCACGTTATCCATAAAACTCAAGGTGACCAGGCCCAGCGACAGGGCACTGTGGGCCAGGATGCCGAGCAGGGTATCGGTCGCCACCTGCTGGTTGCGGCTCATGATCACCAGCAGCATGGCCATGGCGAGGCAGCAGACCACCACGGCCAGGGTGAGATCCACCTGCAGCAGTATCCCCAGCGCTATGCCAAACAGGCAGGCGTGGGAGAGGGTGTCGCCGAAATAGGCCATCTTGCGCCACACCACAAAGCTGCCCAGAGGCCCGGCCAGCAGGGCGATGCCGAGACCTGCCGCGAGGGCATATAACAGAAAGCTGTCCACTTGAATGTCCTTAGCTGCGCTTATTGATTGCGAGACGGCAGGCGGATGACGGGCGCCTGCGGTTCGTGATGATGGTGTTCGCCGTCGCAGTGATGGTGGTGGGTGTAGACCGCCAGCACCTCCTGTTCAGGTCGTCCGAACAGGCGGGCAAATTCGGGATGGCGGGCCACGCTTTCCGGTTCACCGTGACAGCAGACGTGACGATTGAGACAGATCACCTCATGGGTGCTGGCCATCACCAGATGCAGGTCGTGGGAGACCATCAGCACGGCGCAGTTGAGCTCGGCCGCCAGCTGGCTGATAAGGGCGTAGAGCTCGATCTGGCCCGTGATATCCACGCCCTGAACAGGCTCATCCAGCACCAGCAGCTCGGGTTTGACCAGCAGGGCGCGGGCTAGCAGCACCCGCTGCATTTCGCCGCCGGAGAGTTTCTGCATCCGGTTGTCCAGCAGGTCCCCCGCGCCGACCCGATCCAGCGCCTCATCAATGGAGAGGCGGCCATTCTTGCCGAGCTGCAGAAAGCGACGCACTGTCAGCGGCAGGGTAGGGTCCAGATAGAGGCGCTGGGGGACATAGCCGACCCTCAGGTCCCGACTGCGATGGATCTCGCCGGAATCCGGGGTGAGCAGGCCCAGCACCAGCTTGCTCAATGTGCTCTTGCCCGCCCCGTTGGGGCCGACCAGGGTAGTGATTTTGCCTTTATTCAGGGTAAAGGAGACCTTGTCGAGCACGGATCGTCCGTCGAACGAAAGACAGACCTCTTTCAGCTCCACCAGTTGGGTCATGACAGCTCCGGGGTTTACAGCCTGTGAGAGTTATAATATAACAGCAGTATTGGTTTGTTATATTATCACACACTCACTTCCTGACGAGATCTCTATGCGAATTCTTACACTGATCACTGCCCTGCTGGTGGTGAGTCTGCCTGTCCGTGCCCTCGAGGTGCTGACTACCATCAAGCCCCTCGGCTTTATCGCGGCCGCGATCACCGATGGCGTGAGCGAGCCCAAGGTACTGTTGCCGACTGGTGCCTCTCCCCACGATTTTGCCCTGCGCCCCTCCGATATTCGCAGCATCAACGGCGCAGATCTGGTGGTGTGGGTGGGTCCCGAGCTGGAAGGTTTCATGGCCAAGCCGCTGGCCAAGCATCCTCACGTGCTGACCCTTACCCAGGTTGAAGGGATGCCGCTGTTCAATTACGCAACTCAGGCGAGCCATGACAGTCATCATCATGATGCCGATGAGCACGACCATGCTGCCCATGATCACGCAGACCATGACGGACACGAAGGGCATCATCATGAAGGGGTCGACCCGCATATCTGGCTGGGGCCGACCCAGGCACTGGTCATCGCCAGCGCATTGAGCGAAACCTTGAGCGCCCAGGATCCGGCCAATGCCGAGCGCTATCGTGCCAACCTGCTGACCTTCAAGGGCAAGGTGGATGCCAAGGACAAGCTGATTGCCGGGCAGATGAAGGCGGTGAGCCAGAAGGGCTATTTCGTGTTTCACGAGGCCTATGGTTACTGGGAACGTCACTACGGCATGAGCTCCAAGGGGCACTTTACCGTGAGCCCGGAGCGTCGCCCTGGCGCCAAGACGCTGGTCGATATCCGCAAGGCGCTGCAGGAGAAACAGGCGAGTTGCATCTATGCCGAGCCGCAGTTCTCGCCGGCAGTGATCGAGTCGGTCGCCCGCAATACCGGTGCCAAGGTGCTGCTGTTGGACGAGGTGGGTGAGCAGGTGCCGCTCGGGCCGGATGGCTATCCGCAGTTCATGCAGCAACTGGCCGATGCCTTCGCCCAGTGCCGCTGAGCCAGGGCGGGTTGATCGATAGGGCAACCGTGGCCAACTATACTGACCTTCATCATCTGACATGGAGTGTCTCGTATGAAATGGCTGCTCATTCCCACCTGCACGCTGGCGTTGCTCTGCGCCAGTGTGCAGGCCTCTCGCCTCTCCGAATATATTGCCAGCCCTGAACTGCGGGCAAAATTGCAGGAGGTCTATGGTGGCAGGGCGATCCAGCGGGCCGAGGCGTTCTCCCGTTTGCTGTCACCGAGGGCTGGCACTACGGATCAGCAGAAAATAGAGCTGGTGAACAACTACTTCAACAACCTGACCTACAGCGAGGATCCCAGACTGTGGGGAGATGAGGATTATTGGGCCAATCCGCTGGAGTTCATCGGTGCCCGAGGTGGGGATTGCGAGGATTACAGCATCTCCAAGTACTACACCCTGATGGAGCTGGGGGTGGATGAGAAAAAGTTGCGGCTGGCTTATGTCAAGGCGGTGAAATACAACCAGTTTCACATGGTGACGCTTTATTTCCCGACTCCCAAGTCTGACCCTATGGTGCTCGACAACATCAACAGCCGGATCCTGCCCGGTAGCCAGCGGACCGATCTCATCCCTGTTTACAGCTTCGATGCCAAGAGCATCTGGATCATGAAATCCCGCCGTGAAGGAACTCTGGCGGGCAGTGCTGACCGGTTGGCGCAGTGGACATCGATGAAGACCCGTTTTTCCAGCGAGCAACTGCGCTCTCCCCGTCGTCAGTTATAGTTTTCCCGCTGTTTCCAGCTCCTCGAAATATTTGGCTGCGCCCGGGTGCTGTTCGATGCTCAGCACCGGGCCTGTCTTGTTGCGCGCCTTGTGAAACAGGTTGGCGTAGCCATAGGTTTGTTCGTTGAAGTTGGTCTGCTGGGTCAGCATGGCCCTGGTCAGGCGATAGACATCGGCCTCTGGCGTAGCGGCATTGGTCACCAGGGTCGCCGCGATGGCAAAGGTGGGGGTCGCTTTCAGGTTGCCGGGATAGATGCGAGCCGGCACCTGACTGCGCTGGTAGTATTTGACCCCCTTGATCAGTTGCTCCCGTAGCGTTCCCTCAATCGGCAGAAAGCGGATGGCGCAGCGCTTGGCGGTATCGAGCACGATCCGGTTCGGGTGGCCCATCACCAGGCCATAGGCATCTATCTGTTTGCTGCAGAGTGCATCGACCAGATTGCCTGCACTCTTCAGATCGAGATCCTGCTCCTTTGCACCCAGCAGGTCGAACAGCGCCAGCGCCGTCTGGCGGGTACCCGAGCTCTTCAGCCCCATGTCGATGGGAGCAAGCTTGAGTTGCTCCAGGCTGGTGATATCGCCATCGGCCCGCACCACTATGGTGAAAGGCTCGGCGTGGGTGGCGAACATGGCTCTCAGTTCGGGTTGCGGCTGGCTGGCATAAGGCCCGAGGCCTCGGCTGGCCTGATAGAGCCAGTCCGATTGCACCAGAGCGTAGCTTGTCTGGCCAGCCTGCAATTGGCGAAGATTTTCGATGGAACCTGAGGTGGCCTGCGGCTTGCATTGCAGCTCGGGGTCACTCTTGTTGGCCAGTCGGCAGAACTCCCTGGCGACCTGATGATAGATCCCCTGCTCACCGCCGGTGGCGAGGGTAACGGGGTTGGCCAGCAGCGGCAGCGGCCACAGCAGGGCGAGCAACGACCCGGTTCTGTTCATGATGCCTCCTTGCTGGCATAGCCATCGATACCCCAGGCGCGCAGGGTATTTATATCCTGGATCTTGCTGGCTTCAGCCAGCAGGGTGTAGCCCGAACTGTGCAGGCATTGAGCGACCAGATTCCAATAGAGGGGATCCTGTGACGGCTGGCAGCTGATGAAGACGGGATTGATGGGGTCGAGCTGGTTGAAGGTGTCGTTGGTCATGGGAATGGCGCTAAATGCCATCTCGACGCCCTGCTCCTGCAAGGTAGCGAGCCGTTCCTCCCCGAGAGGCGGGAAGCTTGCCAGATCCCAGCGCCAGTCGAGGATCTTTCCCCTTGCTTTGGCCAGTAGCGGCGCAAATTGTGTCCAGTCGGCATGATTGAGCAGGCTGAGGGGCAGTTGCAGCCCTTCCGCCGGGTTGCGGAGCCAGAGTTCAAGCAGGTGCTGGATTTCGTCCGGCGAGCTCTCCTGTGAGGGGGAAATGGTCGGGACAAGGCGGCTGTAGAGGCGGATCTTGCCCTGGGTGGAGAAGAAATATTGTTGCTGCATGCCCTCTTCTTCGTCCATCAGCCCTTGCAGCGGAAGTTCAGCTGTCACTGCCTGTTGCTTGCCAAGCTGGGTGACCTTGAGCCTTTGTTGCAGCAGGTCACGCTTGCGCTCGGAGACCAGCTGATTGACCGAGATGACCAGCTCTTTGAGGTCCTGCAGCCAGGGGGATTCCAGACTGCCGCTGAACTGGCGTTTGCGGATCCTGACCAGTTGCTGGTTGATCTGCTCGAGGGGGCGCAGCAGGCGGCGGCACACCCAGGAGATCACCAGAGTGAATACCAGCAAGCCGGCGAGCAGGGCCAGTCCGGTACGGCTGATGGCATTCCACAGATGCTGGTAGGCGTAGCCGGTATGTCCCTCCAGGGTGAGGGTGCCCAGCATGCGCCAGCCATCGGTCAGTTCCTGCTCAATTTTGACTGGCGGCATGTCGATAACAGAAGGGAGCCAGCTTGGTACGTTCTGCTGCGCTGTGTGGAAGACCTTCTGAAACAGCGGCTGACCGTCAGGATCCAGCAGGGTGACCGAGCTGACAAAACCGCCGTCAAACATGGCATTGACGATGGTTTCTGCCAGCACCTTGTCATCGTTGAGCAGGGTACCTTGCAGTACCAGCCCGAGTGCCGTGATGGCCGTTTCAAGATTGGCTGACATCTGGTCGAGGATGGATTGACGTACCGTGGTGACTTCCAGCATGAACAGCAGGGAGGCACCGATAACGAACAGGATCAGGATGATTCGGTTTAACAGTTTTGCTAACGACATATCCACTCCATGGAAAAGTTATCGCAACATCATGAAACCTTGGGTCAAACACGATCGGACCCGGTTCTTAAAAATAGGAAAAAATAGTTAAAAAAGACGATCATTTCTGCCCATAAGGGAATGTTATGCATAAAATGTGAGGTTCATGCAGATTGGTATGAACTTATTGTGAGTATTTAGGTCAAACAATCAGTTTTATACGGTTTTATAACAATCAGACCGACCACTAACACCCATTGAATCTAATGACAGGATAGCGGATGAAACGTCTCCGTCCCTTGGTAGCACAGGCTGCCAATTGGGAACCCCCGGTTCCCCGCAAGCATTTTTATGCCATGTTACTGCTCACGGCCATGACGCTGTCAGCGGTAGCCATATTGCCAGCTCCAGGTGACATCCTGGAGCGGCCATTGCGTCTTGAGTTGCCGATTGCGACCCATGGCACAGCAACCAACGAAGACAATACGGACTTTAACGACATCCCGGATCATGAGCTGGTGGAAGCGGCGACCCCGGAAGATGACATTCCGACCGATTCCACCCCTCAGTGGCAGGATTATCGGGTTCGCAACGGCGAAAATCTGACCACCATCTTCAACAATCTGGGACTCTCTACCACCACCCTCTACAAGGTGCTGGATGCGGACAGCAAAAACAATCTGGCCCGCCTCAAACCTGGCCAGACCATAGAGTTGCTGATCGATCAGGACAACATACTGCAACAGATGAAGATTCGTCTGAATATTAAGCAGACGCTGATCCTGGAGCGCACTGACGATACTTACAGCGCCAACATGCTCAATGAAGAGGTGGAGTGGCAGCAGAAGAGTTATGACGGTGTCATCAACGGCAGTTTCTATGTCAGTGCCCGCAATGCCGGGATCCCGGCCAGCCATATCCAGAAGATTGCCAACCTGTTCCAGTGGCGGCTGAATTTCGCCAAGGATTTGAAAAAGGGCGATAAATTCAGGGTGCTGGTTCGTCAGGAGACGGTCGAGGGCAAGAGCACGGGCAACACCCAACTGCTGGGCGTCGAAGTGTTCAATCAGGGCAAGGGCGTCTCGGCCTGGTTGTCGGAAGATGGCAACTACTATGACGGCCAGGGCAACAGTCTGGAGCGCGGCTTCCGCCGCTATCCGACCCACAGCCGCTATCGGGTGAGTTCCAGTTTCAACCCGAACCGCCGTCACCCCATCACCGGCCAGGTCCGCCCCCACGAGGGCACCGATTTTGCCTTGCCGGTGGGCACGCCTGTATTGGCTACCGGCGATGGTGTCGTGCTCAAGGCGACCAGCCACCCACTGGCAGGTACCTATGTGGTGATCAGGCACGGTCGTACCCTGATGACCCGTTATCTGCACCTGAGCAAGTTGCTGGTGAAAACCGGCCAGAAGGTGAAGATGGGTGACAAGATTGCGCTCTCCGGCAACACGGGCCGGTCCACCGGTGCTCACCTGCACTATGAGGTGCGGATCAACAACCGCCCGGTCGATGCCATGAAGGTCAAGTTGCCGATGGCGGAGCCGCTCTCCGGCAAGGCAAAGCGCCAGTTCCTCGCCAAGGTGAAGAGCTATCGCAAGGAGATGGAGGCAGGCTGAAGCCGGTTTTCAGCCAAATAGAAAAGGCCCCGCCACATTGGCGGGGCCTTTTCATTGGTGTCATGGGCGTATCAGTAACCCTTGTCGAAGTCTATCTTGCCATCCAGCGGCTGGCCGTCGATGAAGCGGATGTAGTTGCGCACGAAGATCTGGGCCACATCATCGGGGAAGCTGTAGGCGCTGTTGTGCGGCGTGATGATGAGGTTGGGCTGGCCCCAGAGCGGACTGTCAGCGGGCAGGGGCTCCTGCTCGAACACATCCAGCACCGCCATGCCAAGCTTGCCGGTACGCAGGGCAGTGAGCAGATCGCCTTCGTTGATGGCATTGCCGCGACCGACGTTGAACAGGATGGCGCCCGGTTTGCAATGTTCGAAACGAGATGCGGTGAACAGATGATGGGTCTCGCGGGTGGCGGGCAGGACGCTGACGATGACATCGGCCAGGGCCAGCATCTTGTTGAGTGCGGGTAGCTGATACACCTGATCGAAACCAGCGCGCTCGCGGCCGCTGCGGCTGACGCCGAGCACCTTCATGCCAAAGTGCTTGCCGGTGTGGGCTATGTGCTGGCCTATGCTGCCAGTGCCCAGGATCAGCAAGGTGCGTCCCTTGAGCCCCTGATAGGGATGGCTCTGCCACAGTCGCTGTTTTTGCTGTTCCCGATAGAGTGGCAACTGACGCATCAGGCTGAGCAGGTGGCCGAAGACATATTCGCTCATCAGCGGGCCGAAGATGCCGCGCACATTGGTGAGCTGGTAATCACGGCGGCAGCGTGCATCCAGCAACACATCGACCCCGGCATAGGTGGACTGAAACCAGCTCAACTTGTTGGCCTTGGCCAGCAGCGGCTTGGCACGTGCCGGCTCGGCCATCAGGATATGGGCTTCCCCGATCAGTTTCTCGGCATCGCTCTGGTTGTCGGCTCTCAGAATGCGCAAATGGGGGAGGTGAGCCGCCTTGAGCAGACGCTCGTAGTGCGCGTTGTCCTGGCTGAGCAAAAGAAGGGTACGTTGACTCATACTCTTGTTCCTTATCAGATTTGCGGCGTGGGAGAGAGGCCGCTCTGTCTTCATCTTACCCGAGTTGATCGGGCAAGATAGTCGACCAGGCCGCTTTTTCGTTTTCGTGCGGCCCCTCGTGGGCTACAATCTGCCCCACATTTTGCAAAGGATCCGACTCCAGTGTTTGGTGACAAGTTTTATAAGCGACTGGCCGAGCTACAGCCTTGGCAACAGACCGTCTACACCCTGGCGCTGGCAGAGCGCATGTACCCCAACTATGCGTTGTTTGCCCAGGCGTCCGGCTTTGGTGATGCGAAGGCTTTTCGACACGCGCTGGATCAGATGTGGAACTACCTGACAGTGAAGGGATCCCGCGTCAATCTGGGGGCTATCCTGGAGGCGTTTGAAGTTTACATTCCGGAGCCCAGCAAGTTTGAATCCTACGGTGCCTATCCGGCGCTGGATGCCTGCGTGGCACTCGGCAGCGCCTACAACTCGGTGATCTGCCGGGTCGGTGAAGAGGCCGAAGATGCCAGCCATGCCTCAGTGGGAACCGTGGCCGGTTTCATCGAGATGCTGGAAGAGCGCGAGCTGACCGAAGAGGAACTCTACGAGCATGAGTACATCGAGGCCGAGCTGGAGTTTCAGGTTGAGCTGCTCAAGCGGGTGGCCCACGAGCGTGACAGTGACCGCATCCTGGCGATCAAGGTATTTGCAGCCCAGGACGGTGTGTCCAACATCGGCATCAGCCTGGACGACTGATACCGCCACTGGGTCTGTAGAAAACGTCTCCATAGAAAAAAAGCTCCCGTCGGGAGCTTTTTTTATGCCTGTTCCCTTTTCATGCCCGTTCTTCGGTGAGCGGCCGAACGCTCAGTACGGGAGCGGCATCTATCGCGTCGGCATTCATCATCGACGAGATGCGCTGCAGGGAGGAGAGCAACAGGGTCTGCTCCCAGGCTTCCAGTGCCTGAAAGCGCTGGATGAAACGCTCTTGCAGCGGGGTGGGCGCCTGGGCCAGCAGGGCACGGCCTGCGTCAGTCAGTGTCGCGTGAACCTTTCGCTTGTCGGTTTCACTGCGAATGCGCTGTACCAGCTGGCGGCTCTCGAGACGGTCCATGATGGTGGTCGCAGTGGCCTGACTCATGTTGGTGTGGTCGGCCAGCTGACGCATGGAAATCTGTCCCAGCTCGTTGATCCCCTTGAGCAGCAAGAGCTGCGGCGACGTCAGCCCGGCTTCCTTGATCAAGCGCTTGGAGTGCATATCGATGGCACGAATAATCTGGCGCAGTGCAACCAGCACTTCATCATGTTTTTCCATGGGTGTGAGTCATTGCAGGGCTGTTGAGAGGCGCGAAATTCTCCGCTTAATTCGTGAAAAGGTCAATATGGTTTTTGCTGTAATCATTTCTGCTCTAATGATTTTTGTGTTAGGTTATCGGGCATTTTCTGAATATCAACCCAATAATCGAGGAGCGAGATGATGAATGACTATCTGGACATCAAGTCTCTGGTTGCCGATCTGCGCGTGGTCAGAGTCCGTTATGAACTGCCTGATACCTCGGCATTCGTGCGTTATCAGCCCGCCTATGAAGAGGACCCCAATACCCTCAAGGTACACCACTATGATGGTGAGCTTCCCCTCTCCTGTAGCGAGACAGGTGCTTTCAACCTAAAGGAGTTGGTGAACGAATTGCGCTATGCCTATGTGCTGGTCCACCTGTTCCCTGACGAGAGTGCCATGAACTTCTACCTGACCGGCCTCGATACCGGCCTGGCCCAGCTGGAGTTCATCGGTGGATCCTACGATTTCAACCGGCTCTGGATCACCAGCGGCATCTCCAATCTGGGTGTGCCCATGGCCATCTTCCTTGGCAAGCGTCACGCCGTGAATGGCCAGCCTTCCGTCACCCTGGTGGATCATCGTGAACTGGCCGCAGGCCGTATGGTCTATCGCGCCATCGGCGGCGCAGGCGAGCATGTGGGTGAAGACTTTTTCAACAACGACTAAGGAGGCCCGATGAGAGCAACCAAAGGGCTATTGAAAGGCCTGAACCCGACCATGGCCATGACGGCCCTCACCGTCATTACCCTGTTCCTGCTGTTTGGTGTATTTGTGCCCGAGACGGCCGCAGCCTGGTTTACCGGCGCCAAGGATCAGATCATTGCCGGGTTCAAGTGGTACTACATTCTGGTGGTCGCCCTGTTCCTGTTCTTCGCCGTCTATCTGATGTTCAGCCGCTTTGGCAGCATCCGCCTGGGTGACGACGATCAGGTACCGGAGTTCGGCTACTTTGCCTGGTTCTCCATGCTGTTCAGTGCCGGCATGGGCATAGGTCTGGTGTTCTGGAGCATTGCAGAACCCATGAATCACCTGCAGGGCAACCCCTTCATCACCGAAGGGATGACGCCGGAGGCGGCCCAGATCGCCATGCGGCTGACCTTCTTCCATTGGGGTCTGCACCCCTGGGCCATCTATGTGATCGTCGGCCTGTCGCTGGCCTTCTTCAGTTATCGCCGCAAGTTGCCCCTGGCCATTCGCTCCGTGCTTTACCCCATTCTCGGTGAGCGCATCTACGGTTTCTGGGGTCATGCCGCCGACGTGCTGGCGGTGTTCGGTACCGTGTTCGGAGTGGCGACCTCCCTTGGCCTCGGCGTCTCCCAGATGAATACCGGTCTGAACCAGATGTTCGGCATGGCGGTGTCGCAGTCCAATCAGCTCTGGCTCATCGGCGGCATCAGCCTGATCGCGACCCTGTCTGCGGTCTCCGGCGTGGGGCGCGGGGTCAAGCTCCTCTCCGAGCTCAACATCTGGCTGAGCGTCTTCGTGCTAGGCCTCTTCCTGGTACTGGGGCCGACCACCTACATACTCAACGCCTATGTGCAGAACATCGGTGACTACCTGCAAAACATCGTCAA
>Ga0115550_1000439_pt1 | contig 35333 bp, 27 predicted proteins | sample COGITO_mtgs_1005_FD_87177 | JGI IMG/M metagenome (GOLD analysis project Ga0115550, IMG submission 87177) | Pelagic marine microbial communities from North Sea - COGITO_mtgs_100511 | ecosystem: Environmental > Aquatic > Marine > Epipelagic | place: Germany:Helgoland, sampling site Kabeltonne...
CATCAGCACTGTATTGGGCGCGATGAAGGAACCTTTGCGAGCCGTCGCAGGTGGCACCACACGCACCCCCGCTTCCTTGAACTGCTCGGCGGTGTAGTCGGAGAACTTGAGAGGAACCTTGTCGTAGTACTGGGCATCGTCGCCCTTGATGATGCCGTTGTCATTGATGCGGAAGTAGAGCAGCACCGCCTTCTTCAACCACTGGTGTACCACCCACTCGCCGGCAATCTTCTCGGCGACACGGGCCTTGCCGGCGTCCAGCAGGTCTATGGTCTGCAGGATGGCGGACTTGGTGGCGGCGTCGACGGAGCCGGGAGTGATGGAATCACGGCGCTCGAAGGCCGCTTCGATGATCTGTTGCAACTCGGTCATGACAGGTTTCCTTTAAAAAATTCGGTTTGTTGTATCACACTTTTCCAATTGTTTTTAAGGGCTCAAGCCGATTTCTTCAGGAGAATGGCGATTTATTATACTCATGTGGCCCAACCACTTGTTCTATTTGAAGAATCAGGATGAGGAAAGGCGCCTTGTGAGGCCTGTCAGCGGCTCGCCGTCAGGGGCTTCATCCGCCGATTCCTGCGGGTTGAGCTGGCTCACCAGTCGATCCTCCAGCGCCAGCTGTTCGGCCTGATTCAGCGGCTCCCCCGCCAGTGTAGTGAGGCTGAAAAAGTCCTCCACTCGCTCGCCTATGGTGGTGATCTTGGCTGCGTGCAGGGAGAGACCACACTGCTGGAATACGGCGCCGATGCGAGCCAGCAGGCCAGGGGTATCCAGTGCCGTCAGCTCCAGCAGGGTGTGACGGGTTTCGCCCTTGTGGGGCAGAAACACCACCCGGGTCGGCACGCTGAACTGACGGTGGCGCCGGGATAGCGGCTTGTTGCGCAGCACCAGCTTGCCCGGTTCTTGCAGGGCCTTCTCCAGCGCCTTTCTGATGGTGGCGGTGCGGTTGGGGCTGATGGGCTCGCCGCTGGGCTCCAGCACCACGAAGGTATCCAGCACATAGTCGCTGCGGGAATTCATGATCTGGGCATCATGAATGTTGAGGTTTTTCTGATCCAGTGCCGAGGCCACGGTGGCAAACAGATTTGGTGTGTCGCGGCAGTAGATAAAGACCTCGCTGCCACCCCGGGTCGGGTGCTTGCCGATGATCACCAGCGGTGCCGGATTGTCGCCGTGCTCGATGATCTTGCGGCAATGCCAGGCGATCTGCTCAGGAGTGTGGCGCAGGAAGTAGTCGGCCTTGAAGTCGCTCCACAGCTGGTTGATGGCCTCTTCCGGCACGTCCCGCTGGGCCAGGATCTGCTTGGCCTGGCGCTGGTTCTCACGAATACGCAGTCGCATGTCGGGCGGGTTTTCCAGCCCCTGGCGCAGGGCTTTCTGGGTGGCGAAATAGAGTTCGCGCAGCAGGGTGCCTTTCCAGTCGTTCCAGAGGGTGTCGTTGGTGGCGCAGATATCGGCCACCGTCAGGCAATAGATAAGGTCGAGGTGCTGCTCGTCGCGCACCTTCTGGGCGAAGTCGGTGACCACGTCCGGGTCATAGATGTCGCGGCGCTGGGCGGTGACCGACATCAGCAGATGGTGGCGCACCAGCCAGGCCACCAGTCGGCTCTCGTAGCGATCCAGGCCATGCAGCTGACAGAACTCCAGCGCATCCACGGCGCCTAGCTCTGAGTGATCCCCGCGGCGCCCCTTGGCGATGTCGTGGAACAGGGCCGCTATGCTGAGCAGTTCCGGCTTGCGCAACCGGGTAAACACCTCGTGGCAGAGCGGGTGGGTCTGGCGGCTGGCCGGATTGGGAAACTGATGGATGTTCTTGAGCAGCCTGTGGGTGTGCTCATCGACCGTATAGGCGTGGAACATGTCGAACTGCATCTGGCCGACGATGAGGTTCCACTGGGGCAGGTAGGCCGCCAGTATGCCGTATTTGTGCATCAGGGTGAGGGGCTGGCCGATGCCGTTGGGGTGGCGCAGCAGCGCCATGAAGAGGCGGCGGCAATCGGGCAAATCCTGCAGCCAGCAATTGAGTTTGCGCCTCGCCTCGCGCAGCTGGCGCAAGGTGGCGGAGTGAATGCCGGCAATCTCGGGATGCTGGGCTATCTGGTAGAAGAGCCGCAGTATGGCAGCGGGCTCACGGCCAAACAGCTCTGAGTCCACCGCATCGATGAGGCGGCCACGCAGCTGGAATTCGTCGCAGAGGCGGCGCACGTCCATGGCGGTGTTGCCGAGGATCGCCTCGTCAAACAGCTGCAGCAGCATCTCGTTGAGCTCGGAGACTCGCCGCACCGTCTGATAGAAGCGCTTCATCATCTGCTCGACCGGGCTGTTGCCTTCCCCCTCGAACCCCAGCATCTGGGCCACGGTACGCTGGCGGTCGAACAGCAGCCGGTTGTCACCCTTGTTGATGGCCATGTGCAGGGCGAAGCGCACCTTCCACAGGAAGTTCTGACAATCGAGCAGTTCACGGTACTCCGCCCGGTTGAGAAAGCCGTGGCTGGTCATCTCGAACAGGGTGGTGGCGCCGAAGTGGCGGCGGGCGACCCAGGCCAGGGTCTGAATGTCTCTCAGTCCGCCAGGGTTGCTCTTTAGGTCGGGCTCCAGCTTGTAGGCAGTGCCAAGAAATTGCTGGTGGCGCAGGGCCTGCTCTTCGCGCTTGGCCTGAAAGAACTGTTCGCTCGGCCAGAAGCGCTCGGGACGCGTGGCCAGGGTGAGCTGCTCGAAACCGGCTTTGCGGCCTGTGATGAAACGAGCCTCTATGAGGTTGGTGGCGACCGTGATGTCGGCGCGGCCCTGCTCGATGCACTCGGCCACGTTGCGTACCGCCTGACCCACCTCCAGCTTGAGATCCCACAGCAGGGTGATGAACTCACCGATGCGCAGTCCCAGTACCTCGTCCAGCTCCTCCCCTTCATAGAGGATGAGCAGGTCTATGTCGGAGTGGGGATGCAACTCGCCACGGCCATAGCCGCCGACGGCTATCAGGCTGAGATCTGTCTTGTCGAAGCCAAACTTCTGCCACAGTCGGGTCAGCAGCGCATCCATGTATTCGGAACGGGTCGCGACCAGCTCTATGATGTTGTCGCCGGCATCGAAGCGGGCGTGCAACCAGCCGAGAAAGCGGCCCAGATACTCTTTGCAGTTCTCGCGGGTAAGCTGATCGTCGGGTAACAGATGGGGGGAAAGCAGGCTGGCATCCATGGCATCTCACGCTCTTGTCGCACGCATACACAGCGGCTGATAAAAACAAACCCCGGTGCCATCTCGCTTCGGCGCCGGGGTTTTTGATGTTAACCGTGTTTGATATAGCGGTCGATAGTGTCATCGGGGCGCAGGGTAAGCACCTCGCAGCCATCGTCGGTCACCAGCAGTGTGTGCTCCCACTGGGCGGAATCGCCGCCATCCTTGGTGGTCACTGTCCAGCCATCTTTCGGGTTGATGCGGCAGTGATACTTCTTGCTGTTGACCATGGGCTCTATGGTGAAGCACATGCCTGGCTTGAGCTCCTGCTTGCCACCATTGCGGTAGTGCAGAATTTGCGGCTCCTCGTGGAATTCGCTGCCGATGCCGTGGCCACAGTAGTCACGCACCACGGAGAAACCGGCCTTCTCGACGATGGGCTGGATCAGGGCGCCTATCTCTGTGATGCACATGCCGGGGCGCACCTGCTTGATGGCAGCGTAGAGGCTCTCCTGGGCGACCTTGCACAGCTGGCGACGCAGCGGTGTGGTCTCACCCACGATGAACATGGCGGAGGTATCGCCGTGGTAGCCATCCTTGATGACTGTGATGTCCAGGTTGATGATGTCCCCTTCGCGCAATTTCTTGTGGTTGGGGATGCCATGGCAAATCACGTCGTTCACCGAGGTGCAGATGGACTTGGGGAAGCCGTGATAGTTGAGCGGAGCCGGAATAGCCTGCTGCACGTCGACAATATAGTCGTGACACAGGGTGTTCAGCTCATCTGTGGTGACGCCTGCCTTGACGTGGGGGGCTATCATGATCAGCACATCGGCGGCCAGCTGGCCGGCAACGCGCATCTTTTCAATCTCTTCCGGTGTCTTGATTTTAATGGACATGGGATCTCTCTTGGGGCCTGACTGCGCATCCTGTCGATGCCCAACAATCAGGTAATGAAAAATAGATGCGTTTGCAATCAGGCCAAAATTTTATCCCCAACCCCCGTTTACTTCCAGTGTGATTGTCATCACAACGTCAAATCCTCTGGTCAGCATTGCGCGCAGGGATCCATTTTTAGCACTGTGGTCGGTGGTGTCCTGAGCAAAGGTATGGTATAAAGCGCGCCGGAATGGGGAACTTGCGTCCACATTTCATCACCCTTAATCAATAACACACACACATCGACACCTGTACCGGGGTGCCCCTTTGGGGTCGGTTACATGGGATGTGTGGAGGCCTAACCCCAATACAGAGGTATATAATGGCTAAAGTTTCTATGCGCGACATGCTGCAAGCCGGCGTTCACTTCGGTCACCAGACTCGTTACTGGAACCCGAAAATGAAGTCCTACATCTTCGGTGCCCGCAGCAAGGTTCACATCATCAACTTGGAAAAAACCGTTCCGATGTTTGACGATGCCATGAACTTCATCAGCTCCGTAGCTGCCAAGAAAGGCAAGGTACTGTTCGTAGGTACCAAGCGTGCCGCGTCTGAAGCCGTAAAAGATGCCGCCGGTCGTTGTGACCAGTTCTATGTCAACCACCGCTGGTTGGGTGGCATGCTGACCAACTGGAAAACCGTTCGTCAGTCCATCAAGCGTCTGAAAGATCTGGAAACCCAGAGCCAGGACGGTACCTTCGAAAAGCTGACCAAGAAAGAGGCGCTGATGCGTACTCGCGAAATGGACAAGCTCGAGAAGAGCCTGGGTGGTATCAAGAACATGGGCGGCCTGCCTGACGTGCTGTTCGTTGTCGATGCCGACCACGAGCACATTGCTATCAAAGAAGCCAACAACCTGGGTATCCCGGTAGTTTCCATCGTTGATACCAACTCCAACCCGGACGGCGTTGATTACGTCATCCCGGGTAACGACGATGCTATCCGTGCCGTACAGCTGTACCTGAATGCTGCTGCTGACACCGTACTGGAAGCTCGCGCTCAGGACATCGTTGTTCAAGCTGAACAAGATGGCTTCGTTGAAGCTGAGTAATTGATAAGGACTGTAAAGCCCTTATTAACCAAGCTGATGTAATTGGTTAGCAGGGGCCCTTGTGGCCCCTGTTTCTTGTCAATTCAAGACCGAGGATACTGGACATGGCTAACGTTACTGCCGCCCTGGTAAAAGAACTGCGCGAGCGCACCGCCGCTGGCATGATGGATTGCAAAAAAGCGCTGGAAGAAGCCGCTGGTGATATCGAGCTGGCAATCGAGAACATGCGCAAATCCGGTCAGGCCAAGGCCGCCAAGAAAGCAGGCCGTATCGCTGCTGAAGGCGTGATCTTCGCTCGTACCGAAGGCAACGTTGCCGTCATGATCGAGCTGAACAGCGAAACCGACTTCGTCGCCAAAGATGCCAGCTTCATGGCAATGGGCCAGAAGATCGCCGATATCGCTGCGACCCAGAAAATTGCTGACGTTGACGCACTGAAAGCGGCTGACTTCGGTAACGGTGAGTCCGTCGAACTGACCATCACCAACCTGATCGCCAAGATCGGTGAGAACATGAACCTGCGTCGCGTGATGCTGGTTGAAGGTGACAACCTGGGCACCTACGTTCACGGTTCCCGCATTGGTGTTATCACCAAGCTGACCGGTGGTACTGCCGAGCTGGCCAAAGATCTGGCCATGCACGTTGCTGCCAACAGCCCGCAGTTCGTCAAGCCTGAAGACGTGTCTGCTGAAGTCGTTGCCAAAGAGCGCGAAATTCAGATTGACATCGCCATCAACTCCGGCAAGCCGAAAGACATCGCCGAGAAGATGGTTGAAGGCCGCATGAAGAAGTTCACCGGTGAGGTTTCCCTGACTGGTCAGCCGTTCGTGAAGGATCCTTCCATGACCGTTGCCGAGCTGCTGAAGAAAGAAGGCGCTGACGTTGTCTCCTTCACCCGTTTCGAAGTGGGCGAAGGCATCGAGAAGCAAGAGACCGATTTCGCTGCTGAAGTAGCAGCCCAAATCGCGGCCGCTCAGAAGGCCTAATCGAACCGGTTTTTTCCGTTTCCCCAGACCGCGACTTATGTCGCGGTCTTTATATGACCAGGAATCAGTGACATGAGTACCAATCCCAAGCCTGCATACAGACGTGTTCTTCTGAAGTTGAGTGGTGAAGCCCTGCAAGGATCCGAGGGTTTTGGCATTGATCCAGCTGTGCTGGAGCGGATGGCCCAAGAGATCAAGGAACTGGTTGAGTTGGGTGTTCAAGTCGGTCTGGTCATCGGTGGCGGCAACTTGTTCCGTGGTGCCGGTCTTGCCAAAGCGGGCATGAACCGCGTGGTGGGCGACCACATGGGTATGTTGGCTACCGTGATGAACGGTCTGGCCATGCGTGATGCCCTGCATCGTGCTTATGTGAATGCCCGTCTGATGTCTGCCATCTCCCTGCAGGGTGTCTGCGATTCCTATAGCTGGGCCGAGGCCATCAGCCAGCTGCGCGCCGGCAAAGTGGTGATTTTCTCTGCCGGTACCGGCAACCCCTTCTTTACCACCGATTCTGCAGCCTGCCTGCGTGGCATCGAGATCGAAGCCGATGTTGTGCTCAAGGCGACCAAGGTCGATGGCGTATTCAACGAGGATCCGGTTAAGAATCCGGACGCCGTGCTGTATCATGAGCTCAGCTACAACGAAGTGCTTGAAAAAGAGCTCAAGGTGATGGATCTTGCAGCCTTTACTCTGGCCCGTGACCACGATCTGCCGATCCGCGTGTTCAACATGAACAAACCGGGTGCATTGCGTCGGGTTATCATGGGTGAGCCGGAAGGCACGCTGATCCACCACATCGGCAAATAAGATAAATATGATAGACACGAGCCGCGTGATGGCTCGTTCGCCAAAAGGAAAACCACTGTGATCAACGAGATTAAAAACGACGCCAAGGACCGTATGGCCAAGAGCGTAGAGTCGCTCAAGACCCAGATGTCCAAGATCCGTACCGGCCGTGCTCACCCGAGCCTGCTCGACGGTATCCAGGTTGAGTATTACGGTGCTGCCACTCCTCTGAAACAGTTGGCCAACGTGGTGGCAGAAGATGCCCGCACCCTGTCCATCTCCATTTTTGACCGTTCAATGATCCAGGCGGTAGAAAAGGCCATCCTGACCTCCGATCTGGGCCTGAATCCGTCCAGCAACGGTCAGACCCTGCGTGTGCCCCTGCCGCCGCTGACCGAAGAGCGTCGCCGCGATCTGACCAAGATCGTCCGTGCTGAAGCGGAAGGTGCCCGTGTGGCCGTGCGCAACATCCGTCGTGATGCCAACGCCGATCTGAAAGCACTGCTCAAAGACAAAGAGATCTCCGAAGACGATGACCGTCGTGCCCAGGAAGAGATCCAGAAACTCACCGATTCCTTCATCAAGCTGGTGGATGACGCCCTGGCCGCGAAGGAAAAGGAGCTAATGGAAATCTAAGCCTCTGACAGGTATATTACGAGCGCCGTGTAGTGCCCCTGCACGGCGCTTTTGTCTTTGTGGGAGAAATGAATGTCGCTTTTGGCAGCGTTAGGTGATTGTGCCAATTCGTCCTTGCCTCGTCATGTGGCCATCATCATGGATGGCAACGGGCGCTGGGCTCAGAACCGTGGCAAGATGCGGGTCTATGGCCACAAGGCGGGCGTGAAGTCTGTTCGTGAGGCGGTGACGTTTGCCGCGCGCGCCAAGATAGAGGCGTTGACCCTGTTTGCGTTCTCCAGTGAGAACTGGCGGCGTCCGGAAGGGGAGGTCAGTGCCCTGATGGAACTCTTCATGACAGTGCTGGGCCGCGAGGTCAAGCAACTGCACAGCAACGGGATCCGGCTCAAGGTGATCGGCGATACCGCCCGTTTCAGCGAGCGCTTGCAGGCCAGGATCGCCAAGGCCGAGGCTTTGACTGCAGACAACAAGGGGCTGACCCTCAACATTGCTGCCAATTACGGTGGTCAGTGGGATATCGCCCAGGCGGCCCGTAAACTGGCCCGAGCCGTGGCGGCAGGCGAGCTGGATGCCGATGCCATCGATGAGTCCCTGCTGGCCGAGCAGGTCTGCATGGCTGATTTACCACCTGTGGATCTGCTGATCCGGACCGGCGGCGATCATCGCATCAGCAATTTTGTGTTATGGCAGCTCGCCTATGCCGAGCTCTATTTTACCCCGGTATTGTGGCCCGATTTCAACGAGGCCGAGTTCAGTGAGGCCGTTGCCTCTTTCGTTGCCCGCGAGCGTCGCTTCGGGTGTACGGGTGAACAGATACGGGAATTGATCGCCGAGCATCAGACCGGCTAAATCCCCTCCCAAGAGAGAGGTTTCTTTTGCTAAAACAACGAATTATTACCGCATTACTGCTTGTTCCCCTGGTATTGGGAGCGCTATTTTTCCTGCCGTTGAAATTCTTTGCCCTGTTGGCAGCTCTGGTGTTTCTGTTGGCCAGCCGCGAGTGGAGTGGCTTCGTCTCTGCCCAGCCGCAGCAATGGTTGCCGCTGGTGTTCTGTCTGTTGCTCGGTGCCAGCCTGTTCTGGCTGCCGGTCGATCAGCTCTGGACCCCGCATTTGCATCCGCTGGTGATGGGCGTGCTCTGGACAGCCGTCAGCTGGTGGCTGCTGGGGCTGCTGCTGGTATTGCGCTATCCCCGAAGCGCCAGGCTGTGGAAAGAGTCCATCTGGCTCAAATCCTTGTTTGGTCTGGTGACCCTGGTGCCCTTCTTCTGGTCCCTGGTGGCCATTCGTGGTTACAACTTCTATCACGACCCCATGATGGGGGCTTGGATCCTGTTGTTCGTCATGGGGCTGGTCTGGGCGGCAGATTCTGGCGCGTATTTTTTCGGCAAGGCCTTTGGCAAACACAAGCTGGCGCCGGCCGTCAGCCCGGGTAAAACCATCGAAGGCATGTGCGGTGGCCTCTTTACCGCCAGTCTGCTGGCGGTCGGTGTGACCTGGTTCATGGGCTTTGTACCCGCCAAGATGGCGATAGTGCTGTTCTGCTCCTTGCTGGCCGTGCTGGCTTCCGTGCTCGGTGATCTTACCGAGAGCATGTTCAAGCGGGAGGCAGGCATCAAGGATTCTGGCACTCTATTGCCCGGTCATGGTGGTATCCTCGACCGGATCGACAGCCTGACCGCGGCCCTGCCAGTCTTCCTGCTCAGTTATCTGTTACTCAGTCAGGAGTTCTGATGCACATCTTGCTGATGGTTTTGAGAGCTTCCGGCTCCATTGGTTTGTTACTCAAGCAGGAGTTCTGATGCATAACCTGGTGATCCTGGGGGCTTCCGGCTCCATCGGGCAGAGCACCCTCAAGGTGCTGCGCCGCAATCCCGGGCGCTGGCAAGTACTGGCGCTCACCGCCGCTCGCAGCGTGGATGCCATGGTGCGGGACTGTCTCGAGTTTTCCCCCCGTTTCGCCGTTATGGTGGATGAGGCTGCCGCGACCGCACTGGCGGGCCAGCTCAAGACCCACGGTAGCGCGACGCGGGTACTGTCCGGTCAGGCTGCCCTGTGCGAGGTGGCGGCTCACCCCGATGCACACAGCGTGATGGCGGCCATCGTCGGTGCGGCGGGTCTGGCACCGACCATGGCCGCAGTGCGTGCCGGCAAGCGGATCCTGCTGGCCAACAAGGAGGCGCTGGTGATGTCCGGGGCCTTCTTCATGGAGGCGGTGCGCGAGCATGGCGCCGAGCTGCTGCCCATCGACAGCGAACACAATGCGATTTTTCAGTGCCTGCCCGAAGCCATTCAGCGCCAGCCCGGCTACTGCGATCTGGCAGGTGCGGGCATCAGCAGGATACTGCTGACCGGCTCAGGCGGTCCGTTTCGTTATACCGATATCAATGCGCTGGCACAGGTCACGCCGGCCCAGGCCATCGCCCACCCGAACTGGTCCATGGGGGCCAAGATCTCGGTCGACTCCGCCACCATGATCAACAAGGGGCTGGAGTACATAGAGGCGCGCTGGCTGTTCAACGCCGCGCCCGAGCAGATCCAGGTGGTGATCCATCCCCAGTCAGTGATCCACTCCATGGTGCAGTACAAGGATGGCTCCGTGATGGCCCAGCTTGGCAATCCGGACATGTGTACCCCCATAGCGCACGCCCTGGCCTATCCGGCTCGAGTTGAGTCCGGCGTGGAACCTTTGGATTTCTTCAGTGTCGGAGAGTTCAGTTTTATCCGGCCCGATTATGAGCGTTATCCCTGCCTGGCACTGGCCATGAGTGCCTGTCAGCAAGGGCAGGCGGCGACCACGGCGCTCAATGCCGCCAATGAAGAGGCCGTTGCGGCTTTCCTTGCAGAGCGGATCGGTTTTATGGATATTGCCAGAGTCAATGAGGCCACCATGCTGGCGCTGGGGAGTTCCCCTGTGGGTTCGCTGGATGATTTGATTGCGCTGGATGGTGCGGCCCGTGCCCGTGCTCACAATTTGATTGAGGAGCTTAGCTAATGAGTGGTATTTCGTGGCATTGTGCTGCCTTTATCGTTGCCTTTGGGTACCGGACCATGCATGAAATCGAGGTAACTGGCTGATGAGTGCTGCGCTGTGGAATGACAAACCTGCCTTTGTTACTGCCTCCTTCGGTGATTCGAATGGGTGTGATCTCGAGGTGATCGGCTGATGGGCGGCGTGCTGTGGAATATTGGTGCCTTTATCATCGCCCTCGGATTGCTGGTTGCGGTTCATGAATTCGGCCACTTCTGGGTGGCACGCCGTTGCGGCGTCAAGGTCGAGCGTTTCTCCATCGGGTTTGGCAAGGCTATCTGGCGCCGAATGGGTAAGGATGGCACCGAATATGTGCTGGCACTGATCCCGCTCGGCGGTTACGTCAAGATGCTGGATGGTCGGGTCGATGAGCTCAAACCCGGCGATGAGCAATTTGCTTTCAATCACAAGAGTGTCTGGGCGCGCATGGCCATAGTGGCGGCGGGCCCCATGGCGAACTTCGTGTTTGCCCTGTTTGCCCTCTGGCTGATGTTCATGATCGGTGTCCCTGCCGTCAAACCCGTGGTGGGGGAGGTGCGTCCCGCTTCCATAGTGGCGGCGGCCGGGATTGAACCCGGCATGGAGATCGTCGGTGTCGGCGACAAGGCGACCGGTGACTGGGAGAGCGTGACCTATGCCCTCATCAGCCACCTGGGTGATGATGCCGTCCAGCTCAAGCTGAAAGCGGCCAACACCAGTTATGCGGTGGACAAGACTCTCGTGCTGGAGGATTGGACGTTCGATCCGGACAAAGAGTCCCCCGTCGGCAGCCTGGGGATAGTGCCCCTCGGCGGCAAGGTACTGCCCGTGGTCGAGGCCATAGTGCCTGCGAGCGCCAGTGAGAAGGCCGGTATCCTGGTCGGCGATCGCATCAAACGGGTGGGCGAGCAGGAGGTCACCGAGTGGGCCCAGTTCGTGCACCAGGTCCAGCAGTCCCCCGAGCAGCCATTGCAGGTCGTGGTGGAGCGGGCAGGCAGTGAACTGACCCTGACCCTGACTCCGGATGTGAAAAAAGTGCGTGGCCAGCTGGTCGGTTTTGTCGGCTTGTCACCGCAATTGGTTCCATTACCGGATGAGTATCGAATTCTGTTACAGTATGGGCCTTTGCAGGCCCTGTGGCAGGGAGCCCAGAAGACCTGGAGCCTGACCACGCTGACCTTTGACATGATTGGCAAGCTGATTGGTGGCATCGTCTCCCTGGATAACCTGAGCGGTCCCATCTCCATTGCCAAGGGGGCAGGCAGCAGTGCTGATTACGGTCTGGTCTATTTCCTCGGCTTTCTGGCGCTGATCAGCGTCAACCTGGGGATCATCAACCTGTTCCCCCTGCCGGTGCTGGACGGTGGCCATCTGGTCTACTTCCTCATCGAGGCAGTCACCGGCAAGCCGGTATCAGACAAAATTCAGGAAGTGGGTTTCAGGATCGGCGCCGCCATTCTGATGTTACTGATGGGCATTGCGCTATTTAATGATTTCGCTCGCCTCTGAGGCCAGAGCATCAACAAGGACACACAAGAACAAAATGGCTGTTAAAAAAGCATTGGTGTTGAGTTGCCTGCTGGGTGCCAGTTTCCTGGCCCAGGCGGCCCCTGCCTCTTTTGTGGTGCAAGATATCCAGGTCGACGGCTTGCAGCGTGTAACGCTGGGTGCCGCCCTGTTGAACCTGCCGATCCGGGTTGGCGACACCGTCGATTCCGTGACCCTGGCCAACGCCATCAAAAAGCTCTACTCCTCCGGTAACTTCGAGGATGTGAAGGTTTACCGTGATGGCCAGGTGTTGCAAGTGGCGGTCAAGGAGCGGCCGACCATCTCCAGCATCGAATTTTCAGGCAACAAGGATATCAAGGAAGAGCAGCTGACCCAGAGCCTGGAGTCCTCCGGCATTCGGGTGGGTGATCCGCTGGATCGTACCGTGCTGAGCTCCCTCGAGAAGGGTCTGGAAGATTTCTACTACGGCGTGGGCAAATACTCCGCCAAGGTCAAGGCCATCGTCACCCCGCTGCCGCGCAACCGGGTCGACCTCAAGTTCACCTTCGTGGAAGGGGAAGCGGCCAAGATCCAGCAGATCAACATAGTCGGCAACAATGTGTTCCCGGAAGAGAAACTGCTGGCCCAGCTCTCCCTCAAGGACGATGTGCCCTGGTGGAACTTCACCGGTGACCAGCGTTACCAGAAACAGAAACTGGCCGGCGACATCGAAACCCTGCGCTCCTACTACATGGACCGCGGTTATATCCGCTTCGCCCAGGAGTCGACCCAGGTCTCCATGACCCCTGACAAGAAGGGTGTCTACGTGACCCTGAACGTCAAGGAAGGGGATCAGTACAAGGTCTCCGGCGTCCAGCTCAAGGGCGATTTGATCGACCGTGGTGGCGAGATGAAGGGCCTGATCCCCATAGAGGCAGGCAGCACCTACTCCGCCAGTCAGGTAACCCACACCGAAGAGGTGCTCTCCAAGTTCCTCGGTCGTTACGGCTATGCCTACCCGAAAGTGGTCACCTTCCCCCAGGTCAACGACGAAACCAAGGAAGTGGAGCTGATCGTCAACATAGAGCCGGGTCCCCGTGTCTATGTGCGCAACATCAACTTCAGCGGCAACGTCACCACCCAGGACGAAGTGCTGCGCCGCGAAATGCGTCAGATGGAAGGTACCTGGCTCTCCTCCGACAGCGTCGAGCAGTCCAAGACCCGTCTCAACCGTCTCGGCTTCTTTGAAACCGCGGAAGTGGACACCAAGCGGGTACCGGGCAGCGATGACCAGGTTGATCTCGACTTCAAGGTCAAGGAGCAGCCAGCTGGCTCCATCAACGCCGGTGTGGGTTATGGTACCGAATCGGGCCTGAGCCTGCAGGCAGGCCTGCAGCAGGACAACTTCATGGGTACCGGCAAGAAGATCGGTATCTCCGCCAGTACCAACAAGTACTCCAAGAGCGTCGACCTCAGCTACAACGATCCCTACTTCACCGTGGACGGTGTCAGCCTGGGTGGTCGTCTCTACTACAACCAGTTCAGTGCGGCCGATGCCAACATCGTCGACTATGAGAACACCACGGTTGGCTTCCGCCTCTCCAGTGGTTTCCCGGTCAACGAGAACAACCGCCTCGACTTCAGCCTCGGGATCGAGAACAACAAACTGTCCCAGCCCAACCCCTATCTGCAGGTGGACGAGTTCTGGAAGGTGTACAGCAAGAACAAGGATGGCGACAACCGCATGGTGTTCAACACCGTTGACGTCACCGCCGGCTGGACCCGTTCAACCCTCAACAAGGGGATGTTCCCGACCGCGGGTGACCGTCAGCGTGTGAACGCCAAGGTGACAGTGCCCGGCATGGATCTGCAGTACTTCAAGCTGAACGCCGAAGATGCTCACTACTTCCCGTTCGATGCGGATCACAAGTGGGTGCTGATGGCCAAGGCCCGCGCCTCTTACGGCAACGGTTACGGCAGCAACGGCAACTATGATCACGTCCTGCCGTTCTTCGAGAACTACTTCGCCGGTGGTTTTGACACACTGCGTGGCTTCAAGAGCAACACGGTAGGTCCGAAGGCGCTCTACTACTACAACCTGAGTGGTAACGACGTCATTCAGGGTACCGACAGCTCGGTGGGTGGCAACGCCCTGGCGGTGGCCTCCCTCGAGATGATAGTACCGACGCCGTTTGCGTCCGAAACCTATCAGCCTCAGCTGCGCACCAGCTTCTTCATCGACGCCGGTTCAGTGTGGGATACCACCTTTGACTATGCCCAGTATCAAAACCGCTGTTTCAGTGGTTGCAACTATCTGACCGACTATTCGGATCCGACCAACTACCGTGCCTCGGCCGGTCTGTCGCTGCAGTGGCTCTCCCCCATGGGACCCCTGGTGTTTGCGATTGCCCGTCCGCTCAAGGAGTACGAAGGGGACAGGACAGAGTTCTTCTCGTTCAATATCGGCCGTACCTTCTAAGGACGGACGCGCCCCCACCCAGTCGGTGGGGGTATTCAATGATGGGACGCGCAGCTTGCGCGCCTCACCAGGTAACAAGTCGGTCCGGGTACCACTTGCATAATCAGGTAAATCAGGTAGCCCTCACATGAGGGAACAAGGAGTTAGTGTGAATAAAGCGTTGAAAGTAGCTGGTTTGAGTTTTGCACTGATGGCTGCCGGCATGGGCTCTGCCTTGGCCGAGACCAAGATCGCCGTGGTCGACATGGGCGAAGTATTCCAAAAGCTGCCCCAGCGTGAAGCTGTCTCCAAGAAGCTGAAAGGTGAATTCGAGCCGCGTATGCGTGAGCTGCAGAAGCTGGAATCCGACGGTCAGAAGCTGGTCGAGAAGTTCAAGAAGGATGAAGCCTTCATGAGCGCCGATCAGAAGAAGCAGAACCAGGAAAAACTGGCCAAGCTGCAGATGGAGTTCAACCAGAAGCGTCAAGCGTTTGAGCAGGACAACGGTCGTCGTCAGTCCGAAGAGCGCAACAAGATCCTGACCAAGGTACAAGCCGCCATCGACTCCATTGCCAAGAGCAATGGCTATGATCTGGTGCTTGAGCGCAATGCTGCGCCCTATGCAGCCAGCAAGCTGGACATCTCCGGCCAGGTTATTTCTCAGGTAAGCAAGAGCAACTAATTGATGGCATTCACTCTCGCACAGCTGGCCCAGAAACTGGGGGCCGAGATCCATGGCGACGGAACCCTGGAAATCCGCAAGGTAGCGACACTGGAAAAGGCCGGGGAGGGGGATATCACCTTCCTGTCCAATAAAAAGTACCGGCATTATCTGGAGCAGAGCAAGGCTTCGGCCGTGCTCATTACAGAAGCGGATCTGCCATTTTGTCCCACCAATGCCCTGGTACTCAAAGACCCCTATGTGGGGTTTGCCCGGGTAGCCCAACTGCTGGACACCACACCGCAGCCGGCCACGGATATCCATCCGAGCGCCGTCATTGCGGCTGACGTGCAACTGGGCGAGAGAGTGGCCATCGGGGCCAATGCGGTGATCGAATCCGGCGTCGTGCTGGGGGATGACGTACGCATAGGCCCTGGCTGTTTTGTTGGCAAGAATACCCGACTGGGAGCGCGCTCCCGGTTGTGGGCCAACGTCACCCTGTATCACAACATCACCATGGGTTCCGACTGTCTGGTTCAATCCGGCACAGTGATCGGGGCCGATGGGTTCGGTTATGCCAATGAGCGTGGCGAGTGGATCAAGATCCCCCAGCTCGGTGGCGTGACCATCGGCAACCGGGTCGAGATTGGTGCCTGCACCACCATAGACCGCGGCGCGCTGGAAGATACCCGCATCGCGGATAACGTCATCATCGACAACCAGTGCCAGATCGCCCACAACGTCGAGATCGGCTACGGCACCGCCGTGGCAGGCTCCACCGTGATGGCTGGTAGTCTCAAGGTCGGCAAATACTGTATCATTGGCGGCGCCTCCGTCTTTAACGGGCACATGGAGATCTGCGATCAGGCCACCGTTACCGGCATGGCCATGGTGATGCGACCCATTACCGAGCCCGGTGTCTACTCTTCCGGCATCCCTCTGCAAACCAATAAAGAGTGGCGCAAGACCGCCGCCCGGGTGATGCGTATCGAAGAGATGCACAAGCGGTTGAGCAAGCTTGAGAAGAAGCTGGATCAAGAATAATCACGATTGGTATAGGGTACTGTTTTGACTACTGAAAAGAAGAGCCTGGGCATCCAGGAAATCATGGATCTGCTGCCCCACCGTTATCCGTTCCTGATGGTGGATCGGGTCGACGATTACGAGATCAGCGATGAGCGCAAAACCTTGCGTGCCATCAAGAATGTCTCGTTCAACGAGCCGATCTTCCAGGGACATTTCCCGGCCAAGCCGGTGTTTCCCGGCGTACTGATCCTGGAAGCCATGGCGCAGGCCACCGGTATCCTGGCCTTTACCATGGTGGGCAAGCCGTCTCCCAACGAACTCTATTACTTTGCCTCCATCGACAATGCTCGTTTCAAGCGTCCGGTTGGCCCTGGCGATCAGCTGGTGCTCGACGTGGAGTTCCTGAAAGAGCGTCGCGGTATTGCCAAGTTCACCGGTGTGGCCACGGTCAACGGTGAAGTGGTTTGTACCGCCGAGCTGATGTGCGCCAAACGCGAGGTTTAATACACGTGATCGACCAGACTGCCATCATTCACGATACTGCCATCGTCCATGAGTCTGCGGTGATTGGTAAAGGGGTTGAAATCGGCCCCTTTTCCGTCATCGGCGCCGAGGTGGAAATCGGCGACAACACCTGGGTAGGTTCCCATGTGGTGATCAAGGGGCCGGCCAAACTGGGCCGTGGCAACAAGATCTTCCAGCACACCTCCATCGGTGAGGATTGCCAGGACAAGAAGTACGCCGGCGAGCGCACCTTCCTCGAGATTGGCGACAACAACGTCTTTCGCGAGAACTGCACTGTGCACCGCGGCACCATCCAGGATCAATCCCTGACCAAGGTGGGCAGCGGCAACCTCTTCATGGTCAACGTGCACGTTGCCCATGATTGCATCATCGGTGACAACTGCATCTTCGCCAACAACGCGACCCTGGCGGGCCACGTGGTGATCGGTGACTTCGTGATCTTCGGCGGTCTCTCCGCGATCCACCAGTTCGGTCGCGTTGGCTCCCACGCCTTCATCGGTGGCTGCGCCGCCCTGAACAAGGATGTGCCGCCCTACGTGATGGCCGCTGGCAACTATGCCAAGCCGTTCGGGGTCAACTCCGAAGGCCTGCGTCGTCGCGGTTTCAGCGCTGAAGCCATCTCCGCCGTCAAGCGTGCCTACAAAGAGATCTTCCGCTCCGGCAAGACAGTCGAAGAGGTGTTGCCCGTGCTGACAGAGATGGCGGCCACCGAACCGGCCGTCCAGCTCTACGTGGATTTCCTCAAGGACAATGAGCGCGGGATCATCCGTGCCTGATCCCGTTCGCATCGGTATCGTCGCCGGAGAGACCTCCGGCGACATTCTGGCCGCCGGGCTGGTGCGCGAGCTGCAGCGCCGTTATCCGGATGCGCAGTTTGAAGGGATCGCCGGGCCGCGCATGCAGGCCCTCGGCGTCAAGGCCCTGTTCGAGATGGAAGAGCTCTCCGTCATGGGGATCACAGAGGTGCTGGGCCGTCTGCCGCGCATCCTCAAGGTTCGCCGTGAACTGCTGCGCCATTTCATTGCCAATCCGCCTGACATCTTCGTCGGGGTGGATGCACCGGATTTCAATATCGGGGTGGAGCTGAAGCTGCGCCGCGCCGGTATCAAGACGGTTCACTATGTCAGTCCCTCTGTCTGGGCCTGGCGTCAGAACCGCATTCACAAGATCAAGGCCGCCACCGACATGGTGCTCGCCTTCCTGCCGTTCGAGAAAGCCTTCTACGATCGCTTTGCTGCCCCTTGCCGGTTTGTGGGTCACACCATGGCCGATGCGATCCCGCTCGAACCGGACCAGGCTGCCGTGCGCCAGGCGCTGGGCATTGACCCGGGCCGACGCTGGCTGGCCGTGTTGCCCGGCAGTCGCACCGCCGAGGTGTGCTTCATGTCACCGGTATTTCTCGAGGCCTGCAAGCGGCTGACGGTACGTTATCCGGATCTCGGCTTTATCGTGCCGCTGGTCAACGAGGCGCGACGAGCGCAGTTCATGGCCATCAAGGCCGAGCTGGCGCCGGATCTCGACATGGTGTTGCTGGAAGGCCAGGGTCGCGAAGCCATGATAGCTGCCGATGCCGTGCTGCTCGCCTCCGGTACCGCTGCGCTGGAAGCCATGCTGGTGAAAAAGCCCATGGTGGTGGGCTACAAGCTCAAACCGTTCAGCTATTGGCTGGCTCAGCGGCTGGTGAAGACCGCCTATGTGTCGCTACCCAATCTGCTGGCCGATCAGATGCTGGTGCCCGAGCTTATTCAGCACGAGTGCACCCCGGACAATCTGGTGGATGAAGTCAGCAAGCTGCTGGAACACGACAACCGTGAACTCATCGCCACTTTCACCCGGCTGCACCAGAGCATTCGCTGCAACGCCGATGTGCAGGCCGCGGATGCGGTGGCCGAACTGCTCGGCAGATAACAGGCAGGGTGGCCGATAGCGCTGCGCTCATCTACCCCATGTCAGGCCCTGCGGGGCCTGTTTTGATTCAAGGCTGCAAGATGATGATCGATATTCCCGAAGACAAGCTGGTTGCCGGGGTGGACGAGGTGGGTCGTGGCCCCCTGGTGGGTGATGTGGTCACCGCCGCCGTGATCCTGGATCCGGCCAACCCGATCACCGGGCTCGCCGATTCCAAGAAGCTCTCCGAGAAGAAGCGTCTGGCGCTGTTTGACGAGATCAAGGCCAAGGCGCTGGCTTGGGCTATAGGCCGTGCCAGTCCCGAAGAGATAGACGAGCTCAACATACTGCACGCCACCATGCTGGCGATGCAGCGCGCCGTGGCGGGCTTGTCCATCACCCCTGAGCTGGTCTTTATCGACGGCAACCGTTGTCCAAGCTTGCCGATGGAAGCGCGCGCCGTGGTCAAGGGCGACAGTCTGGTGGCTGCCATCAGCGCCGCCTCGATTCTGGCCAAGGTGACTCGCGATGCGGAGATGACCGAGCTGGACAGCCGTCATCCCGAATATGGTTTCGCCCGTCACAAGGGCTATCCGACCCCTGAGCACCTCGCCATTCTGGCCGAGCGCGGGCCCTTGCCCGCCTATCGCAAGAGTTTCAAGCCGGTGCGCCATGCACTTGGGATCGAATAGCCAATGCATTTCTGTTTGAGCAACGAGAGGGTATGACGATGGCTGAACCCCGTTTTATCCACCTGCGCGTCCACTCCGATTTCTCCATGGTCGATGGTCTGCAGAAGATCAATCCTATCGTCGGAGCCGCTGCGGCCAACAACATGCCAGCGCTGGCCCTGACCGACCAGATGAACATGTGCGGTCTGGTGCGCTTCTATGGCGCCGCCCACGGCAAGGGCATCAAGCCCATCGTCGGGGCCGACTTCTGGGTGCAAAGCAGTGAGCTGGGGGACGAGCAGTTCCGCCTCACTCTGCTGGCCATGGACAATGACGGCTACCAGAACATTACCCTGCTCATCTCCCGCGGTTATCAGCGTGGCCATGTGCAGGGACGTCCCGTCATCGACAAGGAGTGGCTCGCCGATCACGCCAAGGGGGTCATAGTGCTCTCGGGTGGACGGGAGGGGGACGTGGGCAAGTTCCTGCTCAAGGGCAACCGGCAGATGACGGAGTCGTGCCTCGCCTTCTACCAGACCCACTTTCCCGACGCCTACTACCTAGAGCTGCTGCGTACCGGTCGACCCGATGAAGAGGTCTACCTGCACATGGCGGTGGCCATTGCCACCGAGTTCGAGCTGCCGGTGGTGGCCACCAACGAGGTGGTGTTCCTCAACGCCGAGGATTTCGACGCCCACGAGATCCGGGTTGCCATCCACGATGGCTATACCCTGATGGACAAGCGTCGCCCGCGCCGTTACAGCCCGCAGCAGTATCTGCGCAGCCAGGAGGAGATGGCCGAGCTGTTTGCCGACATCCCCGAAGCGCTGGAAAACACGGTGGAGATCGCCAAGCGCTGCAACGTGACTGTGCGTCTGGGTGAATACTTCCTGCCCAATTTCCCGACCGGCGACATGACCACCGAAGACTTTCTGGTGGCCAAATCCAAAGAGGGCCTGGAAGAGCGTCTCGCCTTCCTGTTCCCGGATCCGGCCGTGCGCGCCGTCAAGCGCGGCGAGTATGACGAGCGCCTCGAGATCGAGCTGAAAGTCATCAACCAGATGGGCTTCCCGGGTTACTTCCTCATAGTGATGGAGTTTATCCAGTGGTCCAAGGACAACGGCATCCCCGTTGGCCCGGGCCGGGGCTCGGGGGCGGGTTCACTGGTGGCTTACGCGCTCAAGATCACCGACCTCGACCCGCTTGAATTTGACCTGCTGTTCGAACGCTTCCTGAACCCGGAGCGGGTCTCCATGCCCGACTTCGACGTCGACTTCTGCATGGACAGACGGGACGAGGTGATCGAGCACGTCTCCGACATGTATGGACGGGATGCGGTGTCCCAGATCATCACCTTCGGCAGCATGGCGGCCAAGGCGGTGGTACGGGACGTGGGCCGGGTGCTGGGCCATGCCTATGGTTTCGTCGATCGCATCTCCAAGCTGATCCCGCCTGACCCGGGCATGACCCTGGCCAAGGCATTCGAGGCCGAGCCCAAGCTGCCCGAGCTTTATGAGCAGGACGAGGAGGTCAAAGACCTCATCGACATGGCGCGCCGGCTGGAAGGCGTGGTGCGCAACGCCGGCAAACACGCAGGTGGCGTGGTAATAGCGCCCACCAAGATCACCGACTTTGCGCCGCTTTACTGCGACGACTCCGGCAATCACCCTGTCACCCAGTTTGACAAGAACGATGTGGAGTATGCCGGGCTGGTGAAGTTCGACTTCCTGGGGCTGCGTACCCTGACCATCATCGACTGGGCGCTTGGCATGATAAACCCGCGCCTTGCCAAAGAGGGCAAGCCGCCGGTCGACATCGCTGCCATCCCCATCCACGACAAGAAGTCGTTCGATCTGTTGCAGCGGTTCGAGACCACGGCGGTATTCCAGCTCGAATCCCGCGGCATGAAGGATCTCATCAAACGGCTGCAGCCTGACTGTTTCGAAGACATGATCGCCCTGGTGGCCCTGTTCCGTCCGGGCCCGCTCCAGTCGGGCATGGTGGACAACTTCATCGAGCGAAAGCACGGCAAGGAGGCGATCTCCTACCCGGACGAGAAGTGGCAACACGAAAGTCTCAAACCGATCCTTGAACCCACCTACGGCATCATCCTCTATCAGGAGCAGGTGATGCAGATAGCCCAGGTGCTGGCGGGTTACACCCTGGGTGGGGCGGACATGCTGCGCCGGGCCATGGGCAAGAAAAACCCGGCCGAGATGGCCAAGCAGCGATCCGGGTTTGAGGAAGGGGCGGTCAAGAACGGCATCGACGGCGAACTGGCGGTAAAGATCTTCGATCTGGTGGAGAAGTTTGCGGGCTACGGCTTCAACAAATCCCACTCCGCCGCCTATGCGCTGGTCTCTTACCAGACCCTCTGGCTCAAGACTCACTTCCCGGCCGAGTTCATGGCGGCGGTCATGACCGCCGATATGGACAACACCGACAAGATAGTGACCCTGGTGGACGAATGTCAGCGCATGGGGCTCACCGTCATACCGCCGGATGTGAATACCGGTCGCTACCGGTTCAGCGTCAACGAAGATGGCCACATCGTCTACGGTATAGGGGCTGTGAAGGGGGTGGGGGAAGGCCCTATCGACGCCATTCTCAGCGCCCGGGATCAGGACGGCCCGTTTCGCGATCTGTTCGACTTCTGCAACCGGGTCGACATCAAGAAGATCAACAAGCGGGTGATGGAAAAACTCATCCTCTCCGGCGCCATGGACAGGCTCGGACCTCACCGCGCGGCCCTGATGGCGACCCTGGAAGAGGCGATGCGCGCCGCCGAGCAGCACGCCAAGGCACAGGCCGTGGGTCAGGTCGACATGTTCGGGGTCTTGACCCAGGAGATTGACGACGTCAAGAAGGCGTTCGCCAACGTGCCGCACTGGCCTGACAAGGTGTGGCTGGAAGGGGAGCGGGAGACGCTCGGCCTTTACCTGACCGGCCACCCTATCAACCAGTACAGCGGCGAATTGCGTCGCTACACGTCCGGCCGTCTGTGCGATCTGCATCCCACCTCCCGGGATACGGTTACCACGGCGGCGGGGCTGGTGATCGCGGCCCGCAGCATGGTGACCAAGCGTGGCAACAAGATGGGGATCTTCACCCTGGACGACAGATCCGGCCGTCTGGATGTGACCCTGTTCAGTGAAGCGCTGGAAAAATATGAAGAATTGATGCAAAAAGACCGTATTTTGGTGGTTTCTGGACAGGTCAGCTTTGATGACTTCTCCGGTGGCCTTAAAATGTCGGCCCGTGAATTACTGGATATCAACGATGCGAGGGAGCGTTTTGCCAGGGCAATCCGCATCTCCCTCGATGAACAGCGGATTGATGATCGCTTTTTCCCGCGTTTGTGCGAGATTTTGGAACCCGCCCGTGCCGGAGTCTGTCCGGTTCAGGTAAACTATCGTCGCCCCGGCTCACGGGTGCGATTGACGCTCGGTACCGAGTGGCGGGTGACGCCCACCGATCAACTGATAGATGACTTGCGTGTCCTGCTGGGACGAGAGCGGGTTGAATTGGTTTTTGATTAGAGGATCTATAGGCCCTATGAGTCTTTTTCTGGATTTTGAACAGCCGATTGCCGAGTTGCAGGCGCAGATTGATGAACTCCGTCATGTGAGTGAGCACAACAGTGCTGTCGATCTCAATGAAGACATTCGCCGGCTGGAGAAGAAAAACGAAGAGCTGACCAAGAAGATCTTCGGCGATCTGGGTGCCTGGCAGGTATCCCAGATGGCGCGTCATCCTCAGCGTCCTTACACCCTCGATTATATCGAGCACATCTTCACCGACTTCGACGAGCTGGCTGGCGATCGCGCCTATGCCGATGACAAGGCCATCGTCGGCGGTATCGCCCGTCTCGACGGCGAGCCCGTGATGGTGATTGGTCAGCAGAAGGGTCGTGAGACCAAGGAGAAGATCAAGCGCAACTTCGGCATGCCGCGCCCGGAAGGGTATCGCAAGGCCCTGCGTCTGATGGAGATGGCCGAGCGCTTCAAGATGCCGATCATCACCTTCATCGACACCCCGGGTGCTTACCCAGGCGTGGGTGCCGAGGAGCGTGGTCAGTCTGAAGCCATCGCCCGCAACCTGAAAGTGATGGCCGGTCTGACCGTGCCCGTGGTCTGCACCGTGATCGGTGAAGGCGGCTCGGGTGGGGCCCTGGCTATCGGCGTGGGTGATCGCGTCAACATGCTGCAGTACTCCACCTACTCCGTCATCTCGCCGGAAGGCTGCGCCTCCATCCTGTGGAAGAGCGCCGACAAGGCTCCCGTGGCCGCCGATGCCATGGGTATCACTGCCCAGCGCCTGAAAGAGCTCAAGCTCATCGACACCATAGTCGAAGAGCCGCTCGGTGGTGCCCACCGTGATGTGCCCCTGATGGCACAGCGCCTGAAGGAGCGTCTCAAGCAGGATCTGAATGCCCTGCGTCCGCTCGAGACCGATCAGCTGCTGGAGCAGCGTTACCAGCGCCTGATGGGCTACGGCTACTGCTAAGCCCGGCATGCTTCTATAAATGGCGTCAAAAGGCCCCTGCTTATGCGGGGGCCTTCTTTTTTTGGCGCGGGGAAAGTGCTGTTCATATGGATATCAGTCGGCCCCCCGTTTGCCGAAAACCCCTGTGTTGGATCAATTCAGCTGTGGTTAATGGCCAATAAAAGTGGGATCCCGCTCCCGTTTTGCTTAAAGTGGCCCCCTTCCGATCGACCCGATTGGAATGCCCGCAAGGATGCTCTTCAGACGTACGCAGGATGGCCTGGCCAGACTGACTCACAGCGATGTTTACTGCTCCGGTTCCCTTTTTCTGCCACCTCGCACTGGCAGCGCCTTGTTCCGTTCAGTCAGTCCAGGTTTGCGTCACTCTCATTGTGCATTGTCTCCATCTGCAGCGAGTGAATCATGAGCGAATCGGTTTTTGAGATCCACGACTGGACCCTGAGGGTTGACGACAACATGCTGTGTCGCCCCGACCGCGAGGTCTACCTTGAACCCAGACTGGTCAATCTGTTGCGGTTTCTGGCCTGCCATACGGGCACAGTGTTTGGCCGCGATGCCCTGATCAAGGAGGTGTGGGACGGCGCCGAGGTGACCGATCAGGTGGTCACCCAGTCCATCTTCGAGTTGCGCAAGATCCTCAAAGATGGTCGCTTTGATGCGGCCGACTATATCGTTACCGTGCCCAAGCGCGGATACAAGCTGGTGGCATCGGTGCGGCCGCTGCAGGTGGTTTCGCTGCTGATGGCGGACGAGCAGCCCGTGCCAGCGTTCAATTCCACTCTCTCCGACAACCCTACTCTCTCCGATCTGAGCCCGCCCGCCACGGCCGACGATGACGATGCCCTGCCCAATGTCGCCCCTTTTCCCGCCGGGCCCCTGACCCGCGCCATCTCGGCTCACGCCAAGGATGCCCGCAGCCGCTGGAAGATGGTGAGCTTCGATATCTTCGTGGCCGTCATCCTGGTTGCCATCGTCAGCATGCTCAGCTATCAGCACGCCAGCCCCCAGGTTCACACCATGCTGGATCCCAATTTGCTGGTGTTTCGCTTTCACTCCGGCATGGATGACAACAACGAGAACGTGCGCCTGGCCGATGGCATCACTCGTGCCCTGATGGGGGAGGTGGCTGCGGTTACCCCGCTGCGGGTGCAGTACGGCGCCACCAATCTGATGGGGGGCATCCTGCCCGGCAAGGAGCTGAGCGTGCGGGTCTCCCGCCAGCCGCGGGGCACCTATCTGGATCTGGAGTATCGCAACATCAATACCAATCGGGTGCTGTTCAGCCACCAGTACCAGCTCAGCCGTCACAAGGTACACGCTGTGCTGCAGGCGAGCAGTCAGGATCTGCTGCGGGCCCTCGATCAGCCGGACGTCTTGCCCGGCATGGGATGGCCCACCGATGATACTTCCCTGATGGCCATGATGGAGGCGCAGTATTACATCAACAGCCAGGATCCCGTGGCTCTCAAGCGTGGCATAGCGCTGCTCGACAACTCTCTTTTCGTCCAGCCGGATCAGCCGTTGTTGCTGGCGGAGCGCTATCTGGCGGGGGAGGCGCTGGCAACCCTGGCGGGCAAGTCCGAGAGTGAGCGGTTGCAGGGGATTGGCACCCATCTGGCCAGTCTGGTGCAGGACGGCGGCCTGCTGCCGGCACGGGTGTGGGAGGCGTTGACCCTGCAGGCCATACTGGACGGCCAGCAGCAGCAGGCGAATCGCCTGCTGGCGCTGGCTGCCAGCCGGGGCCGCTCCGTGCTCTATCACATACTGCTCGGCAAGCTGGCGGAGCTGGATGGGCGCCCCGAGGCGGCAGGGGATGCCTACAGTCAGGCCTTCCTGATGGAGGCGACCGAGCAGACCTATCTGCTCTGCCAGCAGCTCGGTTTCTACAGCAATATGGAGACCCTCACCCCAGCCCTGTTCAATGCGCTGAGCCAGAGCAAGGTGAAGCTCTTCTAGCGTCGAAGCGCTTGTTTTCCCTCGGTCGGCACTGTTGCCGGCCGTATCCACAGGCTGCCTTCGGGCGGCCTGTGTCGTTTCTGTCTGCGTCAATCCGTCTGTCTGCCCAAGGGAATAGCCAGTCCGGCTCGCCGCATTTGCGCTTGTCCGGCTTTGCGTTATGAGCACTGCTCGCTGCCGCTATCTCACTGTGAGTGCGGGTATGGCCTGCCGGTCGCCGGGAATCGGGTATTGCCGCTGAGGTGTTCCTCTGAGCCGGGGTGGTGATGAGACGAACAGAGGGGCGAACAGGGGTGAGCGGCCACTTGGAGTGATGGTCCGATGGACTTTCGGATGGCCGCAAGGGGAGGGGCGCTATGTGAGCCCCGTTATCCAGGGTTTATCCCCGGAAAAATATCAAGACGGCGAGATAAGGGCGTTATCAAGGGGCAAAAGCGGGGTGGCCGGATATCAAGGTTTTATCAAGATGGCGGTGTGGCTTGATTTCAATTTACTGTTTTTAAATGGTTTTTAGCAAAAGCGACGGGGCGACGAAAAAAGTTGGCTCATGTTTTTATCCGTTAGCGGGTCCTTATGTTTTCCGGGAAGGAGAGGCCTAGTCTGTGCCCATTCGTTGGCGGGGCGTTCCGCCAAATGTGTATGTGACGACCCGACCTTTTATAGAACCGGAGATCTTATGTCCCTAGATACGAGCAAGAAGATTGGCCTCATCGCCTGTACTGGTGTGGTGGCCGGCAACATGATGGGGAGCGGCATAGCGCTGCTGCCTTCGGCACTGGCTACCATAGGTTCCATTTCCATTTTCAGCTGGGCCATCTGTCTGGTGGGTGCCATGGGCCTGGCCTTCGTGTTTGCCCGCCTTGCGACCAAGAACCCGCAAGAGGGTGGCCCCATTGCGTACGCTGGCGAGATCTCCCCCGTGTTCGGTTTCCAGACCGGTGTGCTCTATTACCATGCCAACTGGATCGGCAACCTGGCCATCGCCATTACCGGTGTCTCTTACCTGTCTGTCTTCTTCCCCATCCTCAACAACCCTATCCCGGCGGCCATCGCCACCATAGCTGCGGTCTGGATCTTCACCTTCGTCAACCTGCTCGGCGGCAGCTGGGTGAGCCGACTCTGTACCCTGGGTCTGGTGCTGATCCTGCTGCCTGTGGTGGGTACTGCTGTGATGGGTTGGGGGCATTTTGATACCAGTGTTTACAGCCAGAACTGGAACACCACCAGCGGCAGCGACCTGCATGCGGTCATCAGTGCCGTGCTCATCTGCCTCTGGTCTTTCGTTGGTGTGGAATCTGCCGCCGTCTCGTCCGGCATGGTGAAGAACCCCAAGCGCACCGTCCCTCTCGCCACCATGCTGGGCACAGGTATCGCGGGTGTTATCTACATCCTCTCTACCCAGGTGATCAGCGGCATGTTCCCGGCCGGTGAAGTGGCGGCCTCCGGCGCACCGTTTGCCATGGCCTCCTCCGTCATCTTTGGCAACTGGTCTGCTCCCTTCGTGTCTGCCTTTACCGCTTTGGCCTGTTTCACCTCGCTGGGCTCCTGGATGATGCTGGTGGGCGAGGCGGGCAAGCGTGCCGCCAACGATGGCAACTTCCCGAAAATCTATGGTGAGCTGGACAAGAACGGTGTGGCCAAGAAGGGCCTGATCCTCGGCTCCCTCAAGATGACAGCGCTGATGATTGGCCTGACCGCCTTTACCTCCCGGTCCGCTCACGCCGCCGATCTGTTCAACGTGCTGACCACGGATGCTGTGCTGCTGACCATGCTGCCCTACTTCTACTCCAGCATTAACCTCATTCGCTTCGAGGGCATGACCTCCCGCAGCATAGGCACCATGATTTTCTCCGGCGTCGCCTGTGTCTTCTGTCTGGTGGCCCTGATGGGCGCCAAGGGGTCAAACCTCACGGCCACCTTCGTGGTGTCGCTCATCATTCTGATGTTCTACGCCAAAAAACAGGGGCTGCGTCAACACGACGCCCTGCTCAAAGAGCAAGCCAGCCACTAATTCCCTTTTCTTCTTCCGAGCGCTCTTCACTCACCATCCCTGATGGAGAGCGCCCCTTCATGTGTGGAGCATCAAGATGAATATCATTGCCATCCTCAACCACCTGGGTGTTTTCTTCAAAGAAGAACCCATTCGCCAGCTGCAAGCCTCCCTCGAGCGCAAAGGCTTTCAGGTTGTGTATCCGGTCGATGTGGCCGACTTGCTGAAGCTTATCGAGAAGAACCCCCGTGTCTGCGGCGCCATCTTCGACTGGGACAAATATTCACTGGGTCTGTGCAAGGAGATCCACGATCGCAACGAGAAGCTGCCGATCTTCGCCTTCGCCAACGATCAGTCCACCCTGGATATTCACCTGACTGATCTGCGTCTGAACGTCCACTTCTTCGAGTACCGTCTCGGCATGGCCGACGACATCGCCCTCAAGATGGGCCAGGCTACTCAGGCGTATCAGGACGCCATACTGCCGCCGTTCACCAAGGCGCTGTTCAAGTATGTGGAAGAGGGCAAGTACACCTTCTGTACCCCGGGGCATATGGGCGGTACTGCCTTCCAGATGAGCCCGGCCGGCAGCATCTTCTATGACTTCTACGGCCCCAACGCCTTCAAGGCGGATGTCTCCATCTCCATGCCGGAGCTGGGTTCCCTGCTGGATCACTCTGGCCCGCACAAGGAGGCCGAGGAGTACATCGCCCGAACCTTCAATGCCGACCGCTCCTACATAGTCACCAACGGCACCTCCACCGCCAACAAGATTGTCGGCATGTTCTCCGCCCCGGCGGGCAGCACAGTGCTGGTGGATCGCAACTGTCACAAGTCCCTCACTCACCTGATGATGATGAGTGACGTGACCCCTATCTATTTTCGTCCGACCCGCAACGCCTACGGCATTCTGGGTGGGATTCCGCAGAGCGAATTCAGCCGCGAGACCATAGCGGCCAAGGTTGCTGCCACCCCGGGTGCCCAGGCCCCCCGTTACGCCGTGATCACCAACTCCACCTACGACGGCCTGCTCTACAACACCGGCTTCATCAAGGAGAGTCTGGATACCCCTTACATCCACTTCGACAGTGCCTGGGTGCCTTACACCAACTTCAGCCCCATCTATGAAGGCAAGTGCGGCATGAGCGGCGACGCCATGCCGGGCAAGGTGTTCTATGAAACCCAGTCCACCCACAAGCTGCTGGCGGCCTTCTCCCAGGCCTCGATGATCCACATAAAGGGCGACGTTGAGGAAGAGACCTTCAACGAAGCCTTCATGATGCACACCTCCACGTCGCCTCAATACGGCATAGTGGCGTCCACCGAGATCTCCGCCGCCATGATGCGGGGCAACAGCGGCAAGCGTCTGATCAAGGACTCCATCGATCGCGCCGTCTCCTTCCGCAAGGAGATCAAGCGGCTGCGTGATCAGAGCGAAGGCTGGTTCTTCGATGTATGGCAGCCGGACAACATAGACACAGTCGAGTGCTGGAAGCTGGATCCCAAAGATGACTGGCACGGTTTCAACGGCATCGACGATGACCACATGTACCTCGACCCCATCAAGGTCACGCTGCTGACCCCGGGGATGAACCGTCAGGGCGAGCTGCTTGAGCGTGGCCTGCCCGCCTCCCTGGTCTCCAAGTTCCTGGACGAGCGCGGCATAGTGGTGGAGAAGACAGGTCCCTATAACCTGCTGTTCCTGTTCTCCATCGGGATCGATCAGTCCAATGCGATGCAGCTGCTGCGCGCCCTGACCGAGTTCAAGCGTGGCTATGACCTGAACCTGACCATCAAGAGCATATTGCCGAGTCTCTATCGTGAAGACCCGAGCTTCTACGAAGGCATGCGGATCCAGGAGCTGGCCCAGAGCATCCACGATCTGACCTGCAAGTACCGTCTGCCGGAGCTGATGTTCAAGGCGTTCGACGTGCTGCCGGAGATAAAGATGACCCCGCACCTCGCCTGGCAACAGGAGCTGGCGGGCAATCTGGAAGAGGTGCCGCTGCGTGAGATGGTGAACCGTATCAGCGCCAACATGATACTGCCGTACCCGCCGGGAGTGCCCCTGGTACTGCCGGGCGAGATGGTAACGGCTGATTCCCTGCCGGTGCTTGAGTTCCTCGAGATGCTGTGCGAGATCGGTGCCCACTACCCGGGCTTCGAGACCGATATCCACGGCCTCTATCGTCAGGCCGATGGCAGCTACACCGTCAAGGTGCTGCGCTAATCAAAGTGACAACAACGGGCCGCAAGGCCCGTTTTTCCCTGCGGTTTTTATCCATTTTGTGAGTCGTCATGAAGCGCATTCTCTCCATTCAATCTCACGTCGTCTTTGGCTGTGCCGGCAACAGTGCCGCCGTCTTCCCTATGCGCCGCATGGGCATGGAAGTGTGGCCCGTCAACACAGTGCAGTTTTCCAACCACACCCAATACAGTCAGGGGTGGCAGGGGATGGTGATGCCGGATGGCCATATCCGCCAGCTGATAACCGGTCTGGCCGACATAGGCGTGCTGGGGCAGTGCGATGCGCTGCTAAGCGGTTACCTCGGCTCGGCCGAGCAGGGGGAAGAGATACTGGCGGCGTTGGCCAGACTCAAGGCGCTCAACCCGAACGCCCTCTATTTCTGTGATCCCGTCATGGGTCACCCCGACAAGGGATGCATAGTCGCACCCGGTGTCGCCGACTTTCTCAAAAACCGGGCGCTGGCCTGCGCCGATATGCTGGCCCCCAATCTGCTTGAGCTGGAACAGCTGACTGATCGGGAGATCCGCAATGTGCCCCAGGCTCTGGCAGCATGCCAGCAACTGCGGGATCAGGGGGTCAAGCTGGTGATGGTCAAGTATCTCGGGAAGGCGGGGTTTGCCATGGACAGGTTCGAAATGCTGCTGGTATGCGAAGAGGGGGCGTTTCATATCTCACGCCCCCTCTATCCCTTTGCTCGCGATCCCATTGGGGTAGGTGATCTGCTGAGCGCCACCATGCTGGCCAATCTGCTGGCAGGTTTCACGCCTGTGGCGGCGTTCGAGCGGACCAATGCCAGCGTCGATGCAGTCGTGGCCCAGACCTGGCTCGCCGGAGCCTATGAGCTGCAACTGGTGGCAGCCCAGCATGCGATGGTGCTGCCACAGGTGCGTGAGCAGGCTACCCGGCTTTAGCCGACGTATTCGTGCTACTTGTGTCTAGCTCGGGCGACGTGCCAGTCGCAGAGCCTGACGAGCGGTTAGCCCTGTGGCTTGGTGCAGGCCCTGAGGAGCGCACGCCAGCTTGAGGCGACGCCACTCTCGCCACAGCAGCCAGCACAGCGGCAGGGTCAACAGCAGCACTGTCGTGGGCTGGGCGAGCAGTACACCTTCGCGTCCCCACTGCATCGGCAGCAAGAAGATCAGTGGCAGCAGCAGCAGTGTCTTGGCCGCCGATATGATCAGTGCCTGCTTGGTGCGAGCCATGGATTGCAGCAGCACTATGCCAAAGATGATGATCCCTTCCAGCGGAATGGCGCTGAGGTTGAGAGTCAGGCTGCTGACGGCGGCGGCAAGCAGTTCGGCATCCTGACCGCCGGTGTAGAGCATGGCCACCTGGCGCGGCAGCAGCTGGATCAGCAACCAGACTGCCATGCCATAGACCAGCGTGATCTTGAGCCCCATCTCCATCAGGAATTTCAGATCACGGTAGCGCTTGGCCCCCGCCGCCTGACTGACGAGAGGCTGGATGCCAAATGCCAGTCCCTGCAGGATGACGATGAATATTGCCTCCGTGTAGCCTGCTACCGTGTAACCGGCCAGATCCTTGATAGCGCCATACGCCATCAGCTGGCTGTTGTGCAGCAGCAGCAGCAGTCCCAGGTTGAACTGGGCGATCAGGCTCGGCAGGCCGGTAAAGAGCAGGTTGGGCATGGCCGGAAAATTGGGCACCAGATGGCGCCATGACAAATTCAGTTTGGCATGGGAAGTAAAGAAGTAACCCAGGCCCAGCAGGCTGACGACCCCCTCGGACATGAGCGTCGCCTGGGCAGAGCCCACCAGTCCCAACCCCAGCCGACCGACCATGATGTAGTTGAGAATGATGTTCAGCACTGCGCCCCCGCTGACCAGGATCATGGCCAGCCTGGGTTTGCCGTCGTTGCGCAGCAGATAGGGCACCGCCAGGTTGCTGGCCAGCAGCAGGGTACCGCCACCAATCCAGTAGAGGTAGTCACTGGCCTGTTTCCAGGTCTCTGTGCCTTGCTCGATTCCCAATGCCAGCAGGATATCGATGTGCCAGTGGTGCAGCAGCAGGGGGGCCAGAGTGCCGAGCAAGGCCAGCAGCCAGAGCGCATTGACCAGTGCCTGGCGGGCGAGCTTGAGGTTCTTGGCCCCTTGCTGGAAGGAGATGGCGGTGGCCGCGCCCATGCTGATCATGGCGGCGAGACCGATCAGCACCATGATGACCGGGTAGACCAGGTTGATGCCGGCGAGGCCGGCGGCGCCCACGTAGTGACCGACGAAGATGCCATCGACCAGGTAGTAGGCACCGGAAACCAGCATGGCCATGATGGAGGGGAGGGCATAGCCCCAGAAACGGCGGGTCATCGCCCGCTGGCGCAATGTGAAGTAGGCAGACATATCTGTTCTCTTGGGGAGTTCGATTATCGAGCCGACAGTCTAAATTAATACATTTTTGTTGATAATCCGTCTTAAGATTGATGGATTGATGAGTAAAATTCAGTAATCACCGGGTTTGGTAGTGTGCCTTGAGCATGTCGATCAGGGCGCGCAGACCTTTACCCAGTTGATGACGGCTTGGATAGAAGAGTGAAAATCCCACGAAGGTTGGGCACCAGGGCTCCAGTACTCGCAACAGTTTCCCTTCTGCCAGCTGCTTGCTGACCTCCTCTTCCGGACAGTAAGCCAATCCCAGCCCTGCCTCGGCAGCGCCAAGATAGAGGGCTGGCGTGCTGGTGGTGAGCGGCCCTGTCACCTCGATTTCCAGCATGCTCCCCTTTCCCTCGGTAAATGCCCAGCGATAATGGTGGGAGGGTGTCAACCGATAACCTATGCAGGCGTGACGCGACAGCTCGCGGGGATGTTGCGGTGTGCCGTGTTTGCTCAGATAGGCCGGTGAGCCCACCACCAGATAACGCTGGTGTGGTCCCAGTGGCACACCGATCATCTCCTTGGGCAGCAGATCGCCGTAGAAGATGGCGGCGTCATAGCCATCCTCGATAAGCCGTGGCATCAGCTCCTGCTCCACCACCTCTACCTGCATGCGCGGGTAGCGCACCATGTAATCGATAAGCACAGGGGCCAGCAAGTCGTTGATGGCCTCCCTTGGTGCGCTTATTTTCAGTCGCCCCACAGGCTCATTGCTGTGATGGGCCAGCTCGTCGAGGGCCTCTTCCAGGGTATTGAGGGTCGGCAGCAACTGCTCGAGCAGACGTTGACCCGCATCGGTCGGCACCACGGCGCGTGTGCTGCGATTGAGCAGTCTGACACCGAGCCGGGTCTCCAGCCCTTTCAGGCTGTGGCTCAGGGCGGAGGCCGAGACGCCGAGTTCGAGGGCGGCCTTGCTGAAACTCTGATGGCGGGCCACGGCGGCAAAAACCGCCAGTTCGGCGAGATCGGTACGGGTGATGACCATGACAACTCAGGGGAAAAAAAAGGGTGAACAACAGGGTACGTCAGGGCAAGGCGAGGCACAACCTGGCCAATAAATGACCGACTGTAAGCGGTTTGTTATACCTATAAGGATATAGATACTGGTGAAACTACCTGTATTTGTTAACGGTTGTTCACAAGATTGAGCTGATAACGTGATCCATGACGCCAGAAAGGCGATTCTAGTCAAACTTTGGTTGATTAATTCAAAAAAACACTGTGATCGTTAAGGGGATTTAATTAGAGTCAGCCCATCAGAACAAAGGTGCGTTAACGAGTTGTAACGGTTGACGCGCTGACAGCCCCAGGCTGATGACCCACTGACCTGTTTGTTGCAATTTGGTTATTGCATGGAGTAATGACCACCTTGCCGGGTTTGGGGGGAAGAAAAAACAGGGATGGACGGCAGGAGTTCCAGGGAAATGGGACAGGGCATTGCGCCCGGTTGACTAGATTTTTTCTATTTTCCTTGATGACAGGAACACCACTATGTCTGACATGAACATTGCAGTAGAAGGCAGCGCAGCCAGTAATGCGTCTTCCCGTGGCAACACCAAGGCCGATCTGGTCTGGATGCTGGGTTTGTACGGTACCGCCATCGGTGCCGGTGTACTCTTCCTGCCGATCAACGCCGGCGTAGGTGGTTTGTGGCCGCTGGTGGCCATGGCGCTTCTGGCGTTGCCGCTGACCTTCTTTGCACACCGTGGTCTGACTCGCTTCGTACTGTCCGGCTCCACCCGTGATGGCGACATCACCGAAGTGGTGGAAGAGCACTTTGGCAAGACCGCAGGCAAGTTCATCACCCTGCTCTACTTCTTTGCCATCTATCCCATAGTACTGATGTACTCGGTCGCCATCACCAACACGGTTGAAAGCCTGCTGGTTCACCAACTGGGTATGACAGCACCACCCCGTGCCGTCCTGTCGCTGGCACTGATCCTGGGTCTGATGGCGGTGGTACGCCTCGGTGGCCAGTTCATCGTCAAGGCGATGAGCGTGCTGGTATTCCCGTTCGTGCTGACCCTGATGGGCCTGGCCTTCTATCTGGTTCCACACTGGAACGGTGCCATCATCACAGAAGCACCAGCCCTGTCCGATGCCTTCAACGGCGACTTCATCAAGACCCTGTGGCTGGCCATTCCTGTGATGGTGTTCTCCTTCAACCACTCCCCGATCATCTCCTCCTTCGCGGTAGACAACAAGGGTCGTTACGGTGCTGGTGCCGAGAAGAAGTGCGGCAACATACTGCTGGGTGCCCACGTCATGATGGTCATGACCGTCATGTTCTTCGTGTTCAGCTGCGTACTGAGCCTCTCCCCGGCTGATCTGGCTGCCGCCAAGGAACAGAACATCACCATTCTGTCCTACCTGGCCAACCATTTCGATAACGCCTTCATTGCCACAGCGGCTCCGCTGATCGCCATGGTTGCCATCAGCAAGTCTTTCCTCGGCCACTATCTGGGTGCCAAAGAGGGCATGAACGGTCTGATGGCCAAGGCGCTGCGCGAGAAAGGCAAGCATGTCGATATCAAGCAACTGGACAAGGTGACTGCCGTCTTCATGATCCTGACCACCTGGGCTGTGGCTACCGTCAACCCCAGCATCCTCGGCATGATCGAAGACCTGGGCGGCCCCATCATCGCCATGCTGCTGTTCCTGATGCCGATGTACGCTATCACCAAGGTACCTGCCATGCGCAAATACGCTGGCAACATCAGCAACGGCTTCGTGACCCTGATTGGCCTGATCGCCATGTCCGGTATCATCTACAAGCTGATTGCCTGATAATTCCGGTTACACTGTTGAATGAAGAAGCCGCCTCGCATGAAGTGAACCCCGAAAGTTGGACACCCAACGAGTAGGGGTTTTCGTTTATATGGGAAAGCAAAAATACTCGACCGACTTTAAACGTCAGGTTGTTCTCCATTATCTCAACGGCCATGACGG
>Ga0115550_1000446_pt1 | contig 35156 bp, 34 predicted proteins | sample COGITO_mtgs_1005_FD_87177 | JGI IMG/M metagenome (GOLD analysis project Ga0115550, IMG submission 87177) | Pelagic marine microbial communities from North Sea - COGITO_mtgs_100511 | ecosystem: Environmental > Aquatic > Marine > Epipelagic | place: Germany:Helgoland, sampling site Kabeltonne...
CGCCCGACGCCTATACCCGAGCGGATTCGTGGTGCACTACAAAAATTAGAAGCGTAAGGTCAATAGGCGGCTAGCTAGGCACTGCAGTTTTAGGGTGAATCTGAAAATCATTCCACTGTATGTGACGATGCCGCTTGCGAAATGTGCGGGCGTTATAGGGGTATAGCGTGGCGATTCTGCCGTCTGGGCGCTTGTAATAACTTGAGCAGCTGCCAGCCCATACGGTTTCTTGAAGTTTTTCTTGCAGGTCCTCATTAAACTCAGCCATCGCCTGTGGGGTGGGAGCAAGGAGCTGATTTCTCCCAGCCTTGGTGATGCACTGCATGATGTAATCGACTTGTTGTTCAATCATATAGACAACGGATGTTGTGCCCACGCCAGTATTAGGGCCGGTGATAAAATACGCATTAGGGAGCCCTGCTACCATCGCACCTTTGTAGGCTTGCGGAAGGTCTTGCCACAGGTCGGCTAATTTCAGGCCGTTAGGGCCGGTGACCGATATCGACGCGATGTGCCCATCAATATCAAAGCCTGTAGCATAAACAATAACATCAGCCATTCTCAGTTCATCCTGATGGGTCACAATACCTGTGTGTTCTATGCGTTTTATACCCTCTGTAATCAGCGATACGTTGTTGCGATTGAGCGCGGTAAAAAAATCGTCGGAAAGTAAGATCCGTTTACAGCCTGGCGAGTAGCCTGGTGTTAGGCTTTCATGGAGTGACGCGTCCTTGATACTTTGCGACATAAACGAGTTAATTAAGCGTTTGGTGCGCTGACTATAGCGCGTATCTTTTTTCGTTTTAACCAGTGGGTAAGCAAGCAGTTCGCCTTTGTAAAAGAAGGCAGCACGCAAGAGTTTGTTGAGCCATGGCCAGCGTTTAAGGCGCTTTTTTTCTGCCGCGGAGTAAGCGCGATTGTTGCGCGGCATGATGTAGTTTGGTGTGCGCTGATACACATCTACTTGCGCGGCTACTTTGGCGATCTCAGGCACAATTTGCACGGCACTGGCAGCGCTGCCAATAACGGCAATACGTTTGCCTGTGAGCTCAATGCTGTGATCCCACTCGGCAGAATGCATCGTTTTACCGGTGAAGTCTTCACTCCCAGCGATGACCGGTACACTAGGGCGATGCAGGCCTCCACTGCCGGTCACAACATGATGTGATTGCACAACATGCCCGTCAGAAAAGTGAGTTTCCCACAGTTGAGTTTGCTCGTTAAAAGAAGTGCCTTGGCAATACATACCAAGTTCAATGTGGCGTGTGACCCCGTATTTTTCGGCGCAGTGCTCAATGTACTCGCGAATTTCGGCGCCGGGAGAAAATACCTTAGACCAATTGGGGTTGGGTTCAAAAGAAAAACAATACAAATGTGATGCTACATCACAAGCCACGCCAGGATAGGTGTTATGTAGCCAGGTGCCGCCAATACCGTTCGCTTTTTCATAAATTTTAAAATTACTGATGTTGCCTTCAAGCAATTTTATTGCCATGCAAATACCAGAAAAACCAGCACCGATAACCAATACATCGAGTATCGCTGCTGAGTTATTCAGTTTAGATAAGGTCGCCTGATCCGTATTTTTTCCAGAATGAGGCTCGTTGCGTGCGGGCTGTTGAATTAACGACATAAAAGATGATACATCCAAGTTGGAGTAAAATAGCTTGTACCAGCAAGCAGCTGTTCTAAAGAAGAGCAACGCAATAGAGGGGCCACCTGATGGCCAGTCAACAATATAGCGGCTTTTTGGTGTAAAAGCCTGTCTCCTATGAGACAGGCTGTAGTTTACAAGTCCTAGTTGTTAGGCTTATGGGCTGTAAAAAATTAGCCATTTAGGTCGCTCAGGTGACACCTGTTTCGACGCTAAATCCTGTACCTTGTATGTGGTGTTTAGTCTAGGGCGGTTCCGACAATTCATTGAGTAGGACGATAGTGCATGAAAGATTTTTCTGAGCGGGTTGTCGTTATTACGGGAGCGGCTTCGGGTATCGGCCGGCAGTTGGGGCTGCAACTTGCAAAGCGAGGTGCTGTGTTGGCCTTGGCAGATAAAGACTATCAGGGTTTGAGTGAAACCTTGCAGCAGGTAGAAGCCATCGGAGGGGTGGCCAGCTTATATGAGTTGGACGTGGCCGATGCGGTGGCCTTTCAAGCATTTGCAGATGCAGTTATTAACCAGTATCACGCGATTCATCTATTAATTAATAATGCCGGCGTAGCCTTACTCGATTCTATTGAGGAGCAAAGTCACGAAGATGTGGCGTGGTTGATGAATATTAATTTTTGGGGCGTGGTGCATGGGACTAAAGCTTTTTTACCTTATTTAAAAAAAGCTGATGAAGCTCATATTGTCAATATTTCTAGTATCTTTGGTATAGTAGCGATGCCCATGCACAGCGCTTATAACGCCTCAAAATTTGCCGTGCGGGGCTACACCGAAGCACTTGCCATTGAAATGACCGGAAGTAATGTGAGTGTTAGCTGCGTGCATCCCGGTGGTATCAAAACGGATATTGCACGCAATGCTCGTGTATCGCATAAGGAATTAAGACATGCTCGAGAAAAAGTCTCATCGGGTTTTGATGCCGTGGCGAAGACCACCTCGGAGCGCGCTGCCAAGCTCATTATTCGAGGCGTTGAGCGACGTCAACGGAGAGTTTTAATTGGGCCCGATGCTTGGTTGATCGATAAAGTCGTACGATTTTTTCCGGCAGCCTATGCGCGTATATTTCGATTACATAAGTTGTTTAAACAAGAATAAATCGTATTGCTTTATGCTGAGTGTTGCTGATTGCAGTCAATTTTAGGTGGCTGTGATACCCAACTACTCTATAATCATCTACTTCAATAATAAGATTCTTTTAAAATATATGAAAACTTTCGTAAGGATTTTTCTTTTGGTATCTTTATCTTTTTCAAGCGCTGCTGACGATAATTGGCCTGATAACGAACGAGTTGCCGTCAGCCTTTCTTATGACGATGCGTTAGGTTCACAGCTGGACAACGCTGTGCCACAACTTAATCAATATCATTTTAAGGGTTCATTTTACCTCACGTTATCTTCGCCTGTAGTTCCTCAGCGACTCGACGAATGGCGGAGCGCTGCTGAGCATGGGCATGAATTAGGCAACCACACAATTAGTCATGCATGCCGCGCAGATATATCTGATCGTGACTGGGTCGCGCCGCAAAATGATTTGGCTAAGCGCAGTGTTGTGCAAATGGTTGATGAGGTGAAATTGGCCAATGATTATCTTTATGCTATTGATGGAAAAAAAAGCCGCACAATGATGCTGCCATGTGGTGAATCGCAGGCAAAAGATGGTGATTATTTGCCGCAAGTGAAAGACCAGTTTGTCGCTATAAAAGGCTTCGAGGCAGCTTCACTTAACGCCATCATGCATATGCCGGCTGAACTCTCGGGCGCTGAGCTTATTGCGTATTTGCAGTCGGCAAAAAATCAACAAAGAAAGTTGGTCAATATTATCTTTCATGGTGTGGGCGGCGATTATTTAACAATTTCTAACGATGCACATAAAGAGCTATTAGATTTTCTAGATCAGCACCGTGATGATTATTGGGTTGATAGTTATATCAATATCATGCAGCAGTTTGCTAACCATTAGTTGTTTGGCAGTGTTAGGTTGGTTACAAGCTCAATAATTGTTAAAGACTTTTTTCTGGATATCCGCATTGCGGCTGAATGCAGTGCTTCATGGGTTGTTTAAGTACTGACTTAGAGATGTGTTTTTATTGCAGCGATATGCCGCGCGAAGGCGCGGCTGTCTTCCCAGCTAACAACGCTGGGCTGTGATTGTCCGGCCAGTAATTCTTGGCTGACTTGCTCAATTTGATAGTTAAAACCCTGATGGTCGCGCACTTCACTAAAGCAATCGATACATTCGTTACCTTCATATAGTTTGACTTCTCGGGCACCCCAATAATCACTAATGGTTAGCGTGGCTTGGTCGCCAATTAAGGTGAGATAGTTGTTGAGCTTGCAGCGAAAGGATGTGGCCATTTGTGCAGTTGCATTACTATCTTCACCATAGGTGTTCAAAATAATTACGTCATCTTCTACGCCATTGTCAGCTAGATGGTGCCAGACGGTTTGTGCATTAGGGTCTTGCTGCAAAAAAAGCCATGCCATGGCGATAGGGTAAATCCCCATTTCTAGTAGGCAGCCTCCAGCCAAGCGATTATCGTATTCGCGCAAGTCAGGGCTGTAGGGCAGGGCAAAGCCAAAATCGGCTTTGACATGGCAAAGCTTACCTATCCGTCCTGCATTGACCCACTCTTGAGCTTTTTTGATGACCGGCAAAAAGTAAGTCCACATGCCTTCCATAAAATAGCGTGACTCTTGCTGCGCAACTGCAAGTACCTCTTCTAATTCGTCTGGCGTTACTGTGGCAGGCTTTTCACAAAGCACATGCTTGCCAGCACGAAGGGCAGCAATGGCTTGGTCCTTGTGATGGCTGTGCGGCGTGGCAATATAAACCGCATCAACATTGGGGTCTGCAAGCAGCTCAGCATAATTGCCATAGGCCTTGTTAATAGAAAACAACTGAGAAAATGACTGCGCTGATTCGAGTTGGCGCGATGCTACTGCATAAAGGCAGGCGTTTTTTGCCTGTTTAATATCGGTGGCAAATGTTTTGGCGATACGGCCTGCGCCAATAATTCCCCATCGAATAGCCGGGCTGGTTGGCTCATTCATACTGTGCGATCTTCAATGACTTGATTCGAGGAAAAAGCGTAACGCATATTTCTATACACGCAGGTGTCGGTGATATTGTCAGGTGTGTTGGCAGGGCAGCAGCGATAGTTGGTTGAAACACGATGCAGATTATTGATCGGTAAAACACGATGCCACAGATGCCCATGAATCAGAACCAGAGTGCCTTTTTTCGGCGTCAGTACGACCTGCCCGGTAAAATCTTCATTGGTGTCGCCAACACTAATGGCTCCACCTTTGTGTGTGCCGGGCATGACTAAGACTTGCCCTCCGGTGTTGTGGTCAATATCCATTGTGTAAACCAAACGATTTAAATTGAATTGAGATTTATCTTCTGGTGGGCAGTCTTGATGCCAGGCCTGCCCGTTGGAGCCTTTCTTGCTAAACATGATCATGCTGGAAAGGCTTTTCCAACCAGGGCCCAAGATAGCTTTGGTGAGATTAATTAAGCGCTGATCTTGCTCAGCGATGTCAAAGTCTTGTAAGCCGTCTAGCTGAGGAAACCAAGGTATGACATCGGTGTTTGATTTTTGAAGAAATTCTTCGTTGTGAGCGAAATCGGGGTCGTCGCCAAAGTGCGTTAAAATACTTTGCTGATATTTATCCATCAGCTGGGCATCGAAAAAGTTATCTATCGAGAGATAGCCATGCTGCCAAAATTCTTGAGCGTTATTGTCAATATTGATCATGCCTTTATATTAGCACTATTGATTTTGTTCCTACCATTCAATCGATGATTGCTGCTACCTATCGTGCGACAGCGTATCGAAGAGGGGCTCTACGACGCTAGATTTGACTGACTAAGACTGCTTAGCTACCAAAAAATAATCAAAGTTATGATGCTTTGGCGGCCCATCACGATGGATGCCAGACGCAACTAATGAACATCATAGAGTGCGCCGCTTTTTCTGCCGTATTAGTAAGGCAGCAAGGATAGGCAGCCTTAATTTGCGGTTGGATCGATCGCCTAGAAACGGTCGATTTGCTCCAGATTTGGCCTTGTCAGTGGGTTGCATTCAGCCCCGCTGCAAGTATGACGCTGGCTTCTACCCAAGAGACTTAGTCAGCAAGGCACAGCTTTTCGTACAGCTCGGCAATTTCCGTTGCGCTGGGTATACGAGGGTTATTGGCGGGCGAGCCTGATGCGAGAGCTTGCTCAGCCATTGTGTGGCGTAACGCTAAAAAACGTTGTAAATCAATGCCAAATGCTCTTGGCGAAGGCACCTTTAAATCTCTATTTAACGATTTGAGTTCGGTCAGTAGACGCTGGTTGGCCATGGCATCACTGTGCTCCTGGTTGGCCACGCCCATCGCCCTTGCGCACTGGGCAAAGCGTGACGGAGCCCCAGGCAGCGAAAATTCGGTTACTAGCGGCAGCAGCATTGCGTTGCTTAAACCATGCGGGACATGAAAGTGTGCGCCAATGGGGCGACTCATGCCGTGCACCAATGCAACCGATGCATTAGAGAAAGCTACGCCGCCCAAATGCGCGCCGAGCAGCATGGCCGCGCGAGCTTCACGGTCGGCAGGGCAATTGAAGGCTTGTCGAAGATTCGGCGCGATAAGTCGAATAGCCGCAAGCGCTTGGATGTCGCTATAAGGATTGGCTTTTTTACTGACGTAAGCTTCGATGGCGTGAGTCAGTGCGTCAATGCCAGTATCGGCAGTGACGCGAGGCGGTGCTGAGAGCGTAAGTTCGTAATCGAGAATAGCAGCGACGGGCATAAAACCTAGTCCCACGCACAATAACTTTTCATCACTGCTTTGCTCGCAGCCTGCATCGGTAATGACCGTGAAGCGAGTGGCTTCGGAGCCTGTGCCGGCGGTAGTGGGTATCGCAATGACGGGTAAGCCGAGTTCATCAACGATGCGCGGCACACAATAGTCACGCATTACCCCACCGTAGCGCGCTAGTATGGCTATGGCTTTGGCACTATCAATCGCGCTACCACCGCCCAAGGCAATGAGGCAATCGTAACCGCCTCTTTGTACTTGGATGACGGCCGGTAAAATAGACGCCTCGGTGGGTTCTGCTTCGGTGTCGGTGAATACACCACAGCTCATCTGTCGCTTGGCAAGAATAGCTCGCACCTGCTCAACATAACCCAGCTGCAGCATCATCGGGTCACTAATAATGCAGGGCGCCATGCATTCAAATTGTTCTAGCACATCGGCCAGTCGTGCGATGGCGCCGGCGCCGGTTTCAATGCAGCGCGGCAGTGTGATGGTATGTGTCATGTCAATAGGATCCTATAAATCCTTATGGATGTTCGAACGTTGCGTTGGGTTCTATCAATCTTACCAAGCCTAGCGCCTGTTCACAGCCTGCGGCTTAAATTAAATAGGCTGTGGGCCGCGAAGCCACTCACTTATCGACAAGCACCTAGGGGCCGCGTGGGTGATGCGTGGCGATGGTTAGCTCGCCGCGCAAATCAAGGCACTGCTATTACGAGCAGAATTAGAGGGCGGATAACTATATCGAGGCTAGCGCCCGTAAATTATTACCGGCTAGGCTGTCAATGATAACGCCATAAAATAAACGAATACTTTCATAGCGAGTTTAGTCAATGGCATCATATTCAGCGCTTAACAGTTTTTAATGACTGGTATTAGGCGAGTCGCTAGATTCCTTTAACTCTCGTTTTTTTATGGCCTCTGAAATTTCTCGATGGCGTTGCGAAGTAAGTCGATAGCGGTGAGAAATTATTATTGTTGAGATAAAAAGAATCAGACTGATAGGCCCCGCTACTGTGGCCAAGCTATTTACTGCCTGCTGCGGCACATTTTCTGGTGAGGCTGCTTGAGGAAATTTAATGATGTCTAATGCGATTCCAGCTAAAAAACTGCCTAGCCCGTAGCTCGCTTTAGTGGCCAGAGAGCGAGCGGAAAAAAACAAGCCTTCATCTTTATGCCCGGTGATAAGGTAATGTTCGTCCACCACATCTGACAGCATTGAGTCGAGCAGGATGATATAGGCAATAAAGAAGGCCTGCGAAATACCGTTCGTTATAAAAATAAATATTAAGCGTTCATTTAGACTCATCTCAGGCAATATGCCTAATAAATATAAAATTGACGGGCTGACTGCAATCGTTGCCCCGACAACAACACATAGCGCTAAGGCATTTTTTTTGTCAAATCGTCGTGATAATTTTTGTGCTGTTATCGATGCCAGGCTAATGCCAACAATAAGCGATAGAGATACCACAGCAAGATTGGCAGGCTCAAAGCCAAACACATAGGTAGCCAAATAAATAAGTAAGGTTTGCACAAGCCCAGCTAGCGTATTAAAGGCAAGGCTAGTTGTAAAAATAATGCGGAATGATTGTTCTTTTAATAATTTAAAAACCGCTATAAAGCCGAGAATAGGGTGCTCCTTATGGCGCAGCTTGGGTGTTTTCAATAAAGGTATTTGACTGCGGGTCGCATAAGTGGAGTAGAGCATGGCTGCAGTGGCCATGACGGCACAAAAGGCGCCAAAGTAGGGGTAGCTGGCAGCATTAAGCATGCCATTGCTATACGTTTCGGTGGCTGGAAAAAACACAGCAAAGCCAATCACCGAGGTTAATAAAACGCCGGCGTAGGTGAAGAAAACGCGAAATCCAATCAGTGATGTTTTTTCATGGTAATGGGTCACCATCTCTGCGCCCAGTGATAGGTGGGGCACGAAAAATAAGGTCAGCATAATGCGCACAGTTATCGCGAACGTTAGCATCCACGCGAACAGTGCATGGCTTTCAAGCCCAGCTGGGGGAGTGAATAAGGCAATGATGGCAAAGCCAAAGGGTAGGGCGCCGGCTAACATGAAAGGGTGGCGGCGGCCCCAGCGCGATCGAAAGTCATCTGACCAGCGCCCCACCATGGGGTCTGTAAACGCGTCCACCACTAGTGCAATCAGTGCGGCACCGCCGGCAAGACTGCCGCTCAGGCCGAGTACTTGGTTGTAATAAAAAAACAAAAAGGTGCTGAAGGAGGCTTGCTTGATGCCATCGGATAATTGGCCGACGCCATAACCCAATTTGGTGCTGAATTGCATGAGTTTAATCCATTACTTACGCCCATTATCCTTGAGCAAAATCAATCGAATGACATTCTCTATGATGATCAGATGTTGGAGGGCATTTGGTGTGATCCGATAGTAGAGTTATTGTGGCCTTTTTTGTCCGCTAAGACACGATTCGCAAGCGCTTAAAGCTTACCAAGATATGAAGTCTTGGGTGTGTCACTTGGGTGACTGCCAGTTACTCGTTAAATAGCCGATAGTTATTAGGCGTTAGAGGGCTCTACCTCATTTTGTAATGCTTCTATGCTCGGTATAAAGTAGCGATCAGATTGCCCCAGAACAAGGCCTCTCTCATTCCAATTACGAAAAATTTTATTAATGCGTTGGCGCGACCCCATGCTGAGTCGAGCAAAGTCATTTTGACTAAGCTTGACGTTTAGGTAGGCGCCGCCGTCGGCTTTTTCGCCATATGCTTCAAGCAAAAAAATTATGCGCCCTGCGAGTCTAGCTTTGAGTGGATAAAATAACATGCCTGCAAGCAACTCATACATGCCGCGAGTATTTTCAATGTGGTCAGCGAGTATGGCGCGATACATAATCGGAAATTCTTTGCCAACGGCAAGCGTTACCGATCTGGGTATTTTAAGCACCCACGCTGATTCCTTAACTTGTGCGTTTAATACTCGGCCTGCATCACCGAATAAGCATCCCTCGCCAATCCACGTATCGCCCTCCCGATCGACAATTGCAAATTCATCACCAGCACTACTTGCAAGGCCAATGCGTACCCGGCCTGATAAGATACAGAAAATATGCGTGGTGGTGTCACCAATGTTGAAGATGAAGCTGCCTGTTACATGTTCATCAAGCTTGGCAGCCGATGCTAAAGTAGTTTTTGCTTCGTTGGGTAGGATTGAAAACCACGGTGAGCGATCAACGATTGCATAGAAGTCAGGTTTGTTTGCGTCAAATACCATGATGAGCTTTAGCGATCAGATTTTGGATGCGAAAGACTTAGCTTTGCTGTTTATATTCGCCTGAGTTTACCATACGTTTTGCAGCTACCTTGCGATTAATTAATGTTTGCATAAGGGTGTTCTGATTATTATGAAGCAACGGATTAATGTCACCTAGGCGTAGTTTCAGTCTTGTGGCTATCAAATGGAAATGAGCGCGCCCAATGCCGATGATATTGCACTGGCAAACGTTCAGAGTCCTCAAACCATAGAAGATTGTGCTCGTGAAGCTATGCAAATTTTGAGGCGCGGGTTACATGCGCGGTCATAAAGTCGAGCGTATTTATTGTGAGGTTAGAATCAATGCGATTGGCGACGGGTCGGGCGAGGTTATGAGAGGTCTTGCCGCGCGTCAATATGAGCTGTAAAAGGCATAGGTTTTTATCTATTGCATAGTATTTTTATTACTATATTTTTGGTTTATGGTCTAACAGGAGAGTAGAGTGTCGCTTGACTTTGATAGTGCTCGATTAGCTAACCCTCATTTAACGTCCGAACATGAGGAGTGGCGTACGCAATTACGCCGATTTATTGACAAGGAGATTGCCCCTTTCGCCGAAGGCTGGGACGAAGCTGGCGCACTGCCTGATGAGCTGTGGGAAAAATGTGCCGAGGCAGGTATTTTACAGGCGGGGTACCCCGAAGCATACGGTGGTATTTCCCAAGGGATTGATATTTGGCATTTAAATATATTGAACGAAGAGTTGTCGCGAGTCGCGGTCGGTGGCATGTCATCAACCCTGCTTGTTCATTCTATCGGCTTGCCGCCCGTTTTAAATTTTGGTTCAGAAGCCATGAAGCAAATGGTGGCGCCCGAAGTGCTCAGCGGTCGTGCGCGAATTTCACTAGCGATTACTGAGCCTGGTGCCGGTTCGGATGTAGCGCAAGTGAGTACCACGGCTGTGCGCGACGGCGATCATTACGTGGTGAACGGTTCAAAAACTTATATTACCGGCGGTATGAAGGCTAATTGGTTTACTACGGCAGTGCGTACGGGTGAGGGCGCCGGTGGCGGCCTGTCGGTACTCTTAATTCCTGCGGATAGTCAAGGCGTCTCTCGTACATCGCTCGACCGCAAGCAGGGCTGGTGGTGTGGTGATACTGCAACAATTTACTTCGACGACGTGCGCGTACCCGTTGAGAATATTATTGGTGAAGAAAATCGCGGCTTTAAAGTGATTTTAAAAAACTTCAATAGCGAGCGCCTTTCTATGGCTGCGGCTATGGAAGCCTATTCGCGTGTGTGCCTTGAAGAGGCTGTTAACTGGGCGCGCGAGCGTAAAACATTTGGGCAGCGCCTAGCCGATCATCAGGTGATTCGCCACAAAATTGCTGAGATGAAGCAGCGTATCAATGCAACGCAGGCCTACTTGCAAGTATGCTGTGTGCAAATGGTCAATGGTACGCCTAACGCGGGTGATCTGGCGCTGCTTAAAGTACAGAGTAGTCAGACCATGGAGTTTTGCGCGCGTGAGGCGATGCAAATACTCGGCGGCATGGGTTATATGCGCGGTGGGAGAGTGGAGCGGATTTACCGAGAGGTTCGTGTTAATGCCATTGGTGGTGGCTCCGAAGAAATTATGCGCGATCTTGCATCGCGTCAATATGGATTATGAGGTGATTAATTAATGCCAACTGACTTAGTGTTTGAAAAAGATAGTGAAGGAAAAATTATTACCACCAAGCCCACCCTGTGGCATTGCCACGGTTCGCGCTCACTGCGCCCATTATGGGCATTAGAAGAGATGGGCATTGATTACGACGTTGTGTCCATGCAGTTCCCCCCAAGAATTAATGAGCCCAATTATAAAGAGATGAATGTTTTAGGTACTGTTCCGTACTTTATTGACGGCCAACAGCGCATGTCAGAATCAACCGGTATTTGTCACTACTTAGTAGAGCGCTATAATCATGCTGCGCTTAAGATAGACATTGATGATGCTGAATATGCGGATTATCTCAACTGGTTGTATATGAGCGATGCAACGCTCTTATTTCCGCAGACATTAGTTTTGCGATATTCACTTTTCGAGCCGGCCGAGCGTCAATCGCCACAAGTGGCCGAAGACTACAAGAATTGGTTTTGGGCGCGCCTCAAGCGACTAGACCAGCATCTTGCCAGACACACGTATTTGTGTGGTAATCGTTTTACTATGGCTGATATTGCCGTAGGCTATGCATTGTATCTAGGCGTGACCAATGGACTCGAATCAGGTTATTCCGAAAGCATTAAAGGTTATTTGGCTCGCTTAATGGATCGCGAGGCCTTTAAGAAGTCTGCGGCTGTTGGGGAGAAACTGAGTCCCTTTGTTCATCCCGAACTTTGGACAATGCGTAAATAATGATACCCACTTTTTTATCGACTACTAGGTACCCTTTATGAGGCTCACTAAAGAACATCAGGCTATTCGTGAAACGATAGCGAAATTTATTGATAAAGAAATTAATCCTTACTGTGATGAATGGGAAGAGGCAGGGATTTTCCCTGCTCACGAGCTGTTTAAAAAAATGGGTGATGAAGGCTTGTTGGGTATTTGTAAGCCAGAAGCCTACGGTGGCATGGGCTTGGATTATAGCTATCAAATAGTTTTTTCTGAAGAGTTGGGTCGCATAGCGAGCGGTGGTGTGTCGATGGCGATCGGTGTCCAAACGGATATGGCCACTCCTGCGTTAGCTAACCATGGCAGTGATTATGTGCGTGAAGAGTTTCTCACCAAGGCGATTTCAGGTGAGGCGGTTTTTTCAATCGCTGTAAGCGAGCCACACGCTGGATCCGATGTTGCTGCCATTAAAACTGCGGCCGTGAAAGACGGTGATGATTACATCATTAACGGCACTAAGATGTGGATTACCAATGCCACACAAGCCGACTACTTGTGTTTGCTGGCCGACACTGGCGGTGAAAATGCACATATGAGTAAATCGTTGATTGTTGTGCCTACTAACAGCGAAGGTATTTCTTTTTCGAAAAAGCTCAATAAGCTTGGTATGCGCTCATCGGATACTGCGCAAATATTTTTTGATGATGTGCGCGTGCCGCGAAAAAACCTTATTGGTGAGGAGGGCGCGGGTTTCATTTATCAAATGGAACAATTTCAGGAAGAGCGCTTATATGCAGCCGCAGGAAACTTAAAGGGTTTAGAGGCCTGCATCAACCAAACCATCGAGTACACCAGAGATCGCAAAGTCTTTAAAAAAGCAATACTGGATAATCAGGTTGTACATTTTCGTTTGGCCGAGTTACAAACCGAAATAGAATGCCTGCGAGCGTTAGTCTATTCGGCAGTGGAGGGTTATGTAGACGGTGAAAACGTGACGATGAAAGCTTCGATGGCAAAATTGAAGGCGGGGCGATTGTCTCGAGAAGTCACTGATGCTTGTTTGCAGTATTGGGGAGGAATGGGGTACATGTGGGATAACCCTATTTCGCGAGCTTATCGCGATACTCGCTTATCCTCGATTGGAGGCGGCGCCGACGAGGTGATGCTGGGTATTATTTGTAAACTGATGGGTACGATGCCCAGCAGCAAAAAGTGATCAATTCAATGAAATTAGTTAAAACGATAGCTTGCTTAATGGTCTCCTTTTTGGCGATTGCTTACACCGCGCTTGCCATAAGATCGCCTATTGATGCGGTGCTTTGGCAGCCTGATTTAAATCCAGGATTAACCGGTGTTTATGCGCCAAACACGGCGCTGACTGAAGCTGACTTGGTGCTGCACGATTATGGCCATGGCCCTGAGGATATCACTAAGGGACCTGATGGCTGGGTTTATACCGGTTATGAAGATGGTCGTGTGGTGCGTTTTGATCCGCGACAGCCAAAAGAATCAGTGGAGTTATTTACTAACACAGCCGGCAGGCCGTTAGGTTTGCAGTTTGATCAATCTAAAAATCTTATTGTTGCAGACGCCAAAAAAGGTTTGCTCTCGGTGTCACCCTCAGGGCAAATTACGGTTTTGGTCGATCAGCTAGACGGCGTGCCATTGCTGTTCGTGGATGACCTAGATATTGCTGATGATGGGACAATCTGGTTTAGCGACGCTTCACGGCGGTTTGATTACCACAGTAACATCTATAATTTTTTAGAGGCTCGGTTTACCGGCCGCTTATTAAGTTATTCGCCGCTTACTGGGCAAACCAAAGTCCATATGGACGATCTCTTTTTTGCTAACGGTGTGGCGCTAGGTCCGCAAGATCAGTTTGTCTTGATTAATGAAACCGGTATGGCTCGCATACACAGACTGTGGCTCAAAGGCGAGAAGCGTGGTGAGCGAGATATATTTATTGATCAGTTGCCAGCATTGCCGGACAATCTTTCTTTTAATGACAGGGATAAATTCTGGGTGGCGCTCGTTTCTTTGCGGGATGCGCAATTTGAGAGCTGGGCAAGTAAAATCTGGTTGCGCAATATACTAGCCGGGTTGCCAGTCTCGGCATTTGATTCGATGACCCATTCGAAATTTGGTTTTGCGATTGCGCTTGATCTAGAAGGTAATGTCGTAGAGAGTTTACAGACCAGCGCCGGTTCTATTTATTCTATTACGAGTGTGAATCAATTGGATGACGATTTATATTTCGGCAGCTTGACGATGCCGGCTCTTTCGAGAATGAAAATACGTTAGATAAACAGGCAGCCACCGTTATCTAATTTTATGACTCAGTCTTTGTGTAGTCATTTGTGTGTTGTGTATCGCGTAGTGCCTAGTAATTGGCGCGAAATTTTTAGCATAGAGTATCATTCCATTTTTTGAGGTCAGCCATGCAGCAGTCATCTCTACGAAGTATTATCTCTATTGTTATCGTTTTATTTTTGGCTGCGTTGCTCATCTTGGCTGGCAGTCAGGAAGCCGCCACGTTAGGCAAAGTGCCTATTTTTGCACTGTGTGTGGCGCTCGCGTTTATTATTCAGTGGTTGGCTTTTATTCCTGCCTTTATATGGCAGACCGAGCGATTTTACGATTTAACGGGAAGTCTAACTTATCTGACTGCGCTGGGCGCGGCGCTTTGGGCTGTTGAAGTGATTACTTTCAGGAGCCTGTTGCTAGCCTTATTAATTGCTATCTGGGCGGTTAGGCTAGGCAGCTTTTTGTTTTTGCGCGTTATGCAAGATCGTAAAGATTCGCGTTTCGATGTAATCAAGACGAACGGTTTGCGGTTTTTTAACGCTTGGACTATTCAGGGTTTGTGGGTGTCGTTCACCGCCGCCGCGGCCTTGGTCGCCATGAGCTCAACACGGGTTGTGGATTTTGGCTGGCTGGGCACGATTGGGGTATTGCTATGGTTGGCAGGTTTCGCCATTGAAGTAGTAGCCGATCATCAAAAGCGTGTGTTTAAAGGCAATCAAAAACAACAAGGGAGCCAGTCTCCCGAATTTATTACAACAGGTTTATGGGCGTATTCGCGACATCCCAATTACTTCGGCGAGATTTTATTGTGGTGTGGTGTCGCGTTAATAGCATTGCCAGTCTTATCCGGTTGGCAGTACATAACCTTACTCTCTCCATGCTTTGTTTATTTATTGCTAACGCGTGTGAGCGGTATACCCCTGCTCGAGCGAGCCGCTGATAAGCGTTGGGGCGACAACGTGCAATACCAACAATACAAGGCCAGTACGCCGGTTTTAGTGCCGCAATTGACCGTTAAGTAGAATAATATTAAACCTATGCCGCTACGTCATGCTGCATGCCCGCGAAGCGATAGAGGGACGTCTAAGCGTTGCCTTTTTTTCGCGTGTAACGCAAACTTAGCGGGTTGAATCTATTCAATATTAAAAATATAAAAAGAAAGGGGCGAAGCTGTGCTCAAAAAAACAATCTTGGCTGTCGGTAAGTTGTTGCTGATCGTTGGTATCTTAGTTGGCTGTCAGTCGGATATTCAACTCATGAATTTTGCTAACTTAGGCTGTTCGAGTTCTCCCAATCCTAGTGAGCTTGCCTCGAATGAGTGGTGTGCTTGCTGCATTGAGCACGATATAGCTTATTGGCGCGGTGGTAGTTCGACGCAGCGTGAACAAGCTGATGAGCGTTTGCGGGACTGCGTTGTGCGAACCACTCGCAATGAAGTGCTTGCTAATAGTATTTATGAGGGCGTACGTGATGGCAGCAGTAAATACTTTTTTACTGATTATCAGTGGGCCTATGGTTGGAGTTTTGATCGCAGCTATGAGCCACTCAATGAAAAAGAACAACATATTGCTAACCAATATTTGCTCGATTATTTTAAAAGCGATCAAAAAGTTTGTTTGTGATGTTAGCTCGTTAGAGCGAAGGTCTCAGCTAGCAATTGATACGACCGTTTTCTGGCCGCAAAGTTATGAGTGATGGTGACCGCCATCAGTTCATCGGCATTAAATTCTTGAGCCAATAGTAGTAATTTCTCACGGACTTGTTCTGGCGTGCCGATAGCGGCAAATTGTTGGCGCGCCGCAATAAAGGCTTCTTCCTGGGGGCTGATTTCTATGCTGGCGGCACGCTCTGGAGACATGATGCCCTTGCTGGGTTTGCCCTGAAAAAATTGCAACATAGTAACCTCGCGGCTGCGGGCCAAATAGAACGCCTGTTCTTCACTATCGGCGCACACAACATTCACACTGAGGCATGTCGCTGGCTTCTCGCAGTGTATCGAGGGCACAAACTGTGTGCGGTAATCATCGAGTATGTGCCGATCAATATCTCCATTGATGAAGAGCGCAAAGTTGTAGGGTATGCCACGCTGGGCTGCGAGCGCGGCACTTTCGGTGCTCGAACCTAGCATCCACAGCGCCGCTGGTTCGCTGGGTTGCGGTCGCACCGGCGGTTGGAAATTTTTGTTGTGTAGCATTTCTTGCAAGGCGTGTATTTGTTGGGGGAATTGCTCAAAGCGTGGTTTACCATCTATGGCTAAGGCTCGAGCCGAAATCATATCGGTGCCAGGTGCTCGTCCCAAGCCTAAATCCACTCGGCCAGGAAACAAACAGGCTAAGAGTGAAGCTACTTCAGCAATTTTGAACGCGCTGTAGTGCGGAAGCATGATGCCGCCGGAGCCAATGCGAATGGTGCTGGTGGTTTGCCCTAGTGCGCCCAGTAGGACCTCCGGTGCACTGCCAGCCAGCCCGTTAAAGCTGTGGTGCTCCGACACCCAAAAGCGCGCGTAGCCCAGCGACTCGGCATGGCGTGCAAGCTCTAGCGTTTCTGCAAGTGCCTGCGAGGCGTCGCCATCTTCGCGCACTGGTGATTGGTCGAGTACCGATAATTGGATCATTGTGTGGGTCTATCGAGGTGTTGATTGTGTGAATTTAGGTTAGGACGTTGGATGTTAACAAATATTGCTGGCTTTAGATGTGGGCGTCGTGGTTTCGCGCTAGAATGCGGGCTCAAGCGCATCATACAAAGCGATGCGACCGATGTGTTTATCGCTTGAGAAATGGCCTGGTGACCCTAGGCTTGATAAACATTGTATGAACAAGTACCGGGGATGAATCAGTGTCTGAAGTGATCGATGGCAAAAAATTTGCCGACAATCTATGTGCCGAGCTTAAAGTTGAAGTGGCGCAGCTTATCGCGAATGAAAATTTGTTGCCCTGCATTGCAGTGGTTTTAGTTGGCGATGATCCAGCTAGTCATGTGTATGTTAAAAATAAGGTATTGCGTTGTACTCAGCTGGGTATTAAGTCAATCGAGCATCGTTTGCCAATGGAGACCGAGCAGGCTGAGTTGTTAGCGTTAATTGAAACACTTAATCAGGACGACAGTGTGCATGGCATTTTGGTGCAGCTCCCTGTGCCAAAACAAATTGACGACAAGGCGGTATTGGCAGCGATCAGCCCAACCAAAGATGTTGACGGTTTTCATATTCAAAATGTCGGTGCGCTAGCCGTTGGTGAGCCTATCATGGTGCCTTGCACCCCTCTAGGCTCGCTGATGTTGTTGCAAGATACGCTCGGTGATTTGTCTGGCAAGCACGCAGTGATTGTGGGTCGTTCTAATATTGTGGGTAAGCCCATGGCATTGTTGTTGTTGCAGCACCACTGCACGGTCACGGTTGTGCACTCGCGCACCAAAGACATCGAAGAGCATTGTCGTCGTGCTGACATCTTAGTGGCGGCCGTAGGTATTCCCAAATTCATCAAGGCCGATTGGGTTAAGTCCGGCGCTGTCGTTATCGATGTGGGCATCAACCGTATTCAAGAAGAGGGTAAAAGTCGCTTGGTGGGTGACGTCGATTTTGAAACAGTGGCGCCTAGGGCGGCTGCCATTACGCCCGTGCCGGGTGGTGTAGGGCCTATGACAATTGCTTGCTTGATGTATAACACGGTAGCGGCGGCGAAGTTGCAGCGCGGGCTGTAAATTTAGCACGGGCGGTGATACAGCGATTGCAGCATAGTTGACGAGTTGTGATGCCAGCTTCAATGGTAAGCACTTCATGGATGGCAGGTAGTTGATGGCTTGGTTGTGGGGTGAAGTTCTTTGAGCGTTCTACTATGAGTAAAAGTAAGCTGCCTGTTGGCGGCGGCGCAAAAAAAATCCTGTACACACTGCAAACGGTTAAGCGGATCGGCTTGGCCGATTCGGCGAAAGCATTGCGCGCCAAAAATACCTGCAAAGCCTGCGGCTTAGGCATGGGTGGACAGTTAGGCGGCATGACCAATGAGCAGGGTGATTTCCCCTCGGTCTGCAATAAAAGTGTGCAGGCGCAATCCACCGATATACAGCCACCTATTCCAGAAGCAATATTTACCCACGACTTAGACGACTTTAAAAAATTGAGCGCGCATGAGCTTGAACATTTAGGTCGTTTGGGCCAGCCACTGTATAAATCGAAAGATCAATCAAATTTTACGGTGGTTGATTGGGATTGGGCGCTGACCCACGCCGCGAAAAAATTCGCCCAGACGGCGCCGGAGCGCAGTTTTTTTTATACATCGGGGCGATCTTCCAACGAGGCTGGTTTTGTCTTGCAGTTGCTAGCCCGTGTTTATGGCACCAATAACGTCAACAACTGCTCTTTTTATTGTCATCAGGCTACCGGCGTTGGGTTGGCGAATACGATTGGTACAGGAACATCAACGGTAGAGTTAGCTGATCTGGATGGTTGCGATTTAATTTTTGTGATTGGCGCTAATCCGGCCTCCAATCACCCGCGCTTTATTCACAAGCTTAAAGCTTGTCGAGATCGGGGTGGTCATGTGGTGGTCATTAATCCGGCTCGGGAACCGGGGTTGGTGAAATTTGCGCTGCCCAAAAGTGCGCGTTCGTTGATTGCAGGTGGCAGCGACATTGCCTCACATTATTTACAGCCCCGAATTGGCAGTGACATTGCTGTACTTAAAGGTTTAGCCAAATGGATACTGGAGCATGGCGCTGAAGATCGAGATTTTATCGACCATTACTGCGCAGACTTTGACGCATTTGAGCAGGATATTAACGCCACTAGTTGGCTCGATATCGAAAGTAGTAGCGGGCTTTCGCAGCATCAATTAGCAGAGGTTGCAGCTGTGTATGCCAAGTCTACGCAGGCGGTTTTTGCTTGGGGCATGGGCATTACGCATCATGCCAATGGCGTTGGCAATGTTGAATACATTAGCAATTTGGCTTTATTGCGGGGCATGATCGGTCGGCCATGCAGCGGTTTACTGCCGCTGCGCGGGCACAGCAATGTCCAAGGTATTGGTACTATCGGTGTTAAGCCAGTGCTATCGGATGAGGTTTTTCAGCGTATAGAAACGGAGTTGGGTGTCTCTATGCCAGCCGGCAATGCAGGTGGAATGGATACGCTGGCTTGCCTGGAGGCGTCTTCGCGCGGCGAAATAGACGTGGCAATGATGATGGGCGGCAATTTATATGAAGCAACGCCAGAGTCTGCTTGGGCTGAGCGCTCCCTCGACGCTATTGATTGCAAAGTTTATTTAACCACAACTTTGAATAAAGGCCACGTGCACGGCTTGACGAATAGTGAGGCGTTGATTCTGCCTGTTGCCGCACGTGATGAGGAGCCACAACCTACCACGCAGGAATCGATGTTTAATTTTGTGCGTTTTAGCGATGGCGGTATTAAACGTATTGCTGAGGCCCGCTCTGAAGTCGATGTGTTGGTAGATCTGGCCAAGCGTATCTTTGCCACGCGCAGTGAGCATGGCGATAGTAAGCAGACCGAAATTAACACCGTTGATTTTTCAGCCTTTAGCTCGCGGCGCAGTATTCGGCAAAGTATTGCGGCTATTATTCCAGGTATGCAAGACCTTGCCGATATCGATGTAGCCAAAAAAGAATTTCATATTCGCAATAGAATTAAACATTCTCCAGAATTTTCAAATGCAGATGGGCGGGCGCGCTTTGTTGTGCAGCCTTTATTTAAGGCCGTGGTGGATGCTGTTTATCCTATGCGGCTGATGACTGTTCGCAGTGAAGGGCAGTTTAACTCTATTATTTATGAGCAAAATGATAGTTACCGAGGCGTGCCTGAGCGTTGGGCTGTAATGCTCAATCGTGATGATATGGGCAGACTAGGTTTAGTTAAGGGGAGTGTCGTCGATGTAAGCTCTCGCCATGGCTGCATGCGCAGTGTTACGGTTTATCCCTTTGATTTGCCCAGCGGTGACATGATGGCCTACTACCCAGAAGCTAATGTGTTAGTGGGTAGGGAGCATGATCCGCGCAGTAAAACCCCTGCATTTAAATCGGTACAGGTGAACATTCTAGCGTCCACCGGCGGGCAGCAAGAGGGTTTGGCAGGACAATGAGCAATAAGATTTTTATAACAGCTAACCAGTTGTTAGAAGATTCATTTGAATTAGGTATGCAAATACTAGAAAGTAATTTTGTGCCGACGTTTTTAGTTGGCGTTTGGCGCGGTGGCGCGCCCATTGGTATCGCCGTACAGGAGGTACTAGAGGAGTGCGGAGTGGCGACCAATCATATTGCCGTGCGGAGCTCCTCTTATACTGGCATTAGCCAGCGTAGTCAGCGAGTGTCTATTCACGGACTGGGTTATTTAGTCGATACTTTAACGCCAGAAGATCGTGTCTTGATTGTTGATGATGTGCACGATAGCGGCTTAAGCGTGGCTGAACTTATGAGCCAAATTCAACTGCGTTGCGCCGCCAACATGCCGGCTGAGGTTAGATTGGCAACAGTTTATTATAAACCGAGTCAATCTTTGGTGCCGACTAAGCCAGATTTTTATTTGCATGAAACCGATGATTGGCTGGTCTTTCCGCACGAGCTGGCCGGCTTGAGTGCAGCTGATATTGAGCAGCACAAACCGGGTGTTAGTAGAATAAAGAAACGGTTGCTGGCGAGAATTAGCGGCAGAGCAAGAGATTAGGCGGGGCGATAGTAGGTTTTAAGCAGCTAGTTTTTAAGCGCGTGCAAATATTTTTCGGTTGCCTTCTGCAGGCCAAACTCAAGCGCATCGATGGTGAGCGCGTGGCCAATCGATACTTCTTGTAAATGAGGCAGGCTTCGATATATGACTAAATTGTGTAAGTTAAGATCATGGCCTGCATTGATACCTAAGCCACATTGGTGTGCAAATGTGGCCGCAGCACAGTGCTGCTCAAAAATCTCTTTTGCTATATGCAGCTGCCCTTGCTCAAAGGCATCGGCAAATGGGCCGGTATAGAGTTCAATACGATCTGCACCGAGGTCACGTGCTTTGGCAATTTGCTCCTGATCAGGATCCATAAATAAACTGACTCGAACGCCAGCGGCATGTATTTTTTCAATTAATTGTTTCAGGGCTTGGTTATCGCCATTGATTAAGTCAAAGCCATGGTCCGAGGTGAGTTGGCTGTCGCTATCGGGTACGAGCGTCGCTTGATTGGGGCGGCATTGTTCAATGATGGCTAAAAAGCCTGGGTACGCATTAAAGTCGCTGCGTGAGGCTGCAGTGGCTTGAGCAAACGGATTTCCCTCGATGTTTAATTCCCAGCTAGGCGTGGTCTGTTGCACATGCAGTTGATGCAAGTGCAGGCAATCTTCTGGGCGAATGTGGCGCTGGTCAGGACGAGGGTGCACTGTGATGCCATTCACGCCAAATTCAAGGCATTGGCGCGCATGAGCAATGAGGTCTGGGTTATTGCCTTCTCGTGAATTTCTGATCAGTGCGATTTTGTTGAGATTGATGCTGAGATCAATACGCTTTTCATTGCTCATGTGTTGCCTAACGCCGTCGGAAATAAAAAATCAACTAAGCGGCGCAATCGAGTGCCGCGATTCTAATTGATGGTTGTTGCTAATAGATACTGGCCGATATTTACTGAGTGACATAGGCCTTTATGATGAGTACGGGTTCAACCGGTACATTGGCGAAGCCCGCTTGAGTATTTGTGGGCACGGCTTTAATTGCAGTAACAATGTCCATGCCCTGGGTTACCTCACCAAAAACAGCGTAGCCCCATTGTCGTGGCGTTTTACCGCTATGGTTAAGAAATTTGTTGTCGGCGACGTTGATGAAAAATTGTGATGTTGCTGAATGAGGCGCATTGGTTCTTGCCATAGCGATAGAACCGGCCGTGTTGAGTAGGCCATTATCGGCTTCATTTTGGATTGCATCGCGGGTGTCTTTTTTGATGAGGTCGGCTGTAAAGCCGCCGCCTTGAATCATGAAGCCGTCAATTACCCGGTGAAATTGAGTGCCATCATAGTAGCCGTCGTTAACATACTGTAAAAAATTGGCGACGCTAGTTGGCGCTTTATCGGCAAAAAGGTCGAGTTGGATGTTGCCAAGTGATGTTTCTAACACGACCGCGGTTACCGCTGATGGCTCTTCGCTATCGGGGTTAAGTGATTTTGAGGCCGGCTCCATTGCGCTGGACTGAAAGCTACTTAGAAAAAATGATAGGCAAACGATGCTCTGTAAGAACGCTTGTGTAAATACATTTGAGCGCTTATGAGTGGCAATTTTTTGGCATGATGAAGGCATAATTATTTCCTATAAATAATTCAAGTTGATCAGCGTGAAAATATTTTTGCGATTTTTTAGGGTGATGAAAGCAGCTTATGTTAGCCCCATTCGCTGCTTCTAATTTTTGGTTTGAAGCGCGGTAGGATTACGGCTAGTAATGCGCCAATGGCAACTGCGAGTGCGCCACGTACAAACCAGTCTTTGTTGCTTTTGTCTGACAGGCGAGCATTTTCGGCCTGTAGTTCTGCAATTTCTACTTTTAGCATTTCACTTTTTTGTAATAAGTCGCGGTTGTTGATGTCTAGGTTTATCGCGTTAGACGATATTTTTTTAATACTAGCGAGTTCGCCAGTGAGCGACTGATTTTGTCTGGATAAAGACTTAAGCCTTTTTTGCGCTTCTTCATGTGCTGTGCTCACCGACTCATTGGTGGCGCTTATGGAAGACAATTGGCTTTGTAGTTCACTGCGCTGCTGCTGTGCTTGTTTGAGTAGCGTCCTTGCAATGGGCGTGTTAGATATGAACTGATTTTGAATCCAACCCTCGATGCCGCTTTGGGTGCGAACCTGAGTAAAGCCTGCTTTGTCATCTGTTTGGAGAATGGTGAGGGATGTGCCTGTTTTGAGGCCGCGATGCACAATACGATGTTTAGTAGAGGCGCCACTATGCAGCGGCACATAAAAAACATCAGCAACATAGCCTTGGCTTTCGGCATGAAGCGAGGTGGAAAAAAAGCTGCCGCTTACTAAAAGAAAAAAAAGGATTCGAGTGACGCGATGTTTAGTCAACATGGAAATAAACTCGTAAGTAATGGTTGTGTAATTAGTTTAAATGTATCGCAATATAATTCTGCTTAGGCGCTTTCAGAGTTATCGTCTTGGTCTTTAATATGAGGGAAGACAATGAGCATAGTTAGCACCATTAAAATAAGTGTGAACCCAATAGAGCTGTAAAGTTTATAACTGACCCAAGTGGCTTCGGCGAAGCTGTAGGCGACATAGAGGTTGAGTGCACCGACAATAAAAAAGTTGGCAATCCATAGTTGGTTTAAATTAAACCAGGCTTTGGTGGGTAGTTTTAACTGGCTGCCGAGCATGCGTTCGAGCAGGCTTTTTTCGCTGAAAAACAGCATCCCTAAAAACACACAGCCCAATACCCAATTAAAGATGGTGGGCTTCCATTGGATGAACAGCTCGTTGCGTAGAATGAGCGTGGCAGAGCCGAGTATCAACACAGCGCTTAGTAGCCACCACAGTTTTTTCTCTACTTCACGGGTAAATAGCCAAGTTAGCAGTACTTGCATTACGGTGGCGATCATCAACACTGCCGTGGCAGAAAAGATACCATCAAATTGATGGCTGTAACCCAGCACAGATAGCGTCTCACCATCATATTTATAAGCGATGAAAAACAGGGCAATAGGGAATAGTTCAAGGATTGGGCGCATACTAAATCAAGGTCGCTATAGAGTTGGTGTTGTCGAGGCGGCAGCGCATGGTTTTGCTTGTATATCACCGCATACTAGTGAGTACGGCACTGGTCATACCGTAAGCTATTAAAGCATAGATCACCTACGACCGGCGTTCTGCGTTGCTGGCTTTGCATCGCAATTTTAACCAATTTGGCGAGTTGTGATAGTTTTTTTGGCGGGCCGTCATCTCGCTGCTGTAAAAGAAGCATACGGCGAAATGGCTGAGCACTGCCCGCACAAAAGTTGTACACTGGCATCTCTTAAAAAAACAGGATGCCGTATTTTATGCTGGCTGATTTACACACTCATAGTCTTGCATCAGACGGCGTTTTAGCACCGGCTGAGTTGCTTGCTCGCGCCGAGAACAACGGCGTTAATCTGCTGGCATTAACCGACCATGACACGATGTCTGGTGTGCAGGCGTTGCAGGCAAGTATTGCTTCGGGCGAACTGCAAACCACCGTCGAGCTGGTTCCAGGCGTAGAAATTACTACGATGGTCAATGGGGCCTGCGTGCATGTTGTTGGCTTGTGGCTCGACAGTGCTCACTCAGGCCTGCAACGCCTGCTGAATGGGCAGCGCCAAGTGCGGGTTGAGCGAGCTGAACGCATTGCCGTTAAATTGGAGCGCGAAGGGATGCAAGGTGTGCTTGAGGGCGCGCGGCGTCATGCTGGGGAGGCTGTCATTAGTCGGCCGCATTTCGCTCGTTATTTGGTTGAGCAGCAATATTGTACTAACGAGCAGCAAGCGTTTCGACGCTGGCTTGGCAAGAGTAAAGTGGGTGACGTGGCCTGTATTTGGCCCGAGCTTGAAGAGGTGGTTGCTACCGTTCAAAGTGCCGGCGGCGTGGCTGTATTGGCTCATCCCACGAAATATGGTTTAACCCGAACAAAGCTAGACGGTCTTATCGGTTCGTTTAGCGAGGTGCAGGGTGATGCAATTGAGTTGGTGAGTGGAGCGCAGCAGTCTAATGTGACCAACGACCTATTGAAATTATGCGAGCGCTACCCCGTGGCGTTTTCGACGGGCAGTGATTTTCACTCGCCGGCGCAGACGTGGTGCGATTTGGGCCAACAACCTGCCATGCCAGAAGCCGCAGAGCCCATATGGATGCTGCGCCAGGCTGCGGCATGAATGATTTTTTAACCATCCACCCCGAGAATCCGCAGTCGCGCTTTTTGAATCAAGCAGCCGATATTGTACGCAGAGGCGGTATTATTGCTTACCCCACCGACTCAGGCTACGCATTGGGCTGCCATATTGGCGATAAAAATGCGCTGGAGCGAATTCGCTCGATTCGCAAACTCGATGCCAAACATAATTTCACGTTGGTTTGCCGCGACTTGTCGGAGTTGGCTGTTTATGCAAAAGTCGATAACGTCGCCTACCGGATCTTGCGTAGCCACACGCCAGGCCCTTATACTTTTGTTCTGCAGGCGAGCAGTGAGGTGCCGCGGCGGCTTAAGCACCCTAAGCGAAAAACCATTGGTATCCGCGTGCCCGACAATCTGATTGCGCAGGGCTTGCTCGCCGCTTTGGATGAGCCGCTGATGAGCGTAACACTCATCATGCCTGGCGAATCGCTGCCATTACTTGACCCCTACGAAATTCGCGATTTGCTTGGGCATCAGCTTGAGCTGGTGATCGATGGCGGGTTTTGTGGCATGGATCCGACCAGTGTGGTGGATTTATCTACTGAGACAGTCGAAGTTCTACGAGAAGGGGCCGGCTGTGTGGCTGAATTCCAGTAATGTTCGGCGAGCTAGGCTGCTCGCCTCAAATGCCAATAATCACAGCCATCGAGAGTTATAATGTCGGCCGATTTGGCGGTATAATGCACAAAACATCCGTAATTTATCGCTTGGCCTGATCTTATGTCCCACCGCGGTAGCGGACTGAAGCGGCCCACGGCGAGCCAAAATAAGAAGCATGTTATGACCGAAACTTCGAACAAACAGTCAGTTACGAATAATGTCGTCGACTTAGATACAGCTCGCGAATCTGCGGAGTTGGGCGAGACATTTGATGATGTGCTGGCCGCTGGCCGAGACGGTGATCGTATCGCTATGCCACGACTCGTTGAATTGCGGCAACACCCACAGCAGCAGCAGCTTCCCTTCGCGATTGTACAAGGCGAGCACCTGACCGAGTTGCCAACCGATCTGTACATACCGCCTCTGGCGCTAGAGGTTTTTCTTGAAGCCTTTGAGGGGCCGCTTGATTTTTTGCTATACCTGATTAAGCGCCACAACCTGGATATTTTAGAAATAGACGTTGCCAAACTTACTGAGCAGTACATGCAGTATGTGCGGTTGATGAATTCCATGCAATTTGAGCTGGCTGCTGAATATTTGGTTATGGCGGCGACGCTGACCGAAATTAAATCAAGGATGCTGTTGCCGCGCTCGCAAGAGATTGCTGATGATGACGAAGATCCCCGTGTCCAGTTGATTAAACGTTTGCAAGAGTATGAGCGTTTTAAACAAGCAGCTGAAGATATTGAAGAGCTGCCTCGTTTAGAGCGTGAAATATTTGTGGCCGAAATCGAGCCGCCGGCTGACGATCGGCCGGTGCCGCAGCCTGATATCAATTTAAAAGAATTATTACTTGCGCTGGGTGATGTGCTGCATCGGGCTGATATGTTCGAGAGCCATCACATTTCTTTAGAGCCGTTGTCAACGCGCGAACGCATGGGCAACGTGTTAGATATGTTGCAAGGCACCGAAGATTTTATATCGTTTGCGGCGTTTTTTAATGCAGAGGAAGGTCGCGCTGGTGTTGTTGTAACCTTTTTAGCGATTATGGAATTGATTAAAGAATCGTTAATTGAAATAGTCCAAGCCGAAGCATTTGCACCAATACACATTCGCGCGCGGGCGGCTTGAGCCATCAGCGATGAGTTTATACTTTAGGATTTCACGACAGGGCAATTATCAACTATGAAAATTGATGATCTTGATTTAGTCAAACGCATTGTCGAAGGCGTTATTATGGCCGCCGATAAACCGCTCTCTAAAAGAGCGATAAAAGAAGTGTTCGATGAATTAGAAGTACCTGATGACGAATTAATTCAGCAAGCAATTGAGCAGCTTCAAGTTGATTGTGAATCGCGTGGTTACGAGTTGGCGCAAGTGGCGAGTGGCTACCGCTTTCAGGTTAAGCAAGATTTAGCTCGATGGGTCAGTAGACTTTGGAAAGACCGCGCACCGCGTTACTCGCGCGCGCTGCTTGAAACTATGTCGTTGGTGGCTTACCGGCAGCCTATTACCCGTGGTGAAATTGAAGATATTCGCGGTGTGGCCGTGAGTACTCAGATCATTAGAACGTTGTTGGAGCGTGAGTGGGTCAAAATAGTGGGCCATCGGGATGTGCCTGGGCGGCCAGCGGTTTATGCCACGACTAAACAATTTCTCGACTACTTTAATCTGAAAAGTCTTGATCAATTACCGCCACTGGCTGAAATTAGAGAGCTGGGCACAATTAGTCGAGAATTAAATATTGAGCTGCCACCGGAACTCGTTGAGTCGGCTAACGATGATGCCTTAGATACATCCACTCAGGCCGACGTAGCGGCTATGGATGGCGAGCCTAGCCAGGTGCTTGAAGAGTTAGGCATTACGTTGTCGCATGAGGCTGGCGCCGCACAGAGTGATGCGCGCGGCGCAGCTCAGAGCCCAGAGCAAAACGAAGAAGTCTTGCAAACGCAAGAGCTTGCTGAGCTAGACGACTGGGATGAAGAAGCTGCTCAAGATAATGCGAGTAGCCGGGCACACTCTGAAAGTCGTGCTGATCTAGATGAAGGTGCCAGCGAAGATGAAGAATATGAGAGTGAAGTTGAAGCTCATATGGCCGCGGGTAGTAACGAACAAAAGTTAAGCGTATAAATCAGTGGCAGCGCCGTTTTACTGCATTAACAATTTGTAGTGTGCTGCGACTATTGCTACTTTGACTCAATCAACCTAGTCTCTTGCGGTTTAATAGGTACTTGATAGGTACTTGATAGGTACTTGATAGCTACTTGGACTTATTGTGAACCTGCTAAAGACTGTCGATAAAATATTGACCACCCCATTTATTCTTAGGAACTATCAAGCATGAGCGATCGCTTGCAAAAATTTTTGGCGGCCGCAGGCTATGGTTCGCGCCGCGAAATTGAACGCTGGATAGCGGCAGGCCGTCTGCGCGTCAATCGCCAACCCGCCGAGTTGGGCACGAAGGTTAGTGTGGGCGATATCATTGAGCTTGATGGTAAAAAATTAAACTTGCCCAGTAAGCAATCTCCGCGGCGGGTGATCATCTACAACAAACCTGAGGGTGAAGTGTCTACGCGCTCAGATCCTGAAGGGCGCAAAACTATTTTTGACAAGCTACCGGTTAAATCGCGTGAGCGTTGGATTGCGGTAGGGCGGTTGGATATTAACACCACAGGGCTGATGCTGTTTACTAATGATGGTGAGCTTGCCAACACATTGATGCACCCATCGCATGAAGTTGACCGCGAGTATGCAGTCAGAGTAAAGGGTGATGTTGATGATGCTACTTTGCAAAGATTACGTGATGGTGTGTTGCTAGACGATGGCTTGGCGCGTTTTACCGATATCCAGCCTGGACGCGATGCTACGGGTGCTAACCGATGGTATTACGTTGTGCTGATGGAAGGTAAAAATAGAGAGGTGCGCCGGCTGTGGGAGTCGCAAGATGTTCAGGTAAGTCGTTTGAAGCGTGTTCGTTACGGCAATGTTTTTATTCCTTCACATCTCAAGTCGGGTAAGTACATGGAGCTCGAGCCTGAACAGGTAGAGAGCTTGAGTCGCCTAGTTGGAATGGAAAGCCCACCGGTGCGACGCTAGCTGCTTGCTACTTAAACAGCCTTGATAAAATATAAAGCAGTTGCAGTAGTATTGCCCAGAAAAAAGCGCTTAGCCCCACTGTAATAAAAATGAGTGCCGCGATTTCTTGATCCAGTGAAGGAGGCAAGTTTTTGTCGGCCCAGTGAATCATTGCATAGCAAATAAAAAAAACGACTGCACTAATAGAGAACTGAATAAGCCGTCGCTTGTCATCAAGCATCAGCTCATGCAAATAACTCAGTATTCCTTTGAAAAGTCTCATGGTTTTTTATGTGGCGATTGAGTGAAGCTTAACAACGCAGCAGTCGCGACATGATGCCATGGTAAATCAAGGCAAGCTGGTCTAGCTCCGCTGCATTAACGCGCTCATCTACCTGATGTATGGTGGCATTGACCGGACCCAGCTCCACAACTTGCACGCCATACGGCGCGATGAATCGCGCGTCGGATGTCCCGCCAGCGGTGCTGAGCGAGGTGGTTAGTCCTGTCACAGTAGCAATCGATTGAGTGGCGGCCTCAACCAATTCACCTTCGGCGGTGAGAAATGGCAAGCCATTTACTTGCCACTTTATTTTGTAATCTAGCTCATGCCGATCGAGTAGAGCAATCACCTGCTGCTGTAATTGCTCTACGGTCAGCTCAGTAGAAAAGCGAAAATTGGCCAGTAATTCAAGCGTGCCAGGCACTACATTTGTTGCGCCAGTACCTGATGAGATATTGGATATTTGAAATGTGGTAGGCGGGAAAAAATCATTGCCCTCGTCCCAAACAGTTTGGCTGAGTTCGGTTAGCGCTGGCGCAACACAGTGAATGGGATTTAATGCGAGTTGAGGGTAGGCAACATGCCCTTGGACACCATTAATTTGCAGCGAAAATCCCAGTGAGCCTCGGCGCCCATTTTTGATCACGTCACCTGTAACTTCCGAGCTCGACGGCTCACCCACTACACACCAATCAATAGACTCGTTATTATCATGGAGGTGTTGCATGACTTTAACTGTGCCATCAACGGCAACGCCTTCTTCGTCGCTAGTAATTAAAAAAGCCAATCTGCCTGGATGCTGTGGTTGCTCAGCGATATAGTTTTCTGCCGCAACCAGCATGGCGGCCAAGCTGCCTTTCATATCAGCAGCGCCTCGCCCATGAAGAATTCCGTCGATGATTTTGGCTTCAAATGGATGATGCTCCCATTGCGCTTCATCACCGGTTGGTACTACATCGGTATGACCTGCAAATGCCAAGGTAGGGCCTTCAGTACCATGCACGGCCCAAAAATTATCCACCTCACCGTAGCGTAGGCGTGTGACAGTAAAGCCAAGTGCCTGCAGCCGCTCAATCATGATTGCCTGACATCCGGCATCATTGGGGGTGACGGACTGGCAATTGATGAGTTGGCAGGCTAGTTGAAGCGTAGGGCTATGTTCTGTCATGGTAGATGCTTTTCTTTTTTGGCTAGTGCGTGTGTGGGCAATGAGCTGTCCAATGAGTTATCCGTCTTACAGTACTCAAGTTGATCGCCCTTGCGTTTCGCTTTGGGTGGCTGAATAGTTTTGCCAACGTTTAGTCAATTCATCAACGAATTTTAGGCCAGTGTATGAATCACTGATAAATTTAAAAACGCTTTTCGTTTTACAATACGACTAGGTCGTTGCGATGTATCAGTTCGACATCGTTGGCATAGCCCAATATATCCGGTAATGCACCGCTGCTCCTGCCCATGATGCGCTGTGTTTCCTCGGCATTGTAGTTGACCAGGCCGCGTGCAATTTCATTGCCTTGTTGGTCAACACAGCTCACCAAATCACCGCGCACGAAGTCTCCGGTGCTTGCTGTTAAGCCTACGGGTAAAAGACTCACGCCAGTATTCTTGATGGCGCTTGCTGCTCCAGCGTCTAAGCAGAGTTGCCCTTTAACCTGTAAACCGCCAGCAAGCCATTGCTTGCGAGCAGTAATGGGCTTGCTTGTGTTGGTTAGTTGCGTGCCACAAGACTCGCCTGCTGCGAGCCTGGCAATAATATTGGTTTGATTGCCGTTTGCAATAACAGTCGTGGTGCCAGAGCGAGCCGCCAATCGTGCCGCTGAGATTTTGGTGGTCATGCCGCCGCGACCTAATAGACTGCCGCTGCCTTTAGCTGCTTGATCGAGCTTTTTATCGGTAACCGGGCAGCACTCAATGAGTTGGGCTTTAGGGTTAATGCGTGGATCATCGTCAAAAACACCCTCTTGGTCAGTGAGGATTAATAGCTTGTCGGCATCGACTAAATTAGCCACCAAGCCGGCAAGGGTATCGTTGTCGCCAAAGCGAATTTCATCGGTTGCAACCGTATCATTCTCATTAACAATGGGTACGGTGCCCAATGCTAAAAGGCTATTGATAGTTTGCCTGGCATTTAAATACCGTGTGCGCGAAGACAGGTCGTCATGGACTAGCAGTATTTGCGCAGTTTGGATGTCATGCTGGGCGAAGCGTGTTTGGTAGCTTTGCATTAGACCGGCTTGGCCAACTGCTGCAGCGCTCTGAAGGCCGTGCAGCGAAGCAGGTCTTTTGTCCCAGCCAAGGCGACGCATACCTTCGGCAACGGCTCCTGAAGACACTACGACGATTTCATGGCCCTGCTTAATTAGAGCAGCTATTTGGGGTATCCATTTGTCGAGCGAGGTATGTGCGAGTGCATTACCATTATTGGTGATGAGGGCACTACCAATTTTTATGACCCATCTTTCAATGCGAGCTGTTTCGCTTGCAATGCTGTCGTTGTTCTGGTCATTTTGAGGCGAGCTATTCACGGGTATACTCTATATCGATATCGAGGTCATCATCTTCTTCATGATGGCTCGTTGATGTAATCGCAGCACGTTCGGCCGCGCGACGTTCTTGCAGTTCGGCGATGCGCAATCGACCCTCGCGCTGCATTTTTTTCTGCGCCTCAAGCTCTTGCTCGCGCCGTTCGTCATCTTCCGCTTCGTATTTCCATATGGCTTCCAATGCTTGCATTATGTCGTAGATAAGCGGTTGTAGCCCGCGTTTTGCCAGCGCCGATACAGAATACACTTTTTCAATATGGGGAAATTTTTGTGCGACTTCTTGTTCAATTTCAGTTAGTGCTTCGGCGCTAAGTAAGTCTATTTTATTGAGTACCAGCCAGCGCGGGCGCTGAGCGAGCGTCTCACTAAACAAATGCAATTCATTTTCAAGTTGTTGAATTTGAGCGCATGGTGAATCACCGATTTGTGAACCAATGTCTACGACATGCAGAAGTAGGCGCGTGCGCGTTAAGTGTTTTAAAAAGCGAATGCCAAGCCCGGCCCCTTCGGCAGCGCCCTCTATCAGGCCTGGAATATCAGCCATCACAAAACTTCGATGAGCAGCCGCACTCACCACACCTAAGTTAGGTACTAACGTTGTGAATGGATAGTCGGCAATTTTAGGGCGAGCAGCAGAAACTGAAGTGATTAGGCTGGATTTTCCTGCATTGGGTAGACCGAGCAAGCCGACATCGGCAAGAACTTTGAGCTCAAGCTTCAGCTTGCGAGAATCGCCTTCACTGCCTTTGGTTGTCTGTCTTGGCCCGCGATTAGTGCTGGATTTGAATCGTGTGTTGCCCAAGCCATGAAATCCTCCTTGGGCAACGAGCAACCGATCACCGGCATTGAGCATATCGCCGAGCACTTCTAAAGTGTCAGCATCAATCACTGTTGTGCCTACTGGCACCATCAATACTTTGTCTTCACCTGCAGCGCCGGTGCAATTTTTTCCCTGGCCACCACTGCCGGTTTGCGCTTTATAGCGTGGTTGATAGCGAAAATCGATCAGTGTGTTTAGAGCGGGGTCGGCTTGTAGGTAAACGCTGCCGCCATCACCGCCATCGCCGCCATCAGGTCCGCCGCGCGGGATGTATTTTTCACGCCTAAAACTCATACAGCCACTGCCGCCGTTGCCGGCAGTGGCTGTGATTGTGGCTTCGTCAACAAATTTCATGATCGGCTACTTTTGGCGCTTGGGTCTGGTGGATGTTAGATGCTGCTGATCCGGTAGTAACCAGTATATGCAGCGACGAGGTGTTTTTCAGGTTGCCGTAGAGGTAATTTGCCAGTGATTGGGGTTGCTGTGTGAGTGTTTAGCTCAAACCCCATCGCTCAGTGGCCTAATTTAACCGGCAGCGAAGAGGAGCCATTCATCATTTAAACACCCCAGGCCGAAAAATCGAAGTAGGCAGGCAACCATTGCCGCCTAGCACCAGTTCAATAATTGATAATGCTGCGCCACAAAAAAGCCCCGTCGAATTGCGGGGCTTTTTTTTTACCTCTGCGCGGGCTCTTCAAACGACCCTGCTCAAGGCTAGCGATAATCGTTACTCGCTATTATTCGTTTTGAACACGAAACACTGTTTTTGCCAGTGATGCTGTGTAAAAACGAACTTAATCTACGATACTAACAAATTTGCGGTTTTTATTACCTTTGATCTCAAATAATACGTGACCTTCGGCTGTCGCAAATAAGGTGTGATCTTTACCTATACCTACATTTAATCCGGGATGAACTTTGGTGCCGCGCTGTCGCACGATGATGTTACCGGCTTTAACTACTTCGCCACCAAATTTCTTTACGCCGAGTCGTTTCGACTGTGAATCGCGTCCGTTACGGGTACTACCGCCAGCTTTCTTATGTGCCATGAGAGTGAGTCCTCGTTTCCCAGCTCAGCTGAGATTGTTAATGGTTTATTCGCTTAAAAAAGATTGAGCTTGTTCAACCCAATTGTCGCGATCGATGCGGCCTTTAAAATTAAGTTTCTCATCGATGTCTGCAATTTCGTCAGCAGTAAATGCGGCGATCTGTGCAAATGAAGTGATACCGGCATCGGCTAATTTCTTAACCATTACTGGGCCAACGCCAGAGATGCGGGTAAGGTCGTCACCTGATCCGGCTGCGCTTGGCGCGGCTTTGGCACTGACCTTTGCAGCTGCCTTGGGGCTTGCGCTTGCGCCTGACCCTGCGATTGAGGTGATTTTAATCTCAGTAAACCATTGGCGATGTCCCATCTGCTTACGATGGTGCTTACGCCTGCGGAATTTAACAATAGTAATTTTGGGGTGTCTGCCGTGGTCGATAACTTCGGCGGTTACGCGACTGCCGTCTACGTAAGGTGCGCCAATTTTGACACTGTCACCTTCGCCTACCATTAAGACTTGATCGAAATTTATCGTTTCGCCTGTCGCGATATCGAGTTTTTCAACTTTGAGGGTTTCGCCCTCTATAACGCGGTGTTGTTTACCGCCGCTTTCAACTACTGCATACATAACTATTCAATCTCCGTGTTGGGCCTGCCCAGCTTTTATCTTGCCGCTTTGTTCTCGCCGTGGTGTTCGTTGCAAATGAGAGGTTTCCTCTACATTTGCGTAAAAACCGACCACTTAAGTGAGGGATTTTATTTGTCGCTGGATAAGGCAACGGTGCTAAAAAAGGGCGCGAACTATAAAGGATTTAGCGCAGCCAAGCAAGCCTAAACATGCCCTTTTTGAGCAGGGCTTTGCGCTAACACGGTTTTGTCGTGGGAAAGCGCCGTTGACTGACTTCGCTTAGCTCGGCGGCCTTGTTGCAGCCACCTGCCGTCATTCGACTGCAGGTGGCCTAAGGCGCCGTGAGCTAGGCTGTAGTTGGATGCAGATTTTGCTCAGTGAGATGGTTGGCAGCACTAGCAGGTTGCCGTCTACGGCTAATGAGGCTTAAGCCGAGAAGGGCTGAGCCGAATAGTAGGAGTGACGGCGGGAGCGGAACCTCGGATGGAGGAGAAGGCTTGTATTGTTGCCATCTATGAATGATCGCGGCAAACAGATTACCCAGACCTATGCCCAGCGGCTTCCACTTGTGGTTGACGATTTTTTTGTCCTCATTAAAGTGAGGCGCAAGCCACGCGCTCATGATTTTACCCAAGTCATATTGAGGCCAATGCTCAGGCTTATAAACGGGTTTGCCAGCCTTGCCCCATCCAGAGTCCTTGTTATCAGTTTTACTGCCTTTCGATTGCTCATCAGAGTTTGTTTTACCCTTCGAGTCGTCGTTGCTCCAGTCGTCTTTGGAGTCATCTTTTAAATCAATATCGAACTCTCCATTATTACCCTTATCTGGCGGACTGTCTGAGCTGGTTTTGTCGTCGCCATAGTCGTCATAAAAGGTAGCCGAGCTAGGCGCGGCTAG
>Ga0115550_1000449_pt1 | contig 35009 bp, 24 predicted proteins | sample COGITO_mtgs_1005_FD_87177 | JGI IMG/M metagenome (GOLD analysis project Ga0115550, IMG submission 87177) | Pelagic marine microbial communities from North Sea - COGITO_mtgs_100511 | ecosystem: Environmental > Aquatic > Marine > Epipelagic | place: Germany:Helgoland, sampling site Kabeltonne...
CTACAACCATGAACGGATCAAAGTAAAACTAAACGGCCTGAGCCCGGTACAGTACCGAACTCAGACCATGTCATCCGCCAGCTAACGTGTCCAATAAATGGGGTTCACTTCAAAGGAGCGGCTTTTTGCTGTCTGACTACGTCGATTAGACGTCGAGGTTGGCCACGCGCAGGGCGTTGGTCTCGATAAAGTCACGACGGGGCTCAACGGCATCACCCATCAGGGTGGAGAAGAGCTGGTCAGCACCGACAGCATCGTCGATGGTGACGCGCAGCATGCGACGGGCTTCCGGATCCATGGTGGTTTCCCACAGCTGATCCGGGTTCATCTCGCCCAGCCCTTTATAGCGCTGGATGTAGATGCCACGCTTGCCTTCGCCCATCAGCCAGTCGACCGCTTCCACGAAGTTGGCGATCGGCTTGACCTTCTCGCCACGCTTGATGAAACCACCGTCCTCGATCAGGTTCGCAATCTCCTTGCCCAGCGAGACCAGTTGACGGTACTCGGAGGACTGCAGGAAGTCGTAGCTGATCGCATATTCACGGTCGACCCCGTGCTGACGCACGACGGCGTGCGGCACGAACAGGCTGCGCTCTTCGTCACGACGCACCTGGATCTGGTACTGAATACCGTGGTTGCTCTCGTTGAGCACGGCTTCCATGCCCTGGCACCAGGCCAGCAGATCGCTTTCACTGGCCAGCAGGGTTTCGTTCAACTCAGGCTGATAGATCAGCTGGGTCAGCACGGCATCCGGTGCCCGGCGGGACATACGGGTGATCAGGTGAGACACGGCGCGGTGCTGGTTGACCAGACGCTCCAATGCCTCGCCGCCGATAGGTGGCGCCGACTCGTTGACATGCAGAGTCGCACCATCCAGCGCCATGGCAGTCTGGTACTGCAGCAGCGCATCTTCGTCTTTCAGATACTGCTCCTGCTTGCCCTTCTTGACCTTGTACAACGGCGGCTGGGCTATGTAGATGTAGCCACGCTCGATGATTTCCGGCATCTGACGATAGAAGAAGGTCAGCAGCAGGGTACGGATGTGAGCACCATCGACGTCCGCATCCGTCATGATGATGATGTTGTGGTAACGCAGCTTGTCCGGGTTGTATTCGTCACGACCGATACCACAACCCAGGGCTGTGATCAGGGTGCCCACCTCTTGCGAGGAGATCATCTTGTCGAAACGGGCCTTCTCCACGTTCAGGATCTTGCCCTTGAGCGGCAGTATGGCCTGATTCTTCCGGTTGCGACCCTGCTTGGCGGAACCGCCAGCAGAGTCCCCTTCCACTATGTAGAGTTCGGAGAGGGCCGGGTCTTTCTCCTGGCAGTCTGCCAGCTTGCCGGGCAGACCGGCGATATCCAGCGCACCCTTGCGGCGAGTCAGCTCGCGGGCCTTGCGGGCCGCTTCACGGGCACGGGCCGCATCGATGATCTTGTTGACCACTATCTTGGCATCGCCCGGGTTTTCCAGCAGGAACTCACCGAGCTTCTCACCCATCGCCTGTTCAACGGCGGTCTTCACTTCGGAAGAGACCAGTTTGTCCTTGGTCTGGGAGGAGAACTTGGGATCCGGTACCTTGACCGAGATGACCGCAATCAGACCTTCACGCACGTCGTCGCCGCTGGCGGCCGACTTGGCCTTCTTGCTGTAATCCTCTTTGTCCATATAGGTATTGAGGGTACGGGTCAGCGCGGTACGGAAACCCACCAGGTGAGTACCGCCATCCCGCTGCGGGATGTTGTTGGTGAAGCAGTAAACCCCTTCCTGATAGGCATCGTTCCACTGCATGGCGACTTCGACACCGATGCCGTCCTGCTCTGTGGAGAAGTGGAACACCTTGGGGTGGATCGGGGTCTTGTTCTGGTTCAGGTATTCAACGAACGCCTTGATACCGCCCTCATAGCAGAAATGCACCTCGCGGCCATCACGCTCATCTTGCAGACGGATGGAGACACCGGAGTTGAGGAAGGAGAGCTCGCGCAGACGCTTGGCCAGGATCTCGTAGTGATACAGGGTATCGGTAAAGATGGTCGGGCTCGGCCAGAAGCGCACTTCGGTACCCGTGCCGCTGCTGCTGTCGCCAATCTGCTTGAGCGGCGCCTGCGGCTCACCCAGGTGATAGGTCTGCTCGTAGACATGGCCATTGCGACGTATGGTCAGCAACAGCTTGTCAGAGAGGGCGTTAACAACTGAGACGCCCACGCCGTGCAGGCCGCCTGACACCTTGTAGGAGTTGTCATCGAATTTACCGCCGGCGTGCAGCACAGTCATGATGACTTCTGCGGCGGAGCGGCCCTCCTCCTCGTGCATGTCTACCGGGATACCCCGGCCATTGTCACGCACGGATACGGAACCGTCGGAATGGATCTTGACCAGAATATCGGAGCAGTAGCCAGCAAGAGCCTCGTCAATGGAGTTATCGACGACCTCAAACACCATGTGGTGCAGACCTGAGCCATCATCCGTATCGCCGATGTACATCCCCGGGCGCTTCCGGACCGCATCCAGGCCCTTCAGTACTTTGATATTCGAGGAGTCGTAAGTATTTTCACTCATAGCTTACTCTCTGCCTTCTCTAACGTTTCGGAGATCTTGCCTTGTTCCACGTGGAACAACTTGCAGTCATTCGCATCCATCATGTCTGCGAGCTGACCGGTGTCGATGGCAGTGATAAACACCTGAGAACCGCACTGCTTCAGCCTTGTGGCCAGCAAACGGCGCTTGTCGACATCCAGTTCAGAGGCAAAATCGTCAATTAAAAAAATACAGCCACGGCTGCTATGTTGATTCAAATAGAGCCCTTGGGCCAGTCGCATGGCACAGACCAACAACTTCAGCTGACCCCTGGACAAAATATCCTGAGCAGGCACACCGTTCGCCTTGAGTCGCACATCGGCCTTCTGTGGGCCTACCCCTGTGTAACCCAGCGTACGATCCCGCTCAAACCCCGCCTCCAGCAACTCATTGAGGGGGGTATCTTTCTCCCAGCCCCGATAGAAACCGAGACTGATGTCGAATTCGGGCAGAAAATCTGCCGTCATCTCCTTGATCAGGGGCGTAATAGCCTGACAATAACTGGCGCGAAACTCGGCCAGTTCACCCCCGAGCCGCACCAGCTCCTGATCCCAGAACGCCAACTGACGATACTGGGTGCTCTGGCGCAACAGCGCATTGCGCTGTTTCAACAGACGCCGCACTCGTCCCCACAGGGAGAAAAAGGTCGGTTCCTGATGGAAAACGCCCCAATCCAGCCAGGCCCGGCGAGCCTGGGGCCCCCCCGTCAGCAGGTTGAAGCCATCGGGATGGATCAACTGCACCGGCAACAGCTCGGCCAGATCGGCCAGTCGCTGGGCCTGGGCCCCGGCGATCTTGAGCTGGGTCTCGCCACTCTTGTCCTTGGCGAGCCCGATGGGCACCTGACGCCCCTCCAGTTCACACTGGGCAAACAGGGTAAAGGCCCGCTCCCCCTGGCGGATAACCCGCCCGGTCAGGTGAGTACGAAAGGAGCGACCGAGACCAAGATAGTGAATGGCTTCCAGCACGCTGGTCTTGCCGCTGCCATTGCACCCGACCAGGATATTGAGACCGGGGGACAGCTTGAGACTGGCCTGCTGGATATTGCGAAAGTCGCTGAGCTGGAGTTTGACCAGGGACACGACTAGATCCGCATCGGCATCACCACGTACTGAGCATCCTGATGATCAAAATCCTCAATAATGGCACTGCTGATGGAATCGCTCAGGCTAATCCGAATTTGGTCACATTTTAACGTATTCAGCACGTCCAGCACATAAGAGACGTTAAAGCCGATCTCCATCTCGCTGGCTTCGTATTGTACGTCAAGCAGCTCTTCGGCTTCTTCCTGTTCCGGGTTGTTGGCGGTAATGCGCAGCAGGTTTTCCTGCAGATTGAGACGCACCCCACGGAATTTCTCGTTGGAGAGGATGGCGGCGCGGGCAAATGCCTGACGCAGATCCTCACGACCGGCAATCAGTGCCTTGTCGCTGTTGCGCGGAATAACGCGGCGCCAATCAGGGAAGCGGCCATCCACAAGCTTGGAGGTGAAGATGAAGCCGTCCAGCGCGGCGCGCAGGTTGCTGCGACCAATCTGCAGCCTTACCGGCTTGTCTTCCGCTTCCAGCAAGCGCACCAGCTCAAGCACACCTTTACGGGGCAGGATAACCTGATGATCGGGCAGCGATTCTTCCACTACCTCGCGACGGCAGGTGGCCAAACGGTGGCCATCGGTCGCAACGGTACGCAGGCCGTGGCCCTCGCTCTCGAACAGCATGCCGTTCAGGTAGTAACGCACATCCTGGCTCGCCATGGAGAACTGGGTCGCATCGATCAGCTTCTTCAACTCCAGCTGGCCAATGTCGAATTCGAGCACGGATTCCCAATCCTCGATATTCGGGTATTCACTGGCAGGCAGGGTCGACAGGTTGAAACGGGAACGACCGGAACGGATGATCAGGCGCTCGCCTTCGGTGTTGAGGCGAATGTCCGCGCCTTCCGGCAGGCCACGGCAGATATCCAGCAGCTTGCGCGCTGGCACAGTGGTGCGGCCATCCTGGCTCTCATTATTGAGATAGACCTGACCTATCATCTCGACTTCCAGGTCAGTCCCGGTCAGCGACAGCAGACCCTGGCTGACATCAAGCAGGACATTGCCGAGGATCGGCAGGGTCGGCCGGCCACCCAGGGCACCGGACACCAGTTGCAGAGGACGTAACAGGGCCTCACGGCTAATTTCGAGCTGCATCTGTGCTCTCCGTTGTTATCAGGACGAAAGGTTTCGGATCAGGTTGGAATATTCGCGCTGCATCTGTCCACTCACCGTCATATCAGGAAGAGAGGGTTCGGATCAGGTTGGAATAGTCCTCCTTGATGTCGTGACTCTCCTCCTTCAGCTGCTCTATCTTGCGGCAGGCATGAAGAACGGTAGTGTGGTCACGGCCACCAAAGGCATCGCCTATCTCCGGCAAACTGTGGTTGGTCAGCTCCTTGGCCAGTGCCATCGCCAGCTGACGCGGACGGGCAACGGAGCGTGAGCGGCGTTTGGACAGCAGATCCGCCAGCTTGATCTTGTAATACTCAGCCACCGTCTTCTGGATGTTGTCGATGGTGACCAGCTTCTCCTGCAATGCCAAGAGGTCGCGCAGCGCTTCGCGCACGAAATCGATATTGATGGCACGGCCGGTAAAGTTGGCGTTGGCGATCACCCGGTTGAGGGCGCCTTCCAGTTCACGAACGTTGGATCGCAGACGCTTGGCGATGAAGAAGGCCACTTCGTCCGGCAGGTGGATCTGGTTCTCATCCGCCTTGCGCATCAGGATGGCGACGCGGGTCTCCAGCTCCGGCGGCTCGATCGCTACCGTCAGGCCCCAGCCGAAGCGGGACTTGAGACGATCCTCGACACCGTTGATCTCCTTCGGATAGCGATCCGAGGTCAGGATTATCTGCTGGTTACCTTCAAGCAGCGCATTGAAGGTATGGAAGAACTCCTCCTGGGAGCGCTCCTTGTTGGCGAAGAACTGGATGTCATCGATGAGCAGGGCATCGACGCTACGGTAATAACGCTTGAACTCTTCAATGGCGTTATTCTGCAGCGCCTTCACCATATCCTGCACAAACCGCTCGGAGTGCATATAGATGACTTTGGCGTCCTTCTTGCGCTCCTTGATGGCGTTGCCAACGGCATGCAGCAGGTGGGTTTTGCCCAGACCGGTGCCGCCATATAGGAACAGAGGATTGTAAGCGCCACCCGGGTTGTCGGCTACCTGACGGGCAGCCGCACGGGCCAACTGGTTGGACTTACCCTCGACGAAGTTCTCGAAGGTATAGTTCACGTTGGTGTTGCTCTTGTGGTTCGGCTCAGGCTTGGCGTCAGCCTTGCTTTCCCAGCTCTTCTGCAAGTTATTCACAGGCGCAGCACCCCGCGCCGGCGCTCTTGCGATCGCAACGGGATGGGGACGATTACCTATATCAAAACGCAGGGTGGGGCCATCGACCCCACAGAGTTCATTGATGATGCCATTAACCCGGATGAGATACTTGTCTCGTACCCAGTCCAGAACAAAGCGATTCGGTGCATACAGGGTCAGAGTATTGTCACTCAACTCCGCTTGAAGCGGCCGGATCCACATGCTGAATTCTGCCGAGGGCAACTCATCTTGCAGCCGGTTAAGGCACTGCTGCCATAGCGAAGCAGTCACTCTAAACTCCCGTCAATTGATTAACTAAAGACCGGCTATTCTACGTTTTTAGCGGCTGGATCTCTAGCCGCCACCTCGTGGATCCGGCAAATAAGATCCTTGACTTTCAAGGATCCAGCACCGATGAATCTGATTTCATCCCCAAAGTTACCCACAGCCTGATCCCACCCGGACGGCCCCGGGGATCCTGACCTTAACCGGTTATTTTATATAACCAAATATAATTTATTCTTTGGGTTTTATTCCAATAACATCAACGCAAATCCAGTCATTACAACTAAAAATACAGAACAACAGAGAGAGGAATCCCCATGACATCATCCATCAAGCTGGTCTCCGGTGCCGCCATTCTGCTGGCCGCCCTGTCCGGTCAAGCCATCGCCCAGGAAACCATCAAGGTCGGCATGTCCGGCAAATACTTCCCGTTCACCTTCGTCAAGCAAGACAAGCTGCAGGGCTTCGAGGTGGATATGTGGAACCAGATCGGTGAGCGCACCGGCTACAAGGTCGAGTTCGTTACCGCCAGCTTCTCCGGCCTGTTTGGCATGCTGGAAACCGGCCGCGTCGATACCATCTCCAACCAGATCACCATCACTGACGAGCGCAAGGCCAAGTACGCCTTCTCCCAGCCCTACGTCTATGACGGCGCCCAGATAGTAGTCCGCAAGGGCAACAGCACCATCCACGGCATCAAGGATCTGGAAGGCAAGACGGTTGCCGTTAACCTGGGTTCCAACTTCGAAGAACTGCTGCGCAAGAACGACCCGAACAAGAAGATCGATATCCGCACCTATGACTCCAGCTTCGAGCAGGATGTCGCCCTGGGTCGCATCGATGCTTTCGTGATGGACCGCGTCTCCACCGCCCAGCTGATCAAGGAATCCAAGCTGCCGCTGCAACAGGCTGGCGCACCGTTCGAGACCATTGAGAACGCCCTGCCCTTCCTGAAGACGCCTGAAAAGCAGGCTCTGCTGAAGAAGGTCGACGACGCCCTGACCGCCATGCGCAAAGATGGTGCCCTGCGTCAAATCTCCGAGAAATGGTTCGCAGCTGACATCACCGACAAATAAATGATGGAATTTGACCTCGAGTACACACTAGGGCTGTTCCCCATCCTGCTCAAATACCTGGGCACCACGATGGAAATGGCCCTGTGGGGATTCGTCTTGGCACTCGTACTGTCGCTGACCCTGGCGATAGTACGGGTGTTTCGCATCCCCGTGATCCACTGGCTGGCGATGCTCTATATCTCGTTCTTTCGAGGTACGCCCCTGCTCGTCCAGCTGTTCCTGCTCTACTACGGACTGCCGCAACTGTTCCCCGTCTTCGTGGGAATGGATGCCTTTACCGCCGCCATCGTCGGCCTGACCCTGCACTTCGCCGCCTACATGGCCGAGTCGATCCGTGCCGCCATCCTGGGTATTCACAAGAGTCAGATGGAAGCGGCGCTCAGTATCGGCATGAGCCGCTATCAGGCTATGCGGCGGATCATATTGCCGCAGGCGGCACGCATAGCGACCCCGTCGCTGATGAACTACTTCATCGACATGATCAAGAGCACCTCGCTGGCGTTCACCCTGGGAGTGGCCGAGATCATGGGCAAGGCGCAGATGGAAGCCTCCTCCTCCTTCAAGTTCTTCGAGAGCTTCATGGCGGTGGCCCTGGTCTACTGGGTGGTAGTCATCATCTTCACCCGCTTGCAGCACCTGCTGGAAGTGCACCTGAACCGTGCCTATTAAAGGAAGTCTGCGATGATCAAATTAACAGGCCTCTCCAAGGCATTTCACGGCAACAAGGTGCTCAACAGCATAGATCTGGAGGTAAAGAAGGGGGAGATAGTGGTCATTATCGGCCCCTCCGGCACCGGCAAGTCGACTCTGCTGCGCTGCCTGAATCTGCTTGAGACACCGGATGCAGGCACCCTTGCCATCGATGATCTGCAGCTGGATCTGGCCAATGCCAGCGAGCAGCAGGCCATAGAGCTGCGCAAGCGCGCCTCCTTCGTGTTCCAGAACTACGCCCTGTTCGCCAACAAGACGGCGCTCGACAACATAGCCGAAGGGCTGATCACCGTCTGGAAGCAGCCGAAGGCTGAGGCCCGTGCCACAGCCCTCGGCATCCTCAAGGACATAGGGCTTGCCGACAAGCAGGATGCCTACCCGGCGTCTCTCTCCGGCGGCCAGCAGCAACGGGTCGGCATCGGCCGCGCCATGGCGGCTCACTCCAAGGTCATTCTGTTCGATGAGCCCACCTCGGCCCTCGACCCCGAGTGGGTCGACGAGGTACTTGGCCTGATGAAGGAGCTGGCACGCCAGCACCAGACCATGGTGGTGGTGACCCATGAGATTGAATTTGCTCGTGATGTTGCCGATCGGGTGATCTTCATGGAGGGGGGCCGGATCGTGGAACAGGGCCCGCCGGATCAGATATTGGTCGATCCCAAGGATCCCCGCACCCGGGAGTTCTTGCGAAAAGTCCTTAAATAGCTCTCTCTTTGGCGGCCTGGCCGCCTTTTTTATTGGAGGATCCTTGTTTAACCCCGGGTTGCCAGTATAATCCGGAGCCCTTGATCCTCTGGATCCTGTCAGCTTCTCCTGCTTATTGATGAGTCAGGGCAAGATGAGAGGGAACGGCGGATTGACTAAAAGCCGAACTCTGTTTAGAATTCGGCCTCTTTTGCTAGTCGTCACACGCTATAGCTGGCGCGTCGGCTAAGTGTGACAATCAAAACTGTACAGAAATACGGAATCGAATCATGAAACGTACTTTTCAACCGTCCAACCTGAAGCGCAAGCGCTCTCACGGTTTCCGCGCCCGCATGGCAACTGCCAACGGTCGTAAAGTTCTGGCCGCTCGTCGTGCCAAGGGTCGTGCCCGTCTGGTAGTTTAATGCCAACGCCGCACACCTTCTCTCGGGAGTTACGTCTGTTAACTCCCGAACACTTCAAACGCGTTTTCGCCGAGCCTGTCCGGGCCGCTTCTCCGCAAATTACTCTTCTCGCCTGTCCCAATACTCTCGAACATCCCCGTCTTGGCCTCGCTGTGCCCAAAAAAGCACTCAAGCGTGCCGTCTGGCGTAATCGTGTCAAACGAGTGGTCCGGGAAAGCTTCCGTCTCAATCAAGCCAGCCTGCCCGCTATCGACATAGTCGTGATCGCCAAGGGCGGCGTCAAAGAGATGGATAACGAGGAGCTGTTCAAGTTACTGGAAAAGCTATGGCGCACTCTGTCACGCCGTTGCAATGGGTAGCTGTCAAACTGATACGCCTGTATCAGCTAATCATTAGTCCCCTGCTGGGGCCGCGCTGCCGTTTCACGCCAACTTGTTCCCAATTTGCGATAGAAGCCATCCGACTTCACGGTTTCATAAAAGGCGTTTGGTTAGCCAGCAAACGTCTATTAAAATGCCATCCCTTATCCGAGGGTGGTTATGACCCGGTTCCGCAACCAAAGCGAAGAAACTGAAGACTATGGAATCACAACGCAATCTTATCCTGATCGGTTTGCTGTTCGTGAGCTTTCTGCTCTGGCAACAGTGGGAGTCCGACAAGGCTCCGAAGCCGGCCCCGACTACCGTGGCCCAAACCGAACATTTCGTACCTGAAGCCGGTCAGACCGGTGATATTCCTCAGGTTTCCGAGCAAGCCAACGCAAACGCCGCACGCAAGCTGATCACCGTCTCCTCCGACGTGCTCAAGCTGACCCTGGATACCCAGGGCGGTGACATTGTTTCTGCCGAGCTGCTGGCTCACAAACTGGAAGAAGGCAAGGATCAATCCTTCGTCCTGCTGACCAGTCAACCTGACCGCCTCTATGTCGCCCAAAGCGGCCTGGTGGGTCGTGATGGTCCTGACAGCCAGGCCCAGGGTCGTCCCACCTATGAAGCCGCCCAGACCAGCTACCAGCTGGCCGATGGTCAGGATCAAGTCGTCGTTCCGATGACCTGGACCGACAGCAAGGGTGTGGTCTTCACCAAAGAGTTCGTGCTCAAGCGCGGTGACTATGCGATTGGCGTCGATTACAAGATCGACAACAAATCTGCCGAGCCGGTCCAGGTGCAGTTCTACGGTCAGCTGAAGCAGACCGTGACCACACCCAAGGATCAGGAAGGTCACGCCATGGTAGCCAGTGCTTACCGTGGTGGCGCCTTCTCCAGTGAAGAGAGTCGCTACAAGAAGTACACCTTCGACGAGATGAAGGATGCCGACCTGAACAAGACCACCAAGGGTGGTTGGGTCGCCATGCTGCAACACTACTTCGTCTCTGCCTGGGCACCGAATGCCGACGATACCAACAGCTTCTACAGCCGCGTGATCCCTGGTAAAGACCAGGCCATCATTGGCTACAAGGCGCCGCTGGTAGACGTGGCTGCCGGCCAGCAGGCCGAAGTGACCAGCAAGCTGTGGGTGGGTCCCAAGCTGCAAGACCAGATGGCCAAGGTGGCAAACCACCTCGACCTGACCGTCGACTACGGCTGGCTGTGGTTCATCGCCCAACCGCTGCACTGGTTGCTGACCGTGTTCCAGGGCTTTGTGCATAACTGGGGTGTGGCCATCATAATGCTGACCCTGCTGGTGCGCGGTATCATGTTCCCGCTGACCAAGGCCCAGTACACCTCCATGGCCAAGATGCGCATGCTCCAGCCCAAGCTGGCCGCGCTCAAGGAACGCTTCGGTGACGATCGCCAGAAGATGTCCCAGGGCATGATGGAGCTGTACAAGAAGGAGAAGGTCAACCCGCTGGGTGGCTGTCTGCCTATCCTGGTCCAGATGCCTATCTTCATCGCTCTGTACTGGGCACTGATGGAATCCGTTGAGCTGCGTCACGCACCGTTCGCGCTGTGGATCACCGACCTGTCAGTGAAGGACCCCTTCTTCGTACTGCCAATCCTCATGGGTGCTTCCATGTGGTATCTGCAGAAAATGAGTCCGACCACCATTACCGACCCGATGCAGCAGAAAGTGATGCAGTTCATGCCGATCATCTTCACTTTCATGTTCCTCTGGTTCCCGGCTGGCCTGACCCTGTACTGGTTGGTGAGCAACGTCATCTCCATTACCCAGCAGACCATCATCTATCGTCAGCTGGAGAAGAAAGGGCTGCATACCCGCACCTGATCTTCCCCCTGATGACAAAAGAGGCGGCCTTCGGGCCGCCTTTTTTATTACAATGTCCCCAATTACCGAACATACGAGCCAAGCAAGATGACAACAGATACGATCGTGGCCCAGGCCACCGCGCCCGGCCGTGGCGGCGTTGGTATAGTCCGGGTCTCAGGCCCCGCCGCCGAACAGGTCGCCGAGATAGTGCTCGGCAAGCTTCCCCGGGTCCGTTATGCCGAATATCTGCCGTTCAAGGATGAGCAAGGCCAACCGCTGGATCAGGGCATAGCACTGCTGTTCAAGGCCCCCAACAGCTTCACCGGCGAAGATGTGCTGGAGCTGCAAGGTCACGGTGGCCCCGTCATCATGGACATGCTGGTGCGCCGTATCCTGCAGATAAAGGGGCTGCGCCCTGCCCGTCCCGGCGAGTTCAGCGAACGCGCCTTCATGAACGACAAACTGGATCTGGCCCAGGCCGAGGCCATCGCCGATCTGATTGAAGCGTCCAGCGAGCAGGCCGCCCGCAGCGCCATGCACTCCCTGCAGGGGCAGTTCTCCAGCAAAATTCAGCAACTGGTGGAGAGCCTGATCCGGCTGCGCATCTATGTGGAAGCCGCCATCGACTTCCCGGACGAGGAGATCGATTTTCTCTCCGACGGCAAGGTGGCAGGCGATCTCTACGCCATCATGGCTGAGCTGGACGGCGTGCGCAGTGAAGCCAAACAGGGGGCCCTGCTGCGGGAAGGGATGAAGGTGGTGATCGCCGGTCGTCCCAACGCAGGCAAATCGAGCCTGCTCAACGCCCTGGCCGGACGCGAGTCAGCCATAGTCACCGAGATTGCCGGCACCACCCGCGACGTGCTGCGCGAGCACATCCACCTGGATGGCATGCCGCTGCACATCATAGATACCGCCGGCCTGCGCGATACCCTGGACAAGGTAGAGCAGATCGGCATCGAGCGTGCCTGGGCCGAGATAGAGCAAGCCGACCGTGTGCTCTTTATGGTGGATGGCACAACGACCGATGCGATCGACCCGCGAGAGATCTGGCCGGAATTTGTTGATCGGTTGCCAAAAAACATCGGCCTTACCGTCGTACGCAACAAGGCAGACCTGACCGGCGAGGATCTGGCTCCAAGCCAGGAACTGGGCCACGCCGTCTACCGCATCTCCGCCAAGACAGAGCTGGGGCTGCCCGCCCTGCGCGAGCACCTGAAAGCCTGCATGGGCTTCCAGGGCAACACAGAGGGGGGCTTCATGGCTCGCCGCCGCCACCTGGATGCGCTGGAGCGCGCCGCCGAGCGGTTGCTGGTGGCCAAAGATCAGCTGGAAATCTATGTCGCCGGTGAACTGGTGGCCGAAGAGCTGCGTCTGGCGCAAGAGTCTCTGTCCGAGATCACCGGCGAGTTCAGCTCCGACGATCTGCTCGGTCGCATCTTCTCCAGCTTCTGCATCGGCAAGTAATCTAGCGAGAAGCAGCCAGAGTAACGCAAGCAAACAGGGCGAGAGCTGGCTCTCGCCCTGCAACCGTGTCAATCATGGCAAGGCCGTCGACTCTGGTGCTATCAGACAGTCAACGCATGCGCCAAACCGCGGCCAGGTTCTCTATCCAGAGCAATATCATTGATCACCCTGTCCAGGGTTTCCTTCCCGGTGTGATGAGGCATGGTGATGATATGTGATATTTTTCCTGATGTGGCCAGACAGTGCTTTTTCCATATATGGTCCGCAGGCTTTGGGAAAACCACAGTGATCGAATTTGGATTGCGCCAGGCATGAATCCCTTTGGCGTGAAAACGCTCGATGACATATTGGGCCATATCAAGACAGTGCTGCGTTCGCTGACGCCAGTCTGAAAATGATCGGCTTTTTATTGCCATCCATAACAGTAACGGGGTGTAGCCATTGCGCGAGCCACTGATTGTCTGGTCACATGCCGAGATATAATCTATTTCAACCGAGACATGCTCGACATGCTTGCGTCTGGCCAGGACAATCCCGCAGGGAATGGGAGAACCGATCATTTTATGACCCGATACACTTATCGAGTCGACGCCATCGGCGAAAGAGAAAGGTTGAGGGTTGTCGATGAAGGGCAAGATCATGCCACTCAATGCAGCATCGGCATGCAGGTAATAGTCCCCCCTGGTGATTCCTATTTTTTTCAAGCGTCTTTGAATGGTGGCAATATTGTCTGTCGCCCCTGTCATCGTCGTCCCTATGTTGGCAAATATAATAGGGTGACGCTCTCCATCCAGTTGAATTCGATTGATCAGGTCATCATAATCCATCTCGCCATTAGGCAGTGAATCGACCATACATGACTTTACTCTCAATAGTCGGATGATCTTTGCAACCGAATAATGCGTATCTTTTGAGTAATATAATGTCGCCTCAGGAAATAACTCACGGGCTAGATAGCATCCGAACATATTCCCCTCAGTACCACCGTTGGTCACATAACCCCAGCTCTGCTCAAAAGGAATGCAGAACAGGGTTGCAAAGAATTGCATCACCTCTCTTTCAAAATCAAAGGAGTTGAGAAGGTAGTTGCTCTGCTGGCTCCAATCACCACAGTTATTGATAGAGAAGTTTAGAAAACGGTTCAAAGCGGAGTAGTCAAAGTCAGCCGCCTCTGGATAACCGATATTGAAATATTGATGCTGCACACAATACCGCCAAAACGACTCTATTTTTCCGGCATCTTCTGATGACAAACCCATTATCATACCCATGGCTAGCGCTATGCAGGCATGCCTGCACATTTGGTGGTGTAGTTTGGCAATCCGCATCTTGATATATCAAGTTGCCGATTATTAATCGCAAGGGATGGTGGTGAAACAACCATTAATAAAAGTAAATAGCCATCACGCGGACTCTTGCTGTCAAAATTATAATTTACGGTTATCCTGCAATGGCTTGTCGATTGGCAATCAACTCCCGCCAGCTAGCCAATGTTGGTGATTTTATCAGATCTTCAAAACTGACATGGATGTTGCGTTCTTTAAGTTCAGCAGCAAATCGCATCACTCGCAAAGAGTCTAGCCCATATAAAATAAGGCTCTCTTCCAGATCCAGCTCTGTGTCATTGTCTTCAATAAGTTGCTGTACGCGCTCTTGTAGCCATTGATGGCTAATCATTTCTGGATTGGTCATGTGAAACCAGCCTCATATTGTTGATGTCATTGTAAATAACAGCAGACACAAATACCCACATCATAACTATGGGCCTAACGCCTCCACATATTGAGCAGGGATATAAGCCTGCCATCTGTCATGACAATTTTTCGCCCAGGATAATGGAGTTGGAAAATACTTGTCCCGCATTTCAGCGCACACCTTAAACCATTCCGCAGTAGATCCGTTGCAGACTATCTTGCTTCCCCCCCATACAGGTTGACTCAATAAAATAAACTTGAAATGAAAACCATTCTCATTGGTAAATATATAAAGAACCAAATGAATGGCCTTGTCAACATTACGAGCGAGATATGAGAGAACTGACTTCCATGCAGGCGGCTTGCTGGATTGGCCGAGGCAATCACTCAGCACTGGGTGAGGTTTCTGCGCATCTTTACGCCGAGTTCGATTGCCATGCCCTCGACCTGCAACGCTTGGGCCGCGCCCTTGAACATGTGTATCGAGCACACCCCATGCTGCGACTTCGGATAACCCATGACGGCATGCAGACAGTGGCTGAAATGGCACCATCACAACGCCTTGAGGTTGATGACTTCAAGGCGCTGGGTGATGCAGAACGGGCGGATGCACTGAGGCGCAAGCGCCAGGAGTGGACACATCAACGCCTTGACCTGGCCCGGGGACAAGCTGCACGTTTCTCGGTATCACTTCTGGGGGAGGATACATGCAGGCTGCATATCGATACCGACATGATAGCGGTCGATCCCTCCAGCTTCCGCGTGCTGATGGAAGACCTGGCGCTGTTCTATGAATGCCCGGACTCGCCACGGCAAACCCCTCCAGCCTTCTTCGACTGGTGCGATGCAATCAATCAGGATCCCGTGCAGCAAGCAGCCAGAATGGCTGACAGATCCTGGTGGCGCAGCAGGCTGTCACAGATAGCGCCGGCCCCCTCGCTGCCAGCGCCAGCACATGCTGCTTCATCCCCCGATAGCCACCGCCTCAGTGCATGGCTCTCCCCCAAAGAGCGTCAAACCCTGATCCAGTTGGCCCGACACAGACGAATGACGCTTTCCAGCCTGATGTTGGGGCTGTTTGCCCATCAGCTCGGCATGGCCACGGGCGACACGACATTTCGTCTCAATCTGCCCTTCTTCTGGCGCCAGCCCCTGATTGAGGGGACAGAACAAATCGTCGGGGAGTTCGCCAATCTGACCATCCTTGATGTCGACATGACCTCTGCCAATACCCTGGCAGGGCTCTGCCATCAACTGGCAAGCCAGATGGCCGAACGACTCAGTCACGGCAGCTACTCAGGTGTCAGCCTGATGCGCGATCTCTCCCGCCACCATGGTGCAGCCCAGCTAGCCCCTGTGGTGTTCACGGCAGCGCTGGATCTGGATGGCGGCGAACTGTTTTCCAAACGGGTTCACCGCGTGTTTGGCTCCATGAACTGGGTCATCTCCCAGGGACCTCAGGTCGCGCTGGATGCTCAAGTTGTCCGTATTGATGGCGGCATATTGATCAACTGGGACATTCGCCTGGATGCACTGCCGCAAGCCTGGATCACCCGTTTGTTCAACGATTTCGTCACTCAGGTTCGCACAGTGGCCGCCAATCCAGCCACCCTTGACCAAGCGCTGACGCCACAAAAGCCTCTGATGGAAACACCTCTGACACCATTGCAGCAAGCCTATCTGCTGGGTCGCACCACCCAGTTCCCACTCGGGGGGGTCGCCATGCAGGAGTTTCGGGAATACTGCGGGCGACTGGATCAGGCCACGCTGCGGCAGCGACTGCACGCCATGGTCAAACGCCACGAGAGTTTGCGCACTCTTGTCGATCCCGAGAGAGTAATCCAGTACGTCAGTGACGAGGAGAGGCTCAACCTTGAGGAGATCGACCTGCGCCACCTCTCTGCCAGTACGGTGCAAGAACGGCTCAAGCGGCATCGCAACCACTATACCCACGCACTCTTCAGCCTCGATCATGCCCCCTGGAACTTGACCCTGCTCCATTTGCCGGATGACCAACATGTTGTTTTCGCTCGCTTCGATGCGCTCATCCTCGACGGGCGCTCGATCGCGGCGCTGATGTTGGAATTGTTTGAAGGTCATCAGCCCGACATGCCCTCCATCACGACGGCTCAGGACGCCCCCCTGAGCCCTGAGCTGCGCAAGGCTGATGCCCAGTATTGGACGCATAAACTCGCCGGGCTGGACGGGGCCCCCCGGCTGCCATGGAAGCAGCCACTGGATCAGATCCCTACCGCCCGTTACGAGCGACAGAGCCTGATCATCCCCCCTGACCTCTTCACCCAGCTTTGCAAACTGGGCTCCCGACAGCACTTTTTCAAAAACACCACCATCATGGCCCTGATCCTGGATGTGCTGTCCCGCTGGCTCGACGAGGGAGATCTGTGTGTCGCCATTCCGGTCGCCCCCCTGCCCTCAGGCCCGCTTGCCAACCGATCCAGCTTCATTGCCGTCGAGTGGTGTGGTGCCAGGGACACCTTGGTAGACAGGGCAAACCAGCTGCAAAACGATGTGATGGAAGGGTTGCAGCATCTGGCCTTCTCCGGGGTGGATATTGCCCGTCAGCTGTTTGAAACCCGGGGTACAGGCCCGGTGCTGCCCATTGTCATCACCAATGGACTCTCCTGGCCAACAGCCACCGGCAGCAGCACCATGACCCTGTGTGCCGGGCTGACCCAGACCCCGCAGGTGGCGATGGACATTCGCTTTTCGAGCCGCGCGGATGGCGCCCTGATACTGGATATCGACTATGCCCGTGAGGCAATAGAGAGTGACCTGGTGTGCGACATCCTCACGGCGCTGGACAAGGCAAGCCGCCATATCGTCACCTCCGGCCTGTTTGATATTGATGCCAGCGCCATCATTGATACGGGCCACTATCGCCATAACAGTGACGAGACAGGGGCAGACACGGACCCCTTCCTCGAGCGTATGGCGGCGCATCTTTTCGATGCCAGCAATGACAAGATTGCCCTGATACAGGGGGATCGCCGCATCAGCTATCGCAATCTCGGCGACAGCGTCTTGCGGATCATGGGGGCGTTCGAAAGAGAGGGGATCACGGCAGGCAAGGTCGCTGCCATCTGTCTGCCCCGCAGCCCGGAGCACACCATGGCTACCCTGGCCTGCGCCTTGAGCGGCGTGGTCTGGGTACCGATAGACAGCTGCTCCCCCACAGAGAGGCTGCACTACTTGCTGGAGAACTGCCGACCAGACCTGATCATCTGTGCAGACGGGCTCGAGTCTGACTACCCCACTGTCACTCCGGCGGCGCTGCTGGCATCTCCCCACGACAATGTCTGCGGCACCCCCTGGGCCGGACGCTCCCAACACCCGGCGCCAGCCTACTACCTCTACACCTCGGGGACGACTGGCAAGCCCAAATGCGTGGTGCTCAGCAACAGAGCCACGGCGAATGTCATCGGCAGCACGCTCAAGGCATGGCAGGTCACCCCTGACGATGTGTTCATCTCGGTCACACCGCTGCACCACGACATGTCGGTCTTCGACGTGTTCGGTTGCCTGAGCGCTGGCGCCACTCTGGTGCAGCCGGAAACGGGGGCGGAAAAAGATGCGGTGCGCTGGAATCAGCTGGTGGAGCAGCATGGCGTCACCCTCTGGTGCTCTGTGCCGGCCATGCTCGAGATGTTGCTCTCCTGCAGTCAGGCAACGGAGCTGGCGAGCCTGCGGCTGATCGCGCAAGGGGGGGATTACATCAAACCCGGCATCATAGCCGAACTTCGCAAGCGGCTGCCGTCGGCCCGCCTGGCGTCACTGGGCGGACCGACCGAAACCACCATCTGGAGTATCTGGCACCAGATCGGCGCCAGGGATCAGGACAAGATACCGTACGGTACGCCCTTGCCGGGCAACGGCTATTGGTTGCTCAATGAAAGAGGGGAACACTGCCCGACCGGGGTTGCCGGTCGCATCCATACCACAGGGGTGAACCTGGCGCTCGGCTACCTGGAAGATGGCGAGCTGACACAGCAGGACTTTGTCACCCTTGCGTCAGGCTCCGGTGAGGAGACAAGGGCGTTTCGTAGCGGCGATCGGTGCCGTTATCGGGCTGACGGCACCCTGATGTTCGACAGCCGCGTGAACGGCTACATCAAGGTGCGTGGCGTACGCGTCTCATTGCCTGATATCGAAATCGAGCTCATCAAGCACCCTGCCATTGCCCATGTACTGGTGGTGGACTACGGCGCCGAGCAGCAGGGGGAACTCTGTATCGGGGCCCTGTATGTGGGCAAGCATGGGGAAACTGTCTCCATCACCTCGTTACGCGAGCATGCCAAGCAACACCTGCCAGCCTCCCATGTGCCGACGCGCTTTATTCAGGTCGACAGCCTGCCGCTGACACAAAATGGCAAGCCGGATCGGCGCGCAGCACGCAGCAGGTTGACCTCATCAGACAAGGGGGGATCGGCACTACAAGCCACAGCGGATGCTGGTGCAACGGATGGCGGCGCCGTGCTCGATATCTATCTGGAGGTGCTGGGACAGGTCCGGCATGAAGGGATGAGCAGTCAGCTCGACTTCACCAGCCTGGGGCTGCGTCCCCAACACCTCAAGGTCATCTCGGCACGCCTGGGTGAGCACTTCGCCAGAGCCCTGTCACCGGGACAACTGCTGCGCTGCCGCAATGCAGCGGATGTGGAAGTCCTGCTCAGGTCCCCCGGTTCCTGACCTATCAAGCCTCGGGGAGAGCGCACTCCCCGGGGTTCATTGTCATTCCCTCGGAGTTTTTTATGGATATCACAAGCGTTGACCTGACCGGTATTGGCATCGGGCCCTTCAATCTCGGGCTGGCAGCCCTGCTCTCCCGTCACAGTGAGGTAACGGGGGTATTTCTCGAGCGCAAACCCGCGTTTCGCTGGCATGAGGGGTTGCTGCTGCCGGGCACCACACTGCAAGTGCCCTTCCTGGCCGATCTGGTGACACTGGCCGACCCGACCCACCCCCTGAGTTATCTCAACTACCTGCACCAGCAGGATCGACTTTACCCCTTCTATTACTACGATCACTTCCTGATCCCGAGACGGGAATATGACCACTACTGCCGCTGGGCCGCGCAGCAGCTAACGAGTTGTCACTTTGGCCAAGAGGTCATCGATGTCCGCTATGACGACAGCAGGGAGAGGTTTCTCATCGACAGCACATCAGCAACCGGAGCCGTACAGCGCTACAGCAGCCGCGATCTGGTGATCGGCATAGGCACCACCCCCTGGTTGCCCGACTGGGCTCGGGAATGCCAACATCCTCTCGTCATGCATTCAGCCCGGTTCATGCATGCCAGGGAGCAGCTCTCGCAATGCAAGCGGGTGACCGTCGTTGGCTCGGGACAGAGTGCCGCCGAATGCGTATTGGCGCTCTTTAGCGCCTTGACCCCGGAACAGGTCCAGGCCGGAGCCTCCATTCAGTGGATCACCCGGGCGGCCGGTTTCCACCCCATGGAATACTCGAAGCTGGGACAGGAGTGCTTCACCCCCGCCTACATGCACTACTTCCACACTCTGCCCAGAGAGCGGCGCCGGGAAATAGTGGCGGAGCAAGGATTGCTCTACAAAGGCATCAGCTTCTCAACCATTGGCGAGATTTTTGATCTGCTCTATGAGAGATCCATCGGCGGAGAGACGCCAGGCCTGGTGCTCTACTCACATTGCACCGTCGAAGGAGTGGAGGAACTGGATGGCTTGGGAGCCCTGCGCATGAGCTGCCATCACACCCAGCTGGATCAGCACTGCACACTGGAGACCGACGCCATCGTCGCCGCAACCGGTTATGCCCATGCATGGCCTGCGTGGTTTGAACGGCTCAAAGGCACAGTCCTGGCTGTTGATGAGCAGGGGGATTGCATAGTCCAGCCAGATTTCACGGCCCGTCGTTGCGACAGAGGACAGGGGAGGATCTTTGTTCAGAATGCCGAAATATTTCAGCATGGGGTGGGCTCACCGGATCTGGGCATAGGCCCCAACCGCAATGCACATATCATCAATCAGTTGCTTGGTCGGGAGCAGTATCGCCTGCCCCGAACCTCCACCTTCCAGCACTACGGGCTGCCAACCGCCTAGCCCTGTGTTTTGCCCCCTGTCGGCTGACAGGGGGCAAAACACTGTTTATGCCTCCTTTTGCAGTGCCAGATCAGCCAGTCGACATCCACTCGTACCGGTACTTGTCATCAGTCCGAACAGCCGGTTCAGCACAACGCAAAGGGCCTCGACCCAATCCATGCTGTAGCGTTCGGCGCTATAGGTGATCACCAGCCGCAATCTGCGCTCCCCTTCCAGCACATCCTCCATGATCTCGAACTGCAACCCGAACATGGACTCCGTTTTGTCAGGATCAATCTGTCGGTAGCGGATCCCCTCACCGGCAGGAGTAGGCAAGCGCCCGTTCAAGGCATTATTGGCGTGAATCTGGACATAGACATCAAACAGGAGACCCTCTGCCGCCGTCATGCCAAGTCCTTGCTGGATCTGCTCCAGCGGGATGTCTGCATAGGACATGGAGTCATTGATGGTATGCGTAACCGTCCTCAACAGACTGCCGAAAGACTCCTGCTCATCGAACTCGACCCTGTGCGCCACCATGGTGGTGAAGTAACCCACTGTATCAAAGAATGCCGGATCGGTACGTCCGGATGCCGAGGTCCCTATGACGATCTCGTTCAGGCCATCCAGCTTGTGCAGGGATACTGCAATCGCCGTGTACACCAGATTGAAAAGCGAAGAGTCATGACCTCTGGCGAAGGCATACAAACTGTCGAGACTCCCCTGCTCGAGCTTGAGCTCCAGCCACTGCGCCGCGATAGAATCCTGGCCCTCGGACGGAGCACATAGCCGCTGCTTTCGCCGCTCGTCGGCAGCACCTTGCAACATCCGGGTCCAGTACGCCAGGTGCCGGGGATTGATGCCCTGCTCTGCCTGCTGCCGTGCAAATCCGTGAAAATCGAGCGCTGGCGTGGCCCATACCGGCGCCTGATCTGCCGCACGGGCAAGATAAGCGCTGGCGAGATCCTCCATCATGAGATTGATGGACCACTCATCCACCACCATGTGATGAACCAGAAATGAGAGGTGCTGACGGCCAGTCGCCACATCCCGAATGAAGCGGATACGGATTGGCAGCTCACGGGAGAGATCGAATTGATAGGTCGCCTCATTGGCCAGGGAGACACCTCCGCTTTCAGCGCTGTGCCAGAACCACCGATATTGACCCAGATGTTCAACGGGAATAATACGCTGGAATACCTGACCGTCTTGCACATGGAAAGTCGTTCGCAAACTGGGGTGGCGTTTTATCAGGTCTGTAAATGCCTGCAAAAAAACCGTTTCATCAACATCATCAATAAAATCCAGCGCAAAGGGCAGATTGAAGATGGTGCCAAAATCCTGGGCAGCATAGGCTCGCCACAATGACGCTTGTGCCAGCGCGAGTGGTGCCTGCTGGCTGGTATTTTCAACAACAAGTGAAGGTATTTGCTGAGGCGGGCTATTCAATACTGCTTTTTTAGCGAGGGCAGCCGCAGAAGGCGACTCAAAAAAATCATTGAAACGGCACTCAATACCATGACGATTCTGCAACTTGCCAATAATGCGCGTAGCCAGCAATGAGTGGCCGCCAAAATCAAAGAAGTCATCATTAAGCGTCATTTCAGGGCTGGATAAAGCAATACGAAACTCATCAAGTAAAATAAGCGCCAACTTGTCCCTTTCCGTGTGTTCCGTCTGGTTATTGGTAATTTCAGGTGCTAACACGCCTGAGCTTATCGATAGCTTTGTCATTTCCAGAGAAGGCAGATGCGGAGCAAGGGCGCCGTACTCATCACGCAATCTGGCCACCAGCGCGCTCAGACAACACGCCTCCCCCAGTATGGAATGAGACATCAATGCGAACATAACACACTGTTCTACATGGATAATGAATGCCTTGAACGGCGGCTGGCTGGCAGAATCCCAGGGCGACGTATGAAGGGCGCCAAGGGTGGCATCGAGGTCCCCAGAAGACAACCGGATAAATTCCAGACAGGGATACCAGCCATCAACCCTGTATTTATAAAGGTCCCCTTCATCACTGAAGAGATAGCGGGAATTCAAATCCGGCAAGGCCGTTATTAATGACTGAATTGTCAGAGTGAGCAATGAAATATCGACATTGTCATCCAGCCGCCAGACTTCCAGGTGCTTGATGACTTGCTCCGGATGCTGTTGTTGCAACAACCAGATATTTTCTTCATGAGTGCTCACAGGTATTTCGGGCAATACCTCGGAGTAACATAGTGGCAAGAGTGGCCTCCTTGCTGAATTGTGAATAATGACCATTGGGTTATGCCGGTTTTTCTGTCAAAAACCACTGAGATAGCTCCCCTGCTGTCAGAGTCAGTGAAGAGCATTGCTTGATATCTACGAACAGGATATCTTGTAAATGATTATCATATAGATTTTCATTATCAAAAAGAAAAACACTGTATTCGGGAGAAAAGAGCCGTGGAGAGGGATGCTTGCTCCTTACAGGAACAGTGGCAGACGTTATATCGGGACAATCATGAATGGCTCTGTCGCCTGCTCCGCCGCAAGCTGGGAAATTCGTACGATGCAGCGGATTTGGCTCACGATATTTACCTCCACCTCATCAATAAGGGCCATATTCCCGCGGCCAGCGAATCGCGCCGTCATTTGATGCAAATAGCCAAAGGCAAACTGATCGATCTCTATCGCCGGCGCAGTCTGGAAGCCCGCTATCTCGAACGCCAAACCCAGCAACCTGCACTCAGGGAACCTTCCGAAGAGACCCGTGCACTGATGCGCGAAGCTCTGGGCGCGGTCGATATGGCGTTGCAGCGCAAGCCACCCAAGATCCGCCAGGCACTGCTGCTGTCGAGACTCAATGGTATGGGCTACCAGGACATAGCAACCGAACTGCAGGTCTCGGTCTCTTCCGTTGAGAAGTACATAGCCCTTGGCCTGCAGACCTGTCACCAGTGCGAACCAGACGCGGGACGCTGAACTTTCTTTGGTCTTAAAAAGATTCATTTGAGGTTTTTATCCGCCCGTTCGGAAAACCACAAGAGACGTGTCAGCCCAATGCAAACGAGACGGTGGGACATGGCCGCCATCACCCCACAGTGGAGAAGTATTCATGAAGGTAGACGACGAGTTCATCCTTGATTCCAAAGCCGCGGGTCCGATTGCCCGAGTCCTTTCACCTATCCGAGGCCGGCTGCTGGCTGCCGCCCTGCTCGCCGCCGTTGGTTCCATGCTGACACTGGTTCCCCTGGCGGGTATCACCCGGATTGCACAGCTGGTGCTCGACCAGGAGGGTACTAGGTGGGAGCTTGAAGAACTCTGGCTGATTGTCGGTGCCAGCCTAGCGAGTCTGTTTCTGGGCATGACGCTCATTTCCGCGGGCGATCTGGTCGCTCACCTCGCCGACAACCGCATCACTGGCTATCTGCGTCAGGCGCTGACCCGCCGCCTGGCCAGAGTGCCGCTGGGCTGGTTCACGGCCCGGGCATCGGGTGAAGTGAAACAGGCGATGCAAGATGACATAGGCACACTGCACAGCCTGACGGCCCATTTCTTCACGACCATGGGACGTAGCGCCGGTGCCGTTGCCATCTCGATTGCCTACCTGTTCTTCATGGACTGGCGCATGGCCATCATCTCGCTGCTGCCCTTTCCCCTCTTCTTCCTGTTCTCAGCCAGGGCGCACAGCGCCAGCGCCGCCAACATGCAGCAGTTCGGTGCCGGCATGGCGCGGATCAACAACGCCGTGGTCGAGTTTGTCAGCGGCATTCCGGTAGTGAAGGCATTCGGTGTTCAAGGCAAGCTCCACAGCAGCTACCGCGAAGCCATCGATGCCTTTGCCGATGCCTTCAAGGCGTTTACCCGCCCCTTGGTCAGCGCCATGGCCAATGCCAACGCCATCATGGCGCCAGCCTCTGTGCTCGGTGTCGTGCTGGCTGGGGGCGTCGTGCTGGTCAGTGCCGGCTGGATAGCGCCAGCCGATGTGCTGCCATTCGTGCTGGTGGCCCCAGGGCTTTGCGCCCCCCTGCTGCTATTGAGCTACCTCACCCATGACCTGAACAATGCGACCGGCGCTGCCCAGCGGGTGCATGCCTTGCTGCAGACTCCCGTGCTGGACACCACTGCTGCGGCCGACTCCCAGCAGCCTGCAAACGGGGAGATCCAGGTCGAGCAACTGAGCTACGGCTATGACGATCAGGTACAGGTGCTGACCGACATCAACTTAACTCTGCAGCCTGGCACCGTCACTGCCATTGTCGGGGCATCCGGTTCGGGGAAATCCACGCTGGCACGCCTGCTGCTTCGCTTCTTCGATCCGGATGCTGGGAGGATCACCCTTGGCGGGGTCGATCTCAGACAAATGGACAGCGCCCGGCTCTATCGACACATCGGCTTTGTCTTGCAGGATGTACGCCTCATTCACGCAAGTCTGCACGACAACATAGCGCTGGGTCGTCCGAACGCCACCCGGGCAGAGGTTGAAGCCGTCGCACGGCTCGCCAATATCCACGATCGCATTCTGGCGCTGCCGCATGGATACGACTCAGTGGTCGGAGAGGATGCGCAGCTCTCCGGTGGGGAACTGCAACGGGTGAGCATAGCCCGTGCCCTGCTGCTCGACCCGCCTGTGCTGGTGCTTGACGAAGCCACGGCGGCGGCCGATGCCGACAACGAGGTGAAGCTGCAACAGGCACTCTCGGCCTTTGCCCATGGCCGTACCCTGGTCGTCATCGCACACAGACTCGACACCGTCATGAACGCCGATCAAATCCTGGTGATCGACAACGGTACCCTCTGCGAACAGGGCAGGCACGACGAACTGCTGGCACTCAATGGCCGTTATGCCCGCTTGTGGGCCCAGGGCCGCTATGACAAGGCCATTCCCGCAGAGAAAAGACAATCCCCTGAGCATGAAGAGGCGGTCCTCCAATGCTGAAGACCTTTGTTCGTCTGCTGGACGATGACACTGCAATATTGCGTCGCTATGGCTGGCTGGCAATGATCTACAGCCTCTGTTGCGGCCTCACCATAGTCACCCTGATCCCAGTGCTCAGGCACTTGTTGCTGGGAGAGGTGAACAGCGCAGCCAGCTGGCTGTTCGTCCAGCTGCTGGGGGTGGTGCTCTGCTGGTACCTCAGGCGCAAGGTGGAAAAGGCGGGGATAGCGGTCGGCATTGCCGTCCTCCAGACGGGTCGCCATCAGCTGGGCGAGCACGTCGGCAGCCTGCCCATCGGCTGGTTTACCCCTGCCAACACAGCCCGGCTCAATCACGCGGCATCACAGGGGATGATGGAAATCGCCCAGCTCCCGGCCCATGTGTTTACCCCGCTGCTGACCGGCTCCCTCATACCCCTGGTAGTGCTGGCGGCTCTGTTTGCCATCAACCTGACCCTGGGGCTGGTGGCGCTGGTCGCCCTGCCGCTCATGGTGGGGGTGTTCTGGTTCACTGGCCGCCTCAATCAAGCGGCTGACCTGAAGTTCCACCACAATGCCGCTTCCACCAGCCAGCGCATGGTCGAGTTTGCACAGGCACAATCCGTGCTGCGAGCCTTCAATGGCGAGCGCGGCGGTACCCGCTTCCTCGAGCAGGCCATCTCGCAGCAACAGCAATCCGCCAAAAAGCTTATCCAGCTCACCGCACTCTCATCCGGACTCAATCTCTGGGCGGTGCAAGCAGGCTTTGCCGCCCTGCTGATCGCCGCGACCCTGTGGTTGCAGGGAAATGCAGGCGCTGGCGTGGACAAAGAGGGTCTGATTGCCGCCCTGGTGGCTCTGGTGCTGATAAACCGTTTCATCGATCCCTTGCTCGATGTGGCCAGTTACAGCGATATCCTGCGCAGCGTCCGTGGACAGCTGGATGCCTTGCGAGACATCTTTGCGCAAGCTCCCCAGTCGGCCCCGCACTCACCACGCATCCCGACCGATGCCTCGGTCGAGCTGTGCAACGTCAGCTTCCGGTATGCCGCAAATCAACCCTCCGTGCTCAGTGACATCAGCCTGAGAATCGAACCAGGCAGCATGACGGCACTGGTCGGGGCATCCGGCTCGGGGAAAACCACCTTGCTGAGGCTGATCGCACGCTTTTTCGATGTCAGCCAGGGAGAGGTCAAGGTGGGTGGCGTGGATGTCAGGGAGATAACCAGCGACGCACTGGCCAACCAGATCAGCCAGATTTTCCAGGATGCCTATCTGTTCCAGGGCTCGATTGCCGACAACATCCGCATCGGCAAACCGAACGCCAGCGATGAAGAGGTGTTGATCGCGGCAAGGCAAGCCGGGGTGAGCGAGATCCTGGAGCGCCTGCCCCAGGGTCTGGCAACCCAGGTGGGTGAAGGGGGGGCCCGCCTCTCTGGCGGTGAGCGGCAACGTATCTCCATCGCCCGGGCCCTGATCAAGGATGCCCCCATACTGCTGGTCGACGAGGCCACGGCAGCCCTGGATGCGGAGAACCAGGCCGCCATCGCCGAGGCGCTGGCGCGTCTGCGAGGGAAACGAACCCTGATTGTCATCGCCCACCAGCTGTCGACGGTCGAGATGGCAGACCAGATACTGGTACTGGAAGAGGGCAAGGTGCGCGAACAGGGCACCCATGCCGAACTCAGCCGCCAGTCCGGTCCCTATGCCCATTTCCTGGCACAACGGCAAGCCGCCAAGGGATGGCGCATCACCCGCGCCGTCCGTGACGAGGCCACCTCTTGAGACCAGCGGTACTGCCCACCTTCCTGATCCTGCTCAGTGGCCTCTCCCTGCTGGTCGGGGTCAAACAGATATCCCTGGCGGCGCTCTGGTCCTTCTCGGGCGACAGCTGGCTGACCCTCACCGCCAGCCGGTTGCCCCGACTGGCGGCACTCCTGCTCACCGGAGCTGGCTTGTCGGTGTCCGGGGTCATATTGCAGCAGATAGTGCAAAACAAGTTTGTGGAACCGGCCACCTCGGGTGGGCTGGATGCTGCCAAACTCGGCATCCTGATTGCACTGACCCAGCTCCCCTCAACCGGCACCACGGGGCGGATGCTGGTGGCGCTGGTGTTCTGCTTTCTGTCCAGCCTGCTGTTCATCGCCATCATCCGGCGCATTCAGTTCAAGAATACTGTGCTGATCCCCGTGATTGGCCTCATGTATGGCAGCGTGCTCAGCGCCATCGCCGAGTTCTATGCCTATCGGCACAACATACTGCAAAGCATACAGGGCTGGCTGCTGGGGGATTTCTCCAAGGTGGTCGAAGGCAATTACGAGATCATCTACCTGATCCTGCCCATTACTGTGCTCACCTACCTCTATGCCCATCGCTTCACAGTGCTGGGCATGGGGGAAGAGGCGGCCACCAGCCTGGGACTGCGTTATTCGGCAACGGCGGCATTGGGATTGGTGCTGGTGGCAGTCACGGTAGCCGCCACCGTCATCACGGTGGGGGCCATCCCCTTCGTCGGTCTGGTCATTCCCAACCTGGTGGCCATGCATTACGGTGAGCACCTGAAGAAAACCCTGCCCATCGTCGCCATGAGCGGTGCCCTGCTGCTGCTGGCGTGCGACATTCTCGGCCGCCTGCTGATCTACCCCTTCGAAGTGCCGATAGGCTTGACCGCAGGCAGCGTGGGGGGCGTGCTGTTCCTGTCGATGATCCTGTGGAGACGCGCATGAAGCGCCTGTTGATCCCTTATGGCATCTGGGCGCTGGTGATAGTGCTGGCCTTGCTGTTTCTGCTGGTGGGGTCGGATCTGGACTTCGACTATGTGATCCCCCAAAGGTTGATGCGTCTTGCCGCTATCGGGCTGGCGGGCATCTGTATCGCGCTATCGGCTGTGACGTTCCAGACGCTAGCGGGCAACCGGCTCCTGACTCCCGCCATCATGGGCTACGAGGCTGTCTATCTGCTGCTGCAAGCCGTACTGGTACTGACGCTGGGCAGCCAGAGCCTGATCCTGCTGGACCGGCAGGAAAACGTGCTGCTGTCACTGCTGTTCATGCTGGGCTACTCCTGGATAGTCCATCGCTGGCTGTTCAGGGAGGGGCAGACCAATCTCTATCAACTGCTGCTGGCGGGCCTGGTGCTGACCATGGTGCTCGGCACCTTTACCCAGTTCATCCAGCTCAAGACCAGCCCGGGTGAGTTCTCCATCCTGCAGGGTTTCAGCTACGCCACCTTCAATCGGGTACAGCCCGGACAACTGCTGTTCGGCACCGCCTTGATCACCCTGGTCGGCATCATGACCCACCGACGGCTGGCAGTGCTGGATGTGCTCTCCCTGGGCCGTGACCAGGCAATCTCGCTGGGAGTGGATTACCGACACACAGTGCGGCTGCAACTGGCCCTGATCGCCGTGCTGGTGGCCGTCGCCACCAGCCTGGTAGGCCCAACGGCCTTCATGGGGGTATTCGTGGCCAATATCACCTATGCGCTGGCACGCACCTTTCGCCACAGGGTCACCCTGCCGCTGGGCTGCGCCATTGCCATCGCCATTTTTATCGTCGCCCAGTTTCTGGTGGAGCAGCTGTTCAACTACCGCACCACGGTCAGCATCCTCATCAACCTGGTGTGCGGCACCTACTTTCTCGCCCTCATGGTCAAAACGAAAGGCACCTCATGATCACCCTGGAGCATGTTCACAAGACTTACGGTGACAAGCCAGTGCTGCGCGATGTCACCCTGGCCTTTCCCGCCGGCCAGGTCACCTCGCTGATCGGGCCCAATGGCGCTGGCAAGAGCACGCTGCTGATGTCGATTGCCCGGCTGCTCACCGTCAGCCGGGGCAGAATTCTGATGGACGGGATCAATATCGAGCAGATCCCCACCCGCGACTATGCCAGACGGGTCGCGACCCTGCGCCAGTCACCGGACGTCGGGCTGCGCCTGACCGTTGAGGAGCTGGTCTCTTTCGGGCGCTTCCCCTACAGCCAGGGAGCCCTCACCCGCCAGGACCGGCTGGCAATCGATGACGCCATTGATTTTCTGGCCCTTGAGCCGCTGCGCAAGGCCTATCTGGATGAGCTCAGCGGCGGCCAGCGACAGATGGCGTTTCTGGCCATGACCATTGCCCAGCAGACAGACTGCCTGTTGCTGGATGAACCCCTCAACAATCTGGACATGAAGCATGCGGTCAACATCATGCAGGCCATACGGCGCCTCTGTGATGAACAGGGCCGCACCGTCATTCTGGTGGTACACGACATCAACTTTGCCGCCAACTATTCCGACCACATAGTCGCGATGAAAGCAGGCGCCATCGCCCACAGCGGCCCGGTCGGCCAGGTGGTCACCCGTGCCTGTCTGCAAGACCTCTATGAACTGGACTTCGAGATACTGCCGAGTCAAAACGGCTTCGTCTGCAACTACTTCAACCCATCCCTGTCAGGAGAATCGCTATGAGGATGAACAAGGCACATGCAGTGCACGGAATATTGCTGGTGGCGGCCGCTGGCCTGATGGGGTGTGATGACGCCGCATCAGGATCGGCGGCACAGACACCCTCGGTAAACGATCCCATTGTCACTGTCGAACACCAGCTGGGTACGACCCGGATAACCCACCGCCCGGAGCGGGTGGTGGCTTTCGACATGAGTGAACTGGATACCCTGGATCAGCTGGGCGCCCCCGTGGCGGGCATCGCCAAAGACTATGTGGCTCACTTTCTCAGAAAATACAGGGACGATCCCAACGTCATGGATGTGGGCACCACCATACAACCCAACCTGGAACGACTGCACAAACTCAAGCCGGATCTCATCCTGATCTCCCCCCTGCAAGCCCAGAGTTATCAGGAGCTGAGCCGGATAGCGCCGACCCTGCACTACGACATCGACATGACCAATCACCAGGGGCATGTACTGGAAACCGCCAAGGCTCACCTGCTCACCCTCGGGAAGATACTGGGTAAAGAGGAGCTGGCGCGCGAAAAGGTTCAGCAGATAGACGACAAGATAGCCCAGGTGCGTGAAGTGACCCGGAACCGACCGGAAAAGGCCTTGATAGTGCTGCACAATAACGGCGCCTTTACCTCCTTCGGCACACACTCACGGTATGGCTTCATCTTCGATACCCTTGGGGTTCAGCCGGCGGGTCCTGACAGGGAAACAGGCACCCATGGGCAGCCCATCTCCAACGAGTTCATCCAGCAGGCGGATCCGGACATCCTCTATGTGATCGACAGGACGGCCGTGATGGAGCGACGGGCGGCACTCAATGCCCAGAGCCTGGATAACCCCTTGCTGCGCCAGACCAAGGCGTGGAAAAGTGGCAAGGTCATCTTTGTCGACCCGGAAACCTGGTATCTCTGCACGGCCAGCGTGACCTGTCTGACCCGTATTGCCGATGAAGTGATGACGGGCTACCGCAGCTGACAGGATCACGTTGTTTGCCCGGCTGTCGCGGCTAAATCACTGGCTGTTATGCTGCCGGGCTACAAAGATACAAATGATATTCATTTTTATTTGAGGGTTGTAAAGTCTCGTTCGGAAAACAGAAGGAGACAATCAATCACCTCCTCGAATAGAAAGGAATCCTGAATGTTAAAGCCCCATCTGTTGCATCCTGCAGCGCTCGCCCATCCCCCTCTGGCACAAACCGTTTCCCGCTTTTCCTTGAACAAGCTGGGCGTGGCCGCACGTCTGGCCATTCTGGCCGGTGTCAGTGGCACACTGCTGCTCGGCCTGGCCCCATCGGCGCAGGCACAATCCCCGGAGCTGTCGGTCACGACCACAAAAAGCCTCAGTATCCCGGCTGGCTCTCTGGCCCAGGCGCTCAACACCTTCTCGTCCGAGACAGGTATCAGCCTGGATCTCGATGATAAAGCCCTGCAAGGGATGACCAGCCCCGGGCTGGCAGGCCAATACAGTCCCCCCCAGGGTCTGGCCCTCTTGTTGAGTGGTCACGATCTGGTGGCCGAGCCTGCGGGAGAGGGACGCTACAAGGTTCGCCGACAAGCCGGGGTCAGTGCCGATGAGGTCATGGTGGTGCAAGGGCGTCAGACCTATGCCGGTGGCCAGGTGGCCTCTGACAGTCGGGTCGGATTGCTTGGCAACAAGCACTTCATGGATACCCCTTTCAACACCGTCAGCTACACAGAAGAGTACATAGAGAACGAGCAGGCACAGGATATCGGCTCCCTCGCCGGTGCCACCAATGCATCCATCTATGTGCCGAGCAAACGCAGCGTCTTCGAGACCTTCTACATGCGTGGCTTCAGCACCACGGCCAGTGACATGACCTTCAACGGTTTGATCGGCATGGTGCCCAACATGCGCAGTTCAACCGAGATGGCCGAGCGGGTCGACGTGCTCAAGGGCCCGTCCGTGTTGCTCAACGGCATGCCGCCAGACGGCAGCGTGGGGGGCAGCATCAACATAGTGCCCAAACGCGCCGGCAAGGATCCTCTGGCCAAGGTGACCGCCACCTATGAATCAGACGGGCTCGGCGGCGTGCATCTGGATCTGGGTCGCCGCTTTGGTGAAGAAAAACAGTGGGGGGTGCGCTTCAATGGCGTCTACCGCGATGGTGACACCCCGGTCAATGACCAGCAGCACAAGATGGAGCTGACTTCCATTGGCTTTGACTGGCGCAACGAGCGGGCCCGCGCCTCCCTCGATCTCTATCGGCAACATGAAGAGGTGGATGGGGTCAACTACTTCAGCATCTTCTCCATCGCCAGCACTGTCACCCAGCTGCCCACAGCCAAAAAGGGCGACTATTCACTGGCTCCGGCCTGGGCCTACACCATCAATGACACCAGGGCAGCCGTATTGCGGGGGGAGTACGACCTGACCGATTCGCTGACGGCCTTTGCCGCATGGGGCCAGCGAGAAGGGGGATACAGAGCCCTGATCACCCGCAATACCCTGCTCAACAATGCGGGGGACATCAACGCCATGGCCATTCGCTCCGAACGGGACGGCACCCAACGCTCGGGCGAAGCCGGTCTGCGCGGCAACCTCGGCACGGGCCCTGTCGATCACGCCTGGTCACTGGCTGCCACGCACTACACCTCGGAGCTCAGCTTCAAGGATCGCATGTATCCCAACCATACAATCACCAACTATGACCATCTCGATTTTGGCTCGGCCCCCGATCAGAGCGGTTTTGGTGCAGTGACGTCCAGCAGCGACGCCAAGCTGGAAAGTGTCGCCCTAGTGGACACCCTCTCCTTCCTGGACGGGGACCTGCAGTGGACAGTTGGCGCCAGACACCAGATGGTGGAGAGCACCAACTATGGCGCCAGCGGCGCGCAGACCTCCCACTATGACGAGAGCCGGCTCTCGCCAGCCACCGCCATCCTGGTCAAGGTACGGGATGACCTCTCCCTCTATACCAACTACATAGAGGGACTGGGCCAGGGGGGCACGGCGCCCACCACGGCCAGCAATGCGGGTGAAATCATGAAGCCCTACCAGACCAAGCAGTATGAGGTTGGCGCCAAGCTGGATCTGGGTCAGTTCGCCCACACACTGAGCCTGTTCCAGATAGCCAAACCAAGTGCCTACACGGATCCGCTCAGCAATGTCTATGGGGTCTACGGTGAACAGCGCAACCGGGGGATTGAATGGGATCTGTTTGGCGAGCTGACTCCGGAACTGCGCCTGCTGGGGGGAGCCTCCTATACCCAGGCCGAACTGACCAAGGCCCTCAACAAGGCCAATGAAGGCAACCAGGCGACCGGGGTGCCCAAAGTGATGGCCAAGTTGGGGATGGAATACGACCTCGCCGCCCTGCCCGGGCTCACGCTGACCGGCAATACCCAGTTTGTCGGCAAGCGCTATGTCACCGATGACAACCGCATGTCGCTCTCCCCCTACACCACCTTCGACCTGGGGGCCCGCTACACCACCAAGATTGCCACCAAGGAGGTGACGGTGCGAGCCTCGGTGCAAAACCTCACCAATCATGCCTACTGGCTCGGCTCCTGGAGCGGTGGCGACGGCAGCGGGCTGTCCGGCGGACTGGGTTCTCCACGTACCTTCCTCCTGTCCACCTCACTGGCATTCTGAGTTGGCTGTCTGCCTCGGCACATGAGTCGGCGCCAGCCTTGAAACAAAGAGCCCGGGATTATCCCGGGCTCTTTTTTGTGCATTTGTCATCCACACACCTAGAGGCGGCGCAGGCACCACATGAAGTAAGCGCCCCCTAACAGGGTGGAGACCAGCCCGACCGGCACGTCCTGCGGGAACAGGATCTGCTGGCCGATCCAGTCCGCCGACACCATCAGCAGGGCACCGGAAGCGGCGGCACCGAGCAGATGCCAGCGCGCCCGCACCAATCCCATCAGCTTGGCCATGTGCGGGGCCAGCAGACCAACGAAGGATAGCGGCCCCACCACCAGGGTGGCGCTGGCGGTTAGCACGGCCACCAGCAGCAGTATGGCGAGCTGGGCACGGTTGAGGCGAATTCCCAATGCGGTTGCCAGTGCCGGTCCCATGGGCAACAGATCGAGCCAGCGGCTGATGAGCAGGCAGGCAGCCAGCATCAATACCGCCAGTGCCACCAGTCCATAAGCCACCGGCAGGGTGACGTAATAGGTGGAGCCGGACATCCAGGAGAGCAGTTGCTGCACCCGCATGTCGCCGTTGGCCAGCGCTATGGCCTGCAATGGTTCGAACAGCGCCGTGATGGCGATGCCGGACAGCAGGATCCGCTCCGGCTGGAAGCCATGCTTGCGGTTGACCAGCACCAGCAGCAAGAGGCAACCGAAGGCCCCGATCAAGCCCCCAAGCAGCGTCATGGGCAATGGCAAGGCAGGTAGCAGCAGTGCCGTCGCTATCACTCCCATGAAGGTGCCACCACTCACCCCCAGCAGTTCCGGACTCGCCATGGGATTGTTGCTGACCCGCTGCAGCAGGGTGCCCGCCAGCGCCAGCAAGATCCCGGCAGCCCCCGCCGCCAGAGTGCGCGGCAGCCGCCACTCCAGCTGGGCCTGCCACCTGAGCCAGCTCGGCCAGCTCCAGCCGTGCATTCCCTGACCGAACAGCAGAGAGCCTATGATGGCGAGCCCCAAGCCGAGCAGCAGCAAGGTGATCAGGCGAGTCGGGGCCGGATGTCGTGCTACCAGCAAACCGGTACTCGCTTTGGGTGTGCCCGACTTCAAGGAAAGTCGCGGGATCAGCCAGAGCAAGAGCGGCGCCCCCAACAGGGCCGTCATGGCACCGGTCGGGATCAGCATGGGCCAGAATCGACTGACGGATTGCAGCAACAGATCGGTGGCTGCCAGCAGCAGAGCCCCCAGAACAGGCGCCCACAGCAGCCGCTGACCGAGCTGGCGGATCCCCAGCAGCCGCACCATGGCCGGTGCGGCCAACCCGATAAAACCGATCAGCCCCACCACGCTCACCACGCAGGCGGTGACAAATACCGCCAAACCAAGCCCCGCCAGTCGCAAGTGTTGGAGGGAGACCCCCAGACTGCGGGCGCTGGCATCATCCAGTTCAAGCACAGCCAGCGGGCGCACCAGCGCAGCCGCCAGTCCCCCCGCCACCAGCAACCGGGGCAACAGGTAATGCA
>Ga0115550_1000452_pt1 | contig 34844 bp, 36 predicted proteins | sample COGITO_mtgs_1005_FD_87177 | JGI IMG/M metagenome (GOLD analysis project Ga0115550, IMG submission 87177) | Pelagic marine microbial communities from North Sea - COGITO_mtgs_100511 | ecosystem: Environmental > Aquatic > Marine > Epipelagic | place: Germany:Helgoland, sampling site Kabeltonne...
TAAAATCAAGTATCATTAGCGCCAAGCCAACACCGCCTAATACTCTTCCTCCTGTTTTTTTAACAGCTCTTTTCGTTAATTTTATAACTAAGGTTTTGTCTAAAGTAGTCGCTGTTAGTGCGGCAATCAAAGCCTCTCCGGCCGCAATTCCTGTTGATTCTAAAAAACAATTAGGTATATATACCTATTAAAATAAATTCTCTGATTTAAATACCTTAACGCCAATTGAAGCTTTAATGAAATAGAGCAATAATCAAAGATGCTAAAATTCCGAGACTAAAAACTAATATTTTATTTCTTTTAGTTGTGTTTTTATATTCCAAATACTTGAAATTATATAAAACTATAGCTGTTGAGGTTAAAAGCACTATGATTAAAAAGGTTAAATAAACTCCTTGGCTCATCTCTTTAAAAAATACATACTTGGTCAATAAAAATAAAAGAAATAAAAATAATGGAATGCTTTTAAATAATTTATTATCAGTTTTCATAAGAACTTATATTTATTGAGAATTACAAGCATTATAGCATTGAACTTGCTGATTTAAACATTCATCTTGTACAACAACTTGTAATACAGCAACAGCAGCATGGCAAATAACACCAACTATTACAGTTACGTCTGCGGACAAACACGCAACATGTCCGATTGTTGCACCTGCTGCAGCTCCTATTATACAATTTCTTGCTGTTCTTGTACAGCTTTCTGAACAATCATCTGATTTCGCTATTCCATAATAACCATTATCTAAAAGTATATTTTTAAAATCTTCTTTGCTGTAAGTAGATAGTTTATACTCATTTTCCAAGCTTATTAATATATCTGTTTGGTTATTGTAGTGTTTTAAATAGGCTTCAAGCGATCCAAAACCAATTGCGATGCTTAATTTTTCTAACTCTTGATTATTTAAATTTTCTTTTTTTAATAACTTATTTACTGTTTTAATGTCTGATATGTTATTTATAAATTTTTGGTTTTCTTCAATATAAGATTTAAGTCTAGAATCATTTTTTAAATTTTTGATATTTAAAACTTCTAAGCTTGGTTCTTCATCACTACAAGCTAAGAATGTTAAGCTCAAAACTATTCCAAACATTATTTTTTTAAAATTTTTCATTTTTTTTCTTTTTAATAACAATTTTTTATACTCTTTCGACTTTCAATTACTCGTCTGCTTATTTTTAATGTCTTTATACAGCTTTCACATTTTTTGACATTCGGCTTATGAGCCCATAAGATACAACTGAACAATTTTTTTGAGTAAAAATAAATAAGATCAAGTGGTTTGTCAATCCCCAAAATTGGTGAAATTTTTTTCTCCCTAAAAACAATTAGGTATATATAACTATTAAAATAAATTCTCTAATTTAAAAATAGCTCTATAATTAATCGGTTTTTTATATTCAATCTTTGTTATCTTTGCAGTCTTATGTTGGGAACTTTTTTATTTATTGGTGGACCAGAGATTTTTATCATCATCCTTATTGTGGTGATGTTTTTTGGTGCTGACAAAATTCCAGAGATTGCTCGTGGTTTAGGAAAAGGAATGCGTCAAGTAAAAGATGCAACCAACGACATTAAAAGAGAGATTAATGATAGCGCTAAAAGCCAGGGAGTTGATACTGATTTAGCAAAAGACATCAAAAAAGAAATTAGCGATGCAAAAGAAGGTTTGGATAAAATCACCGGCCCTATCAAAAGAAACATGTGATATTTTTAATGTCATTCTGAAATTATTTACAAAAAACTTATTATTTTATTTTAAACTAGATTCCTGCCTTTGCAGTAATGACAAGTTTAATCAATAGTAGTTTTTGAAATTTATTTCACTCTACTAATCGTCAGTCCGTCTCGTATTGGCAACAAAACGGTTTCAATTCTATCATCTGTATTCAGCAATGTATTGTATTCTAAAAGCGCTTTAGTGTCATTGTCTTTTGGATCTAATTTTTCCACAATTTTTCCGCTCCACAAAACATTATCAGACAGTATAATTCCGCCTGTATTCATCTTATCAATGATTAAATGAAAGTAGTTTGAGTAATTTGATTTATCGGCATCAATAAAAACTAAATCGAACTTCTTGTCAATCGTTGGAATGATTTCTAGAGCGTTACCAACATGTTGTTTTATTTGATTTCGAAATCCTGATTTTTGAAAATACTTACTTTGTAAATCTTCTAATTCTTCGTTTTTATCAATAGTGTCAATGGTGCCTTTTTCAGCCAAGCCTTCAGCAATACAAAGGGCAGAGTATCCTGTATACGTTCCTATTTCTAAGACGTTTTTAGGTTGAATCAATTTAGCAATCATTGATAAAACCCTTCCTTGAAAAGCGCCGCTTAACATTCTGGGATTTAAGATTTTTTGCCAAGTTTCTTTACTAAGTTCTTGTAGCAAATCGGGCTCTTTTTGAGAGTGATTAACTACATATTGATCAATGTTTTCAGGTAAAAAATTCATGCTACATCATAAAAAAACGAAATTTAAAGTTCTAAATTTCGTTGTCACTATTTTAAAAACTCTTTATTGAGTGTTTAGTTTTTCTAATTCTTTTCTAAGCTTTTCTTTATCTTCTTGACTCATGCAAAGAGAGCTAGATTTTACTTTATCAGATGCTCCTTTGGACTTATAAGCCTTTGTTAAAAGCATGTTCTGTTTTGTATACAGAGCACAAATTTTACATTTTAAAAAGTGAATCTGTATTTTTATTTTATCAAAAAACGATGCTTCTCCATATTGATTTTTATCACATATAGTGGTTGCTTCATCGCATGTTATGTTTAGTTTTTTAAACATCATCTAGTTGTTAAACCAATTTTCTTCTAAACACTTTCTCAGCTGTGTTCTTGCTCTGTGGATAATCACCCAAAGATTTGACGACGTGATATCTAATTCCTTACAAATATCTTCTGTGTCTATTTCTTGAATGGTTTTCATTCTAAAAACCATTGCTTGTTTTTCTGGAAGATGATCGATACAGGCATCTATTTGATTGTGAAGTTCTACGTTCTCTATTTGTTTTTCTGCTTCGTTATCCCATGATTGTGGAACTCTTTCTTCAATCCAATTTCCTTCATTTTCTCCATCACTATAGAAATTCATTCTAACTTCAGCTTGCCCTTTTTTGGAATTAATTTTTCTGTAATAATCTATAATTTTCCTTTTGAGGATAGAAATTAACCATGTTCTTTCTGAAGCTTTTCCTTGAAAGTTTTTAGCTGATTTTAATCCTGCAAAAAAAGTTTCTTGAACCAAGTCTTTCGATATATCATAATTATTAACCCTAACAATTGTATAATTAAATAGATAATCTGAGTACTTATCTATCCATTTGTTTGGATCTAATTTATGTTCGGTAAGGGTTGGCTCGCTCATCAATTTATAAAACTCAAATATACGTTATTTTTTAGCTTTTAAAGCGTTGCAGCCATCCCTTCTTCTCATGTCTACAAGGTATGTAATCTCCCATTTTCCATTGTTATTAAATAACTGAAAAGAGTTGGCTCCACAATGACTAAAGTTCCCATTTAAATAGAATTCGTAAGGTGTCCAAACAGAAGCTAAATTTCCATCAATTTTTATATCATAAGAAAGTAGTTTTTCTAAATACACATTTTCAGGTTTCTTATTTGCGATTCCTGTCAACAGCTTTTTTACATCATCGGTTTTAAGTATTTTTTTTTCTTCTTTGGTGTTGTTTGTCGTCTGTATTTTAATCTCTTTATGAAAGGTAGATTTCATAATCGTAGAGTCTCCTTGATGCAATCCTTTAAAAAACGTTTCAATTACTTTTTTAATTTGTTTTGTTTCCTCTTCTTGTTGCGCTGTTATCAAGGTTGTTGAAATAAGTAATAGTAATAAAATAAGGTTTCTTTTCATGATAGGTTGATTTGATGCTTTAAAACTATCATTTTTAAAACTACTTTTTAAGAATAACAGTGAAATTAACGCAAGATTAACTTGATTCATTTCTTTTGATATTTAGTACTTTTACCAAATCTTAAATTAAAATTATGTCTGTAGCCAAAAAGCAATATAAGAGAATTACTACCAAGTCTTTGGTAGAAATGAAAGCTAACGGAGAAAAAATATCAATGCTAACCGCCTATGATTATACCATGGCAAAAATTGTTGATGGAGCGGGAATCGATGTAATTCTTGTGGGGGATTCAGCATCAAATGTGATGGCGGGTCATGAAACAACTTTGCCAATTACATTAAACGAAATGATTTATCATGCAAGTTCTGTAGTTAGAGCTGTTGAACGATCTTTAGTTGTGGTTGATTTGCCTTTTGGAAGCTATCAATCAGATCCTAAAGAAGCGCTTCGTTCTGCCATTAGAATTATGAAAGAAAGCGGTGGTCATTCTATAAAAGTTGAAGGAGGAAAAGAAATTAAAGAATCTATCAAAAGAATATTAAACGCCGGTATTCCTGTCATGGGGCATTTGGGTTTAACACCACAATCAATCTATAAATTCGGAACATATACCGTAAGGGCTAAAGAAGAACAAGAGGCTGATCAATTACTAGAAGACGCTTTAATGTTAGAAAGATTAGGTTGTTTTGCGATTGTTTTAGAAAAGGTTCCTGCTGCTTTAGCTGAAAAAGTAGCTAAATCAATTTCTATTCCTGTTATTGGAATTGGAGCTGGAGGCGGAGTTGACGGTCAGGTTTTAGTAACGCATGATATGTTGGGTATGACCCATGAATTTCATCCTCGTTTTTTACGTCGATATTTAGATTTGTATGAAGAAATGACTACGGCTTTTAAAAGCTATATTTCTGATGTAAAAAGTAAAGATTTTCCCAACGAAAAAGAACAATATTAGATTTGTGAAAGTTCTTCATCTAGATACCAATCATCCTTTATTAATTCAACAACTTTCTGCTGCGGGTTTTCAAAACCATGAAGATTATACTTCTTCAAAATCAGAAATAGAAAAGAAAATTAACTTGTATGATGGCCTCATCATTCGAAGTAGATTTTCTATAGACGCTTCTTTTTTAGACAAAGCAACCAACTTAAAGTTTATTGGTAGAGTTGGTGCGGGTTTAGAAAACATTGATTGTGATTATGCATTGTCTAAAGGAATTGAATTAATTGCTGCTCCAGAAGGAAATAGAAATGCTGTGGGAGAACATGCTTTAGGAATGCTATTATCTCTTTTTAACAAACTAAATAAAGCCGATCTAGAAGTAAGAAAAGGTTTGTGGTTGCGAGAAGAAAATAGAGGCTTAGAATTAGACGGAAAGACCGTTGGTTTAATTGGCTATGGTAATATGGGTAAAGCTTTTGCAAAAAAGCTTCGTGGTTTTGATGTTACTGTTTTGTGTTATGATATTAAACCAAATGTTGAAGATGAAAATGCCACTCAAGTTTCACTGCAAGAAATACAAGAAAGGGCTAATGTTTTAAGTCTTCACACACCTCAAACATCTCAAACTGTTGGTATGATAAATACTAGCTTTATAGAACAATTTAAAAATCCTTTTTGGCTGATTAATACAGCGCGCGGTAAAAGTGTTGTTACAAAAGATTTGGTTGGTGCTTTAAAGTCTGCTAAGGTTTTAGGAGCCGGCTTAGATGTTTTAGAATATGAAAAATCCTCTTTCGAAAACCTATTCACTAATGAAATTCCTGAAGAATTTAAATATTTAGTTCAATCTGAAAATGTTTTACTGTCTCCTCATGTAGCTGGATGGACAATTGAAAGCAATATAAAATTAGCTCAAACCATTGTTGATAAAATAAAAGCAAAATTTTGCTAACTTGTGGGTTGTTAAACAATCAACACCATGCAATACAAAGCAAGTTCACCAGAAGAATATATCAAACTACTTCCTGAAGAAAGAAAAGAGCCTGTTAAAAAATTACGTCAAATTATTTTAGACAATCTTCCAAAAGGAATGGAAGAGCAAATGAGTTACGGCATGCTTGGGTTTGTAATTCATCATAGTATTTACCCAGACGGATATCATTGTGATCCCAAATTACCTTTACCTTTTATGAATTTAGCATCTCAAAAGAACTTTATTGCTTTATATCACATGGGAACGTATGCTAAAAACGATTTATTGGTCTGGTTTACAGAAGAATACGATAAAAAATGCAACTATAAGTTGGATATGGGTAAAAGCTGTGTGCGTTTTAAAAAGATGGATGACATCCCGTATGATTTAATCGCTGAATTAGTTCAGAAAATGAGTACAAAAGAATGGATTTCCATTTATGAAAATCAAATTAAAAAGAAATAAGTAATGAAAAGAGTTACAGGTATTGGGGGTTTGTTTTTCAAAACAAATAATCCTAAAAAAACAAAAGATTGGTATCAAAAACACTTAGGTTTTAATACAGATGATTGGGGCTGTACTTTTTGGTGGAAAGACGAGGGTGGCAATAAATGTTCTACCCAATGGAGTCCTTTTGCTAAAGACACCAAACATTTTGAACCTTCTAAAAAAGACTTTATGTTTAATTATAGAGTTGAAAACTTAGTAGAGCTTTTAAAAGAATTGAAAAAAGAAGGAGTTACGGTTTTAGGTGAAGTTGAAGAATACGATTATGGAAAATTTGGTTGGGTTTTAGACGATGAAGGAAATAAAATAGAATTATGGGAGCCTAAAGATGCCACATTTTTATAAATTTACAGCCTAACCAATAAAATTAAAGAATGAAAGTTGTAAACGAAAGTGGCAAAGAAGTTTCTGAACAAAGTAGTAATAGGGTTCTAGCAGGTATTTTAGGTATTGTTTTAGGTGAATTGGGAATCCATAAGTTTATCCTAGGATATACCAAAGAAGGTTTAATACAAATTGGACTTACCATTATCACTTGTGGTTTAGCTGGGTTAATTGGTAAAATTGAAGGCATTATTTATTTAACAAAATCTGACGACCAATTCATTAATGAATATCAGATCAATAAAAAGGGATGGTTTTAATTCATGGATTTTATCACAAAATATCCGGCTGAAGTTTTAATCTTACTTTTTTTAATCATTACTTTTTTACTCTCCGGAATAGAAAAAATCACTGATTGGAAAGGAAATGTTTCTTTTATTAAAGAGCATTTTAAAGAATCTCCATTAAAAAATTCAGTTCCACTTCTTTTAGTGATCGTTCTCGTCACAGAACTTGTTGCTAGTTTTTTAATGATCTATGGAATCTATGAAATTATTTCTGCAGGAAAAATATTTTTCGCATTAGTCGGAATTGAATTATCTGCGCTAACATTACTTTTCCTTTTAATCGGTCAGCGATTGGCAAAAGATTATCAAGGTGCGATGTCTTTAGGAGTTTATTTTATTATTACAATTTTAGGGCTAATGGTTCTAACTTATTAAGAATAACAATTCTCTATATAAAAAACAAAAGACCATAAGAATTTCTTATGGTTTTTTGTTTTTTAGAGCTTATTTAAGCAATTATCTTTTTTTAGTAAGCGCATTCTCTTCTTGCTCGCAAAAACAGTTCTAAATTCTTTTTAAAATTAGTTTTGAGTGTGTTTTAGCTCGAAGATTAAAGAAGAATACTCTTTTGTGCTTCTCGCGCTTAAGTTAGATTTTAAACCTATCAAAAAAGCTTTTGCAAAATTAGTTTTTCCTGTTTTATTTTTTTCACTTAAAAGAGAGACGTAAAAAGAATCAAATTTTAAAGGATGGATTTTCACCACCTTCATTTGAACTGATTTAAACAATTCTTGAATTGATTTTTGAGAAAAATGCCACAAGTGTCTTGGAACATCATAAGCTGCCCAATATTCTTTATAATAATCAGCATCGAAGCTTTTAAAATTAGGAACTGCTACAATTAACTTTCCGTTATCGTTTAATAGGTTTTTTAATTGTTCTAAGTATTCATATAAGTTTGGAACGTGTTCTAATACATGCCACATGGTAATTACATCAAACTTTTTTCCTAATACATCTTTTAAATCTTTATGAACTGCTACCTTTTTTTCTATAGTTTGTTGTCTTGCAATATCACTTGGTTCTATTCCTGTAACCAAAAAACCTTTCTGTTTACAATAGAATAAAAAATCTCCTGTTCCTGTTCCAATATCTAAAACCGTTTTGTTTTTTTGGTGATCATTAAAAAGGTTTTGTTTCTTTTTAAAAGAGTATTTCTTAACAGTGTTATAGATAAAATTAAGAAGTGTTTTTTTTGTATTGTGATGAGAAACGTACTCTTCAGAATCGTAATACTTGCTAAGATCAGATGGAATTGGCGAGGTAACTAGCATTTCAATTTGCTTATTAAGCATAACCTCATAAGTTTCATTAGAAACTAAATAATCCTTACAGTTTAAAAAAGGAACCACTCCCCGATGAAGTTCTTTTTCTTTCATTTTATTATTTTAATAGTGATGTTCCACATGGAACATTAACAACAATCTTTTAATTTATCTACCCATATAAACCAACAGAACTGAAATATCGCTTGGAGAAACTCCGCTTATTCTGCTTGCTTGTGAAATTGTTGTTGGTTGGATTTTGGTTAATTTCTCTCTTGCTTCGTATGACAACGATTTTACTTTCGTGTAATTAAATGTTTGGGGGATCATTACATTTTCTAGCCTGTTTAGCTTATCTGCATTTGATTTTTCTTTTTCTATATAGCCAGAATATTTTAAATGTATTTCTACTTGCTCAATAATTGATTCATCAACCTCTTCTAATATAAAAAAGGCCTGAAGGGATTCAATTTCTTTAAAATCAATTAAAGATAATTGTGGTCTGGCAGCTATCTTATAAAGCTTTACAGATTGATTAATTGTTGACAATCCTTTTCTTTCTAGTATTGGATTAATCTGCTCTTTAGTAACACTTGTTTCTTCTAAAAACTTTATCAGTCTCGCTGTTTTCAATTTCTTAGCCTGAACTTTTATTAGGCGTTCTTCAGAGGCTAAACCTATTTCATAACCTAAGGGTGTTAATCTTAAATCTGCATTATCTTGTCTTAGTAAAGTTCTATATTCTGCTCTAGATGTAAACATTCTATAAGGCTCTTCTGTTCCTTTTGTGATTAAATCATCTATTAAAACACCAATATAAGCTTCACTTCTTTTTAGAATAAAGGGTTGTTTGTTTTGTGTTTTTAAGGCAGCATTTACACCGGCCATCAAACCTTGTGCCGCTGCTTCTTCATAACCAGTTGTTCCGTTGATTTGTCCCGCAAAGAATAAATTTTCTACTAGCTTAGTTTCTAGAGAATGTTTTAATTGAGTTGGAGGAAAGTAATCATACTCAATTGCGTATCCATATCTAAAAAACTTTACATTTTCAAAACCTGGGATTAACCTTATCGCTTTGTCTTGAATATCTTCTGGCATTGAGGTTGAAAAACCATTCACATAAATTTCTTCTGTTGTCCATCCTTCTGGTTCAACAAAAATTTGATGCTTGTCCTTGCTTGCAAACCGATCTATTTTATCTTCAATTGAAGGGCAATACCTTGGACCTGTAGATTGGATTCTACCATTGAACATAGGCGACCTATCAAAACCTTCTCTTAAAATATCATGAACTTCTTTATTTGTGTGCGCTAAATAACAAGAGCGTTGTTTTGTTAAGGGCTTTGTGTCTAAATAAGAAAATGTTGTGGTTATTTCGTCACCTGGCTGCTCTTCCATTTTAGAATAATCTAACGATCTACCGTCTACTCTTGGTGGGGTTCCTGTTTTCATTCTTCCAGATTCAAATCCTTTTGCTACTAAATCTTCTGTAATTCCTGTTGAAGATCCTTCACCGGCTCTTCCCCCACCAAAAGTTTTTTCACCAATATGAATCAAACCGTTTAAAAAAGTTCCAGCAGTTACAATAACTGTTTTTGCTTTTATATGCAGTCCTAGTGCGGTTTTTACTCCGGCTATTTTATCACCATCAAACAACAATCCATTTACAGAATCTTGATAAAAATCTATATTTTTAGTTTGCTCTAACATAGTTCTCCAAGCTTCAGCAAACATCATTCTGTCAGATTGCGCTCTTGGACTCCACATAGCTGGCCCTTTAGATTTATTAAGCATTTTAAACTGAATAGCAGTCTTGTCGGTTACAATTCCGCTATAACCACCTAAAGCGTCAATTTCTCTAACAATTTGACCTTTTGCGATTCCTCCCATTGCAGGATTGCAACTCATTTGAGCTATGTTCTGTAAATTCATTGTAATTAACAGGGTTGTTGCACCCATATTAGCGCTAGCCGCTGCAGCCTCACTTCCTGCATGACCTCCGCCAATTACAATTACATCGTATGTTGTAGTAAATAAACTCATTATCGTTCCACGTGAAACAAAACAAATAAAACTTTGATTATCAAGAGTTTAAGCTCAATAAACAAGATTCTTCTTTGTTTCTCATTTCTGTTTTATCTTTTTCTGTTTTGTCCTTAAATCCCATATAGTGTAAAACACCATGAATCAAGACTCTATGTAATTCGTTTTCAAAGGTAACATTAAAATTTTCTGCATTTTCTCTAACTCTTTCTACTGAGATATAAATGTCTCCTCCTATTTGATTTCCTAAAGAGTAATCAAAACTTATAATATCAGTGAAAGTATCATGATTTAGAAACTCTACATTAATTTTATTAAGATAAATATCGTCACAAAAAACATAATTGATTTCTAAAACTTCAAACCCTTCAGATTCAATAATACTTTGAATCCATTTAGAGGTTTTTGTTTCGTTATCTAAAGTAAATGTTGTTTCTGAATTAAATGTAATCACCCTTTTTTCTTTTTTGAAAAGTACTCTTGTACCTTTTTTTCAAAATTTTCACGCAAAGGTAATGATTGTCTGTTTAAAATCTCTATTTGATTGTAAAACTGCTTTTTAAATTGAAGTTCTTTTAATTTTTTCTTTTGGTAAGATGTGTTATTTGTATTCGATTTTCTCTTTTTATCTTTTCCTTGCTCAAAAGCTGCTTTATCTAATTTTAGCAATTCGTATTCTAATTGTTGCATTCTTTGAAGCGTTCCTTGAGTAAATCCTTTTTCTAGGATATCATTCTCTAATTGCTCCATTGTTTTTAGAACTTTTTTAGCGTCTCCGTTTCCGCCACCACCTTCTTTTATTGCATCTTGCAACTGTTGCCTTAAAGCACTCTGTTGTTGGTAAATTTTAAACAACTCTCCATTTAATTTCTCATTATCTCCGTTTCCTTCACCGCTGCCACTTCCTTTACTATCTCCACTGCCCTTTTTTCCTTCCTTGTCACCTTTGCCTTTTTTATCTCCTTCTTTGCCTTTTCCTTTTTGCATTCCTTTCTTCATTTGTTCAGAAACACCTTTTTGTCCTTGAATTAACGTTGGTAAACTAAATGGTTTTCCGCCTCCTTTACCTTTGCCAGAAGAATTCATGCTGTTCTGCATGTTGTTTAATAGATCGCTTAAAAAATCAGAAAGGTTGTTAACAGAAGTAATTACATATTGCTGATTAGAGCTTCCGCTGTTAAATCTATTTTCAGAAAAATTTTCTAATGACTGATCTAAATTGTAATGTGTGTTTGATAAATCTGTTTGAATTTTTGTAGATAATTGAGGTAGTCTCATTGATAAAACATACAAGCTATCATCTACATGTTCAAAATATGTTTTTAATTCGTTTTGTTTTTTTAGTTCTTTCCCGAAGTCTGGATGTCTTACTGAAATCTCATTAAACTTCTTCATTAAATCCTCTTGCTTGAATGAAAATGTTACTAAATTTTCTAGTATTTTTCTTAAATCATCTATGTTTTCATCGATAGAATTGGCTTGCATATCAGACATTGCTTGTTGCATTTTCTGACTGATTTGCTTCATTTTTTTAGAAGCTTGTTTCTGATTTTTCTTTGCCTGACTCTTTTGCTGTTTGCTTAAATTCTCTTCTGACTTTGACAGTTCTTCTTTTGCTTCTTCTTCCTCTTCTTCTAAATCAGGAATATCCATTGGTTCTTTTAACTTTTCATTGTCTTTAAATAGTTCTTCTAATTCCTTTGAAATTTTATCAAACTCTTTATTTATCGCTTTCTGTTTTTCTAAAGCCTTATCTTTAGTATTATCTAAACTATCTTGTTTTTTAGAAAGCTTATCCAATTTATTTGCGATCTGCATCGTCTTCTCTTCTACATAGAACCGCTTTGTTAATTCTAAAATTCTTTCTAAACTTCTTTCTTGTTGTTTGTTTTCTTGCGCTAGTTGTTTCGCTTTTTTAACCAACTCTTCTTTGTCTAATTTCTCAGCCATTTTTTGAAGTTCATCAAGTAACTTCTTTTGTTTATTAAGTTTCTTTAATTCTTCAATTCTTTTTTGTAACTCTTGCTTTTTTTCTTGAATCGTTTGATTTTCTTCCTTTTTTTCTTCAAGTGTTTCTTGAAGGTTTTCAGTCTGACGCTCCATCATTTGTTCATACTGTTTTTGTCTCTTTATGAACTCATCAACCTTTTTCTTATCGTTCCAGTTGATGTCTTTTTTATTCTGAATTTCTTTCTGAATTTCATCTAACTCTTTCTTCTGTTGTTTTTGATTTTGAACAGATTTTTCTAAATTTTGAATTGTGTTTTTCTGATCTTGTAATAATTCTTGCGCTACTTCATCTTCTGTTTTTTGTCGATATCTAAACTTTTTACTAATTGCTTTCTTTCTTCCATTTACAGCATCATTATCGGAAACCTGGAAATAAATTTCATAATCTATTCCCTCTTGAAGCTTTAGTTGATCAGGAAACTGATGAAAAAATGTTTGGGTTTTTTCTTTGGTTGTTTCTAAAGTAATTTTTGTTTTTTCTTGTGGAGCGTCTTGATTATAATAAAATAGCTCTAATTGACTAATTCCATAATCATCCGAAATTTGTCCAGCAAACTGCGCATCGCCTCTTTCTAAACTATCAACATTTGATTGTATTAAAATGCTTGGAAACTCATCCTTAACAACCTTTATATTGTAAGAAAGTTTTTCGAAATCTTGTAATTCTTTATTTGACGAACTAATTTGATATTGAATATTCTTTTTAGCTTTTAAATTATATTGAAAACTATTCTTGTCTTTTTTAATAAAAGAATCTCTTTTGTTGTTTGAAATAAAAGCAACAGAATCGGTTTGATTTGTAGTTGCTAACCATTTAATATTTGTTCCCTCTGGAACAAGAATACTTCCGGCATTATCTATCGTTTCGTCTTTTTTTCCTGTATAATTGGGATAGTCTAGATCTACAGTTATATTTTGAATTGTTGGGGTTTTTATAACTTCAAGCGAATGAGTTATAGACTCAACTTTATTAGATTTAAATTTAAAATCTATCGGTTCTACAACATTTGTAAATGTGAAAAAAAAAACTCCTTTGTTTTTTTCTTGCATAAAATACTCTTGGTTGTTGTATAGAATTTTTGCCTCTTCTGGAACTACATCTCCATTGGTAGAAACATTAATTATGAAAGAATTTCCTTCAATAACCTGTAAAGAGTTTGTCTGTAAATTAAATGTAAATGGTGCTGGCGGAATATATTCTGCTTGATAATTTACAACTCTTGAAAAACTATTAGATAAATCATTGTTGGCTCCACTAACCAAAGAAATAATCCAAATTAAAGCAGGAATCAACAAGTATTTTAAATAGGGTATGTTTTTCTTGAAATTTACCGCTTTAGCAAACTGAATTGGTTGTATTTCTTTCGCTTTTTGATCGATACTTGCCAGTAATAAATCAGATTGATTTGATGTCTCTTTTAGTTGTAAAATATTAAGGAGCTTGTCTTGAACTTCCGGAAAATGATTCCCAATAATTTTTGAAGATTGTTCTAGAGAAATTCCTTTTTGTAAACCAATCAATTTTAAAATTGGTTTTAAAATAAATCGAAACAATAAATATACTTCAACAAGAATAAATACCAAAAAAAGAATGGTTCTAGCAACAGGTTTTAGCCACAAAAAGTATTCAATAAAAAGCGTTACAAAAAGATATGAAGCGCCCAAAGAGAATAATAATATCAACCCTTTAATAAGCTCATTTGTGTAGTACTTTTTATAAAAAAAAGACAGCTTATTTTGTATGTTAGTAAACGCTTGCATCAACCAATAAAAATAGCATATTTCAATTAGTAATCTTAAAATTTAATGTTAAAGCTTTTTTTAAGTTATTACTGCCGTGAAATCCTTTTTTTATCTAACATTAGAAAAGTATCTTTGCGGCTTAAAATCATTAACTAATGAATTCTAATGTTCGTGTTCGTTTTGCGCCTAGTCCAACAGGACCTCTACATATTGGAGGCCTAAGAACTGCTTTATATAATTATTTATTTGCTAAAAAACATGGCGGAACTTTTGTTTTAAGAATAGAAGATACAGACCAAACAAGATATGTAGCAAACGCCGAACAATATATTATAGATTCTTTAGAATGGTGTAATATTCCTTTTGATGAAGGCCCTGGAAAGATTGGAAATCTTGGACCTTATAGACAATCTGAAAGAAAAGAACATTATAAAAAACATGCTGATGCTTTAATTGAAAGCGGAAACGCATATTATGCTTTTGATTCTTCAGATCAATTAAACGAGCATAGAAAACAACATGAACAAGAGGGAAAAACCTTTATTTATAACTGGCATAATAGAGAAAAGCTTAACAATTCCGTTTCTTTATCTAAAGAAGAAACAATGGCTAAAATTGGTGCTGGTGAAAACTATGTAATCCGTTTTAAGTCTCCACAAGATGAAACTCTTGTTTTAGAAGATGAAATTAGAGGAACTATAAAAATTGATACGAATACTTTAGATGACAAAATTCTGTTTAAATCAGATGGAATGCCAACCTATCATTTAGCAAATATTGTAGATGATCATTTAATGGAGATATCGCATGTGATACGCGGTGAAGAATGGTTGCCTTCAATGCCTTTACACGTTTTATTATATAGAGCTTTTGGATGGGAGGCTCCAAAATTTGCACACCTTCCTTTAATTTTAAAACCCGTCGGTAAAGGAAAGTTGAGTAAAAGAGATGGCGACAAATTAGGGTTTCCAGTATTTCCTTTAGAATATACCAACGAAGAAACAGGAGATGTTTCACGTGGATATAAAGAAGATGGCTATTTTTCGGATGCTTTTATAAATATGCTATCTTTATTAGGCTGGAACCCAGGAACAGAGCAAGAAATATTTTCATTAGATGAGTTAATAGAAGCTTTTGATTTGTCAAGAGTTAGTAAGTCTGGAGCAAAATTCAATCCTGATAAAACCAATTGGTTTAATCAGCAATATTTACAACAAAAATCAAATTCTGAATTAGCTGAATTATATCTTGACATTTTAAACGGCAAGAAAATTGATACTGATATCACATATGTAGAAAAAGTTGTTTCTTTAATCAAAAAAAGAGCTGTTTTTGTTAAAGATTTTTGGAAATTGAGTGATTACTTTTTTGAAACTCCTGTTAAGTACGATGAAAAAGCTTCAAAAAAACAATTGAAAGAAGATACTTCGGAAATATTATCTGAAGTTAGTTCTGTAATTGAATCTGTTGATGATTTTTCTTCATTAACAATCGAAACAAAAGTAAAAGAATGGATTACAAGTAAAGAAATTAGTTTTGGAAAAGTCATGCAACCTTTACGTTTAAGTTTAGTGGGCGCAATGAAAGGACCACATATCTTTGATATTATAGAAATGATTGGAAAAGAGGAAACTCTTCATAGAATTAAAAAAATAATAACTGAATTATCATGAAAAATTTAATACTTTTTACCTTATTAATTCTGTTTTCATTATCAGCAGAATCTCAAATGATGAATAGAAGACAAAGGATTGTGGACAGGCCCCCCATGACACCAGACCAACAAAAATTACCAGAATTTAATGTTGAAAAAACTGTTGGAATGACTTTCTACAACATAGAAAAATTAACAAAAAAAGTAGGTGTTAAAAAATCTACTGATGCTTATAAACAAGTTGCGTCTATTATAAAAAGTTTTAACAAAGACATGAGCCAAGTAAAAAGAATTAATAGCTTTTTAATGTCTGAAGGAAAAACAAAAGTAGAATTAGCACAAAAAGAAACTTTTGAGTCTAGAGACTATTCCGTACTTGAAAAAGCATATAAAGAAGTAAGTGTCTCTTTTGAACCCATTGTTAAGGTTGTGTTAGAAAAAGAGAAAGATTTAGATAAAAAACTAGAAAAAATACTTTCTGAAAAACAGATAAAAAAGTGGAAAAAGTATAAGAAAAAACTAAAAACTAAAGGATAAACATCCTTTTGTTCTTTTTTTGTAACGTTTTCTTTTTTTTCGTCTTGTAATTAGATACTTATTCTTGTATCTTTAACAACATATCTATTAACTTTTAAAAGAACGTTATGAATCCTATTTATTTACCTATTGGTTTAGGTTTTCTTGTCTTATTACTTTTTGGCGCTGTTTTTACTGTAAAACAACAATCTGCTGCTATTATAGAAACTTTTGGTCGATTTAGTAATATCCGTCAATCGGGTTTACAATTAAAAATACCTATAGTTCAAAGAATAGCAGGAAGAATGAGTCTTAAAATTCAACAATTAGATGTTATTATTGAGACAAAAACCTTAGATGATGTTTTTGTAAAATTGAAGGTTTCTGTTCAATTTAAAGTAATTAAAGACAAAGTATACGATGCTTTTTACAAATTAGATTATCCTCACGATCAAATTACTTCTTATGTTTTTGATGTGGTTAGAGCTGAAGTTCCAAAAATGAAATTAGATGACGTTTTTGTAAAGAAAGATGATATTGCTATTGCTGTAAAAACAGAACTAAATGATGCTATGATGGATTATGGTTATGACATCATTAAGACCTTAGTAACAGATATTGATCCTGATGCACAAGTAAAAGCTGCAATGAATAGAATTAACGCTGCAGACCGTGAAAAAACAGCTGCACAATATGAAGGTGATGCTGCCCGTATTTTAATAGTAGAAAAAGCTAAAGCAGAAGCGGAAAGTAAGCGTCTACAAGGACAAGGTATTGCAGACCAAAGAAGAGAGATTGCTAGAGGATTAGAAGAATCTGTAGAGGTATTAAATAAAGTAGGTATTAACTCACAAGAAGCGTCTGCTTTAATTGTGGTTACACAACACTATGATACGCTTCAGTCTATTGGTCAAGAAACAAATAGTAATTTAATTTTACTTCCAAACTCTCCACAAGCCGGAAGTCAAATGTTAAATGATATGGTTGCAAGCTTTACTGCTAGTAATCAAATTGGAGAAGCAATGAAGAATAATAAAAAGAAAACTGATAAATAATTTATGATACTTTCTACTACAAATAATATTGATGGGAAGCCAGTAAAAGATTATCTTGGAATAGTTTCTGGTGAAACTATTATTGGGGCAAATATCTTTAAAGATTTTTTTGCGGGAATTCGTGATATTGTCGGAGGGCGTTCTGGGTCTTATGAAAAGGTTTTAAGAGAAGCAAAAGATATTGCTTTAAAAGAAATGACAGATAACGCGCTTAGAATGCGTGCTGATGCTATTATTGGAATAGATTTAGATTATGAAACTGTAGGACCTAATGGAGGGATGTTAATGGTAACAGCCTCAGGAACTGCTGTAAGACTTTAAAAAATTATTATATAAATAAAAAAACCGAAGATTATCTCTTCGGTTTTTTTTATACTATTTTTTATCTTTTAGTTTTTCTTTTTCTTTCTCCTCGTCTTTAGTGGCTTTTTTAAACTCCTTAATTCCACCTCCTAGACCTTTCATTAGTTCTGGAATTTTTTTACCTCCAAAGAACAATAAGAGCGCTAAAGCAATAATTACCCAAGAACCCATGCTTGGCATACCTAAAAGAAATATATTTAAACTCATCATGTTAATTTCTATTTAAAGCACAAAGATACAAAAACGAATGAATCAATTAATTCATTTGTTTTATAATTCCTCCTGCTACTTTTTTATCTTTTACAACTTCTGGATTTCCTTTATAAAATATAGAGCCTCCAAAACTTACTTTTGCATTTAATGTTTCTCCTGCTAAAATTTCTGCTTTCGATCCAGAGCCTGCTCTAATAGAGGTATTATCAGACACAACTAATCCATATCCGTGATATACACCATATAAATCAAGGTCTATATCTTGGTTTTTAGAGGTTCCTGTTAATTTAATAATTCCGCCTGAAGAAGATTTCACTTTTAAATGTTTTGTTTTTATTACTAGATTAATAAAAGCTCTTTCTTGTGCCTTCACTTCTAATTGTAACTGATCAATATCTTTTCCAGTAATAGTAGAACCTTCATTACCATCAATTACATCAATGTTTTTATTGTAATATAATTTAATATCAACTTTTCCGTCTGCTGATAAATCAGGGAATCGTAAGCTAATTTTTAAAGTTCCATTATTATTTTTTACTTTGACTTTCTCTGCTTTTTCACCCGATATCACTAATTTTTGTTCGTCAGATTTAATCAATTCTATATTAATACCGTTATAGATTTTAATCGTTTGAAAGTCTCCAATTGTTTTTGATATTGTGGTTTGTGAAATCACAATATTACTTATCATTAAAACTATTATAAAAAATAATTTTTTCATTTCGTTAGGTTTAGTTTAGGGTATAATTCAACAATTATACCAATATAAAGACAAACTACATAATATATTGTTGCAGCTTCGTTAATTTTTTTTTAATCTTCTATTAAAGTAAAGTCTAGATGTTTTCTTTCTAAGTCTGTGTGTTTTACTTTTACGACCACCTCATCACCTAATTGATAAATCTGTTTTGTTGATTGACCAACGATAGCAAATTGTTTTTCATCAAAAATATAATAATCGCTTTTTATATCTCTAATTCTAACCATTCCTTCACATTTATTTGAGGTGATTTCAACATAAATTCCCCATTCTGTAACGCCAGAAATAACACCAGGAAACTCTTCATCTTTATGATCTTGCATGTATTTAACTTGCATGTATTTTATAGACTGTCTTTCTGCTTTAGAGGCTAATTCTTCTTGCTTTGATGCATGTTTACATCTCGCTTCATATTCTTCTGCTTTCGGTGAATTTTGTCCATCTAAATAATGTTGTAATAAACGGTGTGTCATTACATCAGGATAACGACGAATTGGTGAAGTAAAGTGTGAATAATAATCAAAAGCTAATCCATAATGGCCAATATTTTGAGTTGTATAAGCCGCTTTACTCATCGTTCTAATTGCTAAAGTTTCAATCATGTTTGATTCTGCTTTACCATGAACATCTTTTAATAATTGATTTAAACTTTCTGTGGTACTCTCTTTAGTTTCTGTGTTCATTTTGTATCCAAATTTAGATACAATATTTTGTAGTGCAGCTAACTTTTCAATATCTGGTTCGTCATGAACTCTATAAATAAAAGTTTTATTCGTTGGTTTATTTTTAGCTTGACCTATAAATTCTGCAACTTTTCTATTCGCTAATAACATAAATTCTTCAATTAATTTATTCGCGTCTTTTGCTTCTTTAAAATAAACACCTGTTGGATTTGCGTCTTCATCTAAATGAAACTTAACTTCTACTCTATCAAAAGAAATTGCTCCTTCTTTCATTCTTTTTTTACGAAGAATTTTTGCTAGCTCGTCTAATTTTAAAATAGCTTCTACAATTCTTTCATCAACTTCATAAGATTCTCCTGTGATTGAAACATTTTCTGGTATAAAATTTTTCTTAGTTTCAATAATTGCTTGTGCTTCTTCATATGCAAAACGTTTATCTGAATAAGTAACTGTTCTGCCAAACCACTGATCTATAATCTGAGCTTTCTCATTGATTTCGAAAACTGCAGAAAAAGTTAATTTTTCTTCATTTGGTCGTAAAGAACAGGCTCCATTTGATAACATTTCTGGTAACATTGGAACAACTCTATCAACTAAATAAACTGAGGTTGCTCTACTATAAGCTTCATCATCTAAAATCGTTTTAGGTTGTATATAATGAGAAACATCTGCAATATGAATTCCTATTTCATAATTTCCATTTTCTAATTTTGTAAAAGATAAAGCATCATCGAAATCTTTTGCGTCTTTTGGATCTATCGTAAACGTTAAATCTTGACGCATATCTCTTCTTTTTGAAATTTCTTCTTTGGTTATTTCTAAAGATAATTTATTAGCTTCTTCTTCTACTTCTTTTTCAAATTCATACGGTAAGCCATATTCTAGTAAAATAGAATGAATTTCTGTATCATGATCTCCTGGTTTACCTAAAACTTGAGTAATTTTTCCAAACGGATTTTTAGAGTTTTCTGGCCAATCTGTGATAGATGCTTGTACTTTATCTCCATGCTCTGCTCCATTTATTCTGCTTTTTGATACAAAAATATCTGCGTACATTTTATTATTATCACAAATAACAAAACCAAAGTTTTTACTCATTTGTAAAACTCCTACAAATTCTGTTTTATGTCTTTCTATAATTTCTACAATATCTGCTTCTAATTTGTTACTTCTTTTTCTTTTATAGATGTAAGCTTTTACTGTATCGTTTTGTAAACCTTTTCCTAAATTATTAGATGGAATAAATATATCATCGTCAAAGTCATCACATATAAAATATCCATTTCCATTAGACGTAACATCTAGTGTTCCTATATGATATTTTCTATCTTCATTTATTTGATATTTTCCTCTATCAACTTCTTTAATTTTTTTATTACCTGTTAGCTCAGCTAACTTTTGAAGTACTTGTGTTTTACCATCGGTATCTGAGATACCTAATTTACCAGCAATTTGCTTGTAATTGTAATTTTTACTACTGTCTTCATTTAGAATTTTAAAGATATTTCTTGTTAGGTCTTTAATAACTCTTCCTTTCTTCTTGTAGATTTTGTTCTTTCTACTCATAAATATTTGTTCTTTTTATGTTCTTGAAAAGTACAAATTAATCTGTCTATTTTCTATTAATAAACTGTTATGATTGTATTTTGTACTTTGCTTGTTTAATTATTTAATTATATGCTTCACATCGACAAGCTTAGTGTTGAAAATTCTTGGTTTTTAATTGTAAATCCTAATGCAGGAAATAGCAATTTTAATAAATCGTGGAATTGTATTCTGGATTTGTTAAAAACCAAAGAAATTTATTTTTCTTTCGCTTTTACTCAGTATACTAAACATGAACTAATTCTTGTTGATGAAGCTATTAAACAAGGGTATCGGAAATTTATTTCTGTAGGTGGAGACGGAACCCTACACCATGTAGTAAACGGAATAATGATGCAAAGATATATAAAAACTTCGGATATCAAACTTGCAGTGATTCCTTTAGGTACCGGAAATGATTGGATAAAAACCTACAATATCCCATATTCAATAGAAAAATCGATTGATATTATAAAAAAAGACCATACTTTTTTACAAGATATTGGGTGTATAAAAACCAATAATACTTTTGAATATTTTAATAATGTAGCAGGTATAGGTTATGATGGTTATGTTGTTCAAAAATTAAAGTCTTTAAAAAAGTTTGGATCTATTTCTTATTTATTGGCAGGTTTATCTGGTTTGTTTTTCTATAAAAAATCATCTTATCAAATCTATATTAATAATAAAATAACAACTTCTAAGTGTTTGATGATTTTATTCGGAATTTGTAAATATTCTGGTGGTGGAATGCAAATGACTAAAGATCCAAAATCTAACGATGGTTTTTTAGATATTACTATTGTTAAAAATTTCTCTTTTTTTGATTTGATTTTTAATCTACCTAAACTCTATAATGGTAAGATTGTAAATCATAAAAAAGTAGCTACTTATAAAGTATCAGAATTAGAAATTATAGATACTAATAAATCTATCATAGAAGCAGATGGGGAAAATGTAGATATAGGATCATTAAAAGTTAGTATTATTCCTGGAGCTATTCTGTTTGTAATTCCTAAATTTTATAAAAATTAATGAAATTTTAAAGAAAATGTAACGTTTGTTAAAATATGTCGTCTTTATAATAAGAAACCAACTCTTTATAGTGAAAGACTTACGTAAAATAATAGCTGTATTCATCTTCATTTTTGTTATAGGAACAACTGTTACGTTGTTTTCTATCAATAAAAAATTAGATAAAAAAAATCCTCAAGAAATCGTAAAAGTTTCTAAAGACTCTTCATCTTCTTTTTTAAGAGATAAAAAAACTGTTTAATTTTTTTATCTTTTTAAGGTTATTAACATTCTATAGTATTATACTATTTTCTTCTTTTTAAAAATTAAAAACAATGTTGATTATAATAGAATGTGAATAGTTAATAGAAATAATGATGTTTTAATTTTGAGGTATGATTTATTAAAAATCTTTAACAAGTTGTTAGTTATTTAAACTGTTTAAAATCAACTATTTTTTATAATTATTAACAGAAGATATAAACACCAATAAACACCTTTTTATTAATTACTTTAAAGTTAATAAGTATAGAAAAACCATCTAATTAATGTTGATAAACAAACATTAAAAATTAAAACTTTTTGTTGTGTATATGATATTTACTCTTGTATTGTAATAATTTTTGATATAATCAAATCTAGTTTTAATAAATTATAGATACTTCTTAACAAAAGGAGAATATGACTTAATCAGCTTATAAATAACAAGTTATTAAAATATTATTTTTTTTACTTTTTAAAACTGTTGATAACCATATCTATTTGTATTTTTGTGATAAATAACACTATAAAAACCAACTCATTATGAATATTTCCATAGGAAATGATCACGCCGGAACTGATTATAAATTTGCAATTGTAAAATTACTAGAATCTAAAGGAATTAAAGTTAATAACTATGGAACCGATGCTAATGATAGTGTAGATTATCCTGATTTTGTTCACCCTGTTGCAAAAGATGTAGTTGCAAAAGAAGCTGATTTTGGAATTCTTATTTGTGGTAGTGCAAATGGTGTTGCTATGACCGCAAATAAATACCAAGAAGTAAGAGCTGGTTTATGTTGGACTAATGAAATAGTAGAATTAATAAGACAACATAATAATGCAAATATTTTATGTATTCCTGCAAGATATACATCGATTCCTCAAGCATTAAAAATGGTAGAAACATTTTTAGCTACAGAATTTGAAGGAGGAAGACACCAAAATAGAGTGAATAAAATTCCAGCTTGTTAGTATATGGAATTTGTTGTAAAAAAATTCAATGAATTAAGTATTCAAGAGTTGTATGCTATTCTTCAATTACGTTCAGAGGTTTTTGTAGTAGAACAAGATTGTGTCTATCAAGATATCGACTACAAAGATCAAAAAGCATTTCATATTCTAGGAATTAAAGAAGAAAAAATAATAGCATACGCACGTATTTTTAATTCTGGTGATTATTTTTCAAAACCTAGTATTGGTAGAATTATAGTAAAAGAAAATCAACGAAAATATAAATATGGTTTTCAATTAGTTGAGGAATCTATTCAATATATAGAAGATAATTTTATAGAAAAAACAATTCTTATTTCTGCTCAAACCTATTTAACAAAATTCTATAATTCTCTTGGCTTTATTCAACAAGGAGAAGGATATTTAGAAGATGGTATTCCACATATTAAAATGCTAAGAAATTAAAGTAAGTTATCTACTTCTTTTACATTTCCTAAACCTAATCCTTTTAATAAAATAGATCCAATTCTAACTCTAACTAAACGTAATGTTGGAAAACCAACAGCAGCGGTCATTTTTCTAACTTGTCTAAATTTACCCTCTTTAATAATAATAGAAATCCAACTAGTTGGCCCATGTCTTTCATCTCTTATTTTTTGAGATCTAGTAGGAAAATTAGGATTAGAAATTAGTGAAGCTTTACAGGGTTTCGTTTTGTATTTTTTTCCATCAAAACCAATTTCTACACCAGACATTATTTGTTCTACTTCAGCTTGATTTATGTCACCATCAACTTGAACATAATATTCTTTTTCTATTTTTTTACTTCTGACAGATTCACTTACTTTACCGTCGGTTGTAAGTAAAAGTAACCCTTCAGAATTTACATCTAACCTTCCTATTGCCATGGTTCCTTCAGGAAAATCAAACAACTCTCCCAATAATTTCTTTTTCCTTTTATGAGGATTTACAAACTGAGAAATCATTCCATAAGGTTTATGAATCATAAAATGACGATGGTTTGTTTTCAAATTATATAACTTTAATTTCTACAGTAAAAATATTTTTTCCTTGAGATAATTGCATATGCTTATTTAAATATTTCTGCTCTACATAAGAAGTATATTGTGTAATAGGTTCGATACAAATCATAGTATTAACCTCTGTCCAAAGCATCAAATTATTAAAACCAGTGGTAGAAATTTCAATATTTTTTTTACCAATATTTTTTAATTCAATTTTAGTACAATTTAAAACAGGAAACGCATTAGCACCAGCCTCTAAAACTTCTTTTAAAGTAATCTCAGTAGTAGTTGTTTGTAAAGTTTCTGTACCAGTATCAGAAAGTAAAAAAGCAGGATGATACCCTAACATAAACGGCATTCCTTTTTCTGACTCTATAATAAACTCAATTTTTAAACAATTCTTTTCAATTTTAAAATTCTTTTGAAAGCTAAAATCATAAGGCCAAAAAAGATGTTCTTTTTTAGATTTTTTAGGAAACTTACTGTTTTTAACAAATGAGTTTTTCTTATACGTTTTAATAAATGACACAGAATTATCATCAGAAGAAACTAAAGAATATTCTAATTCTCGTAATAAACCATGTTGATCCAAAACGGCATCACCTTTATTAGAGTGAACTAAAAAATTATTTTTAGAAGTAGGTCCAATTACAGGAAACATTTCATCATCAGAATTGCGCCAACCTCTATTTCCTTTTTGATGAATAAACTCATGCGAGTTATTTTTAAAACTAACCAATTCACCGTTTATAATACCAGCAGAAAAACCTAGATCTTGTATTTGTGTTTTTTGGTGCATTAAAATTTTAATTAAAAAACAATACTACAAAAATGAATATTGTTTTTTAGGATTTTACCTTTACTTTTTTGTAACTTGTTTCACTTTTTAAAATTAAAAAATTTCATTATTTATGTCGGTAGAAAAAGAAAAACAAGCAAAACTAAAAGCACTACAACTAACACTAGATAAGCTAGATAAGACCTACGGAAAAGGAGCTGTCATGAAAATGGGAGATAGTGTTGTAGAAGAAGTAGAAGCTATTTCATCAGGATCTTTAGGATTAGATTTAGCATTAGGTGTTGGAGGATACCCAAGAGGAAGAGTGATTGAAATCTACGGACCAGAATCATCTGGTAAAACAACACTAACATTACACGCAATTGCAGAAGCTCAAAAAGCAGGAGGAATTGCCGCATTTATTGATGCAGAACACGCTTTTGATCGTTTTTATGCATCAAACTTAGGGGTTGATATAGATAATTTAATTATTTCTCAACCAGATCATGGAGAGCAAGCTTTAGAGATTGCAGATAATCTAATTAGGTCTGGCGCAATTGATATTGTTGTGATTGATTCTGTTGCAGCGTTAACTCCTAAATCTGAGATTGAAGGAGAAATGGGAGATTCTAAAATGGGATTACACGCCCGCTTAATGTCTCAAGCGCTACGTAAATTAACAGGTACTATCAGTAAAACAAAATGTACAGTTATTTTTATTAATCAGTTACGTGAGAAGATTGGAGTAATGTTTGGAAACCCTGAAACAACTACAGGGGGTAACGCATTAAAATTTTATGCTTCGGTTCGTTTAGATATTAGAAGAAGAACTCAGATTAAAGAAGGAGATCGTGTTATTGGAAATCAAACGAAAGTAAAAGTGGTAAAAAACAAAGTGGCACCACCTTTTCAAGTTGCAGAATTTGATATTATGTATGGAGAGGGAATTTCAAAAGTAGGAGAAGTTCTAGATATTGGTGTTGAGTTAGGAATTATCAAAAAAAGCGGATCTTGGTTTAGTTATGGAGAAACAAAATTAGGTCAAGGAAGAGATGCTGTAAAAGGATTAATTAAAGACAACCCAGATTTAGCTGAAGAGTTAGAAGGTAAAATTAAAGAGGCTATTGATAATCAAGAATAGTGAGAATAATTAAAAATAGAAAAAAGCCGTTAATGAAAATTAGCGGTTTTTTTATATAACTAAACCCCAGTACTTCCAAAACCACCAGTACCGCGTTCTGTTTCACTTAAAATAGCAACCTCATCCCATTTTATGCGCTCATGTTTTGCTATTACTAATTGGGCAATTCGCTCACCATCATTTACTATAAAATTATCATTCGATAGATTCACTAGAATCACCCCAATTTCCCCTCGATAATCAGCATCTACAGTTCCAGGGCTATTTAAAACAGTAATTCCTTTTTTTGCAGCAAGACCACTTCGTGGTCTAACTTGTGCTTCTAAACCAGGTGGTAATGCAATAAACAACCCTGTTTTAATAATCGCTCTTTCAAGTGGTTTTAACGTGATAGAAACATCAATATTTGCTCTTAAATCCATTCCAGCAGAGAGCTCGGTTTCATAGGCTGGAATTATATGTTTTGATTTATTAATTATTTGTACTTTCATCTTTATTGTATATTATATAACCATGTAATTACTTCTTCAAATTGACTACCCCAAAAAGCTTCATTGTGTTTTCCGCCAGGAACTAATTTTTTATAGATGCTTTCTTTTTTAAAACCACTTTCCACCAATAAATTTGAAACTTCATTAAATTCTTTTGTCATTCCTTCTTCTGCACCCAAGAGGAAAAACATTTTATTATCAGCTTCTTTAGCTTGATTTTTTGTGTATGATAATACATTTTCAGAAAACCAGAAAGAAGGAGAAATCACACCAATTTTACCAAAAACAGTAGGGTGTTTTAACCCTCCATAATATGAAATTAAGCCACCCATAGAGCTACCTATAATCCCTGTATGTTCTTTTTTTGTTTTTGTTCTGTAGTTTTTATCAATCATTGGTTTTAATTCCTCTACAATCATTTTTAAATAACGATCACCATTTCCACCACCATACTTTTTGTGAGTCCATGGAGAATATTCATTTGTTCGTTCACTTCCCACATTATCAATTCCAACAACAATAAACCCTTTTCCTGTTTTTTCAAAAATAGAATTTAGAATTTCATCTACACCCCATTCGCCAACAAACGAAGTTTCTTTATCAAAAAGATTCTGACCATCATGCATATAAACAACAGGATAAGATTCTGTTGATTTTTTATAATTGGGAGGTGTGTACAACCAAACTTTTCGATAAATAAGTTTTCCTTGTAGATTTTCTACAGCAAAAGAATCTTTTAAAATGGAAACGTTTGGTGACCTAGAAGAATTGATTTTTTGAATAGATTGTTCTTTTATTTTGGAATCTTTTATTTTGGATTTATCACAAGAAACGATGGATAAAAAACAAAAAAGTAAGATAATTTTTTTGATAAACGTCATAAGATTTATTCCCTTTTAGAAAGGTAGAAATATGAACAAATATAATAAAACAGCTTAGTTTTGGGTATTAGATATAAGAATTATTACTTTTGAGCAAAACAAACACAAAAGAAGATGAAAGACCAACCAAAAATAGCGGTTCTAGGAGGAGGTAGTTGGGCAACAGCTATTGTAAAAATGTTTTCTGAAAATTTAGATACTGTAGGTTGGTATATGCGAAGTGTTTATGCCGTTGAGCATATAAAAAGAAATAAACACAATCCAAATTATTTAAGCTCTGCTGAGCTACACCCAGAACAATTAGATCTTTCTAATGATATTAATAGAACCGTTAAAGAATATGATATCTTAGTTTTTGCAATTCCATCTGCCTTTTTAAAATTAGAGCTTGAAAAATTGACAGAATCTTTAGAAGGTAAAATCATTTTTTCAGCAATTAAAGGAATTGTTCCAGAAACTGGTTTAATTGTAGGCGAACATTTTTTTGAAAAATATAATATTCCGTTTGAAAATATTGGAGTTATAACCGGACCTTGTCATGCAGAAGAGGTTGCGATGGAGCGCCTTTCATATTTAACAATTGCATGTAAAGATCAAGCGAAAGCAACACTTGTTAGCGAATGTTTAAAAAGCAGGTATATTAGAACTAAAATTTCTGATGATATTATTGGAACGGAATATGCAGCAATGTTAAAAAATATTTTTGCAATTGCAGCTGGAATTTCTCATGGATTGGGTTATGGAGATAACTTTCAATCAGTGTTAATGAGTAACTCTATTCGTGAAATGAAACGCTTTATTCGCAAGGTTCATAAAATGAAAAGAAATATTAATAATTCGGCCTATCTAGGTGATTTATTAGTAACAGGATATTCTACATTTAGTAGAAATAGAATGTTCGGAAACATGATAGGAAAAGGGTACACCGTTAAATCTGCTATGTTAGAAATGAGCATGGTAGCAGAAGGGTATTATGCAACAAAAAGCGCCTTTAAAATAAAAGAAGGAAATGGCGCAAAAACACCTATCATTGATGCTGTGTATGCCGTTTTATATGGGGGAAAAGACGCAAAAAAAATCTTCGAAAAGCTTACCGATAAACTAAATTAATCAACATCTATTTCTGAGAGTTGTTTTTTAAAAAGCGCCGTGTTTAAAGAGTTTAAAGCGTTTATTTTATCAGCTGTTTTTACTAATAATGAAATATTATAATTACTTCCACCGTAAGAAATCATTCTAATAGGAATGTGTTTTAAAGCATTAAAAACACGAGCGCTTAATCCTTCTTTTTTTTCTGAAAAATCACCCGCAACACAAATGATACTTAAATTTGTTTCTACTTCTACGGCGCCAAATTTTTGTAAATCTTCCACTATTTCTTTTATGAACTGGTTATTATCAATTGTCAGCGAAACCGCAACTTCTGAAGTTGTAATCATGTCGATTGGGGTTTTATAAACCTCAAAAACTTCAAAAACACGTTTTAAAAAACCGTACGCCAACAACATCCTATAAGATTTTATTTTTATCGCCGTAATTTTGTCTTTTGCTGCAATAGAGGACACACCACTTGTTTTTGTATTGTTTTTGATAAGAGTTCCTTTTTTATATGGATCGAAAGTGTTTTTTAATAATACTGGAATATTGTTGTTTTTAGCCGGAATTAAACTTTGAGGGTGTAAAATTTTTGCCCCAAAATAAGCCAACTCAGCTGCTTCATCAAAAGAAATCTCTTCTAACGAAAAAGTGTTCTCAACATAGCGAGGGTCATTATTATGCATTCCATCAATATCTGTCCAAATTTGAATTTCTGAAGCCTTTATGGCTGCACCAATTAAAGAGGCAGTATAATCGCTACCTCCTCTTTCTAGGTTTGAAAAAGAAGAATCATAATCTTTACAAATGAAGCCCTGGGTTATATAGATGTTTTTTGTTTCTTGTTTAAGAATTGGATTAATTTTTGAGGAAATATAAGCACTGTCTGGCTCACCATTCTCATCTTTTTTCATAAAATCCAAAGCTTCGATTAACTTAGAGTTAATGCCTTTTTCCTCTAAATATAACTGAATAATATTACTCGAGATTAATTCTCCCTGACCAATGATAATTTTTGTGTTTTCTAAAGAAAAAGGTTCCTTTATAATGTCTTTTATTTGATCAATCTTAATAGAAACAAATTGCTTTGCCAGTTCTAAATATTCCGTTGTTTTTAGCAAAGGATCTATAACAGCCAAACACCTTTCTTCTAATTTAATAATTGTTTCTTGAATAGTTGAATCATTAGATTCATATTGTTGATTTATTGTAGCCAAAAGGTTTGTTACACCCGAAAAAGCAGACAAAACAACAATTTTATTTCTATTTTCATTAAGTATGATTTCTATTACTTTTTCAATACTATCAGAACTTCCTACAGAAGTCCCGCCAAATTTCATGACAATCATGGTTCTAAATTTTAAGCAAAAAAACAGTAAGCGCTGTTGAAGTACAATTTTATTGTATATTTTTACAAAATATAACAGTATGTTGTAAATATAACAAATCATGAAAACGATTCAAGAAGCTGTAGAAAATACAATCAGAAAAACACCTTTTGTTGAAGAGGCACTAAATGAAAAATTAATAAACGTTTCTTCGTTAGCAAGAGTAATTCTACCAGAGGTTACTAAACTCTTAAAGAAAGATGTAAAAGTAGGAGCGGTTATGATGGCAATTAATAGGTTGTCACCAGCTAGTGAATTAAGAATACGTAAAAATATTAGAAAATTCACACTAGCCTTAGGTGATTTTATTGTTCGTTCTGATTTAAGCGACTACACCTATAGAAACACAAAGTCGCTATTAAAAGAAATTGCAGGAATACTTAATAAAGCCTCAGAAAGTAACGATTATTTTATAACCGTTTCTCAAGGAATTTTTGAAACAAATATTGTAATCAGCGAAAGCTTACAGCCTTATGTTGAAGAGTTTTTTAAACAAGAAAACTTAATTAACAGTGTTACAAAATTAGCTTCTATTACTATTAAACTACCAGAAGAAAACTTAGAGCAGTCGGGAATTTATTATTTTATTCTAAAACAATTGGCCTGGGCAGACATTTCTTTACAGGAAATAATTTCAACAACTAATGAAATGACAATTGTTGTGAAAGAAAAAGACATCAACCAAACGTTTGCCATTTTAATGGATATGAAGATGAAATAGAGCGTGTTAAAATTTTATTTTTTTGTCAATAAAGGCTTATCTTCGTTCGACAAAATTAAAAACTCGCTAAAATTAAAATTAAATGAAAAAAAATTACATCAGACTTGTTCTGACAGTTTGCTTGTTTTCATCAACTTTTTATGCCTTTTCACAAAGCTTAGAACAGGTTAATGAAATTAAGAAAAAATCAAACGTTGTTAAGTTAAAAGATTTAGAAAAGAAGCTAAAAAAACAACAGCTGCTAGAAAAAGAAAAAGCGTTAACCTTAGCACAAATGAATGGGTGGCCAATCACTTTTACAGAGAATGGGTCTTATCATGAGTTAATCAAAGTTACAGAAGAGAATAAACCTATCTATTATAAAACTGACAATGTAGGGGCCGCTATCTCTACAAGAGCTAATTATTTGCACAATGGCGGCGGATTAGGATTAGATGTTGAAGGCCAAGGAATGACTGCATATATCTGGGACGGCGGATTAGCAAGGGCAACTCATAACGAATATGATGGTACAGGAGGAGATAATAGATTTAGAAAAGGAGATAATAGCACCGCACTTAACTTTCATGGAGCTCACGTTATGGGAACTATTATATCTTCTGGAAACGGATTAGCTTCAGCAAAAGGCATGGCACCACAAGCAAATGGAATTGGACATGACTGGAATAGCGATACGTCAGAGGTTGCAGACGCTGCAACTAACGGAATGTTAATATCTAACCATTCTTATGGTTTTGACGCTGAAGGTATACCAGATAGTTGGTTTGGCGCATACCTTCAAGATGCTAAAGATTTTGACGAAATAATGTATAACGCACCTTTTTACTTACAAGTAATTTCCGCAGGGAATGATGGAGGTGATAATGAGTCAAATGCATTACCTAATGGAAACAATCCACTATATGATAAGCTAAGCGGTTTTAAAACAAGTAAGAACAGCATGATCGTTGCAAACGGATTAGATGCAAGTATTGATAATGATGGTAACCTAAATTCAGTTGGAAGAAACAGCAGTAGTTCTGAAGGCCCAACAGATGATTTAAGAATTAAACCAGATATCATGGGGAATGGTACAGGTGTGTTTTCAACATTTGAAGATGCTGATGATGCATATGGAACGCTAACCGGAACATCTATGGCTGCTCCTAACGTTGCAGGATCTTTACTATTATTACAACAACATTATAATAATATAAATGGTCGTTTTATGAGAGCAGCAACATTAAAAGGGCTAGCATTACATACAGCTGATGAAGTAGGATTAACAGGACCGGAAGCTTTACATGGATGGGGTTTAATGAACACAAAAAAAGCTGCAGAAACAATTACTAACAACGGACTCTTTAGTGTTATTTCTCAAGAAGAATTAGCAGAAGGAGAGACATTTACAATGACAGTAAGATCGAATGGAGTAGATCCGTTATTAGCATCAATTTCTTGGACAGACCTTCCCGGCTCTTTATCAAGCGGAACCAACAATAACACTCCTGTTTTAGTAAACGATTTAGACATTAGAGTAACACAAAATACAGACACTTTTGAGCCTTGGAAATTAATATCAGTATCTTCAAATTCTAAAGGAGATAATAATGTTGATCCATATGAAAGAGTTGATATTGATGGCGCATCAGGAGAATACACCATTACAGTAACTCACAAAGGAACATTAACAGGAGGCCCTCAGGCATTTTCTTTAATCATTACAGGAAGTGAATCAGACTTTTCTTTTGCATCGACAAATGCAAATTTAATTCAATGTTCAGATTCTGATGCGGTTTTTAATTTTGATTATATACAATCTTTAGCAACAACAACAAATTTTTCATTTCAAAACCTTCCAACAGGAACCACAGCTAATTTATCTTCATCATCTTTAGATGCAGACGGTAGTTTTACCCTTACTGTCAGCGGATTAGAAAATGTTGATGCTGGAGAATATGAGATCGATGTAATTGGTGATAACGGAAACGAAACAGAGACAACTACAGTAAAACTTAGGGTTTATAAACAAGACTTTTCAAACAATCAAATGTCTATATCTTACCCAGCAAACGAAGAACGAGGAATATTAATACCACAAGCAACTCTAGAGTGGAATGACAATATAAATGCAGAAAGTTATGATGTAGAGGTTTCTGATTCACCGTCATTTACAAACATTATTGGATCTGGTACAGAAACAGATTTAAATTTTACAGTAACAGGGTTAATAATTAATACAGTTTATTACTGGAGGGTAAAACCTTCAAATCAATGTGGAGCAGGAGAGTTTTCAGAAACTTTCAGTTTTCAAACACTTGGAGGAGAAGACTGCTCAAATACCTATACAGCAACTAATTTTGCAAGTGCTCAAATATTTTTAAATCCAGATAATACAGCGTCTGTTCCAATTGATATTACAGACGACTTACTAATTAATAGGTTAATTGTCAACACAACAATTAGTCACACATCTGTAGAAGACATTGAAATCTTTATTCAAGAACCTGCAGCGCTTGGATCAAACAACATAACACTTTTACAAAATGCTTGTGACGATAATGATAACTTTACCAATGTTACATTTGATGATACTGCGTCTAGTTTAGTTTGTAACCCCGCAGACCCTGCTGTTTCAGGAACAATATTGCCTGTTGAAAGCTTGAGCAGCTCAGCAGGAAAAAGTTCAGCAGGAAGATGGTTTTTAGCAGCACGCGATACTCAGCTTTTTGAAGGAGGACAAATTGATGCGGCCAGTATTACAATATGTGTAGGAACAGCAAATACTTCTTTACCTAATTTTCTAAATAACAACATCGATGTTGTTGCTAACGGAAGCTATACTATAACGGCTACTGATATTGAAGCGTCATCAACATCAGAAACAGCAAGTCAACAAACATATACATTAGTAATTTTACCAACAAAAGGGACGATTACAAAAAATGGTGTTAACCTTGTCTTAGGTGATACATTTACACAAGAAGATATTAATCTTGGTAACATTGCTTTTATAAATACACAAACGTCTCTTTTTACAGATACATTTAAAGTAGATATTACGAATGCTGTCAATGGATGGTTGCCAAACCAAACGATTAATTTAGAGGCAACAACGTTAAGCTCAAATAATTTTGAGTTAACAAACCTTTCTATTTATCCAAATCCTTCTAACGGAGTTATTAATATTCGTTTTGCGACTTCATCAAATGATAAAGTAGCGTTAGAGTTATTTGATTTGCAAGGAAGAAGAGTTTATAACGCTAGTTTTAATTCATCTCAAAGCTTATTTGACGAATCAGTTAGTGTTGGAAATATTGCTAATGGGATTTATTTATTAAAAACATCTCAAGGGAATAAGAGCACAACAAAAAGAATTATTATTTCTAAATAAATATAGGTTTAAGCTACAAAAAAACGAGGCTATTATAATAGCCTCGTTTTTTATTTTAATCCAGTAGGTTTTCCATCAATGCTGGTTAGGTTTCTATCTTCCCAATATTGTTCTATTCCTTCTTCTCCTTTTTCTTTAGCCCAATCATTGAGTTGTTCTCGCTCACCTTTATAATCGAAAAAAGGAATAGACATTCCGCACGAAGTTTGAGCAGATTCAACCTTAATATCAAAGATTTGTCTAGTTCCTGGTGTTTCAATAAATAAGTGAATAACAGTATCCCATTCTTGATCGTTGGGGTGAATAGCTTTCCCTTTCCCGTAGATTCTTAAAATATTTGGAGCTCCTTCAAAAGAACACATCATGATGGTAATTCTGTCATTCTCTAATAAATGGGCGGCAGTTTCATTACCGCTACCTGTTACATTCAACCAAAGAATTCTATTTTCACCAACAACCCTAAGAGAGTCCATTCCTTTAGGAGAAAGGTTTATTCTTCCATTTTTAGGAGCTGTAGCCACAAAGAATATTTTCTGATTTTTAATAAATTTTTGAAGCCTTGAGGTTAGTTTATCGTAGAATTTTGCCATAATTATTTTGCTAATAATCCTCTTTTTTGAATAGAGGAAATCATTCTTAAACCCTCTTCTTTGATGGTGTTTTTTGGAAAGGTAAATGTTTTCTCAAACAAAGTATTGTTGGCAAAAAAAGTAACTTGAAATTGATTGTCTAATGCAAATAAATCAGGCTGTAACCATTCTATTTTTGCAAAAGAATTAGCGTCTAATACATCTATTTTTTTTCGCATTGTAGCCGTTTCTTTTGTTTCATTAAAACCTTTACAAACGACGACTACCA
>Ga0115550_1000454_pt1 | contig 34752 bp, 22 predicted proteins | sample COGITO_mtgs_1005_FD_87177 | JGI IMG/M metagenome (GOLD analysis project Ga0115550, IMG submission 87177) | Pelagic marine microbial communities from North Sea - COGITO_mtgs_100511 | ecosystem: Environmental > Aquatic > Marine > Epipelagic | place: Germany:Helgoland, sampling site Kabeltonne...
AGGCAATCGGCCAGGCGCGAGCCCAGTGTCTGCTCGGCGGCTGTACGGCGTTGCACGCTGTTCATCTCCCGGTTTGCTAACGTCTCTTTTTCAACTTGGGGCAGGGCCGTCATAGCACCTCCTCGGGCAGCCGCACCAACCAGTGCTGATAGAGCCGGCTGGGGGACGAATGGGCCTTGAGATCCTGCAGGGTGAGCGGCGCACGCTCGCCGGCAAAGGCGGCATTGAGAGCCGCCAGCAGGGCGAGCTGCTGTACCGAATCCACCCCGAGTTCACACAGGGTCTGTTGCCAGACGCCGGGCACGCCGCACTGGCGCTCCCACAGGACCACCAGCGGACGAGCCGCGGGCGGGCAAGGCTCAGCGGCTGGCGCCGCGACGCGCGCTGCCACTGGGGCTGACAGGCTCATCTCATCGGGTCTGGCCGGCAGCGCCAGGCTCGCCCCCGCCAGCCAGCCGAGTTCGGTCAGCCAGGCGGCCAGCACGGCTTCGGCCTTCGCCATGGGGATCAGATCCCCGTCGAACTCAAAGCGCAGATTGAACTGACCGCCGCGGGCGTTCACCACCAGGGAGAGCGGCAGTTCGACCTTCTCCACCACGGCGCTAAAGCGCGGCACCAGCTGATGAGGCTCCGGCTCCTCCGGCAGCGCCGGCACAGGGTAGTTCTCGAACACGAACAGGCTCTGGAACAGGCGCGCCCTGCCCTGCGTCAGCGCGGCGAGCGACTGGGTGCCGTGCTCATTGAGGGCCATCAAATCCGACTGCAGCCGGGCGATATGCTCGGCCAGGGTCGCCTCGGTGCGCCAATCCAGGATAAGCGGCAGGCTGTTGATATAGAGGCCGACGCTCTGGGTGATCCCCTCGATGGGGAAATCCCGGCCCGGCGTCACGTTGCCCACCAGGGTGATGTCGTCGCCACAGCAGCGGGCCAACAGGCGATGCCAGGCATACTGGGCCAGCAAGCCCGTGGTCACCCCCAACTCGCGAGCGCGGGCTTCCAGTTGAGCCGACACGTGCGGCGCCAGGGTCTGGCCGCACACCGCAGGCTTGTGCTGCGTCAGCTGCGGCTCCAGCGCCACCCCGAACAGACGGGAGAGATCATTGGGTCGGGCCAACAGCTCGGCGCGCCCCTGCCAGTAGGCCTCGCTGGCGCGGGTTTGGCTCGCGATATGGCGGCCAAATTCGAGCCAGGCCCCATCCGGTTCGGCTTGCGGCAGCAGACCGTTCATCAGGGCTTGATAGCAGCGATGCAGGGATCCCAGCAATACGGGGCCGCTCCAGCCATCCAGCACGCCATGGTGGGCACTGAAAATGACCTTGTGGTGATCGGGCGCCAGTTTGAAACAGGCGACCCGCAGCAAGGGAGCCTGCTCGAGCGGGATCGGGCGGGCCAGATCCTGCTGGCGATAGGCCGCGATGCGCGCCTCGGCCTGCTCATCCCCCACCAGATCCTGATAGTGGAATGGCAACTCGGCATGGCGCAGGATGCGCTGCAGTGCCACCCCATCCGCCAGCACCAGCTCGCTGCGCAGGGCCGGCCAGCGAGCGATCTGCGCCTGCCAGGCCTGGCGGTAGACGGCCAGGTCCAGTGGCTGGCGATACGCCATTTCGGTCTGCAGATGGTAAGCCGTGTCACGGGGCGCCAGCGCCCTGTGATAGAGCATGCTCTGCTGCAAGGACGTCATGGGCAGCAGTGTCTCCACCTCGCGCCCGCTCAGCACCTGGTCGAGCGCCGCTTGCGAGAGGCCAAGCCCCGGGAAGTCGCTCGGGGTGTGGCGCGGGGCGCTCACCCCACAGCAGTGATCCACCAGGGCACGCAGGTTGGCCGCCAATCTCACCATCAGGGCGTCGCTCCCTTGCTGGTTGAGGGCGCCGACCTGGCGCAGGGTGAGGCAGCCGTCATAGACGCCCCCGTGCAGGCTGATGAGCTCGCGTGGCAAGTTGTCCGGTGAGGAGGGCGCCCCCGGCGCCATGGGCAGGGGCTGCCAGGGCTGACCTGCGGTACCCTTCGCTCGTGATGCCTGATGGCTGACCCCCAGGTAATTGAAGACGATGAGGGCCTCGGGCAACTCCCAGCCACGGGGATGGTGCAGACGCAGGGCATTGAAGCCTACCCCCTTGTCCGGTACGGCCCGCAGCCGCTCCTTGGTGGCGCACACCAGCGCATCCCACTCTGGCTCATCGGCCAGCGCCAGCGGATATGTGCTGGTGAACCAGCCCAGGGTGCGGCTCACATCAAGTTCAGCATCGATTGCCTCGCGGCCGTGCCCTTCCAGCATCACGCAGTGACGTGCGCCATAACCCAGCTGGCTCAAGGTGCGAGTCAGGGCGGCCAGCAACAAGTCGGGTACCCGGGTGAAGAAGGCCTGATTGGCCGGGTCAATCAAGCGGGCCGTGGTCTCCTTGTCCAATTGCAGCAGGCTGGCGGCGGCGCGGCCATCTTCGGCGCGCTGTGCTTCCAGCAGTCCTTGCTGGTTGCCCTCCCCCTGGGCCAGCCAGAACGCCAGCTGATCCTCTTCGCGCAGGGCGTAGGCGGCCAGCCCTTCGCCCCACTGGCGATAGCTGCTGCCCTTGGCGGGCAGGGGCTCGCCCCTGCTCACCCGGGCGAGATCCTCGGCCAGAATGCGCCAGGAGACGGCATCGATGACCAGATGGTGGAAGGCGAGGAAAAGCCCCTCCACCGGCGCTGCCTCCCCCTCGATGGCCAGGTTGCGCAGGCGGGCCCAGGCCAGGGTGTGGCCGCTGGCGGGATCCAGCCCCCCCTGCAGTTCGGTCAGGCGGGCCTGCAGTTCAGCCCCGCCGAGTGTTCCTGCATCCAGGGTCGGCAAGGGCGGCAGCGCCAGCTCGGCCAGATAGCGCTGGCCGGTCGGGGTCACCGCCAGGCGCAGGGCGTCGTGGTGCTGGCGCAGGGTATCCAGCCAGCCATGCAAGGCGGCATCGCCCACCCCCGCGGGCAGGCGCAATATCACCCCCTGATTCCAGTGGCCGGGCTTGGCAAAGCCCTGCTCGAAGAACCAGTGCTGGATGGGATGGAGCGGGAAGTCGCCGACCAGGTTGCCCTGTTCGGTCTGATGGCTGACTGCCTGCTGCTGGCCGAGCTGGCGGCAGAGGCGGCGCACCGTCTTGGCTTCGAACACGTCCTTGACGCTGCAGTGCAGCCCCGCATCCCGCAGCCTTGTGGTGAGCTGGATGCTGAGGATGGAATCCCCCCCCAGTCGGAAGAAGTCATCCTCCACCCCGAGGGGCTGCTTGAGCACCCCCTGCCAGATGGCGAGCACAGTCTGCTCCAGCTCGCTTTGTGGCTCGCGCTTGCTCTGCTGCCAGCCAATGGCGGGCAGGCGGCGCAGGTCCAGTTTGCTGTTGGGGGTGAGCGGCATCTCGGGCAGCCAGCAGAGGCGCACCGGCACCATGTATTCGGGCAGGCATTCACCGGCCCGTTGCAGCAGGGCCTCGCCGTCCGGCTCACTCGCCCCCTCATGCAGGCAGGCATACGCCAGCAGGCGGCCGTCTTGCACCACTACCTTGATCTGGCGGATGGCCGGGCACAGCCCGGCGACTTGCGTCTCTATCTCGCCGGGCTCGATGCGATAGCCGCGCAGCTTGATCTGTTCGTCAATCCGGCCCAGATATTGGATGTTGCCGTCGCGGCGCCTGAGCGCCCGATCGCCTGTGCGGTAGAGGCGATGGGTACGACCGTCGAGAGCCAGCTCGATAAAAGCCTCTTGGGTGCGCTCCGGTAGATTGAGGTAGCCACGAGCAAGACCCAGACCACTCAGGCAGAGCTCGCCGGGCACCCCCACTGGGCAGAGGTTGCCCCCTTCGTCCAGGATCAGCGCTTTTAAATTGCTGATGGGCTGGCCTATGGTGATGGGCTGACCCGGCACCAGCCGCGCGCAGAGCGCCGTGACTGTGCACTCGGTCGGGCCGTACATGTTAAAGAGTGCTACCCGCTCCCCCCAGCGTTCCACCAGGCTGCTCGGGCAGGCTTCACCGCCAAAGCCGATGGCGCGCAGAGAACCGAGATCGGTCGGTGGCAACAGGTTTGCCAGCAGGGCGGTGGGCAGGATCATATGGCTGGCGCCACAGTTGATCGCGGCCGTGATGGCCCCCTCGCCCGGCTCGCCAAAGTGCAGGGCCGCGCCGCAGTAGAGCGGCAGCAGAGTGGTCATGTTGCCCGCATCGAACGAGAGGGACATGCAGTTGAACATGGCGCCATTCTGATCAAGGACGATGCGCGCGCCGTGATCCGCCATCAGGTTGATCAGGCTGCCCTGCTCCACCATGACCCCCTTGGGCAGGCCGGTACTGCCGGAGGTGTAGATGATCTGGGCCAGCATGGCGGCGTCCCGGGGGATGGCGGGTACGCTGGTTGGCAGCCCATCCAGCGCCAGCCGATGCAGGTCGTGGTAACCGGCATCTGTGCCCTTGATGGCCTCGGCGAGCCGGGCATCCGGCTCCCCTCCCAGCACCAGCGCAATGCTGGCATCGCTCAGGATATGGGCCAGCCGCTCGGCGGGATAGGCCGGGTCGAGCGGCACATAGGCCGCCCCCGCCTTCCAGCAAGCGAGCAGGGCGATGACGAAGGCCACATCCCGTTTGGCCTGGATGCCGATGGCGCTCCCCGGCGTCACGCCGCTGGCCAGCAGCCAGTGGGCCAGCCGGTTGGCGCGCGACTCCAGCTCGCCGTAACTCAGGGCGCCTTCGCCATCACTCACCGCCAACGCATCGGGGAACTGCGCGGCCCGGCGCTCGATGTGGCAGATCAGGGTATCGCGGCTCGGGTAATCCAGGGGCAGACTGGCGAGCTCGGCGACGAGCGCGGCCCTGTCTGTGCCCGCCTCCAGCGGCAGTTGCCAGATGTCGGTCTCGGGGGCCGCTACCACGGCGCGCATCAGGTGCAACAGCCTGTCCGCATAACTTTCTATCGTTTCCCGCTCGAACAGGGCGGTGGCGAACAGCCAGTCCACCCTGACGGAATCCATCAGTTCGGTCACCTTGACCGAGATGTCGGTCTTGGCGGGCAGCACGGGGGAGGTCTCCTCCACCAGCTGGCAGCCGGGGATGAGATCGTTGAAATCCACCTTGGCCTGATACACCAGCATGATCTGGAAGATGGGGTTGATGGCGGTAGTGCGATCCGCGCCTATGGCCTCGGCCAGCGCCTCGAAACGGTAGAGCTGGTGATCGAAGGCCGCCAGATCCTCCTCCCGGCACTGCTGCAGATAGTCGATAAAGCTGGGCTTACCGCTGAGTTGAGTGCGCAGTACCAGGGTATTGACGAAGAAGCCCACCAGCGACTCTATCTCGTGGCGCTCGCGGTACGCCAGCGGCGTGCCGATGACGACCTCCTTCTCGCCGCTCTGGCGCACCATCAGCAGGGCAAACAGGGCGTGCAGGCCGATGAAGTTGGAGGTGTTGTGGCGCTGGCACAGCCGCTTGAAGCTCTCCCAAAGTTCGTTGTCTATGGTGGAGAAGACCAGCTCGCCGCCGCTCGCCTGATGGGCCGGGCGCGGCTTGTCCAGCGGCAGGCCGTGCACCTCGGGGCTGCCACCGAGCCTGTCGACCCAGAACGGCTTGAACTCGGCGTGGTAATCCAGAAAGCGCGGCGAGTTGAACCAGTGGGCATAGTCGAGGTAGGTGAGCGGCAACTCGGGCACACTCAAGGGCTCCCGGTTCTGATGGGCCAGGAAGGCACGCTTCAAGTCGGCAAACATGTTCTTGACCGACCAGCCGTCCGAAACAATGTGGTGCTGGGTGATCAACAGCACATGTTCATGAGACCCCAACCGGATAAGGTGCACCCGGCTGAGGTCCCCTTTGGTCAGGGAGAAGGGCTTCCCTATCTCCTCACGCACCCGTCTGGCCACATAGGCCTCACGCTCGGCTTGCGGCTGCTGGCTGACGTCTTCAACAGGCAAGGTGAAGGGAACATGCGGCAGTATCTCCTGGGCCCCCCTGCCCGCCTCGTCCTTGACGAAACGGGTGCGCATGCTGGGATGGCGGGCAAACAGGTGGTCGAAGGCAAACTCCAGGGCGGCTGTGTCCAGCTCGCCGCTCACCCTGAAATAGACCGGCATGTTGTAGAGGTGGGAGGCCTCCTCGTACTGCTCGATAAACCAGAGCCCGCTCTGGGACGACGAGAGCGGCCCCTGCTGGGCTCCTTGGGCGACAATGGGGGCCTCGAAGGCGGCGCGAGCCGCCAGGCAGCGCACCAGCTCATCCTTGTGCGCCTTGATTTGGGCGCCGATGGCAGGGGTCAGTGCCTCCTTGCTCGACTGGGAAATCAGCTGCCCTTTCTCGTTGAGGGCCAGCCTGACACCCTGGCGTTCCAGCTGTTTTAGCAGCGTTATCATATTGTTCATGACTTACCTCAGGCGCTCAGGGTGGCGCCGCCATCGACGACCAGATCCTGCAGCGTGATATGGCTGGCCAAGTCCGAGGCCAGGAAGAGCACTGTATTGGCGATCTCCGCCGGGGTGGCTATCTTGCGCAGGGGAATGCCGAGCTTGAACTGATCCGGCAGCCCGGCAATGGTGCGGGTCATGGCCCCCTCGTCCGGCAGCATGCCGCGCAACATGGGGGTATCCGTCGAGCCCGGCGACACCAGGTTGACCCGCACGCCGAAGGGGGCCAGCTCCAGCCCCACCGTCTGGGTCAGGCTGGTGACCGCCGCCTTGGAGGCGCAGTAGGCCGCCATCTGCATGCGCGGCACATGGGCGGCGTTGGAGCCTATGGTGACGATGGCACCGCGCCGCTGCCCCTTGAAGTGGGGCACCAGGGCCCGCAGCAGATAGAAGACGCCGGTGGCGTTGACCGTCATGCAGTCGTGCCAATCCTGGTCGCTCAAGTTTTCGGTGGGGCCGAGGCGCAAGACCCCGGCCCCGTTGACCAGCACATCCAGCCCGCCGTCTGCCAGCAGCGCTGCGCAGCAGGCGTTCACCGCTGTGGCATCACCGATGTCGAGCAGCCGGGTGGCATAGGGGTAGTCTGCCTCGGGGAACGCCAGATCCAGCCCCACCACAGCGGCGCCGGCGGCCACGAACTGCGTGGCCACCTCGCGGCCGATACCGCGCCCGGCCCCGGTCACCCAGACCCGCTTACCACTGAAATCAAAGGCCATTGCTTGTTGCTCCTTATCCATCACCACACCATCTCCACGCTCTCTTCGTCCTCGGCAAGCAGGCCGTCGAGGAAACGGCAGAAGTCGTCCAGACGGGGGTGATCGAACACGTCGGAGACCTTGACCTGCACCCCGAACTCGGCGCCGAGCCGGTTGACGATCTGGATGGTCTGCAGGGACTGGCCCCCCAGTTCGAAGAAGTTGTCGGCGGGCGCCATGGTGGCAAGTCCCAGGATCTGCTGCCAGATGGCGCCGACCCGGTTCTCGGTCTCGCTGCCCAGGGTCAACGCCTCGCCGCCCGCCTGGTAGGCGGCCAGCAGGGCCTTGCGATCCAGCTTGTTGGAGCCGGTGCGGGGCAGCTGGTCATAGTGGCGATAATCGGTGGGGATCATGGCGGCAGGCAGCACCTTGGCCAGCAGCGCCTTGATGACCCGGCTGTCGCGCCCCGGCCCCGCCACGAAGGCCACCAGCCGGCGCACGCTGCCGATGCTCACCCCCTGCACGCAAGCCTCATCCACCCCGGACAGGGCCAGCAGCTGGGCCTCCACCTCGCCGGGCTGGATGCGATAGCCGCTTATCTTGAATTCGTTGTCGCGCCGGCCGAGGTAGACCAGCCGGCCGGCCACCAAGCGCACCCGATCGCCGGTGCGATAGACGGGCATCGGCTCCGCCCCAACCCGCAGGGTGCCAAAGCTCCCTTGCACGCCGCCCACGTAGCCGTTGGCCAGCTGCGGGCCGAGCAGCACCAGCTCCCCCTCGCTGGCGGGTTGCTCCCCCGCCCCCAGAATGAGCGCCTGCATGCCGGGCAGCGGCAGGCCGATGGGCAACTGGGCCTGGCTCGGGTCTTCCTGCTGCAGCTCCTGGGTGGTCACCACCACTGTGGTCTCGGTGGGGCCGTAGGTGTTGAACAGGCGCACATCGGAGCGGCCCTGGCGCTGCCACTGGGCCAGCTGCTCGGGGTAGACCGCCTCGCCGCCGATGATGACGGTGGCCAGATTGACCGGAATATGGGCCTGGCCCGCCGTCAGCGCCACCACCCACTCGTTCCAGAACGCGGTAGGCAGGTCGAGGTGGGTGATCCCCATCTGCTCCACCCCGGCCGCAAAGGCGGGCATGGATTCGAGCAGGGCGTCGGTGCGCAGCACCAGGGTGGCGCCGGCACTCAGGGTGGCGAACACCTCCTCGATGCTGGCATCGAAGTTGAAGGGGGCGAATTGCAGCATCCGCGCGTCTTCATCCAGGTGGTAGCGGCAGCGGGCGGCGGCGGCGAAGTGATCGAGCGCCCCGTGACTGACCGCCACCCCCTTGGGCAGACCGGTCGAGCCCGAGGTGAACATCAGGTAGGCGACGGCGCGGCCGGCGGCCGGCTGGTTGAGCCGATCGTCGCTCACCAGATCCCCCGCCAGCAAGGTGCGCCCCTCAAACAGGCTGACCAGTTTGTGGCGGTACTCGGCCTGGGTGATCAGGGTCTTGACCTCCCCCAGCCGCAGGATATGACCCTGACGCTCCAGCGGCTGCTCGGGATCGAGCGGCACGTAGACGGCGCCCGCCAGCAGCACCGCCAGCTGGGCGAAGATGGCCTGGGGAGTGCGGGCCAGCATGACTCCCACCTTGTCGCCGGGGGCGACGCCTGCGGCCTGCAGAGCGGCCGCCATCTGTTCGGCTCTGGCCAGCAGCGCCTCGTAGCTGAAGCGGGCCTCTCCCTGCTCCAGCGCGATCTTGTCCGGGGTCTGGGCGGCGAAGTGGCAGAGCGCCTCCAGCACCGGCCGCACCTGGAGAGCTTCATGGGCGGGGCCGGCGATCAGGGCGCTGGCCCGCTGCTCCGCCAGCCAGTCGGCCTTGAGCGCCCCCAGGGTCTGGGCGGGCTCGGCCAGCCAGCGCCCCAGCAGGGCAAACAGGGTATCGGCGATGGCCGCCAGATCTCCCTGCTGGTAGCAGCCGGGGTTGGCATCCAGATCCAGTCTGGGCTGGCCATCGACGCCGACCTGCACCTCGATGGTGAGATCCTCCACCGGACCGGCGCTGATGTTGAGAATATGGGCAGATAGCGGCCCAAAGCGGCGAGCGTGATCGAACGGCATGATGTTGACTAGGGGGCCGAACAGGCGCTTGTCGCCCCCCACCAGGCCAAGGTCGCGACGCAGCAGCTCGTAGCGGTAGTGCTGGTGTTTGCGCACCCCGCGCTTGGCCTTGGCCACGGCGCCGGCAGCACCCGCCAGATCCAGTCCCTCTTCGAGCTCCAGAGCAAGGGGGGTGATGTTCATCTGCATGCAGGGCACGGTCAGCGACGCCGAGCCGATGCGGTTCATCATCATCAGGCCGAGCAAGGTCTGGCGCTGGCCGCTCGAAACCGACAGCTGGGCCGACAGGCCGGCCAGCAGCAGATCGGGCCAGCCCAGCTTGTGCTCGTCGGCAAAGCCGGTCAGGGATTGCCACAGCGCCGCCGGCAGCGGACGGCTCTCGCGGATAAAGTCGGCGGCAATCGGCGCCCGTAACGAGCCAAAGGATGTCACCTCGGGCCAGGCTTGCAGCTGCTCCTGCCAGAAGGCGCGGGCGGCGGCGTTCTTGCCGCTCTGCTCGCGGCTCGCCTCTTCCGCCAGCACCTCAGCCAACGAGCCGAAGGGGGATGGGGAGTTCATCTCACCGGCCAGCCCCTCTGCATACAGCTCGGCGATGCGCTGGAACAGCAAGGTGGTACCAAAGCCGTCGAGGGCGATGTGGTGCACGCAGCTGTAGAGATAATCGCGGCCGGGGCCGCGCAGCAGGGCGAAGCGGCAGGGCGCTTCTTGGGTCAACTCGAACGGGCGGCGCAGATCGGCCCAGGCCCAGGCACGGGCCAGCGCCTCGTCATCGCGCTCAAGGGAGACCTCTTCATAGGCCAGGGGCAGTTCGGCCGGGACGAAGCAGACCGCCTCCTTATCGTCTTCGAAGTGGCCCTTGAGTGCCTCGCACTCCCCCACCGCCTTGGCAAGGGCTGCGGCCAGCACGGCCGCCTCGACCTTGCCATCGAAGGCGATACACTCGGCGGTGTTGAACATCGCCTTGTCGTCGTTGAGCAGATGTCCGGACCAGAGCCCCTGCTGGGGGATGGTCAAGGGGAAGCGGTTCATGGGGTCACCTCCAGCGCCTGGGCTGCCAGCCTGGCCTCGATGAGGCGCCACCAGCCGTTGAGGGTCGGCAGCTTGGCGAGATCAACGAAGCCGAGCTCCACCCCGGCGGCGCGCCACTCTGTGAGCAGAGACATGATGCGCACCGAATCCAGGCCGTAGTCGATGAGGTTCTCGTCCGGGTCAAACTCCCCTTCGTCCTCATCGATATGGCTCAACAGCCGCGCCTTGAGCCCCTCATACGTCAGCAACGGATGGGTCTGGGAGGCGGAAGCTGGTGCAAGTGCCAGCACCTCCTCGCAGGGGATCACCTTGCCGCAGCGGGTCGCCACGTAGTCGAGCGCCATCTGGTGATCGGCCAGGGAGAAGTCCGCTATCCCGTCTGCCAGGAAGAAGGGCTGGATGTCGCGCATGAAGGCGTCACAGGCGGTCATCATGCAGCCGATATGGCCGTAGATGCCGCCTATGATGAGCTGATCCCGCCCCAGGTCTTTGAGCATCTGTTCGAGTTCGGATCGCTGGAAGGCGCTGTAGCGCCACTTGACCAGCACTGTGTCGTCACGCTCCGGGCGCAGCCCTGCCACCACCTGTTGCAGCTCGGGACTCTTGTTCAGACCCGGGCCCCACATGTCGTTGAGCAGGGCGCGATCTTCGGGGGATTGATCCTTGGGCTGGGCCGTGTAGAAAACAGGGATGCCGAGGGCCTTGCACTGCTTGCGCACGGCGGCGAGTCGCTCGGTGAGGGCCTGGATCAGCGGGCTGTTCTCGCCATAGAAGGCGGTGAAATACTCCTGCATGTCGTGGATCAGCAGGGCGGCGCGTTTGGGATCCAGGCTCCAGTTGACCTTGTTGGCCTTCCACTGGCTGGGCATGGCGTAGTTGTTCAGGGTTGGGATAGCCATAACGTCATGATTCCTTTTTAGTTTTAAGCTGTTGTCAGGGGCTGGCCGGCGGCGATGATCTCGGCGATTTGCGCGCGCAGCCCCTGCTTGTCAATCTTGCCCACCGCCGTCATGGGCAGGGCATCCAGGGTTTCGAAACGGTCGGGCAGCTTGAAATCCGCCACGCCGCGCTCACGCAGAAACTTGCGCAAGGCCAGCGGCTTCAAGGCGGGATCCGTGCTGACGATGAAGGCGCAGCTCTTCTCCCCCATGGCGCTGTCGGGCATGGAGACCAGGGCCGCCTGGGTGATGGCCGGGTGGTGCAGCAGCTGATTCTCCACCTCTTCCGCCGCGATTTTCTCGCCGCCCCGGTTGATCTGATCCTTTAGCCGCCCCACGACAGTGAGGTAGCCATCGGCATCCTGCACCACCAGATCGCCGGAGCAGTAGAAGCCATCGGCATCGAACACACGGGCGTTGTGGGCCTGGCTCTGGTAGTAACCGCGGAAGGTGTAGGGACCACGGGTGTGCAGGGCGCCGGGCTGGCCCGGGGCGACCGGGTTGCCCGCCTCGTCCAGAATGCGCACCTCGTCATCCGGGCTCATGGGGCGGCCCTGGGTGTGAATGATCTTCTCGTCGGGGTCAGAGAGCCGGGTGTAGTTGACCAATCCCTCCGCCATACCGAACACCTGTTGCAGCCGGCAGCCGAGCAGCGGGGTGATCTTTCTGGCCACCGCTTCGGCCAGCTTGGCACCGCCCACTTGCAGCAAGTCGAGGCTTGCAAGCTGACTGCGCACTGACAGGTCAGATTCGGCCGCCTGCAACCAGAGAGAGACGGCCGGTGGCACCAGAGAAGTCAAGTTGACCTGGTGGCGGGCCACCAGCGGAAAACAGCTCATGGGGCCGGGATCCGGCGCCAGCACCACGGCGCCGCCCGCCTCGAACACACCGAGGGCACCTGGGGAGCTCAAGGGGAAGTTGTGGGGAGCCGGCAGGGCACAGAGATAACGGGTATGGGGGCCGAGTCCACAGATCTCATTGCTGCGGCGCACGCTGTAGTAGTAGTCGTCATGGGTGCGCGGGATCAGCTTGGGGGTGCCGGTACTGCCGCCGGAGAGCTGGAAGAAGGCCACCTCGTCCGCCGGACTCGGGCCATAGGCGGGGACGGCCAATCCCTCGGTCTTGGCCAGATCACTCAGCCAATGGGTCAGTCCCAGTTCCCCGCTCTCACCATCGAGCAACACCAGCTCGGCGCCTATGCCTCGCAGCAGGTCACTGTGGCGCTCCCCGCTTGCAAACAGCGGATGGGCGAGCGAGCCGATAAAGAGGCGGGGCCTGATCTGCTCGGCGTAAGAGGCCAGCTCCAACCGGTTGTGGCTAAAAAGAGCGTTGACCGGCGCTATACCCGCTTTGAGCAGGGCGAAGAACACCAGATAGAATTCGGCCACATTGGGAAGTTGCACCAGAGCGGTATCCCCCACCCCCAGGCCGTGAAGGGCCAGGCGCACGGCCAGCCGGCTCGATGCAGCGTCCAGCTCGCGATAACTGAAACTACGTTCGCCGCAGAGGATGGCGGTGGCATCCGGCGCCACTTCGCACTGGCGATCCAGCATGGCGGTCAGCGGCTCGCCACGCCAATAGCCCTTGGCGCGGTACTGCTCCGCCAAGGCTTCGGGCCAGCGGGTATAGGGCAGGAAGCGGTTGGACTGCGTCATTGCGCCACCTCCAGATCCAGACCAAGAGCGTTGAGCATGGTGCCCAGCTTGGTGCCGGTCTCGGCCCACTCCATGGCGGGATCCGAGCCTGCCACTATGCCGGCGCCGGCAAACAACTCCACCTGATGGCCATCGAGCACACCACAGCGGATCACCACGGCCCATTCCCCATTGCCCTGACTGTCGCACCAGCCGACGATGCCGCTGAACAGGGCACGCCTGAAGGGCTCCTGCTCGCGGATGAACTGACGCGCCAGCTCGGTGGGATAACCGCACAGGGCTGGGGTCGGATGCAGCTGGCAAGCCAGGGAGAGCACAGAAGCCTGCCCCGCATGCAGCTGACCGGCGATGGGCGTGCCCAGATGCCAGAGGGTATCCGTGCTCATCAGGGTAGGATTGGCGGGAATGGCCAGCTCGCGACAGTGGGGGGTCAGCACCCGGCGGATCTCGTCGATCACCAGGCGGTGTTCATGCTGATCCTTGTGGGAAGCCAGCAGCTCCCGGGCCACCCGTTTGTCCTGTTCTGGCTCGTTACCACGCTTGGCAGAGCCCGCCAGCGGGTGAGTGAAAACCTCTCCCCCGCTGACCCGCAGCAGCAGTTCGGGGCTGGCCCCAAGCAGACGGCGCTCTTGCCCGAGCGGCAGGGAGAAGTGGAAGGCATGGGGGTTCTGGCTCATCAGGCGGGCCAGCACCTGCTCGGGAGCGGCTGGCTTGTGCAGCGTGAGGGTCAGCTTGCGCGACAGCACCACCTTGGAGAGACGACCTTGTGCAAACGCATCCAGCGCCGAGCTGACCGAGGCTTTGAACTCGGCCGCCGCAGGTGTGCTCTGTACCGAAATGACCTGGTTGCTCGCAGGTGCGCTGGCCAGGGCGGCTTTGGCTGCAAACGTCATCGGCTCGGAGGCCATGCGCACGCCCCGTTCATAGCGGCCAGGCACATAGAGGCAGGAGGCTTCGGCCGGATCGAAGGCGAAGGCACCGATCAGCAGCGGATTGGCTTGCCCTGCGGCCTCGGCCGCCGCCAGCGCCCGGGCTATCTGTCGCTCCAGCAAGGGCCATTCACAGGCGGGCGTGGTGATAGGCTGGCCCAGGTCGTAGGCACTGATCGTGCCCTGACCTGAGGTAAACAAGAAATCGGGCGGGGACGCAGCCTGGGCAGGCGCGCTATTTTCCATCACAAGAGTATCCACGTTACACCCTCAAACATGATTCAAAATGATAATGATTATCAATTTGTATTTGTGCGGCGGTAAAATACTCGTTTTGAAATCACCCGGTCAATGGGATTTTTATATCGTTAAAACGGGAACTTATCTGTGGATATTGGGTGGGCCGCGCCAGCCGCGGGCTGCCTTGTCATTACACCCGTAGTTACTCGTATGAACACGCAGCTCACACCCCATATGAGGCTGCGACAAAAACGGGGGCTAGGTGCTCATGCTGGCAGCCAGTGGCGTTTCCCCCTAAGATGGCGCCATCTTTTTGGTCACTTCTCTCAACTCACGGAACTGTCGATGTTAAAGCACCTGCTTCTGCTCCCCCTCAGCCTGCTTCTGGCAGCCTGTTCGCTCACCCAGTACAACGTCAGCGAAGGCGAAATCAACCAATACCTCAAAGAGAGGGTCGCCTTCGAGAAACAGCTGGGGATCCCCGGCATCATGTCGAGCAAGATCCGCCTGGACGAGATGCAGAGCCGCATCGGCCGCAGCCGCGCCGATCGGGTAGAGCTGGATGCTGCCGGTGATCTGCAGGTCAGCAGCCCCCTTGGCAGCCAGCAGATGAAGATCCGCTTCTCCCTCAGCGCCCGCCCCGACTATGTGGCCGAACAGGGTGCCATCTATCTGCGCGATCTGGAGCTCGTCTCGGTCAAGACGGAGCCAGCCGACGTAGGCGCCGCCCTCACTCCCCTGCTCTCCACCTTCAACCAGTCCCTCTCCCTGTTCTTCTCCCAGACCCCCGTCTACCGTCTGGATGGCAGTCGCAAAAACGAAGCCAGGATCAAAGACAAGATAGAGGCACTCAAGGTAGAACCGGGTCGACTGGTCATCCCCTTCAAGCTGCTGTGACCCTCTGGCCGCGCCCCTTTTCTCTTCAACCCCAGGGGTGCGGTTTTTTCTTCTCAAGCTCCCCCCTTTGTCTCATAATGCACACCATTCTCATTTAGATTCATGAGAAGCGTCATAATAAAATCAAACATATGGTGAGAAGGGACATGAGAAAAACCGTACTGGTACAGGCGATCGCCTGCGCACTGCTCAGTGGCGCCGCACAGGCTGCCGTCAAGGTGGAAGACAAGACGTTCAACACAGCCGCCAACATGCTGGCCTATACCGAATTTGAGCTCTCCGGCGAGCCGCTGGCCGAAGCGCTGGGACTGGATCTGGATGTACTGGATGCCAACCGCGCCAATGAGCCGACCCCGTTCGACTTCGCCGCCGGCATCGAATCCTATGAATATTCCGAAGAGGCCATGTACGCGCTGAACTATCAGTCCGGCATGGGCCCCCATCTGGTGAACGGTCCGCAAAACCAGGCCCGTGGCGGCACCCTGGCCGACCTTGGCAAGCGTGTGCTGGCCATGGCAGAGGCTGTCGGCTTCCCGGCCGATGAAGTGCCACAGGGCATGTATCCCCTCTCCCTGCCCTATGCTTCCGCCAATCCGGAGTTTGCCCAGGCGGTAAACACCACGCCGGTCAATGGCGATCAGGTCACCATCAAGACCGCCAAGGGCACCGAGAAAACCGTCAAGACCCAGGTGCCCGCCTATTTTCGTGACTACGCCACCCTGCGCTGGAGCGGTGCCGACAACCTGCTGAACCCGGCGGCCGTGGGCGGCATACTGCTCAAGGAAGTGATGTGGTCCCAGGATTTCCTTGGCGGCATGCACGTGGCCGAGAGCGATGAAGAGGTGGAAGCCGCGTCCGCCACCATGGATCAGGACGGCAAGCACAAGCTCGGCGTCTCTGCCGCCGACGGCTTCAACGGCATGATGCTGACCGAGCAGTCCATCGACAAGCTGGCCATCATGCAGGGCCAGCTCGGCTTCGATGGCAAGCAGCTGGGTGCCAACATCACACCGCAATATGATCCGTCCAAGGGTATCGTCTACTTCCCCCATCAGGTGAAGGTGACCGAAACCAGCAAGAATGACGTGGGCGCCATCGGCAAGCTGGAGGTGGTGGATGGCTCAGCCCAGCTGCGCGATGCCTGGATGATGCTGTGGCCGCTCTCCGAGTTCTACGCCTTCAGCGATCAACGCACGGCCAACACCAACCAGAACCCGGCCTTCCACGCCGTGTTTGACGGTGCCCCGTTCGCCGCTGCCCCTGCCGCCAACAAGGGCAGCGATGCCGCCAAGCTGGTGGCAGGGGAAGATGCCTTCTCCCTGGCGCTGAATCTCTCCGGCATGGTGTTCAAGAACCTCAACGCCCTGCACTTCGAGCCCAAGGCCGGTACCCTGGTCGACAGCTGGCAGGCAGGCAAACAGGGCAAGCACGTCACCACATTCGACGCCGCTTACGCCCTGGTCGCCTTGCAGATTTTTCAGCGTGCGCAGGATGCTCTGCCGGTCGGTTATGCCGCCGGTGACAACGGCGAGCTGGATCTGAAAACCGCACAAGGCCAGCAGGCGCTGGTACTCATTCGCCAGCAGGCTGATTTCATTCTCGGCCAGTTGATGGGCAAGAACGGCCTGGTGTATGACGGCCTGACCCTGGGTGGCAAGCCGGATGCGGGTCAATCCGTGGATGCGCAATTTGCCGCCGTGCGCGGGCTGACCGCGGCCTTCCTCGCCACCTCCGATGCCAAGTACCGCAATGCCGCACGCGAGCTGTTCATCGCGACCGACAAGGCGTACTTCAATGCCAAGGCAGGCACCTGGCTTGCAGGCAAGCAGGGTGAATACACTCCCTGGACCCAGGCCGCCATCTCGGGTGCCCTGCGTGCTGCCATGCTGAACCTGCGCAACGAAGGCACGGAAAAGGCTCCCGAGCTGGAGCTGGCACAGCTGACCCAGCGCTATGTGGGCTGGTTCCGTGGCACAGTCAACGGCGGCATGCAGATGGCCGAATGGATCGGCGACTCCGGTGAAAACGTCATCGAAGGGGCCGGTGGCGACACCGACGAAGATGGCGTGCCGCAAGTCACCGCCGCCGGTGGCAAGCACGGCACCGCCATGGTGATGGCCGCCAAGGCCATTGTGAGCGAAAAATAAGTCCGCGAGTAAATCCAGCGATCACACCATAAAGAAAGGGAGCCGATTCGGCTCCCTTTGCATTACAACGTCTGACACAGTTTCAAGCTTCTCTCTCACGCCAGCTTGGCCAGCATCTCCTTGGTCACCAGCACGATTCCCTGCTCCGAACGGTAGAAGCGACGCACATCCTCATCGGCGTTCTCACCCACCACCAGTCCATCTGGCAACACGCAGCCTTTATCCACCACCACCCGGCGCAGACGGCAACCGGCACCTATCTCGACACCGGGGAAAATTACCGCCTGATCCAGGGTACAGAAGGAGTGCACCCGCACATTGGTAAAGAGCACAGAGTTGAGTACGAAAGAGCCGCTGACAATCGATCCCCCCGCGAACATGGAGTTGATGGTCATGCCGTGCTGGCCGTTTCTGTCCTGCACGAATTTGGCGGGGGGAGACATGTTCTGGCTGGTCCAGATGGGCCAGCTCTCGTCATAAATGTCGAGCTCGGGCACCACGGAGGCGAGATCCATGTTCGCCTCCCAGAACGAATCCAGGGTCCCCACGTCACGCCAGTAGGGTTCCTGCCCCTCCTTGGCACCGACACAGGACATGGTGAAGGGGTGGGCAAACGCCTTGCCCTCGTCCACGATGCGCGGGATCAGGTCCATGCCGAAGTCATGCTTGGACTCCAGATTGTTGATGTCCTCTTCAAGCAGCTGATAGAGGTACTCCGCCTCGAAGATATAGATGCCCATGGAGGCCAGGGAGCGATCTTCGCAGCCGGGCATGGCCGGTGGATTGGCCGGTTTCTCCACGAAGGCGCGGATCTTGCGCTGCTCGTCTATGTCCATGACACCGAAGGCAGACGCCTCGGCGCGCGGCACCTCGATACAGGCCACTGTCACCTTGGCGCCGAGGCGCACGTGATCGAGCAGCATGGCGGCGTAATCCATCTTGTAGATGTGATCCCCCGCCAGCACCACTATGTATTTGGGACCGTAGTCGCGAATGATGTCGACGTTCTGATAGATGGCATCGGCGGTGCCGCGATACCAGTGCACCTCGTCCACCCGCTGCTGGGCGGGCAACAGGTCGATGAATTCGTTCATCTGGTAGCGCAGGAAGGACCAGCCCGATTGCAGGTGGCGCAGCAGGCTGTGGGACTTGTACTGTGTCACCACACCCACCCGGCGAATGCCGGAGTTGATGCAGTTGGAGAGCACGAAATCGATGATCCGGAACTTGCCGCCGAAATGGACGGCAGGCTTGGCGCGGTTGTCAGTCAACTGCTTCAAGCGACTGCCGCGTCCCCCCGCGAGCACCAAGGCCATACTCTGATTCAATAGTTGCCGTGCTTTGGCAGTATTTACGGGTTCTAACAACATAATTACCTCTGCCTTGTTTGATCTATTTTCAACCCATCTTCGCCTTTTTAAGGGCTTATGAAAGTGGTTTCACTCACATTTAGCCGATTTCAATTGGCCCTTTTCCAGGAGTTGAGCGGTATCCCATGCTTTGCGTCGTGAGCTTGGTTAGAATTTCAGCATCACAAACATCATCAAGGATGACAAGATGTTGAACAAGCTCGGGAGTAACCTGTTACTGATCGCAGCCGTCACCTGTGCTCCTCTGCTGCTGTTGCAAGGCATCTGGCTCGCCGCACAGGCAACCCCTCTGACCCTGACACTCATTCTTGGCACCTCCCTGCTCGGTTTCGGACTGCTGTTCATGCTGGCCTATCGCGCCCGCAATGCCGAACGGGCCCAGCAGGACCGCGTCTGGATCAAAGCCCTGCAACTGCGTGACCCTGCGGTTCTGGAGACGGCAGAGGCCCAGGCTGCACTGCAGCAGTTGCTTTCTCACTTCAATGAAGCCGATCTTGATGCCCATCGCCAGATAGACGAGTTGCACAATCTGGCGACTCAGGATGAGCTGACCCAGCTGCAAAACCGCCACGCATTTCGCCGCGACATGACGGCCCTGCTGCAACGGGATCAGGATACCCAGACCGCCACCCTGGTGCTGATCCGTGCCACCGAGCTTGGCAAACTCAATGCCCAGCGCGGCTTTCAGTCGGGGGATGCCTATATCAAGGACATCGCCAATCTGATCACCCGGGTGGTGAGTCGCTTTCCCGGTCATCAGGTTTACCGTATCTCGGGGGCCGACTTCGCCGTGCTGGTGCAGCCGGTGGCCAACATACCGCCCCCTCTGCTCGGGCGAGATCTGAAGATTGCCTTTGACCACTATCAACAGCAGCACGAGCTGGAGAGCGCTGCCTATTCGGGGCTGACGCGCCTGAGCAGCGGGCAGAAGATAGAAGCCATACTGGCGCGGGCCGATCTGGCACTCGCTCGCGCCCAGACGGAGACAGTCAACGGCTGGGCCATCCAGCAGGACGATGATGAGGTAGTCGACTTGCAGGGTCAGCACCACTGGAAACTGGTGCTCAACGAGCTGCTGGATCAGGAACGGATAAGCTTCACCTATCAACCCATTCAATCCATGCACCGCAGCATGCTGGCCTACAACGAGATTTATACCCGCTTCAGCAGTGCTGACGGCACTGTGCTGCCAACGGACACCCTGTTTGCCATGGCCCAGCGCCTCGACATGGTGATGAAGCTGGAACAGATGCTGGTGGTTCACATCATGCGCCAGTACCGGGCATTTGGCGCCAACCAGAGCCGCTGGGGCATCAACCTCTCCAGCAACCTGTTGCAGAACAGCACCTTCCTGATCTGGCTGGACAGGCAGCTGCTCAAGGATCCCAACACCAGCGCCAATCTGGTGTTCGAACTGGATGAGGAGCATCTGGAGCGCAACATGACGGGGGCCAAACGGGTGTTCGAGCTGCTCAGGCGCAACGGCAGTCGCTCCGCCATCTGCAACTTCGGCAAGGGAATAGGGTCATTCAACCTGTTTCGTGAGCTCAAACCCGATTACATCAAGCTGGATCCCGCCCTCATCACAGGGCTGGAGCAGGATCTGACCAACCAGCAGTTCGTGCGAATGATCGTCGATGTGTCACACCGCATGGGTTGCCAGGTGATAGCAGAAGGGGTGGAGCAACTGGGGCAGAAGCAATTGCTGCAAGGCATGTATGTGGACGGATTGCAGGGCTATCTCATCGCCAGGCCGCAACCGCTGCGACCGGACATCAGCCAGCTGGGGCTGTTTACTGAGGACGTTTCAACTTCAGCAGAGTCAGAATGATGTCGTTGAGCTGGCGATAGCGCTCCAGCTCTTTCTGATCGTAGCGGGTCGCCAGGGTGGTGGGATTGTGGCGATTCTTGAGGTAACGGTTGATCTGCAGGCGATTGAAACCCGCCACCTGATAGATTTGACCCAGCAGCGCATTGAGCTCTTCATGTTCAAAGCCGGCTCTGGCGAGGTAATCGGTCTGGGCCGGACTCTCCAGCTGGCTGCTCTGCCTGGCGATACGGCCAGTCTCCTGCAAATAAGAGAGCCACTGTTCCACATAGAGGGGCTTGCTGCCGGCCAGCAGATTGAAGAAGCCGACCGCATCACAGCGACAGTCGGTGAGCAGCAGCACCGCCAGTTTATCGTCATCACAGCTGAAGGTGACAGGGCCTGTCTGCCCCCAGTCCAGCGCCTGGACCCGGATCTCGGCACGCTCCCCTGCAACGCCGGTTACGTCAAATACAAACATGGCTCCTCCCGATCGGCAAAAGAGTGATGATGGACCATCCCCCTGACAGGTGCAAAGCCAAATCGCCTTTTAATCCATCATGATGGCGCTGGGCCACAAAAAAACCGACATCCTGAACGGATATCGGTTCTTTGTTGCTGCCGGTGGCCTTGTTAGGGGCCATCCATCAATGCAGAACTGTTCAGGCGTCCAGTTCAACCAGCGCCTTGGCCAGCTCGATGGGCTCGAGCTCCTGGCCTTCCAGATCGGCGTTCCAGTTCGGGCCGATCAGCACATCATCCTCGTTCAGGTCATTGATCCAGATGTCGAGGAACTCTTCCAGCTCGATCACTTCCGGCTCGTAGTCAGCCCACTCGTCTACGCAGTGCAGACGGGCATCTACTTCGGCGGACCAGAGCGGCATCACATCGGCATCTTCGAATTCGGCAGAGCGGCAGACAACCCAGTCTTCACCGTAACGCAAGCCCCAGACCTGACCCGACTCGCGGACTTCTTCGATGAACAGTTTGAAATTGGCGTCAAGATTGTCAGTTAGTTTGCTCATGGGGTCTCTCTCTTACAGGCTGTCGGCCAGTGCTGGCCAAGAATGGGGCAGATGGTGTCCCAAAAGCCCCCCAGACTCAAGTCAAATCCCTAAAAAGGCGGGAGCCTCCCTCATTAAGTGCGATATCTCCCCACCAGGGCACTCAGCTCATCGCTGGAGTGAGCCAAGGTACCTGCCGCCTGCCCTGTGCGCTGATTTTCAGCCAGTGCCTTGTTGGCAAGCTGGGTGATGGCGGAGAGGCGCTGCGTGATCTCGTCCGTCGATCGACTCTGCTCGCTGGCGGCCTCGGCTATCTGATTGTTCATGGTCATGATGGTGCCGACCGCCTCATCGATGTCACCGATGGCGCCCTCGGCATCCCCGGCCTTCTCTGCCGTCGAACGCGAGAGTTGTTGCAACAGCCCAATCCCGGTCGCCACCTTGCCAGCCCCCTCTTGCAACCGCTGGATCATCTGCCGGATCTCGTCGGTCGAGTTATGGGTGCGGGTCGCCAGTGTACGCACCTCATCGGCCACCACCGCAAATCCACGCCCCTGCTCACCGGCCCGCGCCGCTTCAATGGCCGCATTGAGCGCCAGCAGGTTGGTCTGCTCGGCGATCCCCCTTATCACGTCAAGCACTGAGCCTATCTGCTTGGTGTCCTGCTCAAGACGCGCCACCGCCTGCACTGTCTCCTCCATCTCATCGGCCAGTTGCCCTATGGTGGCAATGGTCTGCGCTACGACCTGACGGCCATGCTGAGCCAGGTGCTGCGCCGTGTCGGCTGCCGTTGCGGCCTGCTCGGCATTCACGCCGACGGCGCGACTGCTGATGGTCATCTGGGCCATGGCGTCGGCGACCCGCTGGGTATCCTGTTCCTGATCCGTGACGATGGTACTGGTTCGCACCACAACCTGCTCCAGTTGATGAGCCGCCTCCCGGTTCTGATAGGCGATCTGCTGGGTGCGAGCCACCAACTGGGCCATCTGGTTGGCAAAGAGGTTGAAATTGGCCGACAGCAGACTCACCTCGTCTCGTCCGCTCTCTGGCAGACGAAAACGCAGATCCCCCTCGCCCTTTGCAATATTGCCCAGGGCCGAGACGGACTGAGCCAGCGGTGTCACTATGCTGCGCCCAATCAGGGTCACGGCGCCCAGCAACAGCAAGGCCAAGACGGCACCGATCACCAGCAGGGTGCGCAACACATCCTGATACTGGGCATCGACATCATCCACATAGACACCGGTACCGATGATCCAGTCCCAGGGGGCAAAGTGCTTGACGTAGGAGATCTTGCGAACCGGCTCGTCAACGCCGGGTTTGGGCCAGTAGTAAGCCACCTCACCACCGGCAGCCTGCTGCCTGACCCGCTCGACAAACGCAACGAACAGCTTGAGTCCCTGCTTGTCTTCCACCCCGGAGAGATCCTTGCCATCGAGTTCGGGTTTCATGGGATGCATCACCATGGTGGGGTGACTGTCATTGACCCAGAAATAGTCGTCCTGGCCATACCGCAATCCCCGCAGGGCCGCCAGGGCCTGGGTCCTGGCACTAGCGTCGTCCAGCTCACCCTGTCTTGCCCTCGCCTCGAAACCGGCGACCAGACTGTAGGCGGTCTCCACCTGGGCGCGGGTCTGATTGCTCTTCTCCGCCATCAATCCCTGGTGATAAACCCGCAGGCAGGTAACGAGGAGCGCAGCCACTATGACCAGCACCATCAACGCCACCAGCAATAACCGGTGGCCAATACTCCATTGCCTCAACATAGCGTGAACCCGACCTTGGTACAGTTTGTTAACAAGGTATGTCGCCAGCTTGATAAATGTCCATGACCATAGCCAAATGAGCGTCAGAAACATGATCCAGCCCCAAAACAGAAAGGCGCCCTGTTGGGCGCCTTTCTCGAGACGGGAAAACGGGGGGATCAACGCTCCCAGTAAACCTCTTCCAGACTGTCTTCCTTCTCGGGCAGACCACGAGAAAGACGGGGGCTGCTCTGGGCCAGCACCTCATAGCTCACCCGGTTGGCGTACTTGCACACCTGGGCCAGGGAGGAGTAGGTCAGAAACTCGGACAGGTGCTTGGCGGAGTTCGGCACATTCATGCGGTGATAGGCGTTGGCCACCATGTCATGCAACACGGCAGACAGGGCACCATCCCCTGCCCCGTTGGTGTTCTTGATCTTCTCCGGGCCCCCCATGTAAGGGGAGATGTGGGAGTAGATGCGCGCCGGATTGCGGCACTTGTCACGGGCCATGGGGCGGCTGAACTCATACATGTTGAACTCGGGGATGACGCCGGGCAACAGGGTATGGGTGGTCTCGCGCTTGTAGTCTTCCTCGGTGTAACTCGCCATGTAGAGGCCGATGGGGCCTGCGGTGCAGAGCACCATGTCGGCCCAGTCCAGCGCCTTGTCGGCGGCGCCGAGGGGATCGGCGATACCGGTCAGGGCCTCGGCCTCATCTTCATTCATCGCAAGCACTGTCACGTTCTCGGCGATGAAGTCGCGCCACCACTGGGGATTGCCTTCAATCACGAAGCGGGTGCCCAGGGTCAGCACCACGGGCACACCGGCCTCGCGGGCGTAGCGCACGGCGGCCATGGCGGCCTCCTTCATGGGAGTGCCATCTTCACCGCGCACCAGATAGGCGGTGATCACCAGAGCGGAGGACTCCTTGATGATGGCTTCGGGAATGTGCGCCACATCGAGGTGATCCATCTTGCCGGCATTGATGCCGAAACTGCGCTCCCCCCCCTCGGTAATGAAGGTGAAGCAGCGACCGACCGGGCCGTTGACCGGCTGCAGGTAGTCGAGGTTGACGCGAGAAGAGGTATTGCACAGATAGCGGTAGGCGTAGCTGCCGATGCGGATGTCCTGGCTCATGACCCCGAGCAGGATGGAATGGGAGTCGGCCAGCACTGAGTAGTTGTGCATTGTGTTGCCAATGGTGCCACCGGCAAACTCGCTTACCACCATGTTGTTGGCCTTGAGCTCTTCGTAAACACGCTCGGCCACGTCGTCGCTGATCACCACTGAGTGGCCTTTGCTCAGGCCATAACGGTTCAGGAAGTCTTCATCCACATGGGCTTCGATGTCCACCAGTGTCTGATCGATACCCACTACATAGGCTTTGCCCAGTTCGGTAAGCAGGGGATTTTGCGGGATCAGAGGATCGCGTCTGTCGACCGGGAAGTAGTGTTTGGACTTGCGCTGACCGGGAAATTTCATGGCAATCTTCTGTGCTCTGGGGGAAAGAGGGGCGGGATTTTAACACAATCCGCCGTGCCGAAAAGTCGCCTGATTAAAATATGGGGTCAGTATAGACAAGGGCTGCAGAGGAAAACGTTTACCGGGATTCATCTTAAAAACCACCTCGCAGGGAGGTGGTTTTTCGGGTCGGCCGAGACGAGGCGATCAGCCGAACGAGAGCCCCTGTACCAGTGCCAGCACAGAAAACAGCCCCAGTGCCAACCAGAACAACAGGGTACCAAACAGCCGCGGCATGTTGGGGGCCTTGGGGATCTGGATACCGATGGCGTGCAGGATGCGCCCCACCAGGAGGCAAAGACCGCCGACATGGAGCCAGAACGCCCCCACCCCAGCCAGTTCACACAAGGCCATCAGCAGCAGGGTCAGCGGCACATACTCGGCGAAGTTGCCATGAGCCCGGATCGCGGAGCGCATCTCGGGCGCCTCCCCTTCCCCTATCATCACCTTGAACTGGGCACGGCGCTTGACCACCCAGAATGAGAGCAACAGAAACAGCAGCCCCAGCAGGCCTGCGTAAATCAACGTGATATGCATCATCATGACACTCCTTATCCTTGGGTTCTGAACGCGGGAAACTTATGCCAGCTGGCGGCACATGAAAGAGACCATCATGCCAGCTCGCGGCAAATAAGGGAGACCATCATGCGAATGTGAGCCTGATCGCTGTTGAGCGCAGGTATGTATTCAAACTGCTCGCCACCGGCTTCCATGAAGATCTCCCGGTTCTGCACTTCGATCTCTTCTAGGGTTTCGAGGCAATCGGCGGCAAAGGCCGGGCAGACCACATCGAGCCGCTTGATGCCCGCTGCCGGCAAACCGGCGATGGTCACATCTGTGTAGGGTTTGAGCCACTCCTCCTTGCCAAAGCGGGACTGGAAACAGGCCGTCCACTGCCCAGCTTCAAGCTCGAGTGCCTCGGCCAGCAAGGCGGCGGTACGACGACACTGGTGACCATAAGGGTCGCCTTCGTTTTCGTAACGCTCGGGAATGCCGTGAAACGACATCAGCAGATGATCGCCCTGACCTTTCTGCTCCCAATGGCGGCGCACGCTCATGGCCAGCGCCTGAATGTATTCGGGGTGGGCATGGTAATCACGAATGAGCCGCACCACAGGCAGGTTGCGCTCTTTCTTCATCGCCTTGGCCCAGGCATCAAACACAGAGGCTGTGGTGCTGACCGAATATTGCGGATAGAGCGGCAACAGTATCACCCGGTTGACCCCCTTGGCCTTGAGCGCCTGCCAACCATCGTCCATGGAGGGCGAGCCATAGGTCATGGCCAGTTCCACCGGCACATCGACCCCTTCCCGCTTGAGCTCCTGCTCCAGCGCAGCACGCTGCTGCTTGCTGATCACCATCAAGGGTGAACCCTGCTCTGTCCACACCTGCTGATAAAGCTTGGCGACTCTGGGAGAGCGGGTTGGCAATATGATGAAGTGGAGCAGCGGGCACCAGAGATAGCGAGGCAAGTCGACCACTCGCGGGTCGTGCAGAAACTGGCTGAGAAAGGCCTTGACGGCCGCCGTGGTTGGCGCGGCTGGGGTACCCAGATTGACCAGCAAGATCCCGGTTTTTGTGGTCACGATTGCTTCCTGTCTTTCTGTTGTTCTATCTGAATGCAAGAAAGGGCCCTGCATGGACCCTTGTCTAATGGCACAGTGCCATTGCTCATTTTCGCAATGTCGGGCTTAGCCCAGGATGCTCGCCAGCTGCTTGCTGACCTGATCCACCGGCTGGGTACCATCAATCTTGACGTAACGGGTGTTGCCCGCCTCCGCCTCTTTACCGTAGAAACCGATGAGCGGCGCAGTCTGCTGATGATACACATCCAGACGCTTGCGCACTGTAGTCTCTTCGTCGTCGGCACGGATCACCAGATCTTCGCCGGTCACGTCATCCTTGCCTTCCACTTTCGGCGGGTTGAACACCACGTGGTAGGTACGGCCGGAGCCGGAGTGAACGCGACGACCACTCATGCGCTTGACGATCTCTTCGTCCGGCACGTCGAATTCCAGCACGAAATCGACCACGACACCGGCATCCTTCATGGCTTGCGCCTGGGGAATGGTGCGCGGGAAACCGTCCAGCAGGAAGCCGTTGGCGCAATCTGGTTGGGCAATACGCTCTTTGACTAGGCCGATGATGATGTCGTCAGAGACGAGCTGACCTGCGTCCATCACGGCTTTGGCCTTGAGGCCCAGCTCGGTGCCCGCCTTGATCGCCGCACGCAGCATGTCGCCGGTGGAGATCTGCGGAATACCGTGTTTTTCCATGATGAACTGAGCCTGAGTACCTTTGCCGGCACCCGGAGCCCCCAACAGAACAATGCGCATACACGCTCCTATTGATTGGTTATTCAATTCTTGAGAAGGCAAAAAACTACACGGTTTCGCTCATTTTCACAAGCTTTCCCCGTGTGAGTGGCTTATTTTTCACCATGTTCCCGCAGCGGCGATGCGACTCGAGCCGCAATGCTGCCCTGAAAAAATGAGTGAAAATGCAGCGCCCCTCAATAACGAAGAGAGGCGCTTGCCCCTTGTCGGACAAGCGCCACATAAAAAAAGCCCACTGCATGCAGTGGGCCGAAACATCATGCCTGGAGTAGCAGACGGTTGATACGGGAGACAAAGCTCGCCGGATCATTCAGACCGCCCTGCTCTGCCAACTGGGCCTGTTCGTGCAGCAGGGTGACCCACTCGCCAAACAGCGCCTCGTCTTCGATGGTGTCGAGTTTCTTCACCAGAGCGTGATCCGGGTTCAGTTCCAGAATGTACTTCTGCTCCGGCACCGGCTGGCCGGCGGCGCGCATCAGCTTGATCATCTGGGTGCTCATGCCGTGGTTATCGGTGACGATGCAAGACGGTGAATCGGTCAGACGGTGGGTGACACGTACCTCTTTCACCGCTTCACCCAGGCTGGTCTTGACCCGCTCCACCAGACCGGCGTTGGCCTTCTCGGCCTCTTCCTGCGCCTGCTTGGCGGCTTCATCTTCCAGATCGCCGAGATCCAGCTCGCCACGGGTGACGGAGACCAGCTGCTTGCCATCGAACTCCGTCAGGTGGCTCATCAGCCATTCGTCCACACGCTCCCACATCAGCAGCACTTCGACGCCCTTCTTGCGGAAGATCTCGAGGTGCGGGCTGTTCTTGGCAGCGGCGAAGCTGTCGGCGGTGATGTAGTAAATCTTCTGCTGGCCTTCCTTCATGCGGCCAACATAATCCTCGAGAGAGACGGTCTGGGCTTCGCCCTCGCCCGCCGTGCTGGCAAAGCGCAAGAGCTTGGCGATCTCTTCGCGGTTGGCATAATCCTCGGCCGGGCCTTCTTTCAACACGTTGCCGAATTCGCTCCAGAACTTGGCGTACTTCTCGGCGTCATCCTTGGCCAGTTTGGCCAGCATGGTCAGCACCCGCTTGGAGCAGGCCTTGCGCAGGGAGACGGTCACCTTGTTGTCTTGCAGAATTTCACGGCTGACGTTGAGGGGCAGATCGTTGGAATCCAGCACCCCTTTCACAAACCGGAGATACGTCGGCATAAACTGCTCGGCGTCATCCATGATGAAGACGCGCTGCACGTAAAGCTTCAGGCCGTGCTTCTGCTCGCGGTTGTAGAGGTCGAACGGTGCACGGGCCGGCACGTAGAGCAGGCTGGTGTACTCCTGCGCCCCTTCCACCCGGTTGTGACCCCACAAGAGCGGATCTTCGAAATCGTGGGCAACGTGCTTGTAGAACTCCTGATACTCCTCGTCCTTGATCTCTTTCGGGTTGCGGGTCCAGAGTGCGGTGGCGCGGTTGACCTGCTCCCACTCGCCCGGCGTGCCGACGACGGTCTCGCCATCTTCTTCGCGATCCGGGGTGCCCTCTTTGAACATCTCCACCGGCACGCTGATGTGGTCGGAATACTTGGCAACCACGGCGCGCAGACGCCAGTCGTCGAGGAACTCTTCCTCTTCGGCACGCAGGTGCAGGATGACGTCAGTACCACGGCCTTCCTTGGTCACATCGGCCACGGTGAAAGAGCCTTCCCCTTCCGATTCCCACTGCACGCCTTGCTCTGGAGCAGTACCGGCGGCGCGGGAGACCACAGTCACCTTGTCGGCGACGATGAAGGCGGAGTAGAAGCCCACACCAAACTGACCGATCAGCTGGGAATCGCGGCCCTGATCACCGGACAAGTTCTTGAAGAACTCGGCAGTGCCGGACTTGGCGATGGTGCCCAGATGCTCAATCACCTGATCACGGGTCATACCGATACCGTTATCAGAGATGGTCAGGGTCCGATTTTCTTTATCAACCACCAGGCGAACGCGCAACTGGCCGTCGTTTTCAAACAAAGAGGCATCGGAAAGCGCCTTGAAGCGCAGCTTGTCCGCCGCATCGGAGGCGTTGGAAATCAGCTCGCGCAGGAACACTTCTTTGTTGGAGTAGAGGCTGTGGGCCATCAGGCTCAGCAGTTGTTTGACTTCAGTCTGAAACCCGTGGGTTTCGGCATGAACGCTTTGGGTCATCGACACTATCCTCAGGCGATTCGGGTTGAACATATTCCTGATACAAGATGGGGCCGTAGATCCCCATTTCAAGAGGGAAAAATTTCTTGGCAGTGCGAATGGCGATTTTTACGCCAACGCCCCCGATGCGCTGCACAGCAGCCAAACAAAAACCCGCCGAAGCGGGTTTGAGAAACAGTGAGCCTGGCGCAGACTCAGTTCAGGGGCTGACGCGGACTCAATTAAGAGGCTGACGCCCCATCAAAGAGTGAGAGAGGGTGGTGCCATCCACCAGCTCCAGTTCGCCCCCTACCGGCACCCCATGGGCAATCCGGCTCACCTTGACCCCGGCAGTGCGGGCCATGTCGGCGATATACCAGGCGGTGGCATCCCCTTCGATAGTGGGGTTGGTGGCCAGGATCAGCTCGCTGATGGACTCCGCCTTCAGACGCCGCTCCAGGATCTCCAGCCCCAGCTCTTCCGGGCCGATGCCATCGAGGGGGGACAGGTGCCCCATCAGCACGAAGTAACGGCCGGAGAACTGACCCGTGTGCTCGATGGCAGCCACGTCCGCCGGGCTCTCCACCACACACAGCAAGCCGCTCTCTTCGCGCTTGGGATTGGCGCAGATCTCGCAAAGCGCATTCTCGGTGAAGGTGCGGCAGTGGCTGCAGTGGCCTATCTCGGTCAGTGCCCGATTGAGCAGCTGGGCCAGACGCAAGCCGCCGCTGCGCTCGCGCTCGAGCAGGGTAAAGGCCATGCGCTGGGCCGACTTGGGGCCGACACCCGGCAGCACCTGCAGGGCCTTCATCATCTCATCCAGCAGGGGGCTGAATTTCATGGGCTAAGTATCCTTTGACGCTGTGTCGGCGGGCGGCCACCTCAGGCACCCCTTGCGGGTGCGGGTTGCTCTTCGCCCGGCCGAACCAATCTTGTTGGCGCAGGACTATACCCGAGCCACCCCCGTCCGCCAATGGCCTTGTACCTGCCGGCCCTCGCAAACCACCGATCGGATAACCCGGCATCCATGGCTGCACTACCCCAGCCCGATGCGCTGACGACCGCTGTAGATCTCGGCCCGCCCCGGGCGGCAAAAGCCCACCAGGGTGAGCCCGGTCTGCTCCGCCCGCTCGACCGCGAGTTCGGTAGCGGCCGAGATGGCGAGCAGTATCTCCACACCGGCACTGGCGCACTTTTGCACCATCTCGAAGCTGGCGCGGCTGGTTACCAGAATGGCGCCGTCGCGCCGCCCCATGCGGCACAGGTGCCCCACCAGCTTGTCGAGCGCTATGTGGCGCCCCACGTCCTCGCGAATGGCGAGAATATTGCCCTCACCGTCCACATGGACTGCGGCATGGGTGGCGCCCGTGCTCTGCCCCAGCAACTGCAAGGGCCGCAGCGCCGCCAGGACCTTGTCGATCAGGGTCACCTCGAAGCGCTGGCTGTCCGGCAGCCGCGCCAAGGTGCGCACCACCTGCTCCAGACTCTCGCTGCCACAGATGCCGCACCCCGTGCGCCCGGCCAGGGTGCGCCGCTTCTCTTTGAGGCGATACACACAGCGATTGGCAAGGGTGATATGCAGCTCGATCCCCTGACAGCCGTCAACTTGCTCGATATCGTGGATGTCGTGCAGGCCGTCGATGATCCCCTCGGAGAGCGAAAAGCCGATGGCAAAGTCCTCCAGATCGGCGGCTGAACACATCATGACGCTGTGGGCTATGCCGTTGTAGACCAGCGCCACCGGTGTCTCCGAGGGCAACAGCATATCGCTGTCCGTGGTAACGCCGTGGCGCTGGTAATGGACCACCTCCCGGTGGGCGCACGCGCTATGAACACCCGAGCCGGCTGGCGTTTCGCTATCGAGCAACATCTGTGTTGTGTCCCTTAGTTGGGGGTCTGGGGGGCTTTCGCCGAGATACCGAGCCGTTTCATCTTCGACAGCAGAGTGGTGCGTTTCATGCCGAGCCGGTTGGCGGCGCCCCGCTCCCCCGCAACTATGCCGTTGCATTCGCGCAAGGTGTCTATGATGGTCTGGCGCTCGTCCTCCACCCCGTCACTCTGGCCGTTGCCGCCCTTGAACAAGGCCTGCTCGGGCTCGTCATAGACCAGGGTCTCTATCTTGTGATAGCCCTTGAGCGGCATCAGTTCATCCGGGGAGAGGTTGAGCACATGGCCCCGGGTCATTACCACGGCGCGCTCTATGATGTTTTCCAGCTCGCGGATATTGCCGTACCAGGGGAGCGACACCAGCATCTTCATGGCATCGGCCGGGATCGAGGTGATGTTGCGGCGCATCCGCTTGGCGATCTTCTTGATGAAGAAGTTGACCAGCAGCGGTATGTCTTCGCGCCGCTCGCGCAGGGGCGGCAACTCAATGGGAAAGACGTTGAGCCGGTAGTAGAGATCGCTTCTGAAGCGCTTGTTCTTGACCATGGAGAGCAGATCGCAGTTGGTGGCCGCCACCAGCCGCACGTCGATGGCGATGGGATTGCTGTTGCCGACCCGCTCCAGCTCGTGTTCCTGCAATACCCGCAACAGCTTGGGCTGCAAGTCCAGCGGCATGTCTCCCACCTCGTCCAGAAACAATGTGCCCTTGTGGGCCCGCTCGAAGCGACCGATGCGCTGGGCCAGGGCGCCGGTAAAGGCCCCCTTCTCGTGGCCGAACAGATCGCTCTCGATGAGGCCGGTGGGAATGGCGGCGCAGTTCACCTTCACCATCTCCTGTTCGCGGCGATCGCTCAGCCGATGGATGGCCTGGGCGATCAGCTCCTTGCCGGTGCCGGTTTCCCCCAGGATCAGCACGGAGCAATCGCTCTGGGCCACCAGTTTCACCTTCTCCAGCACGCTCTCCATGGCGGCGCTTTGATAGATGATGCTGGAAAAATCGGCGTTGGGCTCGAGCTCCGCCACCCGGATCGTCTTCTCGCGGGCACCGTTGGTGTTGGAGATCTCCTGCTGCGCCTGCACGTTGTTCATGGCAATGGCGGTGCGGGCCGCCACCTGTTCGAGCAGGGAGATGTCGATGTCGGCAAAGAAATCGGCATCCGGGTGGGAGAGGATCAAGACCCCCAGCAGATTGCCCCGATAACGCAGCGGCAATATGCAGGAGCTGTCCGCATCGGCCGGCAGTATCTGGGTGCTGAAGCGGCAGCTCGAATCGCAACCGTGGCCCTGCTCCCGATAGATGAAGAAGGGCTCACTGTGGCCGAGCGCACCCTGCAGACAGTTCTTCTCGAAACAGGAGTGGTTGATGATGCCGGGCTGATCGCTCTGCTGCTGATTGACCAGATAGCTTTTGAAGCTGTCGGAGGTGGCGTTGTACTCCGCCAGACACAGGCTGCTGATGGCGAAGTGGTGCTGCAGTATGGAGAAGAGGCTCCTCGGCAGCTCGGCGATGCGCACCAGTTTAATCACCGCATTGGTGACATCCACCAGGATCTTGCAGCTGTCGCGCTCCAGACGCAGGGAGTTGGCCTGCTCCAGGGTGCGCTCCTTGTCGAGCACGTTTTCGAGCGCGATGGCGACGATGGCCGCCAGCTGGGTCAGCTTGGCCAGGGTCTCCATCGGAAAGGCATTGACCGCCGGGCTGATGAACTCCACCCCGCCCAGATGGCTGCGGGCCGTGGTGATGGGCAGCTGGCAGTAAGAGTGCAAGCCCTCATACACTCCGGCCGCCGCCAGCAACTCGCAGCGGTTGTGAAAGCGGGCCACGGGCAGCACTATGGCCTGCTCCCTGGAGAAATAGAGATCGGCCTTGGCGCAGACCAGGTGCTTGGGGCCCTTCTCCCCCATGAAGTAGAAGAGGGCCTCCTCCCCCGCCCCCAGATTGAGGATCAGGTTGACCCGGGTCACCCCGGCGAAGCAGGCGTCGATCCGGTTCAGCTTCTTGATGAAATCATCCAGAGTGACGGCGGAGAGCAGGTTCTTGGAGAGAGAGAGGAAGCCGTCATCCCAGATGGGTGAGATGTCGGTTAACGGAATGGCACTCACATTCAGCATTCTGGCCTCACGTTACATCTATATGGGCAAAAGATTGCGGGCACATTGCGGTCAGCAACGACGGTAAACAACAGGTCAGCCAGATCCATCAGATGTTATAATTAATTTTTAAAAACTTAACGCTTAATTATAAAAACTAACATGCCTTGAAATAGCCGCTCACTGCCTGTCGCATAATAAGGTAGCCCTACCCCCATTACAACCAGACAGGCCCGGGACAATATCCCGCCATCGCCACAAAATATGCCCACTTTGGCGCACATATATCGCCGCGATCCGCCAGAAGCTGTCGGTCTGCGTTGCCGTATTGCGTAGCGTGATGGATTGACTGGATAGCCGCCGGTTGCCCATGCCTGCGCTGCGTCAGGAGGAGATGAGCTGGTAGTTGTAGAGCTTGAGGCCCCCCAGGATGAAACCGGCCGATAGCAGTTGGAATGCAATCAATAACCCACTGATATTGTCGGCTATTTCCGCAGACACCGCCTGATGGGTGAGCAGGATCACCAGCGCCAGCAAGCCCGTCAGCAGGCCGTTGACCAGGGTGGTGGAGAGAAAGGCTATCAGCCAGGCCGCCTGCACGCTCAGTGCCGCCAGCACGGCGCCCATGGCGATGCGCGCGGCGATGAAACAGCCGAAGAAACCGAACCCCAGCAGAAATATCAACTCATCGTGCCACCAGAAGCAGACCAGCCCCAATAACATCACCAGAAAATAAGCGGAAACATAAAAGATCCCGAATGAGAGAGTTAATTCATTTTTCATGAAGGACACCTGCCAGCTGAAAAAAGGATGAGGGGATCCGGGCCCTGTGAACAGAGCCTGGATCCACTTTATTTAACGACGATTACCCCTTGGCGGCGCTGCGCAATTTCGCCTTGAGCGCGCTGTATTCAGTCTGGACGTACACTTCCGCCTCAGGCTGATCCTCAATACGCTCAATCTTCACCGCGCAGTACTTGTACTCGGGGGTGTAGGAGACGGGATCAAGGTGCTCTATGGTCAGCTCGTTGCACGCCCCGATCCACCACTGGTAGGTCATGTAGACCACACCGGCGTTGACCCGCTCGTTGTAGTTGGCCCGGGTGATCACCTTGCCGCGTCGCGACGAGATCCACACCAGCGCCTGATCCTTCACCCCAAGCTTTTGCGCATCGCTCGGGTGGATCTGCACATAGCCGGGCTCATCGGCCAGGGTCTGCAGCGCCGAGCAGTTGCCTGTCATGGAGCGGCAGGAGTAGTGCCCTACCTCCCGCACTGTGGAGAGCACCAGCGGATACTCAGCACAAGGCTGCTCCAGCGGCGCACGCCACTCGGAGGCAATCAGCTGGCCCTTGCCGCTCGGGGTGGTGAACACATTCCCCTCGAACAGGGTGCTGGTGCCCGGGTGATCCTCGGTCGGGCAAGGCCACTGCACGCTCTTGAGATCCGCTATCTTGTCGTAGCTGACCCCGGTATAGAGCGGGCAAAGGGCGCGCATCTCGTCCCAGATCTCCTGGGTGTTGTGGTACTCCATGGGGTACCCCATGGCGGTGGCCATCAGCGAGAAGATTGCCCAGTCCGGCTTCACGTTCTCGGGTGGCGTCACCGCCTTGTAGAAGCGCTGGAAGCCGCGATCCGCCGAGCTGTAAACCCCCTCGTGCTCGCCCCAACTGGTGGCGGGCAGGATCACATCCGCCATCTCGGCGGTCTGGGTCATGAAGATGTCCTGCACTATCACCAGATCCATGCCGCCCAGGGTGCGCCTGAACTGGGCCAGGTCGGCCTCGGTCTGGGCCGGATCTTC
>Ga0115550_1000458_pt1 | contig 34556 bp, 38 predicted proteins | sample COGITO_mtgs_1005_FD_87177 | JGI IMG/M metagenome (GOLD analysis project Ga0115550, IMG submission 87177) | Pelagic marine microbial communities from North Sea - COGITO_mtgs_100511 | ecosystem: Environmental > Aquatic > Marine > Epipelagic | place: Germany:Helgoland, sampling site Kabeltonne...
CCATCTAAATTCGTATTACCCGAAAGAGAAACCGAGTGATTATGCTGCTTGGTTTGGTCATTTTGAAATGAATTTAACCCAGGGCCTACATGATTTCCAGAAGTTCCGGTACCTCTAAGATAAGTACCTGATAAATTTGGGGTGTTAGTTGAACCCAACAAGGATTTTAATTTAGCGTGATATACATCATCTGCAAAACTGCTACCATCACACAATAACCAGCCATCAGGTACATTGCTAGAATTACCAACAAACGGCATGATTGATCCAGTCGGCACTCCATTTTGTGCATGAATTGCATAAGGAACGGCATGTAATTTCTCATTAGAAAAAATTGCTGAACCCTGAGACACCTTTAAATAACTCTCTTTATTTGCAATTTTGGTAAAATTTGAACTATTAATCGAAACTACATAAGAAAAAACGCCAAAAGCGTCTGTTGATACTGAACCAGACTCTTGATGAATTAATTCTTCACTATTTCCACTACCGAGATAATAGATGACAAAATCCAAACTCAAATCATTTAAGTTTGAAAGTGCAGAATTATTTGCATCACGAGCGATTCCTTGGATAGATATACCTGATGATGTAACGTGTGCTTGCCCCATTACTGAGCTGACAATTAAAAGAATAAACAGTGAAGTAATAAATGGTTTAATAAATATTATCTTATTATTTTTGTAAAAATACCTAACAAATATATTAAATAATAAGCATGATTGAAAATAACCATAAAAAACTAAAGATCAGTATTTAGTTTTTTTTGCAAAAAAAAGCCCTGCCAAATGGCAGGGCTTCTAGCCTATACTTGATAGGGGTTAGTCTACTATGCTAACATTAACCGCGCTAAGACCTTTTTGAGTTTCCTCAACGTCATAACTAACTTTATCCCCTTCTGTGATTTCGTCGTTGGTGTTGTTTACGTGTACGAATACATCTTCTCCATTTTCATTGGTGATGAATCCGAACCCTTTTGCATTGTTAAAGAACTTTACAGTTCCACTGTGATTACTCATAATTATTTATTTAATTGACTGCAAAGATAGGTAAACTAATTTAAATTGCTATTAATCAATCGCATAAGTTTATATTTCTTTAAAAAAGGGCTAAGTACCTATTAATACGCTGGTATCACTTACTTCAACTGCATTTTTACTTTTTAAAAAAGGGAATTAACCGATAAAAAAAAGTACAACTGTTCCATTTTAAGGGATGAAAAAGGGAGATATTGGCAGTAAGAAAGAATTGTGCATTACTTCTTCTTTCTTCTGTTGGCAATTTTATCCCCTTTGGTTTTGGGCTTAGAATACTTTTTAGCAATCTTAAATTTATAAGAACCGCCTAAATTTACTTTTTTATTCTTGGGTTTTTTCTCATCCATGTTCTAAGATAATAAAAGCTATTAAGGAAACAGCTATAGATAATTACTGATTTAACTAGGAGGGCTAAAGATCAAATGACCTAACTAAAACAAAAAGTCTAGGCATAAAAAAAGGCCATCCAATTGGGAAAGCCTTTGGGATGTTGAGCCAACGAGCAGATTTGAACTGCCGACCTCTTCCTTACCAAGGAAACGCTCTACCCCTGAGCTACGTCGGCGTTAAAGAGAGCGAGAGACCGGGTTCGAACCGGCGACATTCAGCTTGGAAGGCTGACGCTCTACCAACTGAGCTACTCTCGCATTTTTTAGAAAGCTTCCAAAAAAGTTTTCTAAAGGTGTGGGGAGAGCAGGATTCGAACCTGCGAAGTTAAAAACAGCAGATTTACAGTCTGCCCTCGTTGGCCGCTTGAGTATCTCCCCAATAATAATTAAAAGAACTAAGAGCCGATGGAGGGACTCGAACCCACGACCTGCTGATTACAAATCAGCTGCTCTAGCCAGCTGAGCTACATCGGCTTTTATGTGCCCTTTCGAGCGGTGCAAATGTAGAGATTTATTTATTTCAATTCAAAGAAAAAATAAAAAAAGTTTTACCCTAAGAACGTAGAAGTTCTTTGTGACGAATCAACATTCGTTCTGCCGCCTTAACACTTAAGTCAATAGATTCTTCAAAGGACTTAGATATTTTTTTTACGACGACGTTTTCACCAACTATTCCGATTTTTATTTCAGCAAATTTATTGACTCTATCTGATGTATTCTCTACTTTAAAAACCACATCAACACTTAATATTTTGTCATAGAATTGATATAGTTTTTCAATTTTACGCTGGGTAAAATCGATTAATTTCTGATCTACATTGAAGTTGGTCGCTTGTACATTGATTTTCATACAACAAAAGGTTTAAGGTTTTACTTATTTTCATCTCCTCTAGGGTGGGCGTTTTTGTACACCGCTTTGATCTGTTGCATGCTGCTGTGCGTATATACTTGCGTAGCGGCTAGGGAAGCATGTCCCAAAAGATCCTTTACCGTGTTCAAATCGGCTCCTTGATTCAACAAATGTGTGGCAAAACTATGCCGCAACATATGAGGACTCTTTTTTACCTTAGTGGATACTCTATCAAAATACTCATTTACGCTTTTATACACAAAATTTTCAGACAGTTTTTTACCTTTTTCCGACCGAAAAAAGAAGGAACTCTCCTCCGATGGAAATTGTTCCTCTACAGCCAAAATATAACGCTGAAACTGTTTTTCCAAAGACGGAATAATTGGAATGATGCGTTCTTTGTTTCGTTTCCCAATAACCCTGAGAATGCCCGCATCCAAATCTACAGCACTCCACTGTAATTGAATCAGTTCTGCCCTTCGCATGCCTGTGCAATACAAGGTTTCAATTATTGTCTTGATTAATACCCCTGTATAATCGTCACTAAAATGATCTCCATTTAGCAATTGACTGACTTCGTTTTCGGTAAAAGGCAATTGTACTTTCTTCGTTTCCTTAAGAGGGGCATGCTTTCGCAGCGGATTGGTGGCACGCACCTCAACCCTTAACAAGAAATTATAATACGACCGGAGAACAGAAATTTTACGATTAATGGTACGGTTGCTTTTTCCGGTTTGGACCAAAGAAACAATCCAGGAACGAATGAGAGGATAGTCGATATGATCTATGCTTGTTTCCTCAAATTCATCTGCACAAAAAACCGAGAATAGGTTTAGATCTTTTGAATAGGCAGTGATGGTATGAGGAGAGTATTTTTTCTCCTTCTCGAGATAATCAATGAATTTAATTATGGACATAAAAAAACGTTGTGATGAAAGATAAAACTTTTACCACAACGTTGAAATTATTTAACACAATTTACTTACTGCATTTCTGCGTCGCGTAAGCCTTGAATGTATTGTGCTTTTTGAATCTTAGCTCTGTTCTTGACAGAAGGCTTTAAGAATTGCTTGCGTGCACGTAACTGGCGCATTCCGCCTGTTTTGTCAAATTTTCGCTTAAAACGCTTGAGCGCTCTATCGATGTTTTCTCCTTCTTTTATTGGTATTATTAACATAAAACGTAACCTCCTCTCTTTTAAAATGTGTGCAAATATAACTGCTTTAAATCAATTATTTGCAATGAATGGTTAATTCTTTAGTATATCTCTCGAAATGACCAACTTTTGAATTTCAGTCGTCCCCTCGCCTATGGTACATAGCTTGGAGTCACGGTAAAATTTTTCAACAGGATAATCTTTGGTGAAACCATAACCACCATGAATTTGAACTGCTTCGCTGGCAATTTTTACACAGGCTTCAGAGGCGTACATCTTGGCCATCGCTCCAATCTTGGTGACATTCTTCCCTTGTATTTTATCGCTAGCTGCTTTGTGCAACAACAATTCAGATGCCTCTATTTCGGTGGCCATATCGGCCAATTTAAAGGAAATGGCTTGAAAGCTGCTAATGGCTTTCCCAAACTGATGTCTTTCTTTGGAGTACTTCAAGGAAGCCTGAAAGGCACCTTTGGCAATTCCTAAGGAAAGGGCTCCAATGGAAATGCGTCCACCATCCAATATTTTCATGGACTGTATAAAACCCTCTCCTATTTCACCCAGTCTATTCTCGTCTGGAATACGACAATGATCAAAAACCATTTCTGCAGTTTCTGATGCTCGCATTCCCAATTTATTTTCTTTCTTACCAGCCGTAAAACCTGCTGTTCCTTTTTCTACCACAAAGGCGGTCATTCCGTGATTGTCGCCTTTGTCTCCATTGCGAGCAACAACTACAGCTATATCGCCGCTTTTTCCGTGGGTGATAAAGTTTTTTGTTCCACTTAGAATCCAGTCATCGCCATCTTTCTTTGCTGTGGTTGACATGCCTTTGGCATCGGACCCCGTGTTGTGTTCTGTCAATCCCCATGCACCAATATGCTCTCCAGAAGTTAATTTTGGCAACCACTTAGCACGTTGTGCTTCTGTTCCAAAAAGATAAATATGATTGGTACACAATGAATTATGCGCAGCAACAGACAAGCCAATGGATGGGTCAACAATCGAGATTTGTTCGATAATAGAAATATACTCATGGTAACTCAAACCAGAACCCCCGTATTCTTCGGGGATAAGAATGCCTAAAAAACCCATTTGGCCCGCGAGGCGCATCACATCAATTGGAAAATGTTGCTTCTCATCCCATTCCATCACATGTGGGCCAAGGTGCTTCTCGGCAAATTCTTTGGCAGATTCAGCAACCATTTTATAGGATTCTGTTTCATGCATAGAGACCATTGTCGGTATTTCCATACTTGCTTATTTTAATACAAATATAAGGCTAATCTTTTAATTTTTGTGGCATCAAATCCTTCGATTCTTTCTAAATCCATCAGACTTATTGCGCCTTTTTGGGTGCGAAAGGAAATGATTTTTTTTGCCTCAGCTTTTGTTAAATAAGTTAGGGCCATAAGTTCACTGAGGCTGGCTTTATCGATGGGAATCTTTTGAATTTGTGGAGGCGATTTGATGCTTAATTGTTGTTTCATTTCCTCTAGCAACTCGAATTTTAAGCCATATACTTCATCCAACTGCTCAAGAGTAGAAAAACCTTGAATACGTTTTCTGTACTTGAGAATACGTTCGCTCAATACTGCCCCTATTCCTCGGATGGAAGTCAATTCTTCAGCACTAACTGTATTGAGATCAAAAATGGGTTTTACCTTCTTTAGGCTAGGTTCCTTGGTTTTGTCATCAAAGCTAGGGAACTTAAAGTAGGGCGAAAATTCTTTGAGCCATGTGTCGCTGACCTTGGTCACAGCCTGAAAGTCCAGGGCTGTACTTATCCATTTATTTTTTGCTCGAAAGCTGTGCAAACGATCGATTTCCTCTGTGCTCAAACCAATAAAATACCCACTCTGATCGGTAATAAAATTTGGATTGAATGGGAAAATTTTTTTCTTTTTATCAAGGGCTTTTATGGAATCCAACTGCGCTTGTAGGCTGCGATCATAGTGAACGAAATCGGTTAGCTCCGGGGTTTTTTGGAAATAGAAATAGAGTTGTAATCCTCCCAGAATGATGAGCATAAAAAAAACCGCTCGTGTTTTTCGCATTAATGAAAAACGATGAGCGGCTTTGTAAGGCATTTGGGTTTTATTTTATTCCACTGATCGCCTTTAAATAGCGATTTAATTCTTCTCTTACTTTTGGGAATAAGAAAAATAATCCAATCATGTTCGGGAAAACCATGGCGAAAATCATCGCATCGGAAAAGTCCCAAATAGATTTCATACTAGCAGATGCCCCTATGATAACAAATGTGAGGAACATTAGTTTATATACTAAATCAGCTGTTTTTCCTCTTCCAAATAAATATTTCCAAGATTGTAAACCATAGTAAGACCAAGAGATCATGGTAGATACGGCAAATAAAACTACTGCTATGGTCAAGAATATATTGGAAAATGGAATATACTGTTCGAAAGCCATGGAGGTAATACCAGCACCCTCATAGGAAACTCCATCAATCATAACAGCACCTTCTCCTCCGTACTGAAAAGCTCCCCCAAAATTAAAAATAATGATCACCAAGGCAGTCATGGTACAAATAACCACAGTATCAATGAATGGCTCCAATAAGGCAACAAGTCCTTCTGAGGCAGAATATTTTGTTTTTACCGCTGAATGCGCAATTGAAGCAGACCCAGCTCCTGCTTCGTTAGAAAATGCAGCTCTTTTAAATCCTACTAATAAAACACCTATGAAACTACCAACACCTATTGCGGTTGGATTAAAGGCTTCTGTAATTATGAGTGATACAGCATCGTCGATTAAGGTAAAATTACTTAATATGATATACAAACAAGCTGCAATATACATTACCGCCATTAAGGGAACTATTTTTTCTGTGACCTGAGCAATTCGTTTGATTCCTCCAATAATAATTATCCCGACAAGTACTGCCAAAATAACCCCAATCCAAAATCCGGCAGCCGTACTCTCAAGGCCAAATAAATCTTTCAAAACAATTGTAGCCTGATTCGACTGTGCCGCATTTCCTCCTCCAAATGAACCTCCAATACAGAAAATAGCAAAAAACACTGCGGCAACTTTACCCAGCATGGTAAAACCTTTTTCTTTCAACCCTTTGCTTATATAATACATGGGGCCTCCATAAACAACACCATCTTCATCAACATCTCTGTATTGAACCCCTAGTGTACATTCTACAAATTTTGATGACATTCCTAACAATCCACAAATAATCATCCAAAAAGTTGCACCTGGACCTCCCAATGCAATGGCCAATGCAACCCCGGCAATATTTCCATTTCCGACAGTACCAGAAACAGCCGTGGCCAAAGCCTGAAAATGAGTAACCTCACCTTCCTTACTTTCGTCTTTAATGGTATCTACTATATCCCCATCGATTGCTAGATCTGGGTTTGGACTAGCATGAAATTCATCTAACTCGTCATACTTCCCTCTTACTACATTGATGGCAGTAGGAAATCTTCTAATATTTACAAAACCAAAATAAATGGTGAAAAATAATGCACTACCCACCAATAAAATCAAGACAAAGGGAGTACCATAAATTTCAAAGAAAATTATACTTGAAACCAAATCAGAAAAAGGCTTAAATGCTTCGTCTATTTGTTGATCTAACCCTTTTTCTTGAGCAAGTAAAGGAGCAGAAAATAAGATAAATAAGGCGGTAAATAATTGTTTGAATTTAAAATACATTGGGTTTGTTTATATTATTAACACCGAATATCTTAAAATAATTGTTAATAACAAACTCTCACCTCCATTGTTTTTACAAATCAAAGACGGAACTGCGTTTGGTATAGATCAAATCTTTCAACTTTAACCAAAAGGCCAAGGTTAGATACATCACAAATCCACCCACTAGGGTTGCAAAAGAAGCATAAATAAAAAATAAGCGAACGCTTTTTACTTTCATCCCTAGGCCTTCTGCCAATCGAGTGCAGACTGCAAAACCGTTTTGTTCAAACCAGTGACGAAAGTTTCTAGTCATTTGGAGAATGATTAATTAAGTGTACTCCTACAGCACAAAGTAAACATTTTTTTGCGTCACAATAGTTCTTTTTTAGCTGAATTAAGGCCTGTGAGTCCAGTGCACTTTCCACCTTTGCTCCCAAGCCTACAAAACCATCTACCAGACTATTCTTTTCTTTCTTTACAGCGCGAATCCATTCGATTGTTTTCTCGGAGGGATCGTTTCCCCTTACTTTTTCATGACAAAAATACAAGGGGATAAGCGTATTGATTTTTAATAATTCTACGAAAGCATCTGACAAGGTCTTTTGCCTTTTTTTGGATTCCTTATTGAAGGTGAAATGCGTTTCCCAAAAAGAAGACACCCCAATTGTTTTGAGCCAATTTGTGTGTAACCCCTCAGGGCTAAAAAAACGTGAAAATAGCTGGGCCGAAGACGCATACAACTGGGCCAACTGCACCCAACGAACTGTTGGAAAATTATGTGGGCGAAGACGTGAAAAATGAAATGGTTCATTTGGAGGAATGGGAAGGGAATATTTACCTCGCAAAAAGGTAAAGCGTTCCCATAAAATAGCGGCATAGGCAGTAGGTGTCCTAGACGAAATCAATCCAGCTTGACCCAAAAATAATGCCTCTAAATTTTGTGCATCTTCCCGTATTTTTCGCACCACCGAAAAGGGAATACTTTTGGCCACAGCAAAAAAGGAAGCTCCGTTGGTATTTAATCCAAAGTTCTGTGCCAACAAGATAAACAATACCGCTTCCCAATCGTTTTTTGTTTCTTTTAAAATAGCCTGAATTCGTGTTGCCTTCGCTTCTAAACGTTCAATATAAAGACGTTCCTTCCACAATGTCAAAATTTCATTGGACACTCTCGGGAATTCATCCTGGCAAGGAATAAACGATCGTTGCTGATTAAAATAACGATCTAGTTTATCCACTTCATCTTGAAGAATATAATTTGACAACACCAAGGTAGGAAGTAAGGATCCGCTGGCTAAACACACCTCAATATCGTCTTCCCAAACAACATGTAAAACCACCGTATCGTAGGCCTTATCGAGTTGATGTTGATGCCGGTACCAATCGGAAGATTTGAGATGAAGCTCAACAGAACCAGCCCAATACAGTTCCCCTATCTTGAGTTCGGCCTGTAAAAAATCAGGGCCATCATTTTGATTGTGGATTCCTGGGCGAACAACCGTAATGGGTTTACCCTGTGAGGTTTGGAGTGCTTTGGGTGAAAACTTTTGATGCTTCCACACAAAGTGTAGGAAGTCTTCTTTCATCGATTTGGGGAAATAAATTTACTTGACGACTTCTCCTGTCCACCCTAAAATTCCACCAGCAAGATTATAGGTAGCGGCAACACCCAATTGATCCAGCACTTGACAAGCTTGTGCGCTTCTTGCTCCAGAACGACAATAAATAAAATACTCCTTGTCTTTGTCAAGGGCTTGTGCCTCTTCCATGAATGCCTGTGGTTGTCGAATATCGATCATGCGGGCATTGGGAATGTGAATCGCTTCAAACTCTTCTTCTGTACGTACATCCAACAAAACAGCCTTAGGTGAATTGAGTCGGGTTTCCTCCCAGTCTTTTTGATTTAATTCTGTCATTTTATATAATTTTTTCAAATGTAAGTGAAAAAATTTTGTCGTTATTAAATTTTTTGTAAATTTGTACGTACAATTGTTGTTATGACAAATATAGACGTAAATAGAACCTTGGCCGTATCCTTGCTTCGTGTAGGCAACAAAATGCATGAAGAACTTAATCTGTTTTTAAAAGATTATGGTCTTTCCCTTCCTCAATTCAATGTGTTACGCATTTTACGGGGTCAAAAAGGAATGCCTGCTAATCTTTCGACGATCAACCAACATATGATCCACAAAATGAGCAACACAACTCGTTTAATCGATAAACTCATTGAGAAAGAATATGTGAGGCGAACAATATGTTCAAACAACCGACGTAAGATCGAGCTTTTTGTCACCCCAAATGGCCTGTCTCTTTTGAATGAAATCGATAAAGTACTCGCCCAAAAAGAAGCACAACTGGTTGGAAAAATCACTAGTGATGAAAAAGAAACATTGACCACTATTCTTTCAAAATTAATCTAATAACACTTTTAAATACTATTCACACTTAAACTTAAATTTTTATGAAAAACACTTTTTTAAATCTTATCATTGCGGCAACCCTCTTTTTTGGAGTACAAACCACACAAGCCCAAGAGGTTGTTGTTAATACCGCAGAAAGCAGCATCCACTGGTTGGGAAAAAAAGTAACTGGACAACACGAAGGAAATATTTCCCTTAAATCGGGTAGCCTCAACATGACCGATGGAGCTGTAACGGGAGGAAATTTCGTTGTTGATATGGGAACAATGAGCTGTACTGATCTTTCTGGAAATTATGCCCAAAAATTAATTAATCACCTTAAATCGGACGATTTTTTTGGCGTAGAAACACACCCAGAAGCAAGCTTAACGTTTACCAATGTTGAAGCCAAAGGAAATGGAGTCTATGCCGTAACGGGTGAATTTACCATCAAAGGCAAAACCAATCCAGCACAATTTGACCTTACAGTAAACAATGGAACAGCAACGGCAAAAGTAATCATCGATCGTGCGAAATATGACATTCGCTATGGATCGAACTCTTTCTTTGATAACCTTGGAGACAAAGCCATTTACAACGATTTTGAACTAGATGTAACCCTTAAACTATAAACTATGCCTGTACGACCAAAATGCGGTTGTGGAAACACACAAAATCCAGACGGATACTGTGATGGTTCACACAACAAAAAATAATTTCTTTTCTACTGGGATGCATTTAAATTTTACTTTATATTTGATCCAATGAAAATAAAAAACAACAATACAAACTGGTGGAGCGAATAGAACATCTATTCGTGAAACACGCTGTATCAACATATAAAAGGCTTGTCATCACGACAAGCCTTTTTTAATTTTAGCTCATGAAGAAATTCGCACTGCAAACCGAACATAAAAAAATCTTAGCGGATACCCTCACGCCTGTTAGTGCTTACCTAAAACTGAGAGACATTTTTCCCCATTCTCTTTTGTTGGAGAGTAGTGATTACCACGCCAACAATAATGATTTCTCCTATATTTGCTGCAAGCCTATTGCCTCAATTGAGTTGAAAAATGGTTGCCTTTCTACCCACTACCCAGACGGAACAAGTACTGAGCGTAAAGTAGACGAAACAGTCGACATTCCTGAAGAAATTCATGCTTTTTCACAGCAATTTGACAATGAAAAATTTCCTTTTAAATTCATCAGCAATGGCATTTTTGGATACATCGCTCACGATGCTGTGGATCAATTTGAAAATATTCAGCTAAACAAATCAAAGCCAGGACACGATATTCCAGATATTTATTACGCGGTCTACCAAAATATCATCGCCATTAGCCTCTTCAATCATGAGGCGCATTTGTTTTCGCATGTTTATGATGGAACACACAATTTGGCTGAAATCGAACGTCTTTTAAATGCCAAAAACAGCAGCAAATTCACCTTTGAAAAAGTAGGTGAAAAGGCCTCCAATTTGACCGATGAACAATTTGTCGATTTTGTCAAAAAAGGCAAAGAACATTGTTTCCGAGGCGATGTCTTCCAACTGGTTTTATCGCGTCGATTTTCTCAAGGTTTTAAAGGAGATGAGTTTAATGTATACCGAACCTTACGCTCGATCAATCCGTCTCCCTACTTGTTTTTCTTTGACTATGGTGATTTTAAAATATTTGGGAGTTCCCCAGAAGCCCAACTAATTGTCCAGGACGGGAAAGCCGAAATTCATCCCATCGCAGGAACATTTCGCCGCACGGGAAATGACGCGCATGATGCCCAAGCAGCAAAAGAATTGGCCAAAGATCCCAAAGAAAACAGTGAACATGTTATGTTGGTCGATTTAGCCCGCAATGATTTAAGTCGAAATGGGTCCGAAGTCGTGGTAGAGAAAAACCGAGAGATTCAATTTTACTCCCATGTAATTCATTTGGTCTCTAAAGTAAGTTGTCGCATGAAAGAAGCTGCAAAAACCTTTCGTGTGGTGGCCGACACCTTCCCGGCAGGAACCCTTAGTGGAGCACCCAAACACAAGGCGCTTCAATTGATCGATCGCTATGAAACGACCAAACGAAATGTCTATGGAGGGGCCATTGGTTATATGGACTTTCATGGCAATTTCAATCATGCCATCATCATTCGTTCTTTTTTGAGTAAAAACCATCGATTACACTATCAGGCTGGGGCTGGCATTGTTGCCGATTCTGTCCCAGAAAGTGAATTACAAGAAGTCTATAATAAATTAGGTGCGCTAGATAAAGCCTTAACCTTAGCAGAAGAAGTATAATATGAAAAAAGTATTTGTCATCGATAATTACGATTCGTTTACCTATAACCTGGTGCACTATCTCGAAGAATTGGGTTGTGAAGTGGTTGTCAAACGCAACGACCAGTTTCAATTAGATGAACTAGAAGACTACGGCTTAATTCTTCTTTCGCCTGGGCCTGGGATTCCCGATGAATCTGGACTGCTCAAGGTGGCCATTGAACGCTATGCTTCAACCAAAAAAATATTGGGCATTTGTTTGGGGCAACAAGCCATTGGAGAAGTGTTTGGAGCAAGCTTAATTAATCTAGACAAGGTCTATCACGGAATTGCAACACCGGTCACCATTACCGAGGAAGATATCCTTTTTAAGGATCTTCCCAAAACGTTTGAGATTGGACGCTACCATTCTTGGGTGGTCGAAACCCCTCTTCCAGCAGAATTAATCGCCACCTCCTTCGATGAAGAAGGACAATTAATGTCCTTGCGCCACAAGACCTATGATGTTCGAGCGGTGCAATACCATCCCGAATCGGTGCTTACACCCAACGGAAAAAAAATATTGGAAAATTGGATCAATAGTTAATCATGAAAGCTACCCTCAACCGACTCATACAACACGAACAACTCAGCAAAGCCGAAGCAAGACAAATGATCATCAACATTGCTGATGGACAATATACTGCTGTGCAGATTGCCTCATTCCTAACGGTCTATATGATGCGTAGCATCAGTCTAGAAGAGTTGGAAGGTTTCCGTGAAGCCCTTTTGGAGTTGTGTATCTCGATTGACCTGAGCGAATTTGATACCATTGACCTCTGTGGAACTGGAGGCGACGGGAAAGATACCTTCAACATCTCTACTCTATCTTCTTTTGTGACCGCTGGAGCTGGGGTTAAAGTCACCAAACACGGGAATTATGGGGTCTCGTCTGGCTGTGGTTCAAGCAATGTATTGGAAGCCCTAGGGATTAAGTTTTCCAATGAGCAGGACTTTTTAAAACGCTGTGTCGATCAAGCCGGAATTTGTGTCTTACACGCGCCTCTGTTTCACCCCGCCATGAAAAATGTTGCAGCAGTTCGAAAAGAATTGGGTGTGAAAACGTTTTTTAATATGCTAGGGCCGCTGGTCAATCCTGCATTCCCAAAATACCAATTAACAGGGGTATTCAATCTAGAACTCGCCCGTTTGTACCATTATCTCTTTCAAAAAACAAGGACAAAATTCACCATCCTCTATGCCTTGGATGGCTATGATGAAATTTCGCTAACTGGCTCTACAAAGGCCTTTAGTAATGCAAGTGAACGCGTTTTATCACCTCAAGATTTTGGCGTACTTCCGCTAAAAGCATCACAAATTACTGGAGGAGATTCGGTAGCATCTTCCGCAAAAATATTCATGGATGTCATTCAAAACAAAGGAACCATCGCCCAGACAAATGTGGTTTGTGCCAATGCCGGAATGGCCATTGCCACTGCCTTGGATCTATCGCCCATAGAAGGCTTTGAAAAAGCAAAAGAATCTCTTCTTTCTGGAAAAGCATTAACGGCTTTAACGAGCTTACAAAACATCAGTAAAGCATGACTATTTTAGACCGTATTGTTGCCGATAAAAAAATTGAAGTGGCGCAACGAAAAAGTATTTTTCCTGTGGCCTATTGGGAAGCCTCTCCCCTCTTTGAAAGAACAACTAAATCTCTTGCCGCTCGCTTGAAAAAGAGCGCTTCGGGCATCATAGCAGAACACAAACGCCGTTCGCCCTCCAAACAAAACATCAATAGTTCACTTTCTGTGTCAGAGGTGGCTAAAGGCTATGAAAATGCAGGGGTTTGTGGCATGTCTGTTTTGACCGATGGTAAATATTTTGGCGGATCTTTGGATGATCTAAACCTTGCAAGAGCAGTAACAAAATTTCCACTATTGCGGAAGGAATTCATTGTCGACGAATACCAATTGATTGAAGCCAAAGCCCATGGAGCTGACGTTGTTTTATTGATTGCGGCAGTACTGTCACGAGAAGAAATTCGGCAATTCTCTGGACTTGCCAAAAGCTTAGGACTCGATGTATTGTTGGAAGTTCACAACCTAGAAGAACTACAGAAATCCATCATGCCCGGTTTAGACATGCTCGGTGTAAACAACCGCAACCTAAAAACCTTTGAGGTCTCCTTGTATACCAGCCGTTCTTTAGCCGATAAAATACCGACAGACTTTGTCAAAGTCTCTGAAAGTGGGATTAGTGATGTTGCTGCCATTAAAGACTTGATGACCTTTGGCTACCAAGGCTTTCTAGTAGGAGAAAATTTTATGAAAACGAATGATCCTGGACAAGCTGCGGGAGATTTCATCAAACAACTCGAAGCATGAAACTAAAGGTGTGTGGGATGCGGGAAGCTGATAATATTGCAGCACTAAGTGAATTGCAACCGGACTATATGGGCTTTATTTTTTGGGCGCCCTCAAGTCGCTATGTTGAAAAAACTACCCCATCACTCCCTTCTTCGATCAAGAAAACGGGGGTTTTTGTCGACGCCTCTGTTGACTATATCCAATCCATGATTAAGGAACACAGCCTTCAAGCGGTTCAATTGCATGGTAACGAAACAGCCCATTATTGTGCCTTAGTCCAAGGTTTTGGGGTAGAGGTCATCAAGGCATTTTCCATCATGGAAGACGTTGACTTTGGTTTTTTAAAGGACTTTGAAACTTGCTGTGATTTCTTTTTATTTGATACCAAAGGAGAATTACCGGGGGGAAATGGCTACGGTTTTGACTGGAATATTCTTGCCAACTATCCCTCCAAAAAGCCTTTCTTCCTTAGCGGAGGAATTGGTCCTGAACATGCTGCAGAAATAAAGGCGCTACTAAATACGAATTTACCCCTCTATGCTATTGATGTAAATAGTAAATTTGAACTCGCCCCAGCACGTAAAAATATTGATACACTAACACAATTTAAAAACGAATTGTATGAACTATAATGTAGATGAAAAGGGATATTACGGAGATTTTGGCGGTGCCTTTATCCCTGAAATGTTGTACCCTAATGTAGTAGAATTGCGCGAAAACTATTTAAAAATTTCTTCAGATCCAGGCTTTAAAAAAGAGTTTGATGCCTTGTTGAAAGATTATGTAGGGCGACCCACTCCGCTGTATTTTGCCAAACGCTTGTCGGAGCGTTACAATACAAAAATCTATTTAAAACGAGAAGATCTATGTCATACGGGAGCGCACAAAGTGAACAACACCATAGGGCAAATTCTTTTGGCAAAACGCTTAGGTAAAAATCGAATTATCGCCGAAACAGGTGCAGGCCAACACGGGGTTGCAACGGCTACAGTTTGCGCCCTAATGGGGATTGAGTGTATCGTGTATATGGGTGCATTAGACATCAAACGACAAGCTCCCAATGTAGCCCGAATGAAAATGCTAGGAGCTACTGTGCGTGCGGCACAATCGGGAAGTAAAACCTTGAAAGATGCCACCAACGAAGCCATTCGCGATTGGATCAATAATCCGATAGATACCCATTATATCATTGGCTCTGTGGTAGGCCCTCATCCCTATCCCGATATGGTCGCCCGTTTTCAATCGATCATCAGCGAGGAAACAAAATGGCAGTTGCAAGAGCAAGAAGGCCGCGACTATCCGGACCATGTCATTGCCTGTGTAGGTGGAGGAAGCAATGCTGCTGGACTCTACTACCATTACCTCAACGATAAACGTGTCAATATTATCGCAGTAGAAGCCGCCGGAAAAGGCATCGATTCTGGTGAAAGTGCTGCGACTTCTGCCCTTGGGAAAGAAGGAATCATTCACGGAAGCAAAACCTTGTTGATGCAAACTCCCGACGGACAAATTACGGAGCCCTATTCTATTTCTGCTGGATTGGATTACCCCGGTGTGGGACCCATGCACGCGCATTTATTTAGAAGCAAGCGAGCCGAATTTATTTCAATTCCCGACCAGGAAGCCATGGACTGGGGACTCACCCTCTCCCAAATGGAAGGGATTATCCCAGCCATAGAAACGGCCCATGCTTTTGCAGTACTAGACGTACGTAAATTTGGCCCTGAGGAAATTGTTGTGTTTAACTGTTCTGGGCGTGGCGATAAAGACCTAGACACCTATATTGATTATTTTAAATTATAATGAATCGAATTGACCTAAAATTCCAAGAGGACAAAAAGCTTTTGTCCATCTATTTTTCTGCTGGTTTTCCCAACCTAGAGGACACAGTACCCATTTTAAAAAAACTGGAAGCCGCGGGGGTGGACATGGTGGAAATTGGCCTGCCTTTTTCTGATCCCCTAGCCGATGGTCCCACCATACAAGAAAGTTCTACCCAAGCCCTACGCAATGGTATGACGACAGAAAAGTTATTCACCCAATTGGAAGGCATACGTGAACATTTCACAATTCCATTAGTGCTTATGGGTTACTTTAACCCCATGATGCAATATGGCATTGAGAAATTTTGCAAGCGTTGTGAAGCCATTGGAATAGACGGATTGATTATCCCTGACTTACCGGTAGATGTCTACAACGAGCAGTACAAAACACTCTTCGATCAACACGGATTGTACAATATGTTCCTCATTACTCCGCAAACGCCAGACGAGCGTATTCGCTATATCGACAAAGTGTCCAACGGCTTCATCTATATGGTATCTAGTGCAGCAGTTACAGGGGCACAAAGTACTTTTGGAAATACCCAAACCGATTATTTCCAACGAATCGCCAAGATGAATCTCAATACCCCCACGGTGGTCGGTTTTGGGATTAGCAATGCCGCTACCTATGAAGCTGCTAGTTTGCACTCGCGTGGAGCCATTATTGGGTCTGCCTTTATCAAGTTTTTAGAAGAAAAAGGCGTAGCGCATATTGATGAATTTGTGCGCTCCATTCGAACTTAAAGCAAGTTTTTGCGTTTTTTTGTATATTTATATTTAGACAGCATCCAAATCTATTTTCTACCCATGAAGAACCTACGGCTCGTACCCGATTTTGACAGACCACAAACTATTGAAAATCAAGCTGAATTTGGATAATTACCAATTTTTGGTAAATTTGATATAATTGAAATGATGAAACCTCCGTGATTAAGTTTAAATCACAGACTAATAGGCTAATGTGGATGTTCCATCTGACGATTGAAAAACAATAAATAAAATAGTAACAGATGAAAAATACATCTATATCACAGACACCAATTTTTTGATGTTTTAAAAATGCCTTTCGTTGTTCAATGGCAAAGTGAGTGTTTTCATAAACTAACCCTAAATTGTAGATGCGATCCCACACCTTCCACAACAAGCCGTTACTGCTACCATAACAAAAGTCTACATCTTCCTCGTTTAAATCTCCTGTAGTAAAACGTGGTGGTGGTAAGGTTCCAACAATCAAGCGAGTTGTATTTTCTAGGATAAAGGGTGGGTAAGGATGGGTATGGTGAAACATTTGGCAATTTGATGAAAAACAGTTAGTTTTAATTCCACCAAATCTACTACTTATGGGAAAAGGAGACAAAAAAACACGTCGCGGAAAAATTATCAAGGGAAGTTATGGCGTACGTCGGAAGACAAAACGCAATAAACGAAAAGAAGCAGTAAAGAAGACCTAGCGAATAAAGACTGGCTGATTTTCGTGTTCTGTATGGGTTTCGCTGTACTGGTAACCATCGGTTGAAAAACCTTTGATATCGTCAAGGTTTGTGCAGTTGTGATCCACCACATAGCGCACCATCATACCACGGGCTTTCTTGGCAAAGAAAGAAATCATCTTCAGCTTTCCATTTTTAAAATCTTTAAAGTGGGGGGTGACCACCTCAACCTTAAGGGCTTTGGTGTCAACAGCAGCGAAATATTCATTGCTGGCAAGGTTGAGAAAGGTTTCTCCATCGGCCAATTCTTCATTCAAGCTTTGGGTGACTTTGTCCTTCCAAAAGTCGGGTAAATTTTTCTTTACCCCCACAGGGAATTTAGTTCCCATTTCTAAGCGATAGGGCTGAATTAAATCCAGTGGTTTTAAAATTCCATACAAACCTGAGAGAATACGCAACTGTTCTTGCAACTGTGGAATTTTGTCTTGAGGTAAGCTATAGGCATCTAGTCCAGTATACACATCGCCATCAAAGGCGAAGACGGCTGGGCGTGCATTGTCTTGTGTGAAGGGCAGCCGAAAATCTTGGTTGCGTTGCCAGTTTAGGGTGGAGAGGTTTTCCGAAATACCCATAAGTTTCCCTATGGCCTTCACGGATTTTTTCTTCAATAATCTATTGATACGCTCTGCCTCTGTTAAAAAACGGGCATTGGTGTAGTCTTGGGTAGGCAGTACGCTCTCAAAATTAAGCGACTTGGCGGGAGAAATAATCATTTTCATGGCTCAGCATTTTACCCAAAAATAAGTGGCTTTTCTCAATTCCCCAAACCAAATAGATAGCAATCGCTGATGCGTGTATTACAACTGCTTATGCTGGGCGTAATTCCGCCATTTGGTCAAGACATCTTGCAGGTCTTGAGGAATCTCAGAATCAAACTGCATCCACTTCCCTGTTTTGGGATGTTCAAAGCCCAGCGTTTTGGCATGCAAGGCTTGTCGCGGAATGATCTTGAAACAATTATCGACAAACTGCTTGTACTTACTAAAGGATATCCCTTTTAAAATCGAATCTCCACCATAACGCTCATCATTGAACAAGGTGTGTCCAATGTGTTTCATGTGAGCACGAATTTGGTGGGTACGCCCTGTTTCCAGCTGACATTCCACCAAGCAAACATAGCCCAAACGTTCCAGCACTTTATAATGGGTGATGGCGGGTTTCCCTGCCTCTCCTTCAGGAAAAACCATCATTTGCAAACGGTTTTTGGGATGACGCCCAATATGGCCTTGAATGGTTCCTTCTTCCTCTTTGGGATTCCCCCAGACCAAGGCCAGGTATTTTCGTTCGGAAGTCTTGTCAAAAAATTGCTTGGATAAATGGGTCAAGGCTTGTTCGGTCTTAGCAATTACTAAAAGACCACTTGTGTCTTTATCAATACGATGAACCAAACCGGGTCGCTCATCGGCATTATTCGGAAGGTTGTCAAAATGAAACAACAAAGCATTGATTAATGTTCCAGAATAATTTCCATGTCCAGGATGCACCACCATTCCAGCGGCTTTGTTTACTACGACAACTGTATCATCCTCATAGACCACCTCTAGGGGCAAATCTTCGGGAACTAGCAAGTTTTCATGAGGTGGGTGGCCAAACATCACCCGAACCACATTTCCACCCTTGACTTTATAGTTGGACTTTACAGCAACATCGTCTACAAAAATATTTCCTTCTTTTGCAGCCTGCTGAATTTTTGTTCTTGTCGCATTCTCAATGCGGTTCATCAAATATTTATCGACACGCAAAGGTTCTTGCCCTTTGTCTGCTGTAAAAGAAAAGTGCTCGTGTAAAACGACTGTTTCTTGAAATTCTTCTTCTAGTGAACTATCGTTTTCCATTTCCTAAGACTAAGTCTATTTTAGATGTTTTGGGCAAGATCACCCCTGGTTCTATTTTTTGTCCCTCATAGCGTATTTCCAAGACCATGTCTTTACCAATATTGTCGCGGTAGGTAATTTCTCCCAGAGTAAAACCAACTGCAGTCAAGCGTGTTTCGGCATTCCGTTTGGTGATTTGAATCACATCTGGAACTTTTAATTTCCGAAAACCAGATGGGTTTAGTGTAAAATAAATCTTTCTTCCGCGTTTTACTTCAGAACCCGCTTTGGGGATCTGCTCAATAACAGCTAAAGGAGGATAATTGGGATTGAATTTGGCAGAATCCAAGACTTCATAACGCAATTCATAGCGCTCAAAAATGGAAGGAATTTCCTCTAAAGACAATGTTTCAACATCAGGTACAGTTACGTGTTTATTGTTCTGCGTCGCAAGATTCAATCCATAATAGACAAGCGTAAGTACTATACACGTTATGATAAAAGCGTAGAACAATTGTTTGACAAAAGCCATACTAAAAAGAAATCGAAAGAAATTCATTGCGTTTAATTCTTGGGTAAAGATAAGAAACCCTTGGCGAATGATGGGAGGAAACTCTTGTCCATTCCAAAACGATTATTATTTTTACGCTATGAGAAAAATCATTGGTGTAGCAAGTGGCGGTTTTAGCTCGGAGCGAGAAATTTCCAAAAAGAGTGGACAAGTGGTCTTCGATACCCTCTTGGAGAGTCCTTATGAATGTTATCAAATCGACATCGCTTCAAAGCAATGGACAGTTAAGGATGTCGCTGGAAACAATTACCCCCTGGAGAAGGGAAATTTTGGTTTTACTCTCGAGGGAAAAGAAAAGCAGTTTGACTGTATCGTCAATATGATTCATGGTGCTCCTGGCGAAAATGGTCAGTTTGCGGGATACCTAGAAATGCTCAATATTCCACACACAAGTTGTCCTTCAGCTGTTGCGGCACTTACCTACAATAAACGCGATTGCCTAGCAGTTGCTTCTGCCATGGGAATTCCTACCGCAAAACGCTTTACACTAAATCAAGGCGAAGTCATTTCCCCGGATATCATTGTGAAAAAGGTTGGTTTACCTTGCTTTGTCAAAGCCAATCGGGCTGGAAGTAGTTTTGGTGTTTACAAGGTGTTTGAAAAGGAAGAATTACTCACCGCCATTGAAAAAGCCTTTGAAGAAGATCATCAACTATTGATTGAAAGTGCATTGGAAGGAAGAGAAATTACCGTTGGTGTATTGGAATGGGAAAACGAAGTACATGTCTTGCCCATTACAGAAATTATCAGTGAAAATGATTTTTTTGATTACCAGGCAAAATATGAGGGCAAGTCAAAAGAAATTACGCCAGCTCAACTCCCCCTAGACTGGGAAGAAAGTACCAAACATATGGCAAAACAACTTTATACTAAAATGGGGCTAAGCGGCATTAGTCGTTCAGAGTTCATCTTCCAAGATGGTGTTCCTCATTTACTAGAAATCAATACCATTCCGGGAATGACCCTTCAAAGCATTATTCCGCAGCAGGCAAAAGCCGCTGGAATTTCCTTGTTAAAACTCCTTGTGGGAGTGATCGAAGCTAGCTTATCAAAAAAAGCGTAATTTTATTCCATGAAACGCGCAATTTTTCCCGGTTCCTTTGATCCCATTACCATGGGTCATGTCGATATCATCAAACGATCATTGCCTTTGTTAGATGAATTAATCATTGCCATTGGCGTGAATTCAACAAAAAAGTACATGTTTTCGCTTGAACAACGAAAGGCCTTTATCGAAGCTACCTTTGCCAATGAACCTAAAATAAAGGTAGATACCTACTCGGGCTTGACGGTTGATTATTGTGAATCGATTGATGCAAAATTCATACTGAGAGGCTTGCGCAACCCGGCCGACTTTGAGTTTGAAAAAACCATCACCCAAGTAAATAGGCGCCTATCCAACAATATTGAAACTATTTTTCTTTTGACCTCGTCTGAAACCTCTTTTATCAGTAGCAGTATTGTTCGAGAGGTTATTCAATTTGAAGGAGATTACAGCTCCATGGTGCCCAAAGCTGTGCGTTTATAAATTCGCTTTTTCCCACAATAATTTAATGTTTTCATAGGCATTTTTAAACAATAGTGGTGCCTCTTCCTTTGTTTTCCATTCTGCCTTTTGTATCCCTTCTTTCTCTTGTGGGATCAAAGTGTCCGTAAAATGAGTTTTCATCATATACCAATAGGTTTTCTTTAAACGGTACTTCCCGTTCCGATTGAAAATATGAAAAGTCGTTGGCAAAGGTTTGATGATCTCAACACCCTCTACCCCTGTTTCTTCCTCTACTTCACGAATGGCAGCATCACGAACGGCTTCATCTTTTTCTATTCGCCCTTTTGGCAAATCCCATTTTTTATTTCTAAAAATGAACAAATACTTTCCAGAATCACTGTGTTCGACAATTCCTCCTGCAGCTTCAATTATTTTAAACAGGCCCAAAAACATCTCCATCAACTTTTTTTCTCTGGGATGGTAAAGGTATAATGTGCTTACTTTTTTTGATTTTAAAGCAGCAATAATATTTTTCTTTGAGGTGAATTTCATGAAAAAGACCGGGCTTTCATCTGTTTGTACCACAAAAGATGTGGTTAATATAATTGGTTTCTGATTGAAAAATACTTTATACATTTGTATATGATTTATAGTAAACAAACGGCAGCGACAACGGCACAATTTCTTTTACAAATTAATGCAATAAAATTGAATCCAGAAAATCCCTTTATATGGGCTAGTGGCTGGAAATCTCCAATCTATTGTGATAACCGTTTGGCACTTTCATATCCTGAAGTACGGGAATTTTTAGCAACAAATTTAGCAGAACAAGTAGAAAAATTATACGGCAAAGAGCTAACCATCGCAGGTGTTGCAACAGGGGCTATTGGCATTGGCATGTTGGTTGCACAAAAACTCGACCTACCCTTTGTCTACGTTCGTCCCGAACCAAAAAAGCACGGTCGCAAGAATCAACTGGAGGGCCATGCACCTGCAGGGAAACCCATTGTTGTTATCGAAGATTTGATCAGTACGGGTAAGAGTAGTTTAAATGCAGTAAAAGCCCTCAAAGAAGAAGGACTAGAGGTTTTGGGAATGCTTGCCTTGTTTTCCTATGGGTTTGATGTAGCTGAAGAAAATTTTAAATTAAATGAAGTTGTACTCCACACCCTGAGCGATTACGATCATTTGCTATTGCACGCTAAAGCGGAAAATGCCATCACAGCAGAACAATTAACGACCTTATCGAGTTGGCGGAAAGATCCGGCAAACTGGACCCCTTAATACACCCATTCTATTTCTTTTAGGCGGTGGAGAGATGACACTCCTTTTGTATCCTTCAATTCCAAATACCCTTCTTGGTTTACTCCTACAATAGTTGCATTGAAGTCTTGGTTTTCTTTTCTAAAGAGGCGGGATTCATTCCTACCAAAAAGCGCCTGGTTATATTGCTCGAGTAAAATAGAATATGAGGCAGCCTGCTTAATGTATTTTTCAATTTCTGCCAATAGACGATCGAGCACCTCTTTCAGGTCAAACTGAACCCCAGAACACAAACGCATGGAACTCGCACGAGATAATTCACCAAAATTCTCTTGATTCACATTTAAACCAATCCCAACAATCGAAGCTTGTAGTTGAGCACCGCGGTAAAGGTTTTCAATTAAAACACCACATAATTTTTTATTCTCTGACAAAATGTCGTTTGGCCATTTAATGGTGACAGCAGGAATTGTAAAATGTTTTAAGGTATTTATTAGGGACAAAGCAACCAAACAATTTAGCTGAAATGGAGACAGAATGGACAACTCATCGTGACGCACAAAAAGAGAAAAGGTTAGGTTTTTATTCGGTTCAGACATCCATTTTGCCGCACGTTGTCCTTTCCCTTGGGTTTGATCGAGTGCCCACAAAACATCCCCATGTTTTAGTACCCCTTGCTGGTAGCTGTCCTTGAGCGCACTATTCGTTGAACCAATGGCATCAATTTTGTTTATTTGGAAATATGACATAAGTTGCTGTATTGTCGCCAATAAAGTAATAAATTTGCAGAAACAAACAAGATTAATGACAAAACCTTCAAATGCCGCAGACAACCTAATCGCACAAATCATTTTGGGCATTGAGGAAGTAAAAGGATTAGATATTAAATTATTGGATTTACGCCCGCTTGATAATACAGTTTGCGACTATTTTGTTGTTTGCTCGGGTACGTCAAACACACATGTATCTGCCCTTGTGCAATCAATACAAAAGGTCGTAAGTAAAGCCTTGAAAGAAAAGCCCTATCACACAGAAGGATTAGACAATGCCGAATGGGTATTGATGGACTATATTAATGTTGTGGTTCATGTTTTTCAAAAACCAATACGCGAGTTTTATAACATCGAAGAATTATGGGGGGATGCAGAAACCACCCTTGTTGCTTCAAATTACTAAAAAATGACAGAAAAGAAAAAACCAAACAAACCTCGTATCAATCCCTATTGGCTTTATGGAATGGTTATCGTACTCCTTTTGAGCATTAGTTTTTTTGGCGAAGGAAATATCCAGTCTAGTGGAAAAACAAATACTTCAGAATTTGAACGCTACCTCAACAATGGAGACATTGACAAAGTAGTGATTCAGAATGAAAAAATAGCACGTATCTTTTTAAAACGTGAAGCCCTAGAAAAGTCTGAACACCAAGCGCTCAAAGAAAAAAACATTTTGGGACAATCAAATATCCAGGGGCCACACTATGCTTTTGAATTTGGGGACTTAAAATTATTCCAGGAGAAACTGGAGCGCGCCAAGGCAAATAAAGTTGAGTTTAGTTATGAATTTGTGACCATCGAAAATAAGTTCTTCGATGTTATTTTGAGCTTCCTCCCCATCATTGTAATCGTCTTGGTTTGGATATTTATCATGCGTCGTATGTCTGGAAATGGCGGTGCCGGTGCCGGGGGTCAAATTTTCAATATAGGAAAATCAAAGGCCAAACTTTTTGACGAAAAAACAGATATAACTGTAACGTTCAAAGACGTTGCAGGACTCGAAGGGGCTAAAGAAGAAGTGCAAGAAATTGTAGACTTTTTAAAGCATCCACAAAAATACACAGTTCTTGGTGGAAAGATTCCAAAAGGTGCCCTGCTTGTTGGACAACCTGGAACAGGAAAAACCTTGTTGGCAAAAGCAGTTGCCGGAGAGGCCAATGTACCTTTCTTTTCATTGTCAGGCTCCGATTTCGTTGAAATGTTTGTTGGGGTTGGTGCCTCTCGTGTGCGTGACCTGTTTAAACAAGCTAAAGATAAATCGCCCGCCATCATCTTTATTGATGAAATCGACGCCATTGGTCGTGCTCGTGGTAAAAGTAATATGACCGGATCAAATGATGAGCGAGAAAATACACTCAACCAGTTACTAACCGAAATGGATGGTTTTGGTACAAATACCAATGTTATCGTTCTTGCCGCAACAAACCGAGCAGATGTTTTGGACAAAGCCTTGATGCGTGCCGGTCGATTTGACCGTCAAATTTATGTTGACCTGCCCGATGTAAGAGAACGAAAAGAAATTTTTAAAGTACACTTAAAACCTTTAAAAACTACCAAAACACTGGATATTGAATTCCTTTCAAAACAAACGCCAGGTTTCTCAGGTGCAGATATCGCCAATGTTTGTAATGAAGCTGCATTGATCGCTGCTAGAAAGAACAAAAAATCGGTTGGAAAACAAGATTTTCTCGATGCTGTTGACCGAATTATTGGAGGCCTTGAAAAGAAAAATAAAATCATTACCCAAGAGGAAAAGAAAACCATTGCCTTCCACGAAGCTGGTCACGCCATGGTGAGCTGGTTGCTAGAATTTGCTGCACCATTGGTTAAGGTAACCATTGTACCCCGTGGTCAATCGCTGGGAGCAGCATGGTATTTACCAGAAGAACGCATGATTGTTCGAACCGAGCAAATGCTAGACGAAATGTGTGCTACCCTTGGTGGACGTGCCGCTGAAAAAGTCATCTTTGATAAAATCTCTACCGGTGCTTTAAGTGATCTTGAAAAAGTAACCCGTCAGGCTAAAGCCATGGTTACTGTATATGGATTGAATGAAGAAATTGGAAACGTGACCTATTACGATTCTAGTGGTCAAAACGACTATAACTTCTCCAAACCTTATTCAGAAGAAACGGCGCAGGTCATTGATAAAGAAATTTCTAAGATCATTGAAATACAGTACAAACGCGCTTGTAAATTGGTCAAGGACAATCAAGAAAAATTGACAGCACTTGCCAATCGTTTATTGGAAAAAGAAGTTATCTTTAAAGACGACCTGGTTAAAATTCTAGGAGAACGACCATTTGATAAAACAAAGAAGGAAGAAACTGCTATTGAAGAAAAAACAACCATAAAAAAAGCATAAAACGAAGTGAGGTTTTTCGATCAATTTTTTGGCTCAAAAAAACCAAAACAATCCGCGGAAAAAAGCAAATATCTCCCCAAAGAAGCTGAATCCAAAGAAGTTTTGTTTGCTAAAAAATTTATCGAAAGAGGCGGAAAATTCATTTATTGTGAAGACGCAACAGCTACATTTTCCTATTTCAATCAGATCATTGAAGAGAATGGCTGGACAGCCGACGAAATCGAAAGCAACAGCCCTGTATTGTCTTCTTTTTTCAACCTCATACCCTCAGAAAAAAAACCTAAAGCACTTGTATTACATTGTGAGTATCTTGTCGCAAACAAAGGAGCTGTATTGATTTGTAATCGTCAAATTCAGGAGAAAAAATTAAGTGAATTACCTGAGAATCTCATCATTATCGCCAAAACCAATGACTTTAAAAATGATGTGAGCGAGGCAATGACTTCCATTAACAAAAAGTACAAAAACAACCTTCCGTCCAATATCACCACATTGAATGCATTTGACCCAACAAAAGAAAACGATTTTCTTTCCTATGGGGGAAATGCAAAACATTTATATTTGCTGGTACAGGAAGTAAACTAATGAACGAAATCGCCACACGTGCAGTATCTGGGTTACTCTATGTTGCTTTGCTTACAACGGCAATGTTTTTTTCTCCTCTTTCATTTTATATAGTGATTGGTGTCTTTTCGGTTTTATCCTTATGGGAGTTTCAACGCCTCATCAATTTTAGCTCGATTTTAGGACCCATTATTTTGATCAGCCTTTTTTCCTTGGCCTATATAGGTTTACTTTCCGAGGGGATGATTGCATTTATGGCTGGATGGGCTGTTGCACTAAATTGCTTCCTCACCTATCTATGCCTAAGCCAAAAAAAACCAAGTTATTCTTTTGTACTCAAAAGTAGTTTCACTCTTTTTTATCTCATATGCTCAAGTGTGTTCATCCCATTGTTGATGAACTTATCTTCCCCTAAAGCGCCCTTTTATTTATTACTCTTTTACCTTTCTATTTGGGTCAATAACTCTTTTGCCTATTTGGTGGGATCACGTTTTGGCAAAACAAAACTCTTTCCCGCCATCTCTCCAAAAAAATCGTGGGAAGGTTACTGGGGAGGAACAATTGCCACCCTTGTTTTAGTTTATTTTGTCGAAAATAATTTTCTTTTGTTTGGAACTATTTGGTGGGTGATTGGATTGCTCATTCCTTTATTTGCCACTTTGGGAGATTTTATTCAATCTTATTTTAAACGAAGAGCAAACGTCAAAGATAGCGGTACTTTATTCCCAGGTCATGGAGGCTTTTATGACCGTATGGACAGTGTTATTTATACTGCTCCATTTTATTATTTACTCATTAAATTCATCTAATATGTTTCATAAAGAGGGTTATTTCATCATCATCACAACATTTCTAATTTGTGCCTCAATTGTCTTGTGTGCCGAGTACTTTATCGGTCACAAAATTGCTAAAATAATTTTGCAAATAGGTGCCTTAGTGGCCTTGGTTTTAGTGCTGCAATTTTTTAGAAATCCCCACCGTAATACTGTCCTGAACGAAAAACACCTTTTGGCACCTGTCGATGGAAAGGTTGTTATTATTGAAGAAGTGTACGAAAAAGAATACTTTAAAGATCAGCGCATTCAGGTCTCAATTTTTATGTCTCCTATAAATGTTCATGTTACCCGATACCCAATGAGTGGGAAAGTTAATTTTAGTAAATACCACCCAGGGAAATATTTGGTTGCTTGGCACCCAAAATCTTCTGAATTGAATGAACGCACAACAATTGTTCTAGAGAATGAACAGTTTGGAGAAATCCTATACCGTCAAATTGCAGGTGCTGTCGCTAGACGAATTGTTAATTATGCAAAGGTTGGGGATGCCGCAGTACAAGGAGAAGACGCCGGTTTCATTAAATTTGGATCGCGTGTGGACTTATTCCTACCCCTAGGCACATCCGTCAATCTTATAATGGATCAAGTTGTTCGTGGGGGAGAAACCATTATTGCTGAAAAATAATCCTAGAGTGCTGCCAAGCTTTTTTCAATAACACTTATTTTCTCTAAGGCATCGGCTTCCTTCTTCCGCTCCATTTCTAGTACTTTTTCTGGAGCATTATTGACAAAACGGTCGTTGCTCAATTTTTTTCGTACAGACTGTAAAAACCCATTAGCATATTTCAACTCTTCTTCTAGCTTTGCTTTTTCGGCTTCGGCATCTACAGCACCTTCCAACGGAATAAAACACTCAAAGGTGTCTACTCTAAATGCTGCTCCAGATTCTGAGGGGGTTTCCTTTACCCAAAAAATCTCCTCAACAGCTGCCATTTTTTGAATAAGAGCATGATAACTAATCTGCGAAGCTTCAGCAACAACATATAACTTCAAACTATCTTTATAAGAAATAGATCGCTCTTTTCTGAAGTTACGCACACCACTAATAATTTTAGTGGCTAATTCAAAAGCATTCAAACAATTTTCATCAACCCCTTGAGGTGTTGGCCATGGCGCAATAATTAAGGCCTCATCTGCAGAACGTTCCTCCATGTGCTGCCATAATTCTTCCGTTAAAAAAGGCATAAAGGGATGCAATAACTTTAGGTTCAGTTCAATTAAGTTTTTGATGCGAACCAAAGAAGGAGCATCGATTGGTGCTCCATAGGCGGGTTTAATTGCTTCCAATAACCATGAACAGAAATCATCCCACAAAAGTTTATAGGTAGCCATAAGGGCATCTGAGATTCTGTATTTTTCAAAATGATCTTCAATACTTGACAAGGTTGCATAGAACTTATGCTCGTACCAATCGAGCGCTTCTGCATTATGAGGGTCAGCGGCACAGTTCTCATCAACTTCCCAACCATCAATGAGACGATAAGCATTCCAAATCTTGTTGGAAAAATTTTTCCCTTGCTGACATAAGTTCTCATCAAACAAAAGGTCATTTCCAGCCGCAGCGCTCAACATCAATCCAACCCGAACGGCATCGGCACCATAATCTTCGATCAATTTAAGTGCATCGGGAGAATTTCCTAATTGTTTTGACATTTTACGCCCTTGGGGATCCCGAACAAGTCCAGTCAAATAGACATTGGTAAAGGGTTGTTGTTTTCTGTATTCATAGCCTGAAATAATCATTCGAGCTACCCAGAAAAACAAAATATCTGGCCCAGTGACCAAGTCTTGTGTGGGGTAATAGTAATTTATTTCCTCATTGTCTGGGTTCCGAATACCATCAAAAACAGAGATGGGCCATAACCAAGACGAAAACCAGGTGTCCAATACGTCCGAGTCTTGACGTAAATCTTTTAGACTTAACTTAGGATTAGCCGTTTTGGCTTGTGCCAAAACAACCGCTTCTTCGGCAGTTTCGGCAACCACAAAATCTTCTTTACCCTCCCCATAGAAATAGGCCGGAATTTGTTGTCCCCACCATAGCTGTCTCGATATATTCCAATCACGAATGCTTTCCATCCAGTGACGGTAGGTGTTATTGAATTTTGAAGGTACAAGATTTACCTCGTTCGAATGCAGTACTGCATTGATTGCCGGCTTGGCTAAATCCTCCATTTTCAAGAACCATTGGTCTGAAAGACGTGGTTCAATCACCGCTTTTGTTCTTTCTGACGTCCCTACATTGTGATTGTAAGGCTCTTTTTTGATTAAAAGATTTAAAGTTTCAAGCTCTTTGGCTATTTCCTTTCGAACAACAAAACGATCTTTCCCTTCATAATGTAAGCCATAGCTATTTAAACTGGCGTCTGCGTTAAAGATGTCAATGAGTTCAAGTTTATGCTTTTCACCCAAAGCCTTATCGTTAATATCGTGTGCTGGGGTTACTTTCAAACAACCTGTACCAAATTCAATGTCAACATATTCGTCTTCAATAATTGGAATAGAGCGATTCACTATAGGAACAATAATACGTTTTCCTTTTAAATGCTTATAGCGTTCGTCTTCTGGATGAATACAAACCGCAGTGTCTCCCAACAGAGTTTCTGGTCGTGTAGTAGCAATAATTACTTGCTCGTCGCTCCCTTCCACTTGGTAGGCAATATGGTATAAAAAGCCTGGTTTTTCGACAAAAATAACCTCCTCGTCTGACAAGGTTGTTTGTGCTTCTGGATCCCAATTCACCATGCGGTAACCGCGATAAATGAGCCCTTTGTTGTATAAATCAACAAAAACTTTAATGACAGATTCGTACATATCGGGATCAAGCGTAAATTTTGTTCTATCCCAATCGCATGAACAGCCAAGTTTTTTTAATTGCTGTAAAATCACACCACCAAATTCATCTGTCCATTCCCAAGCGTGTTTTAAAAATTCTTCACGTGTAAGGTCGTTTTTATCGATCCCTTGTTCTTTAAGTCGTGCAACAACTTTGGCCTCCGTTGCTATAGATGCATGGTCTGTCCCTGGGACCCAACAGGCATTTAATCCTTTCATTCTCGCTCTACGGATGAGTATATCTTGCAAGGAATTGTTTAACATATGCCCCATATGGAGTACTCCCGTTACATTTGGCGGCGGAATAACAATGGAATACGATTCACGTGTATCTGGAGTGGAGGCAAAATAGTTTTGCTCCATCCAATATGCATACCATTTTTCTTCTACTTGAGAAGCATCAAATTTTGAAGGGATGGCCATTTATGGTCTAATTTTTGTTGTGAATAACAAAAATAATCCTACTTCCGTGAAAACGAAAGAAAACAGAAGACTTTCTATTCAAGAAGTGTTAACTTCACAAAAAGTGTATATTTAAACTCTAAATAAAACAGCAGACATGAAAACAATTGTTACTTTTTTTGCTTTATTTTTGGCTCTTAACCTTATTACACATGCCCAAGAAAGTGGCCCTAGTATTAGCTTTTCTTCCTTAATAATTGATTATGGAGAGATTGACAAAGGAAGTGACGGTATCCGTACATTTGAATTTACCAATACGGGAACTGAACCATTGATTATTGCCAAAGTGTATTCTTCTTGCGGCTGTACAATCCCAAAAAAACCTGAGACCCCCATTGCTCCAGGAGAAAAAGGAGAGATTCAGGTCAAATATGACACCAATCGTGTTGGTCCCATTCGAAAAACAATCACCGTCAACTCCAACGCAATAGATACTCCCATTGTTTCCCTAAAAATCAAGGGGACGGTACTATAGTGTCGAAAACTGATCGAAGTGTAAAATTAAACTTCATCTTTTTTTCCTTGCGCTCTATGGTCAATTTGATGCGATCTCCGGGTTCTTTTTGAAGGATTCCCAAAACTCGCTCGAGAGGCATATTGTAAACCTTCTTTCCATTTATTTGAAGTAGAACATCTCCTACACGAAGTCCAGCTAGATGTGCCGGTGAATTTGGACGAACATAGGAAATGCTCATCGAAGGATACAGAATGAGCTGAAATCGATCACGTAATAAAATTTCTATTCCTTTGCTATTTATGTCTTCACCTCGCTTAACGTTCGGGAGCTTTTGCTTGACCATACGCATTCCGTCATATTCAATTTCTAAGCCAGACAAATTATAATAAAAAGGTTTATTGGTTTTACGTGTCGGCATAAGGCTAATTTTTGCCTTGGGATAGTCTATAAGAACCTTAAAGCGAGAAAGTAATTCAGCTCCAATACTACCTATACGATTATCGGCAAGTGGGATAGCCTGAATGGAGTCCACTTTAGGATAGGCAACTTTTACATCTTTTAACACCTTGGATCCAAGATGAAATTGAGGGAGTTTTCCGCGTTGGCCATAAACATCTCCATTAATACCCGTACCTAAAAAGTCAGCAAAAACAGGAGGGATTTCGCTTACCCCTTTTTTGTTAGGGAAAAGCCAAATCGCATCGCTTAGTCCACTGTCTAGTATAAACTCACCTAAAACATTCTCTTCGTTTGATTGGGAAAAGGATAATTGAATGTGAGGCTTATTACGGTAAAAACTCAAAGGAAAGTTCAAGACTTTAGATGAACTCCACTTTCTAGAAATGGAAGAGGGATTAATCCGAATAAATTTTCGCTGATAATCGATTAAGACAGGATAGTCAGAAAACAAGTCATAACCAATAATTCCATCAATCTGAGTTCCCATTCGCCTGCTCAATTCAAATTCATTCTCGGGTAGTACAAGGGCCGTCTGGTTGAGAAAGGTCAAATCACCAATCTGCATGTTTGCTAAGTTTACTTTAAATGCTTCAAGGGCAGGTTGATTACCCAATCCCCTAAGCATATAGGGTTGATCTGTAGATAGGCCCAATTGCTTTGCTTTATGGTTGTCGAAAATCAAGGTGAAATTCACACCAGTATCCACCAAGAAATTCAGCTTAACATTATTGATGAGAACAGGAACAATGATCAAATTTGACTTTAAATCAAATGATATTTTTGCTTCATTCTTCCCAGCAGAGAAACTGAATTTTGACTGTGCTTTTAGTTGAAAACTAATAATAAATAAAATCGCTAGGTAAATTAATTTTTGAGACATGAGGTCAATTTTGAACATCTAATCAATAAGAACAAAAGACAGGTATTTTGTTAAATCTAAACAAATTTCATTCCATAAAAACAAGTAGGAGCTTTTTTTATGATATTTGCAACTTATTTGTACAAACATGCCAGAAATTTCTAAAAAAGGAAAACACCTGCCTGAATCACCCATTCGCAAATTAGTATCTTTTGCTGATGCTGCCAAAGTAAAAGGCATTCATGTGCACCACCTAAATATTGGACAACCCGATATTCATGCGCCAATTGAAGCGATGAATGTGGTAACAAATAGTTCACTTCAACTTCTTCCCTACGGATCTTCGGAAGGATCCTTAAACTATAGAAAAGCCTTAACCAACTATTATTTAGCTCACGACATATCCATTCGCCCAGAAGAAATAATTGTCACAACAGGGGCAAGTGAAGCCTTGGCTTTTACACTAAATAGTATTTGTGATGCTGATGATGAAATCATTATTCCTGAACCATTTTATGCCAATTACAATGGCTTTGCCGCAGCGGCAAGTGTGAAAGTAATCCCCGTTGTTTCTGTCTTTGATGATCAATTTAAACTACCCTCTCTAAAGGAGATTGAGGAAAAGATAACCCCAAAAACGCGCGCAATCCTTTTATGTAATCCGAGTAATCCTACTGGTTATCTGTATACAGAAGAGGAGATAACTGCATTGGGAGGACTTGCTTTGAAATATGATTTATTTTTCATTGTTGATGAAGTGTACAGGGAATTTATCCATGATGAAAATCTCTCTCATTTTTCAGTTCTGCAAATCCCTGGACTAGAAGAAAATGCTATCATGATCGATTCTGTCTCTAAACGCTACAGCCTTTGTGGGGCAAGAGTAGGCGCTATGATAAGTCGTAACAAAAAACTACTGGCTACAGCATTAAAATTTGCTCACCTACGTCTTTCTCCAGCAACCTATGCACTAATGGCGAGTGAGGCTGCCCTGAGCGCACCCTCATCGTACCTTAAAGAAGTAGTGAAAGAATATACCGCCAGAAAAAATACTTTGATGGCTGCCCTAAGCAAAATAAAAGGGGTGCGGGTATCCAATCCTACGGGGGCTTTTTATTGTATGGTTGAGCTCCCGGTTAAAGATGCTGAAAAATTTTCTAAATGGCTGCTAACCGATTTTTCATATGAAAATGAAACAATTATGTTTGCACCTGCAGCAGGCTTTTATTCTACACCAGGTTATGGCCTAAAAGAAGTCCGGATTGGTTTTGTCCTCAATGAAGAAAAATTAATGCGCGCAGCTCATATCTTAGAAAAAGCTTTGGAAGTTTATCCGAATTACTAAGGATTGGTTAACTTGCTTTCAAGTAAATATCAATGCAGATTCAATCTTCCTTTTCTTTAAAAAAATTCAACACTTTTGGAATTGACCAAACCGTTGAAGCTTTTGTTTCTGTCCAAACAGAAGAAGCGCTTAAAGAAGCACTAGCCTTAAAAGAATTTCCAACTAAATTCATTTTGGGTGGTGGGAGTAACTTATTACTCACTCGACCAATTAAAGGCTTGTGTATTCATATCAACACCAAAGGGATTCGCCTCATTAAAGAAACGAAAAATGCGGTCATTGTTGAAGCAATGGCTGGAGAAAACTGGCATGACTTTGTCAATTGGAGTATCTCACAAGGTTACGGTGGTATGGAAAATCTATCGCTTATTCCTGGGAATGTAGGTACAGCAGCCATTCAGAACATTGGTGCTTATGGAGTTGAGCTAAAGGATATTTTTGATAGTTGTAGTGCTATAGCTTTAAGCGATTTACAGGAAATAGAATTTTCGCTTGAAGAAGCTGACTTTGATTATCGCAGCTCAGCTTTTAAAACATCGGCTAAAGGAAAATATGTCATTACTCGTTTACGGGTTTGCCTCACCAAAGAAAACCACAAACTAAATACTGACTACGGAGCCATTAAAGAGGCTTTAGGCGATTTAGAACCAAATCCTAAAAATATTGCAGCGGCTGTGATTTCGATTCGTCAAAGTAAACTACCCGACCCAAAAGAAATTGGAAACAGTGGAAGCTTTTTTAAAAACCCTGTGGTTTCCCTATCACATTTTAGTCAACTTCAAAAAAAATATCCGACGATACCCTCCTATCCCGTAAATAAAACCCAAGTTAAAATTCCAGCCGGCTGGTTAATTGACTGTCTAAATTTTAAAGGTTATCGAGAGGGAGATGCTGGGGTGCACAAAAATCAAGCGTTGGTTTTGGTCAATTATGGTTCAGCAAGCGGAAATCAAATTTTGAGCCTTGCGCAAAAAATTCAGCAAAAGGTAAAAGAAGAATTTGACATCTGGCTCGAAGCAGAGGTAAACATTATCTAG
>Ga0115550_1000463_pt1 | contig 34365 bp, 53 predicted proteins | sample COGITO_mtgs_1005_FD_87177 | JGI IMG/M metagenome (GOLD analysis project Ga0115550, IMG submission 87177) | Pelagic marine microbial communities from North Sea - COGITO_mtgs_100511 | ecosystem: Environmental > Aquatic > Marine > Epipelagic | place: Germany:Helgoland, sampling site Kabeltonne...
ATAGATACTAGACCCTGGGACCCAATAGAGGAATAAACATGACAAGAAAACTAGAAGATACATTTAATCTACCGCCAATGGATTTACCAGAAATCAATCAGGATGAAGTAGATGAAATTAGTCTATACACCCCTGCTGATATGAATCAGATTATGGAGCGAGCAGACAAAATTGATGCTGCCTTGCCGCAGGTCAGCGGGCTAGACAACGTTGATACAGATTATGATGAGTACGCACGTAAGGCAATTGATACATTTGATGATTTAATTGATTTAGGTAAAAACGTTGAAGATCGACATGCAGCTGATATATTCAATGCAGCTAGCAGTATGATGGGCAACGCAATCACTGCAAAAACCAACAAGGCACAAAAGAAACTGGAAGTAATTAAACTACAGATTCAGAAAGCTAAATTGGAACACGAAAACGAAAAGCTAGATTACCTTAAACAGCGCCACCTTAAAACGTCAGAAGGTGTAGAATCACAGGAAACTGAGGGTCATATTATTTCTACACGAAATGATATGCTGAATGACATCCTTGCAGGCATGAAAAGAGACGGTGATGGATAAATACTTTATAAGCAGGAGACTCCTATGAACAAGAAACTAGGGCACTATTTGGCAGAAAACGAAGCAGTACACGAATTTCGTGTGAAAATTGCACGTGAGCCAACAGACGAGCAGCTCGACGCAATGGAGTTGCACCTACGCAAGTATGATGGGTTCGATATTGGAACCCCACAAAAGACAATCATCCAACGTAACCCACGTGATTTCCGCAGCATTGATGCAGCAGAAGTTTATATGATTGACTTTAAAACACGCCAGCCAGCAAGTCCTTTGACATTGCTAGCAGAGCTAACACAAAAAATGGGCATACATGAGCGTTTCCTAATCGTACGCAATAAACTAGAGCCTCTGCACATTGAAGATGAAGCAGAAGAACTGCCTGAAGAAGATTACAAGCCACGTCTCGGTGATGATGATTATTCAGAAGCCGAAAAAATAAAAGCAGACGATTTTTATGGTGAGAAGTTTAAAGATTCCTTCATCAAAGAGATTGCCGCAGAGCGTGCAGAGCACCTAAAGAAAGTAGAGAACTAAAATGAACAACGCAGAACTCGAAAGATTACGCACTCTAGCAGGCACTGTCCAAGCTAAGAAAGAAGATCTAGGACCAAATAATCCAAATGATAACGGTAAGACTGTACAGCAAATTATGGAAACGTATGTGCCTGTCGTTGAAAGTGATGATGACGAAAAAGCAAAGCGTCGTGCATTTGATAAAGCTGATGACGAAGCAGGCAAGAAAAAAGTGTCACTAAAGAAAGCACCTTGGGAAGAGTCAATTGAAGAGTCAGACGATGAAGAGCTAGAAGAAGCTGATAAACCAGATTTTGCAGACATCGACGATGATGGTGACAAAGAAGAAACAGCTAAGAAAGCTGCTAAGGACAAAGAAAAAATGGACGAGGCATTTGCTGAATCCAATACTGTTGAAACTGAAACAGGACAGGCAAAAATTTCATCTGATGGAGTAGCTGTTGACAATTCAAGATACCAACAATTTTTTACTTGGGATGAACTGTCCGCAATTTTTAATGGTGAGATGGGCGTCGATGGCTTTGAAAAGGATGACTACTCGCCTGGCATGATCGGTAATGGTGAAGAGATGCACGAAATACCTGCTGAAGCATTACAGAGAATTGGCAAAACTGAGCAATCAATGCCAAGAACTGAGCAAGAGCAAATGCGTGAATGGTCAAATTCTGTCTATAAGCAGTATGATGACCGTGGTCACTACCAAGAGCAGCCAGAAGGCGAAACAGTTGATCTCAGCCTACGCCGTTATCTAAATGCGACTCCACAAAAAGTTACAGTTGCTGAAGACATTAAGCCTGGTGCATTGGCTAAAGCTTACAAGTCATTCAAAGGCAAGAAGTAATGACTGACTTGGCGCGTATGAAGCAACTTGCAGGAATGAACGAAGCGCCATATGGAGATATGGATGAAGTTGCATTCCGTAAACTTACAGCTGAAATTCAAAAGATGGCTGATCGTATCGAGTTTCTAGCAAAGGAAGGTGGTCCACTGTATAAGAGGGTCACCGCACTTGGTGGTGATGTCAGTTATCTGGGTGATTTGACTCAGGCAGCTAGTGACGTATACCGTGCATCTGAAGAGGTCGAATACGGAGCATTGGCGCACCGAAGTCAGGATTAACGCATGTCCGTAAACACCGACCTAGTCAAACGTCCCTATACTACGGAACGTATGTCACAGAATGAGCTCAGGGAATTAGCACTTTGCTCAGTCAATCCTCTATACTTCATACGTAATTACTGTTACATTCAGCATCCTACTAAAGGTAGGATGGCCTTTACCCTTTTTGATTATCAGGAAGGTCTTATTAATTCATACAACGATTACCGATACTCAATCAGTCTACTGTCACGTCAGACTGGCAAATCTACTTGTGCGGCAGCATACTTACTATGGTTTGCAATGTTCAAGCCTGACAGTACAATCTTAATTGCAGCACACAAACGTGACGGCGCTGGAGAAATTATGGCACGTCTACGTTATATGTATGAGAGTTGCCCAGATTTTATACGTGCAGGCGCCACAGAATACAACAAAGGTTCTATTACTTTTGATAACGGCAGCAAAATTATTGCGCAAGCTACGACCGAGAATACAGGACGTGGTTTGTCACTTTCACTAGTTTACTTAGACGAATTTGCATTCGTTCCACCACGTGTTGCAGAGGAATTTTGGACATCTATCTCACCAACTCTTTCAACTGGTGGTAAATGTATTATTACATCAACACCTAACCAAGACGATGACCAGTTTGCTCAAATTTGGAAGTCAGCTAACAAGCGTATTGATGAATATGGCAACGAAACAGAACTTGGGGTAAACGGCTTCCGCCCATTCATTACTAAATGGGACAAACATCCAGATCGTGACCAGGCATGGGCAGATGCTGAACGTGGCAAGATTGGAGACGAACGTTTCCGCCGTGAGCATGAATGTGAATTCATTGCGTTTGACGAGACATTAATCAATTCAATCTTCCTTAGTGAGATGGATTTAGGTATGGAGCCTTTACGCAAGCATGGGCAAGTTCGTTGGTATGATCGGTTGCGTGATGATCAAACATATCTAGTCGCACTTGATCCTAGTTTAGGAACTGGTGGCGATCCAGCAGCTATACAGGTATTTGCAATTCCAGGGATGCGGCAAATTGGAGAGTGGCAGCACAACAAGACGCCAATCCAAATGCAAATCAAAATTATGAAAAAGATCTTGGAAGAGATTGAAGATGAAGCGCCAAATAGTGAAATCTACTACAGCGTGGAAAATAATACATTGGGTGAAGCTGCACTTATATCAATTGACGAAATGGGCGAGGAGAATATGCCTGGTATATTCCTTAGTGAACCAAAGCGCAAGGGTAATTCCCGTCGCTACAGAAAAGGATTCAACACAACGCACTCTACCAAACTTGCATCATGTGCAAAACTCAAGCGTTGGGTAGAAGAAGAAACAATGAAAATCCGTAGCAAGAATCTTATGCGTGAGCTCAAAACTTTCGTTGCTCGTGGTAATAGCTATGCAGCTAAAGATGGTGAGACTGACGACCTAGTTATGGCAACCATTCTAGCCGTGCGTATGGCAATGCAAGTTGCCAAATATGATGCTGACGTATTTGATGATCTCAAAGACAGTTTTGACGACAGTGAGTTACGCCGACCGATGCCAGTCGGAATTTTATAATTGTATAAATACTGATATGGTAAATTCAGTAGAGCACATAGCAGAACAACTATTCAAAGTTATTAAAGGTTTTGGACACCAAATCGTACTGTTTACAGACGATGGTAAAAAGACGACGGACCCAGAAGAGGCACGCCGCTTTTATGCTAAGAACCTGCAAATGATGGTGAACTATGTTGTTGATGAGACAACAAACGAAATTGTAATCAACCTCAGCAGCCACACCGACATCAAATCAGTTAAACCAATGTTAGCAGCAATTCGCAACCTAGCCAACCGTTACATTATCGAATACACGGTTAAGACGTTTGGCAAATCAATTGAACCAAGGGACTTCGCATTCATGGCAAAAAACAAAGTAGAAGAAGGCTTCAGCGGCTGGCACGGATCAGCGCGTAAGAGCGTAAACGAACTAGGTAATGCCCGCATCATCGTCAAGCACAAACGTAGCGTTGACGAAGAAAAGCGAGGCGCCCGCACACGACAGATCGAAAGCATTTTCATTGAGAACGCAGAAGGGGAACGCTTTAAGTTTCCTAGCACCAACATCACTGCCGCAAAGGCAATGGCGCGTCACGTACAAGAAGGCGGCGCACCATTTGATGACTTTGGCCAGCACATTTACGGTATTATGGAAGAGCTCAACCAGCTTAAGAAATTCAGCCGCAAGAACAAGCGTAACGACTTCTTTGAGGATGCGCAAATTGGCGAAGAGATTACTGCACACATTGGCAACCTTCGTGGTAGCCTCAAGAGCATGAGCACAACGCGCGGTTATGCAGCACAGATGGAAAGCTTTACAATAGAAAGCGAAGATGTATCACAAGAACGTATTGACGAACTAAAAGATGCAACCACTATGTCATACTTTGACGAAACCATTGCTGACAGCCTACCATATGTAGCGCGTGTTATTGAAGGTTTCCGTAAGCGTCAAGATCTTGAAAAGCAGGTTGCTGACCTTGCACGATATGTTATAAAGAACAAAGACAATATCACACTGAACCGTGAAATTGATTTTGACGATCCTGAGAGCCCATCAGCACGTAAGTTTCGTGACCCAGCTACAGAGATCGCTGCGACAGTAGATTTCATAGCACCTGCCGTTGCTGATGATCAACTATCAAATCTACTGATGATTATGTCTGACGCTGTACATGATTTGGACGGCAAGTACCTAAACATGGCTATGCAAGCGTTGAACGTGATCAAGCGCTCTGCAACAGTTGCAGAATCAAACCACATTGATGAAGAAAAAGTTGACGTAGAAGAGTCGGAAATCAGCAAGATCTCCGAGTCAATGGATAAATATAACGTGCGCAAAATATTCGGCGTTTAATCAACCTAATGGGTTGACAAGTGCCGAATATTAGTGTAAATTCAAGAGGTTACATAGAGTAACTTGCTTGATTATAGAGCAAAACTTAAGCCGGACTATCCGGTATCAAATATAGGCTATTATAGGAGAATATTATTATGGCAACTCTAGCAGAAATCCGTGCGAAGCTTCAACAGCAAGAATCGAAGCAAAACAATAAAGGTGGAGGTGGCGGCGACAACGCACTTTACCCACATTGGAACACTCCCGAAAACGAAACATCTACAATTAGGTTCCTCGCAGACGATGATCCTACAAACGACTTCTTCTGGCGCGAACGTCAGATGATCAACCTCACATTCAGTGGCGTTAAAGGACAGGACGAAGGCAAGCCTGTTACTGTTAAGGTCCCATGTATTGAAATGTGGGATGGTCAAAAGTGCCCAGTCCATCAGGAAATCCGCCCTTGGTTTAAGGATCCTAGCATGGAAGAAATGGCACGGAAATACTGGAAGAAGCGTAGTTACCTGTATCAGGGACTTGTTGTCAACAGTGCGTTCACTGAAGACGAAACTCCAGAAAATCCAGTGCGTCGATTCGTTATTAGCGCACAGATTCACAACCTAATCAAGTCAGCACTTATGGATCCAGACTTTGGTGATCATATGCCAACTGACTACGATATGGGAGTTGACTTCCGCGTAACAAAGACCAAGAAAGGTCAGTATGCGGACTATACAACATCAACTTGGGCTCGTAAAGAGCGCAGCCTAGATCAAGCAGAGCGTGATGCTATTGCTGAATATGGTCACTACAACCTCAATGACTTTATGCCAAAGAAGCCAAGTGAGGAAGAGCTACAAGTTATTTTCGATATGTTCGAATCTAGCGTTGACGGTGAACTCTACGACCCAGAACGTTTCGCAGACTTCTACCGTCCATGGGGCGTTGAGGCGCCTAACAGTGGATCGAGCAATCGGTCCAGTCACACTACCACGCCCGAAGCTGAACCTGCCTCGGCTAAAAGCGTTAAGAGTGAAACCAAAGATTCCGCAGAGGATGACAGCGCCGCTTCTAAGCCCGTTGACACTCCTCCGGCGTCTGACGGTGGAGGCAAGGATGCGAAAGATATTCTTGCAGCAATCCGCGCTCGTAAAGAAGCCGGCTAATTTCACACTCAAACCTAGGACGGGGCAGTAGTCCCGTCCATTTTACTTAGAGAAGGAAGAAGTATGGCCAAGGCGTTCGACGTAGCAAAATTCCGTAAAGGCATCACAAAGAGTGTAAAAGGCCTATCAGTCGGATTTAGAGACCCTAAGACTTGGATCTCAACTGGAAACTACACACTCAACAGACTAATCTCAGGAGACTTTCACAAAGGCGTTCCACTAGGCAAAGTAACAATGTTTGCTGGTGAGAGCGGTAGTGGCAAGAGCTTTATTTGCTCAGGTAACCTGGTAAAAGCTGCACAAGACATGGGCATTTTTGTCGTCCTGATTGACAGCGAGAACGCTCTAGACGAAAAATGGCTTAAAGCCCTTGACGTTGATACGAGCGAAGACAAACTACTTAAACTCAACATGGCAATGATCGACGACGTTGCAAAAGTTATTCATGACTTTGTATCAGAATATCGTTCAAGTTATGAAAATGTTGACATTGACGAACGTCCTGAGGTTCTATTTGTAGTTGACTCATTGGGTATGCTTATGAGCCCAACAGACTTAGCACAGTTTGAAAAGGGTGAAATGAAGGGCGACATGGGACGTAAACCAAAACAGCTCAAAGCACTTGTAACCAACTGTGTCAATATGTTTGGTGACCTTAATATTGGTCTTGTAGCAACAAACCACACCTATGCAAGCCAAGACATGTTTGACCCTGATGACAAGATTTCAGGTGGACAAGGCATGGTTTTTGCTAGCTCAATCGTAGTTGCAATCAAGAAGCTCAAGCTAAAAGAAGATGAAGACGGCGTAAAAACATCACAGGTACACGGTATTCGTGCAGCATGTAAAGTGGTTAAGTCACGTTACGCAAAGCCCTTTGAAAGTGTTCAGATTAAGATCCCATACGAAACTGGTATGAATCCATACTCAGGACTCGTTGATTTCTTTGAAGGACATTCGGTATTGACAAAGAGCGGAAATAGTTTAGAGTATATTGATAAAGAGACTGGTGAAGTCTACAAAATGTTCCGTAAAGCATGGGAACGCAACGATAACGGCTACCTAGACGTTATTATGGCACAGTTTGACATGCATATTGCAGAGCAGGAAGCAATAGAAGATGATAGTGATCAAGTCACTGATGAAGCGCCAGACAGTTAGCATTGAAGTGGTAGGTTGTGCTCCAGGTACAACCATTGCTGCTATATGTGACGACGGCGTATATTCTGTAGCTTATGCAGATTCTAAGGGCGAGGCAAAACTGCCTGCGCCCGAAGGACCTACTCAGATACGTTGTAGACATCAAGACTATCTGTATCTCTCGCACACATTATATGCCAAGGTTGATCGCACTCTAAGGGTATATGTGATTATGGAGCGAGATAGCAATTTTACTCCAACAACTAAATAGATCCGATAACAGAAACAAAGAGGCAATTTATGACATTACACGCAACAGATGCTGTCGCATTGGTCGAAGTTTGGGCAGGACTTAAAAACTATGTCCCAGCAAAAGACCAAATGAGCGCAGCAGAACAATACATCGCTACAATTGACGATGCTGGACTTGTTGACCTTAGCATTATGAGTGCAGAACTTTACGGCGTATGTGATACGTTTGATAAAGCACTGCGCACATATTGCCAAGAGAACGGGTTACACGATATTGATGAAGCCCTTGAAGACTGGGATGAATAATGTCTACGAGTACAGTCGAGGAACTTGCAGAGCTGATTGGAACCATTAATTATGACATTGCATGTCGTAACTGGTTTGGACTTGATCAGCGACTAACTAATCTCGACACAGATAATCCAGACAAAGCATACATTATAGCCTTCTTGCGCTCAACATCACCAGTACAGACTAAACTTGAATGTTGGGATGATGCAGTAGACCGTGCCCGCGTCAGCTTTGGGCAAAATGAAAAACTACTCAAAGGGCTATACTAATGGCTGGATGGTACAACAAAGTAAAAGATAACCTGGGCGACATTGTTCCAGCTATAAGTTACTTTGAAAAACAACTTGACGAGGCCCGCTCAGAGACTTTCCTTAACGGCAATCTCGAGGCTAACAGCAAGCGCGTTCCAGGAGACGTAGCATATCGTTTCGGTCAGCTACAAGAAGTTGAGGCTATACTTGAACACCTCAACATAGAGATGCGTAAGATACATCGCGCAAAGTACCGCAAATATCTTGAGCATTACAATAAAGCACTGAGCAGCCGTGACGCAGATAAGTTTGCTGAAGGTGACCAGGACTACATTGACATGGAGCACCTAGTCAATGAATTTGCGTTAGTACGCAACAAATATCTAGCCCTCATGAAGGGACTAGATGCAAAACAATTCCAAATCAATAACATAACCAAACTGCGAACAGCAGGTATGGAAGATATTTCACTAGATTAGTGAAATAAGTGTTGACATCACCAAGACACTTTGCTATATTGAGTTGTAAGCAAAGGAGATACAGATGTCTACAGAACTTCGTGATGTAACACCTACTATACACCAAACTCGCTTTTCCGGCGGTGACAGCAAAGGACCTTGTCTTCAAGTGACCCAGCGCCAACAGCGCGTTGAACCTGCGAATCCATTCGGAATAGGCTACTTGCAATTGACCCGCACTGACGCCGCCCTGCTAGCAGCAGAGCTTCTGCGTTTTGCTGCTGGCTCAGAAGTTGAGGAAGTATAATGAAAACTTATAGTTCAAGAAAGTTCGCATATAACAAGGAAACCCGCTGCTTTACAACTGAAGCAAGCATTTTAGAGGGATTTACCGCCGGCTCATTTTATATTCGTTCGGCGCGCACAGGCAAAACACAGTTGTTCCTTTTGACTGAAGTAGAAAAAGCAGATGGCGAAATGATTGCCTGGCGTGGGTTTACCCCAGGCGGACTTTACAATGTGGTTGTATTTAACGATTGACAACAGAAGCATATCCCGTTAAACTGGGGCAAGTTAGAACAGAAGGTAAGAAATATGTATGGACATTATAGAGGCAATCGTGAGACATATCCGATTATGGATGCACTCGCTGTTGCTGTTGCTGTCGACCGTGTACAAGGATTTGTGAAATCCGGCCAAGGATTCTATGATCCAGAAACAGAAATTCATGTTGGAGACAATCGTTCAACAGCATTGGCAGTGTTACGTGTTATGAACCAGTCACTTGATGGTAACGCCCTTATTGCAGAGTGTTCAGCTGAGACTAAATTTATTCCTACAGATGAAGACCGCGCCAAAGCCCAAGAGATTTTCCTGCACTTTGACGAAATCCTGGTTATGGATAAGCTATCTGATGACCTTGTTAAACAAGGAACAGATGGTCGGATAAATGACTTTAATTTGCATATGAGCCAGATGTTTGCAAAAGACGAAATTGACGTCACCAAAGAGCTTGCAATGTTGGTTAGCCTTCCTAACAGCCGCCGCGTCAGCGAGAAGCGCATCGAGATGGAGGAATTTTATAATAAAAACCGTGAAAACGGTTATGTTGGTAATATAAAATCCCGACTTAAACTCGCAGGACGCGTCATAGATGTCAAGTTTATTCCTCGTCATGGTGTACACCTTACAACAGTACACACGACTGATGGTAAGCTAGTTAAGTTCTTTATGAACGAGAACCTGCGCGACCTTGCAGAAAATATCAATGGCCAGAACATTACCTTTATGGGTACAGTTAAGAAGCAAGAAGTAAATAGCTACACTGGCTGCCAGGAGACAATGGTCAATCGCGTCAAGATCGACTAAGCTACTGTAAACAAAGAAAACAAAGGTGCTCTTCGGGGCACCTTTTCTGTTGACTATACCAATACCGTTTGCTAGAGTGTATGAGTAAGCAATAGGAGACGACATGACAGAGATTATTGTTCAAAACGGCACTTACGGTAGCAAAGCTATCAAGAATATGCAGTTTACAATGGAGATCCCACCTAAGATGGGTAAGAAGGGTCTTTATGTTACTGTTGATGGTGCCCCGCTTGGTCTGGAACGCAAAGTGCGGATTATGATTGAAGCTGAAACTGACCTCACCTTCCTGCATGGAGAAGATGCACCTGCACCTGAAGCGCAAGTTGGCGAGACTGATGAAGAGATTATGGATCGGCATGCCAAGAAGTTTGGTGTCCTGGACGGTATGACAATTGCTGCCGTTGAAGGACACGTTCGCGCAATGATCGTTACGGGTCCTCCGGGCGTTGGCAAAAGCTTTGGCGTTGAGAAGGTGATTGAAAGCCTGGACGTTATGGACAAGTTGTGCGACACTCACTTGAACGATGATGCTGCCAAGCGCGGCATAGAAAAAGTTGCAAGCGCAAGCGTATTGGGACTTTACCAGTTGCTTTGGGAGTACCGTAAAAAGGGCAGCTTGTTGGTGCTCGACGACAGCGACACAGTGCTTTATGATGAAGCTGGCATTAACATGCTAAAGGCTGCAACTGACAGTGGTGACAAGCGTAGGCTGACATGGCGCACAGAGAGCCGGATCCTCGAAGATCGTGGCATCCCTGATAGCTTTGAGTTTGAGGGCAGCGTTATCTTTATCACCAACCTGGACTTTGAAAAGGCACGTGGTAAGATTGGCGAGCACCTGCAAGCTATTGTGTCCCGTTGCCACTACTTGGACATGGGCATCCACGGTGACCACGAAAAGTATTTGCGGTGCAAGCAGATTGTACGGGACGGCATGCTAACGGACTACAAATTTGAGCCCTTTCAAGTTGATGAGATCCTGACTTACATCCACGATAACCAGAAGAACCTGCGGGAGCTCAGCTTGCGGATGGTTAAGAAGATTGCGGACTTGGTTCGGATGGATCCTACTGGTTGGAAAGACTACGCAGAGCAAACTTGTTTGCGGGGGAGGTAATATGAACCGAGCAGACATTGCAGAGTTTGAACGCATTGAAAATGAACTATATGTGATCGCTGATAAATTGGTTGAGTTGAAACGAGCTGAGGCTCGTTCAAGGTTGGCACCAGTAGAGCAAATGGTGTTCAAGGAACTTAAATTTGGAGTGGACACAGTAGAAATAATTGACGGCGGCCCGTCAGTTCTTGTTAGCTGCACTGAATATGGATCGTATGGATACTTTGACGCGTTTAGTGAACGTTTCAAAGTAGATGAATTTTGTAATCCTAAATATCTTCTTGACATCATTAAAGAAAAATAGTATTATAAGGACAATAACTAACTAGTAACATCTCCTTTCCATCATTGCGTCTCTGGTTAGTTAAGCGGGTCGAGCATTAGTTCGGCCCGCAATCATCTATGTTATTATATAATACATTGACATCATTAAATAAAAAGTGTATATTAAACAGTATGGAAGCAAAAATTGAGTTACTTGATGAGGTGAATTGTAAAATTCACGGCTTGTCAACGGCAGATAGACGAAAGTTTTACGACAAATTTAGTTACATGCTACCACATGCATACCATGTGCCAGCATTCAAGATGGGTCGTTGGGACGGTAAGAAGAACTACTTCGCAATAGGCGGTAAAACTTTCAGTAGTCTACTTGAGGATATCGTTCCGGATCTTATTGAATCAGGATACGATGTTACTTTGAGTGACAGCCGCATCAATTATCAAGTAGATTTGACCACAATTACAGCAGATCATTTTGCCCACAAAGTATGGCCAGAAGATCATCCTGTTGCCGGGCAGCCTGTTATGCTGCGCGACTATCAAGTTGAGATTATCAACAACTTCCTGGTCAACCAAAAGAGTGTACAAGAGGTAGCAACAGGCGCTGGTAAGACACTGGTGACCGCAGCACTCAGTCAACTCGTTGAACGTTGTATGACTGATGAGCAGCTAGTAATGCACAAGCTTGTGACAGGCAATGACGGTGGTGCTCGCACAATTGTTATCGTACCCAACAAGGGACTTGTAACACAGACAGAAGAAGACTATGTCAACCTAGGTTTAGACGTAGGCGTCTACTACGGTGATCGCAAAGAGTATAACTGCACTCACACAATATGCACTTGGCAAAGCCTAGAGATTATCCATAAGAATTTCCGCGAAGGCAAGAGCGAAATGTCGCTTGAAGACTTCAGCAAAGGAGTAATGGCAGTCATCGTCGACGAAGCACATGGTGCAAAGGCTGACGTACTCATGAAACTGTTAACAGGACCGTTCCGCAATGTACCCATTCGTTGGGGACTGACAGGAACCATCCCACCAGACGAACATGCTGCTATTGGCTTAACAGTCAGCTTAGGTCCAGTCGTAGGAGACCTTGCAGCTAAAACACTACAGGACGCCGGTGTCCTTAGTAACTGCCACATTGATGTCATTCAGATGCAAGATGTGGTGCACTACGACAATTACCAATCCGAGTTAAGTTATCTCACAACAGACAGTGACCGCCTTGATTACATGGCAGCAATGATTATGGCTATTGCTTCTGAAGGCAATACTCTAGTTCTAGTTGATCGTGTAAAAGCAGGTAAGGGTTTGCTGGAACGACTGCCAGAAGACCGTACAGTGTTTGTAAGTGGTGAGATGAAGAACGAAGATCGCCGAGGTCACTATAAGGAGATCTCAAAGGAAGACAATAAGATTATTGTCGCCACTTACGGAGTAGCATCTGTAGGAATCAACGTTCCCCGAATATTTAATATGGTGTTAGTTGAACCAGGCAAGAGCTTTATCCGTGTCATTCAAAGTATCGGACGAGGTTTACGTAAAGCTGAGGACAAAGATTTCGTTAACATTTACGACTTTACCTCTAGCGCCAAGTTCAGCAAGCGTCACCTTACTGAGAGGAAGAAGTTCTACAAAAAAGCACAGTATGCCTTTAAAATTACAAAGACTAACTGGCGCGAGGACATGCGACTCCAAAAGGATTTATTCGAGAGGTTCGACAACCGAAAGGTCAAACCTAAGTGAAAATTTTAACCAGTGACAACGAAACCTATGAATTGGATTTTGTGCCTGAAGAGATCGATGACATACGTTATTGTGTCTTAGACTACAGCGATAAACAAAACCCTGACTACTTCTTTATGCCACTTGTATTCTTGGAAATCTTTAACGCTCCAGCAGCCGTGCTACAAATCGGTGAATCGACATTTAAAATGCCGATTGATTGGAGCCTGATTATATGCGATAGTGAGGTAGGTGAACCTGAAGTGATACCGATCACAAGTCTCAATGACAGAGGCTTTACAGCGTTTTCACTCAATCCAATCTCAAGCTACATGCCTAGTTATCCAAAAATTGAAATAGTTAACGTTTACAATGAAGTCAAATGGCACTTTCCAAAGCTCAAGCAGGGACACTTGCTAGCAGTGCCACTAAGCGACAAGCCAGGAAGCGAATGCGCTTTCTTTGTCAAAGAGACAAACAAGATACCGGACGTCATGGATATAGGTGACTTGTGGTAGTTTTTACATTACTTAAACAAGAGCGGCGGTGGACGCTGCTTGAATATAAAAATACGATGGGACATCTGCCTGGATCAGTCGAAGAAAAGATGAAGCCTTGGTCAAAAAATGTTCGCCCCTAAACGACCACGCTTTAAAATAAAAGAAATGCTTGACTTTCCAGGCGTGTTGCTTACAATGGACGGAACAGAGTCGTATATATCACAGCCGTTCTGGACAATTTTAAACCTATATGCAAAGACAAAAAGAAAGAAAGCTTCATGCCAACTATTAAAGAAGAGATGGCTGCTCTGGACCGACGTAACTTTAAGTGGTACTACGGGCTAAGTGAGGAGGACCAAAAGAGCCTTAGTATGTATGTCCTCATGCGCTATGCTGCCACGACCAATAGTAATGTAAAAGAGATCAACGAGCATTATCTGACGATGGTTAACAATTTGGTTAACGTCAATTTTAATGATATGCGTAAGCATCCTGAGCTACAGTGGCGCCTATTACAATGCGCTGCAATCGGCACGAGTCAGTTTCATCAGTGGATCAAACCTATGAAGAAACGCAAAGAGGATAGCAAAAATCCTAAGCTGTTTGGGTTTTACGAAGACATGTTCCCTCACTTCAATAATGACGAGATTGAAATGCTAATTAGAATGCAGGAGCCTGACGACATCCGTGAGCTGTTAACTGCACATGGGATGAGCGACAAAGAGATTAAAGCATTAATGAAATGAGTTTTAAATGTGAGTACTGTGGTAAAAGCTTCAAGCAAGAACGCACGATCTTTGCTCACATGTGCCGCGACAAAAAGCGTTGGATGCAACGAGACGACCAACATGTCAAGCTGGCACTAACACAATTCAACGACTGGTATCGCATTGCGATGGGCAGTAACGGTAAGAAGGACTACCGCGAGTTTATGAAGAGCCAATACTATGGCGCCTTTGTTCGTTTCGGTCTTTATATATTAGAAGCCCGTGTGCTAGCACCAGAACGTTACCTTAGTTGGTTAATTGAGAAACAAAAACCAGTTGACAGGTGGTGTAAAGATACAGTATACAATGAGTATCTTGCGGAGCAAAGCAAGCGGGAAACAGCAGAGCGGGCGCTCGAACGCTTTGTCATACACGCTGACAGGTGGTCAGAGCGTACAGGGCATCACTGGAGTCGTTATTGGACTGAAGTCCAGCCGTATGCACTAGTAAACGATATTAAGATGGGTAAAATATCACCCTGGGTGTTCTTAGGATATGAACCTGCAAAGGATAGGTTAGATCAGTTACCAAGTGAATTACTTAGTGAAGTAGCAGATACTATTGACTTAGGATTTTGGCAGCGCAAGATTAAACTCAATAAACCTACAGTAGAATGGATTGGAGAAATTCTTGACAAGAGCGGATAAATTAAATGTACCATCAGGAACGAGCGGCAGGCGGCCGTCGGGCAGTTCCTTTCCATCAGGAACTTTCTATAAATGCAGTAAAAAAAGTTCACACAAGATGACATATAGACAAGCAACCGCATCCAAATGGTATTGTCAACATTGCGGTGCACCATTAGCCGTTCGTGCCCATAGAATAAGAGAGATGCATCGAATGGCCACCAGTCTAGGTTATACGGCACGCCCAATACCACCCACGGAGGAAAAATGAAGAAAATGTATATTGCAGTGCTAGACGGGGTGCCAGATTTCATGGTGCCTACTCTAGTGGCTCACAGTGTGATCAATGCTCACATGTATTTTGCAGACATTGATAAACTATGCACTGATGAATTTGATGTATACCAAGATTGGCTTGAGAACAGCTTCAAGAAGGTCGTGTTGCGAGTTAATCGCAAAGAGTTTGCTAAGATTAGCGAACTGCCCTGCTGGCTTGGACATGAGAACACAACCCTCAATGCTGAGAAGAGTTGTGCTGTGGTATTGCCAATGGACGACGATGAGCGACCGAACGTGCTCAAGTTTGCAAAGATGTGGGAGCCTGTTAATGAAAACAGTAACTGATATTGATATTGACGTTCCAAACAGGGACGCGGTACTTAAACTATTTCCACACATCGTTGCCAATAATGGTGATGTAAAACACAACACTGGTGTTTACTTCCATCGTACACCAGTCAACCCTTTTACAGGGCGGTGCAGCATTGACTATGACGATGCTGAGGCAATGGGCTATTTTAAGATTGACGTGCTCAATGTTTCTATATATAAAGGCGTTCGTAACGAAGAGCACTTAAAGCAATTGCTTGATCGTGAACCTATTTGGGAGTTAATGGAAGAGGAAGAATTCTGCGATATGCTTTTCCATATGCGCGGGCACCATGACATTTGTAAAAAGATGAAACCAAAGAACTTGTTGCAACTTGCCGCAGTGCTAGCAATGATTCGCCCAGCAAAGCGTCACTTGGTTGGAAAGAGCTGGGACCATGTTAACAGACACGTCTGGACAAAGGTAGATGAAGGGTATGCGTTTAAAAAGAGCCACGCACTCGGATATGCCCAAGCTGTTAAATTACATATGAACTTGATTACAGAACAAATGAGTAGCTAGTCTACTTTTCTAATCATCTGAACATTTTTTCGCTTTACACGTTTCTGCATGATGTCTTTAAGACACACACTAGGACCATATTTGATTTCAAAGTCCTTGATATTAAATGTTCGTAGTGATTCACGAAATGGCTTGAACCGTTGTCCTAATATAATATTGATTGGAATTAAGCGGTTTGTTTCCCACCACCATTCTGCTCCATACTCTAAGAACAAACGTCGCAAGTCTGAATCTTTGATCTCGTCAAATACATACATTGAAATCAAATTGCCATCCTGATTTTGTATAATACCTAGATATTCATTCCTACCGTAGATTGCTACAGTGAGAAATGGATATTCTTCCAATAGTTCTTCTAGTTGATTATTTACCGTCATGCGTTTATTTATACTCAAGGCATTTCGGTAATTTGGATAAATAGTGGCATGACAGTTTATGCTTATCATACACCATATATTGCGAGTCCCGTTAATGATCGCCGAGCAGGCACATATCGGGTAAACAGCGACAACCCAGACCCTATTCAGATTTCAAAGGGTTGGGATGCTATTCTTTATTTTGCATTCCGCAGGCATACACACCGTCCTTATTTTACAATAGGTCGTACTATTACAGCCCGTATCTTCAATACAGAAAATACTGAAGTTTGGTCTGGACCAATGGTAGCTGACCCTATAGTAGATGGTGCAGCAACTTTGGTAATGAATAGTGTAGCTACTGGCGCATTTGAGGAAGGTCTCTATAGCCTTTCAATTGAATATACAGATGACCGTGGACGAACTTTACTAGCACAGACAACAAGAAGCTTACCACGCTTTGTACTTGAAGTGCTTGATTCTACTACAGTTTCCCTAAACATTTGATAGACATTCACTACAAGATGTAATATACTGATTACAATGCATTTCTTTGTTGATTATATGCGCGGACTCGCGTCCGGGTGGCGTCCGTCAAGCGGCGGATGGGTGGCAGGTAACTGCCCTGTTTGCGTTCGTGCGGGTGAAGAGCGTCCTGATATCAAAAGCAGGGGCGGCTTCCATTTCGATAACGATGAATGGGTTTACCATTGCTTCAATTGTAAATTTGCAACTGGATGGACAAAGGGATCGTTACTGAGTGGCGGCGCGAGAATGTTACTTGATGGGTTTGGTATTCAATCAAGTGATCTACAACGTATTAATATTCAGCTTATGCGTGAACAAGAGACTACACAGCTCTTGAACCCGATGCCCGAGCCCAAACCAGAATTTCATCCAGTCTGGCCAGAGATAGAATTGCCTGATGATAGCCAGCTATTAAATAATATTACACCAGACCAAATGAACAATAACTTTGAAGAAGCTATAGTGATGCTGAGTGACAGGCAATTGTTGCATTGGACTGATTGGGCATACACTGCTAGCGACTTCAAATACCGCAAGCGTATTATATTGCCTTACCGTTACGATGATAAGCTGGTAGGATACACAGCACGATATATTGGTGTACCTCCAACATGCTCAACACCAAAATATCTCAATACAAAGCCGCCACATTTTGTATTCAATCTTGGTGGACAAAAACCTGACAGGAACTTTGTCGTCGTTACAGAAGGCGATTTTGACGCTATAAGTATGGATGGTGTTAGCTTGGGTAGTAACAGTATAAGCGATGAGCAAGCCAGTTTGATCAACCAATTGAAGCGCCGGACAATATTATTGCCTGATGCAGATAAAGCTGGTAATGAATTAATTGATCCAGCTATTAAACATGGCTGGTCTGTTAGTTTTCCTGAGTGGATGGAATTATATAAAGATGCAAATAGTGCAAGTTGCGCGTTAGGTCGCATATTTGTACTGCGATCTGTTCTTGAAGCAGCAACAAATAACCCAACAAAGATTCGGGTCCTAGCAAAAAAATATTTAAAGGACAACACATAAGTGGCTGAAGAATATAACACAGAATTACAAAAGCTTTTCCTAGAATTTCTAGTGAGTGACCATGAACTGTTTATTAGATGTAACAGTATCCTGGATGAAAACTATTTTGATAGGGCAGTGCGCGACAGCGTTAAGTTTGTGCGGGAGTATGTTGACGAGTATGGCATGGTGCCAGAGCGTAAACAGATACAAGCTAAAACAGGATTAGAATTACAAGATCTCGGTAAAGCTGGTGAGGACCACCGCAAATGGTTCCTTGACGATTTTGAAAAGTTTTGTCGATACAAGGCACTTGAAATTGCTATTCTACAATCAACTGACAAATTAGAACGTAAAGAGTACGGGGCTGTTGAAGAGTTGATTAAGAATGCCGTCCAGATTGGGCTTGCCAAAGAGTTGGGAACAAACTATTGGGAAGATCCAGCCGGAAGACTCCAGCGTATTATGGAGAAGAAGGGCGGGACAAGCACCGGTTGGACGACGGTAGACTATCCGTTGTATGGGGGCTTCAACCGGGGCGAACTCAATATTTTTGCAGGTGGTTCAGGCGCTGGTAAGAGTCTATTCCTACAGAACTTGGCGCTTAACTGGGTAGAGAAAGGCTTCAACGTTATCTACGTTAGCCTGGAACTTAGTGAAGATCTTTGCGGCACACGTCTTGATAGTATGCTAACAGGATACAGTACCAAGGAAATTTTCAAGAACAAAGACGATGTTGCACTTAAAATTGCAATGAAGGGCAAGAAGTCAGGCAGCTTGCAGATTGTGCAGTTGCCTAACGGTATCAATGTTAACGACCTCAAAGCATACATCAAAGAATATCAGATTCAAAACGACATTAAGGTTGACGGTGTCCTACTTGACTACTTAGACTTGATGAATCCTGCTAAGGTTAAAATTAGTAGCGACAACATCAGCCAGAAGGACAAGCACGTTAGCGAAGAACTACGCAACTTTGCAATGGAAGGCGACTATCTATTTGCAACAGCATCACAGCTAAACCGTGGCGCAGTTGATGAAGTTGAATTTGATCACAGTCACATTGCAGGTGGCTTGAGTAAGATTCAAACAGCAGACAATGTGATTGGTATCTTTAGTAGCCGTGCAATGCGAGAACGCGGCCGTGTACAAATTCAGTTTATGAAGACACGCTCAAGTAGTGGTGTTGGACAAAAGGTAGACTTACATTTCAACGTTGACAGTCTCAGGATACGAGACTTGGAAGAAGATGAAGATGATGCTGAGACGCACACATCAAATGGATTGTATGATAAGTTGAGTAAAAATTCGCAAAGCGATAATGTAAACAAAACAGAACGAGCTATCAACAACGGCGACAAACTGAAGGCAATACTCAAACGAAGTGAGTAACGTATAAATACTACTAGAAGAGGATCCAATCATGGTGAAAAGGCGCACTCGTAGTATTCTAGAGGAAATCAGTCGTATTGATATCCACAAAGATAAAGAACACTTTATTGAGAGCAAGGCAGCACACATTATTGCTGGCACAGAAAATCTCCTGAATCTTATTAGTGAGACATACGATGAAGATACTGCAAATGACCTAACAAAACGTTTGTTGAATGCTATTCGTACTCAGGATCCTAAGAAATTTGAACGAGGAATTAGGAGAGTCAATGAGAGTCGAGGACATTCTAAGCGGGGGAACTAACCGCCGCAACTGGCGTAACCGCCGTGGAATAAGATCAAAGGGTATTGCACTCAAGAAGCCAATTAATTTAAAAGGCATTCTCGAGGGCGGCAACGTCTTTGATGACACTGTTCCTTTTGATCACAAGAAAATTCCAGCAATTATGAAAGCTATCAATAGTGTACTCAGTAAAGCTGGTACTAAGGCTATTCCTATTGGCAGTGGAGCATCACCGCAACCAGGCAAAGTTAGTGGTGATCTTGACATGATTGTTGATCAAGACCAAGTTGCGCAGGCAACTGGCACAGACAAACCTGTAGCAATTAAGAAGGGCCTACGTGCACTTTTTGATCAAGCTGGCTTCCAAACAGGGCAGAGCGGCGTCAGCGTCCATGTTCGTGTTGAAGTAGCAGGCGAAGCACACCAGGTTGATATTATGGTTGTACCTAAAGCAGAGATTGCATCACGTTTCCATACACATGACATTCCACAAGGCAGCAAGTTCAAAGGTGTTAACAAGCACATTGCAATGGCTGCACTTGCTAAGGAACATAACATGCTATGGAGCCCATACCAAGGATTGTTTCACCGCAACGAAGAAGGTAAAAAGGGCGAGTTTGCAACAGATGATATTGACAAGATAGCCCAAACTCTGCTAGGTAGAGGTGCAAGTGCCAAAGACCTAGGCAGCATGGAATCAATTATGGCTGCACTAGGTGATAAGCAAGGTGAAGAATTATTAGCACGCTTGCGTGCAGAGCCACACTGGAAGGAACTGGAATGAGACTCCAAACTCTCCTAACTGAAGCACCAGTAGGACGTAACCTCCAGCATTTGGAGGATCTCGTTTTTGTGGATGGTAGCGAGGGTGCAATGAAAGCACTCTCTATTCTAGACCGCTTTGGTAGTGATGTTGGAGATGTTAGCGTCGAATGGGACGGCACACCAGCCGTTATTTTTGGTCGTGATGCAGCAGGCGACTTTATCTTAACAGACATTGCAGGCTTTAATGCCAAAGGCTATGACGGTAAAGTAAAGACTGCTAAAGACTTGGAAGCTATGTTCCTTAACCGTGGCAGCAGAGAAGTTGATGACACTCGTCGTGAGTTTGCATCTAAAATGGCACAGATTTGGCCAGCATTTGAGAGTGCAACTCCTGACAATGTGCGTGGATTTTTTCATGGCGATTTACTTTACAGCGGGACACCACCTCTTGAAGGCGGACACTATGTATTCACACCTAACAAGGTTACATATGCAGTAAAGCAAAAGAGCGCAATTGGTCAGCGGATTTCCCGCAGTGATGTGGGCGTTGTTATTCACACGTTTACTGAATTAGATGGTACAAAAGAGCAAGCCAATCCTAGCATGTTACGTGAAGGTAGCCTGTTTATTATGCCGCCTGTTCTTATGCAGCAACCTCCTAAAACTGACGTTAAGGGAATAGACCAACTTCGTGCAGAAGTTAATAAGAATGCAGCATTGATTGACAAGCTAGTAGAGCCTCAGCCAGGACTTAGCGACATCAGAAACATCATATACACATATGTAAATCAGATGAGCAGAGACAAGCGTTGGGATGAATTACAGTCTGGTTTCAAAGCGTGGCTTACTAAGAGTAAGGTAAGCGCAAACAAACAAGCAAAAATTATGAACTCACCTGAGTTTGCACAGTACAGTGTATTGTTCGATCTAGTGCTCAAAATACAAGCACTAAAGAATCAAGTGATAGATCATTTTGACGATGCAGATGTAGATGTCAAATCAAGCATAGGTAATGAACGTGGCGGCGAGGGCTATGTAGCAGCCCGTGACAAGGTTAAACTTGTACCGCGTCACAAATGGACAATTGGATAAAACAATGACAGGATTCGGAACGTGGATACGTAACAACATAGCAGCAATTTTAATACCACTAGCAAGTGGTGGTATCGCATTGGTGGTATCATATGGCTCGTCAATTCAAGAAGAGACAAAGCTTTTAGCACGGATTGATAAATTAGAAGCTATTGTGGTAGATCTTGAGGAGCAGGATGAAGAGTTTGACGATGATTTTGATGATCTTGAAGATTTAGTAAGCGATAAGAACCGTGAGATTGAGAATATGGTCATCAATGAAGGACGTGATCTTGAGCGTTCAGTAATACGACTAGAAAGCCGTATGGATAATATCTCCCGACGCCTAGCATTATTTGATGGGATAGGCGCACCACCGCCAAATATGCTCATGACACCACCAAGCTTTAACATGGAAGTATTGGATCTGCCAGGCGGACCCCTTATAATGGAAGGCGAATAAAATGGATCTTAAACTCATTTCAGAATTAAATGAAAGCACTCAATATCGTAGTAAATCTGCGTTCAGGGGAACTACTGCCCGTGTTGTTTGCGACCATGCCTTTATGGACATGATTGGTGTCTGGATTATGTTCAATGAATTTGAGTTTAATCCAGCAGCTCAAGAATATGCAGCAAGAACCGTAACGTTTAACAGATTCCAACAGTATCGCCAAATGGGCACTGACCTTTATCTCAATTTGCATGTGATTACAGAAAATCGTGTTGACCTACTTAGCAGTGAAGCAGACGGCGCCCTACTTGAGCGTGTTCAACTTGACGTGCCTCAGGTTGTACGTTACTTGCGATCTGCATCCAGAAATAATATGACTAAAGCATTGACAATGCAGACGCTACAACGAATGGAAAGCGCACTTTACATTGACAACTCCAACTATCGTTCTATTCGCCGTCTAGCACAAAGCTGGCCTACATTACAAACTGGCCAAAAGCGTACAGTGCTAACACGTATGCACATGTTCTATCAGATGAATGCACGTCGGAGTGAAATGTTCCAGATGATAAAAGCACTTGGTAAGAGCAAGAACCTAGTTGATAATTCTGCATCTAATCCAGAGAAGGCAAGTGTGGCCAAAACAGCCGCAGCGGCGGCAGCAGCCGGTGCAGCAGGCTTTGCTGGTGGCTATCGTTTAGGTAAGAGTCTTGTATGACCCAGAGAATTACGGCCTTTACATTAGTTGACATTACAGATACAGGTGTACAGAGAGTAAGCGAAAGCAACACTAAAGAATACCATCAACAGCAAAATCTCAACGTTTTGCTGCAAACATGTGGATTGCGCACACAAATATTTGATCCCCAAGTCAGTATATTGTTTGATGCTGATATAACAGGAAGAATGGGTAACTTTTTTGATGTTACTCGTGCCACCGTTTGGATGATAAAATTTCAAATTGAGACTAACATGATATGGAGTGATGGTAAAAATGAATTGGCATTTCTTGAAAGTGACGTACATGGCGTGGCAATTACAAGTGATTTAAACAATACTGTAGAATTTCCTGTCAACATCTTTGACACACGTGACAACGTTAATACATATTTTGTGATGAGTTAACTGGCAGCATATATCTTACCCAGTACCCGATAAATATCATTGTAGGGGAAAAGGTAAGATATGGCTGATTCATTCAACAGCGAATTAGAAAAGACAAATCTTGAAGTCCACGTTGACATGAGTCGTCAACGTTATACGATTTTAAGTGAAAAGGTTGAAACTCTTGACGAGCGTTTTGATACACTACTTCGCGAAGTCGCAGAATTTCGTAAGGAACATGCTGATAACATGAATCAAATCCGTGAAGAAAATGCCCTAAATACCCAAGGAACGCACAAACTATTCGTAGGAGCCGCCGCAACAGTAATTGGTGGACTTTTGAGCACGATTGTTGTGTTATTAGTCGCTTTCATTTAAAATTCACAGCACTGAATCACAGTGCCGTCTAACTAGTCGGCGTTGTTTTCGTATAAATACCTGAAAGGGATTGCCCATGAAGATGAACGACATCATAAATGAAAACGATACCTTAGTCGAGACGAAAATGGTTTGGGCTAAGAAGGGTGGCAAAGTTGCCCGTAAGTATCGTTGCACATTTGGTAAACGCAAAGGCAGGGTTGTATCCAATCCTAGTCAATGCAGCAAGCCAGTTGATATGAAGAAACGCTTCACACTGCGCAGGACAAAAGCACAAAAGGGTAGCCGTATGACACGTAAGGCGCAGCGCACTAAGCGTACAAACCCGGCAAGCAAAATGGTAAAGGCATTAAACAAATGACAGACATTAACCGACTTAAAACATTGAGTGGCATCGTCAACGAGAGTACACTTGACGAAGTTTCACCTGAAGGATATAATGATACCGCATCATCAGAATATGGTGTTATAAATAGGCAGATCGAAATCCTAAATAACGCGTTAGCGGACATCGCCGCTACTAAGTGGCAGGAACCATTCCAGAAATACGCACAACCAGCAGAAGATGAATTGCGAGCAGTTATTGCAAATCTTGAAGCGCGTTCGGAGAAACGTGGCAAGGGTATTGGCGTTGCAAGACAGAAAATGAAGGACAAAGGTCATGACATGACTGGTTATACTGCAAGAAAGAATCCTCCAGGTAGCCCTGGATGGAAAAAAGGCGCTGAACCAGCAGGTGGCAGATAATGAAATTATTTGAAGATATGAAAGAACTTGGCGGCACAATTAATGACGTCATCCAGAAAATGATTAACGATATGTTCCGTGAAGAGTTGGATGACGATGAAATAATGGAACTTGTTAGCAAACTTAGCCTTAGTGATTTACTAGCACTTGATGACGCCTACAGTAATGGCGACAAAGAAAAGGTACAAGATATCTTAGGACCGTTGCCACAAATGGAATACAGCATGGGCGGCAGCGCAACTTCAGCAGCAAGCACACGTCCAGCAGCAAGGACAGCCGCCGCGCCGCAAGCTAAGAAACAAAACACTACAACACAATCAACTAGCAATTATTCAGGTGGTGTTCAAAATGGCGTAAGCACAACAAACATTGATGATGAAACACCAAATGATCCTAATGCAGTGATGCAGGATGACGAGCCAATTGAAGAGTCAGACGATTCCACGCCAGATGGATGGGCAATCATTGGGATTGACCGTTATGGAAATGAAAAGCGCCTTGCTGTCGAAGAGCCACATAAAAAACAACATGCGGAAGAAGTTATTGCAAAATCTTTAATGGGCATGAAAGCTGGAACTAGTCGTGGCGGTCTCCTGCAAGGTTATGTTGATGCCCGAATCGAACCATATTATGAAGAGCCAATTGAAGAGTCTGACTACATGAAGCGCCGTAAAGATTCAGAGGATCAAATTAGTGGTAAGAAAAAGCCGAAGCCTGCTCCAAAGCCAACAGCAAAAACAGACTACATGAAGCGTCGTGGAGTTGAAGAAGGTCGTCCAGGTGACTTGAGTGGCTATGCTGCTAACATGAAAAAACAAGCTGAAAAGCGTAAGAAGAAGCCAAAGGATCCATGGAAATCAGATGAGCCGTTATCATCAGAAAAGCAACGCGCATGGGATAAGGCTGCAAAGGCAGATACAATGGAATCTGGCGTTATGGATTTTGTTGATCAGCAAATGATGACCAAGCAAAATATAATTGATGCAATTTATCGCAAGACAGATGATCAACTGTCAAAAGATTTTGATCTGTATGTAACACAAGGCAAACGCGGTGGAATTGTCAGTCGTCGTAAATTAGAATTTATTCGCAGCGAACTTGAAAAAGAAATGACAAGGCGCGGCATATCAAATACAGTTGAAGAAGGCGCACCAGATTACAATCCATCACGTGGCGGCAATGATGATTTTGATCTACAACAGCTAGCACAAGAATATCAAGCAACAATGGCAGGTATGGGACATCGTAATAGCGACGACATTATTGACGACATGTATGCAATTGCAGACGAAGATACAGTTGACGATCTACTAGCTTTTGGCATTGAAGAAGCTGGCGCACCAGATTACAATCCATCACGTGGTGGATATGGTTCTGATCCTAGCGAAGAGTTTAACTCAGACGAAGTTCGTCGTGCCCTTGAAACCGCAGCAAGTGAAGAAGAAGATCTGCACGGCCTACAGTTGGTAGCACATCGTATTAACCAGTCATATCCAGATTCAGTAACTATTGCAGATATTATGGATATGCTTAATGAACCAGAACTGCGCAGTGTGCGCAAGGATGATGTTGAGTATGCACTACAGGCAGCAGGCATTATGGATATGATGGAAAGCACGGAAGAGCAAGTTGAAGAAACAGTTAACGTCGTTGAAATGACTGAATGGCTAAAACGCAGAGCTGGAATTGCATAATGCGAGCATTTGTTATAAAAGGTGGCATCCCTACCTTTATCTCTAAGCGAGAAGAAGAGTTCATTGAATCAATGAACGACTTGACTTACAAGAGCGACCTCAACGAGCAACAACGTGAGTTGGCAAAAGTGCTAACTAGTAGAGGAGTGCTTGAACGTTTTATGGACGTTGATAAAGGCATTTACTATACACCAAACTGTAACAAGGGAATCTAATGATACCAGTTGATCAAACATGTCCACTGTGCCACTGCCGTTTTATAGGTAGTGATGTGGTGGAGGGTCCATGCCAAGCTTGCCTTGGTGATGAAGATATTATAGCAGCACTTGACGCACTTAACAAAATATTTAATCAAGAGGAAGAGATTAATGACAGACCAGCAACAAACTAACGCAATGGCCGATATTCTTGGCAAGCTAGGACAAGTAGAGTCCGGCAGCTATAAGAAGACTGGATCAACCGGAGCAGGTGGGGATGAAGTTGGAGCCATGCATGATGTATTGGCCAAACTACAAGAAGCAACAAACGGCGCTGCCTATGATGTTGTTACTGAAGGACAGCGCAATCCTAATCTTGCAACGGCAGTGAATACAACTCGCACAGAAACTGGTGTGAGTATTTCACGTTATGACATACGCACAGAGAAAAAGACAGTACAAGAAGGTCTTACTAAGACATTTTACAGTGTTATTGATAACAAAACTGGAATGGTTGTTTATGATGACCTAGGATTGTTTGAAAGCGCAATGGGTATAGTAAAGCATATGCTATACACTCGAGACGATAACAAGCTACAACGAGTCCTTGATTTGGACCAAGAGTATGTTGGTGCGATGATGGAAACATATGGCTACAAACAACGACTACGGCGGCTGGACGAGAGTTCAGTTCAATTTGATGTAACATCAGCAAAATATAGCAACAGCAGATCGAAGTTGAGTGCTGCAAAGATGAAAATTTTGAAGGCCTTGTAAAATAGGGTTTCGCATAAATACTATACAGAACAATACGGAGATCTGACATGATTTTAAGAGAATTTACAGCACATAACGCAACAAAGCTCAATAAGCTTCAGAGGGCGTTAGCAGAAAATTACGATTATGATATTAACCTAGATAAAATGACAGCAGACCGCGCAGAGCGCATGGCAACTAAAGCTCGTCTAAAGGTTGAAGAAAATACGGATACAAACAAGCGTATCAAGTTTGCAATGATTGCAGAAAGCCTAGAGCTTTGGATGCAGGCAAATGTACAAACTGAACTCACAGCGTTCAACCTAGCTGAAGGTCTTGATGACGACAGCATGGAAGAGGCAAAAGTTATTCTTGCAGCTAAAGAACTAAGTGACAAAATCCAAGGCATGATTGAAGATGCAGCTAAGATGCAAGTCCAGGACTTGCTTCCAATCGTTGACGCAATGAAAAGCGAAGTTGGCCAAGCTGAAGCAGACGCATTTGCTACACAAGCTGACGCAGCACTTGCTGGTCTAGTTGAGTCACTTAAAGGCGCAAAGACTGAATACGATAGCGCAATTAGCGCAGCACAAGGCCTAGCACCTGCTACTGACATGGACAACTTTGACATGGACGGTGAAATGGGCGACGGTGAAATGGACATGGATATGGACGGCGGCGAAGTTGACCTAGACATGGGCGATGATGAATTTGCTGGTGATGACGCTACAGTTGGCGGAGAAGATCCAACTGGTCGTGAGATGAAAGCAGAAATGTAATGCGAGCTCGCCACTTTATTGAGAGTGATTACAATGAGGATCTCCGTTCTGAGGTGATTACTCTCTTAACAGCGGTGAGCGCAGAAGGTGTTGATGAAATTGACACCCAAAATCTTTTAAATGATCTTGAATCACAAGGTTATGCAGTTGACGAACAAAGTCTAATGGACGTGTTGGGCGAACTGGAAATTGTATCAGTAGCAACTACTGACAAAATTACGATTGCTACAAGCGATGCAGATGCAATGGTTGGCGATGAGGCACAGGATATTGAGCAGGATCGTGTAGACAACATGGCAACTAATCAAGCCACTAAAGACATTGGTGAAGATATGAATGAAGATGCTGAACAACTAAACGTAGGTGACCCTGTAATTATTACGGGTGATGTCAACCACAGTGGCGAAACTGGCGAAATATCATCTTTTGGCCAAGACAAAATGTTTGTAGTGGTTGACCTTTACAATTTTGGTAAAGCAGTCTTTCAAAGCAGCGACGTTGAGTTTAACGACTATGCGGACAGTGATGAAGAAGAACACGACATGCGCCGCGCAATGGGCGATGATGATTACGATCGTATGCATGGTAACCTGGGTTATAACGATGACGATGAAGATGGTTACTATGAAAGCGTACAGCAAAGCGTCAACCGTATGCGCACATTGGCAGGAATATATGAGCAAGAAAAACCATATGATCCAGCAGAACAATTTAAAGACATGGGTGATGCTCAAGTGATGGCAATAAAAAATTCTGGTTTGGGCAAGCAACGCGAGCACGCCGCAGCAGAACTTGAACGCCGTAAAGGACAACCTTGGCGCTGGGACAAGGATAAAAAGGGATAAGGCATGGCACACGATTTAACAGCAACACAAGCGCGTACAGTATCAACAACTGACGCAGTGATCTATAACGAAATTGATACTATTAACAGAGCAGTATTAGCCGCAGCATTGGCAGGTGATCTCAACACACAAGTTTCTGATGGCACCACAATGACAGAGAGCACACCAACTATTACAGTGACAGGCTCAGTTGCTAACCCAACATTCACAGCCGCAGATCAAGTTCAACTAGCTGGACAAGCTATTGCACTTGGTGTTGACGCTGGTGCTGGAACAGGACTTGATCAAGCAATTGCAGACATTAACAATGCAGCAATAACAGGACTTACAGCAAGCAAGAACGATGCAGATCAGCTAGTGCTAACTTACATTCCACCACAAAGTGCATGGACACTTGAAATTGGTGCTGGCACAGGCACAGCCAATGCAGACTTAGGCTTGACAGCAGGCACTGTAACTGCTACAACACCAGACAGTGTTAGCTACTACAACATGTGGAGCGGACAAATTGAAGATCGAAAGAAGTCATTTGAATTTACACAAGTTATTCAACACTTCCAAGATTCAGGCTACAGTATTCTAGCAAAGCAAAATACAGCCTCAGCACAAACAACATTTTTATGGGAAGTATATTGGTAATGGACATTGATAGAATGCGTCAACTTGCAGGCGTACAAGAACAGCAAGTAACAGAAGCAGATCCAGCATATTATGAAGAAGTCGAAGACAAATTATTAGATGCACTTAAAATGATCAGTGACGGAATACAAGATTACGAGCACTGGGCTACAAACACTGAAAGTGAACAGCGGATGGAGGAAGCACTTGAACTCATTGTGTCAACCCTCAGAGAAAAAGCTGATATACTAGAACGTGGCGGCAACACTGCGTCATATAATTGATATAATGGATATTGATAGAATGCGTCAACTTGCAGGCGTACAAGAACAGCAAGTAACAGAAGCACGTGATGCCACAAATGCATTGATGACTATGATGGATGAAGGTATTCTTGATCCACGTCAAGTAGCAGATGCATGTCTGGGCTATTTCAAAAAATTTATCCAAGATATTCAATAATTTAGTAGACTTTTTAATGATTTAAGTATATAATGATACTATGATAATTGAAAAGTTTCCTTACAAAGATATTAAACGCAAGCGCGTTGAAGGGAAGCGACTCTACGATACTGAGAGTGGCTTTCTTCCATCTGTAACAACAATTTTGAGTGCAACTAAACCTGAAGAAGCTAAAAAGGCCCTTCAGGAATGGCGCAATAGAGTTGGGGCAGAACAAGCACAACAAATCACAAACGAAGCTGCCAACGTAGGCACATTGATGCATGGCTATTTGGAAAATTGGTTGATTAACGACAATTTTGACGCCAAAGACAACATGATACATCGTGTAGCAGCCAAAATGGCAGACACTGTGATTGAAAATATTAAAGATGATTTGGATGAAACTTGGGGTACAGAAGTTGGGCTCTACTATCCAGGACTCTATGCAGGTACAACAGACCTAGTAGGTGTTTGGAAAGGCAAGCAAGCCATAATGGACTTTAAGCAAACAAACCGACCTAAAAAGCGTGAATGGATCGAAGATTACTTCATGCAAGGTGCAGCCTATGGCAACGCACACAATGCATTATTTGAGACTGAAATCGAAACTGTTGCTATCTTTATGTGCAGCAGAGATTGCCAGTTTCAATTATTTGAACTTAGCAAGTCTGAGTTTGACGAGTATAGTAAAAAATGGGCCCATCGAGTGGGTGAATTTTATGAACTCGATAAATAAATTTACGGCGGGATAGACGCAACATGTGTACTTCATGTACAATGGCGCACTATACGTTGTGTAAAAACAACAAATAGTCAACACTTTGGAACAACTGAACATTAGTCAGTTACGAAATTTGTGGTTGCGTTCACCCGATGAACGTCTTGCAAGTTGGAGAGAATTTAGGATTGAGCTTCAGTCCCATTACGACCTATTCAAGTCAAATGGAACTGAGTCCGATAATAGCATACTTTTGGTTTGCTTACAAAATATCAGCACGTGGTGGGAACAAGCCCCACTTGTAAGCGTAGCTATGGACCCCTTCAATCCTGAATCTTGGCCAACCGTGTGGGAAATACTCGATCAAGGTGAATGCTGTAAGTATAGCAGAGGCCTAGCAATGGCGTATAACATACATTATCTTGATAAAGATGTAAACGCCACATTAGCCCGCGTTCGTGATCATGTCAATAACGACGAATATATGATTGCCACCTATGGTGGTCGTTACGCACTGAATACATTACATACCCAAGTTGTGGATCTCCACAGTGTTGAATATCTAGAAGTACGAGAATCGTTTCCGATTCGATCGTACCTATTGCATAATCAATAATAGGAGAACTAGCAATGAAGAAAGATATCGATACCCGTGCCCTTATGGGGGAGGCCAAATTTTACGAAGGCTATAGCCGCTGGAGCGACGAACTTGGTAGGTATGAGACATGGGAAGAAAGTGTGTCCCGTGTGATGAACATGCACCGTAAATTTTACGGTGAAAAAATGACAGAAGATCTGTCATTACTCGTTGATGAAGCAGAAGCACTTTACAAACTCAAGTATGTACTAGGTGCACAACGAGCTCTACAATTTGGTGGAGATCAAATTCTCAAGCACCAAATGCGTATGTATAACTGTACAAGTTCATACGCAGACCGTCCAGCCTTCTTTGGTGAACTATTTTATGTTCTCCTGTGTGGTGCAGGCGCCGGGTTCTCAGTTCAGAAACATCACGTTGCAAAATTGCCAAAAGTGGCGCAGCGCAAGGGCCAAGCCAAGATCCACGAAGTAGAAGATAGCATTGAAGGCTGGGCGACAGCACTAGACGTTCTTATGTCTAGTTTTTTCGTCAATGGTGGTAAAACTCCAGAGTACGAAGGACGACGCGTATATTTTGACCTCAACAAGGTACGCCCAAAAGGCGCAATGATTTCAGGCGGATTTAAAGCGCCTGGACCAGAGCCACTTCGTAAATCACTAGATAAAATTGAGCACCTACTACAAGGAGCAGTTCTAGCAGGACGTGACACACTCAAGCCAATTGAAGTATATGATATTTGTATGCACGCCGCCGATGCTGTTCTGGCTGGCGGTGTTCGCCGTTCAGCTACTATTTGTCTATTCAGCCCTTTTGATAAGGAAATGATTGAAGCAAAAACAGGTAATTGGTACGAAGAAAATCCACAGCGTGGACGCTCAAATAACTCAGCAGTGATTGTGCGTAAAGATGCTAGTCGTGAGCAGTTTGCAGAAATTATGAAGAGCATTCGCCAATTTGGTGAGCCTGGCTTTGTATTTTCAGAAAGCACAGAGCATACTTACAACCCGTGTGTTGAAATTGGCAAGTATCCTGTTCTAATTGAAGGCAAGAAGAAAACGTCAGGTTGGCAAGGCTGTAACCTCAGCGAAATCAACGGCAGCAAGTGCACAACTAAGGAAGAATTCCTTAAGGCATGTCGCGTAGGCGCCATCCTAGGTACGCTACAAGCTGGTTACACTGACTTTAACTTCCTAGACAAGACAAGCAAGAAGATCTTTGACCGCGAAGCTCTAATTGGCGTCAGTGTTACAGGTTGGATGAACGCACCAGACGTGTTGTTTGATGAAGCAACACTTAAAGAAGGTGCTGAACTTGTTAAGAAGGTAAACCGTCAAGTTGCAAAACTAATTGGCATTAACCCAGCAGCACGTACAACATGCGTAAAGCCAAGTGGTAACGCAAGCGTTCTACTAGGTACAAGTTCGGGCATCCACGGCGACCATTCTCCTCGTTACATCCGTCACGTACAGATGAACAAAGATACGGAAGTTGCACAACTATTTGCAGCTAGCAATCCTTACATGGTTGAAGAGAGCGTATGGTCAACAAACGGCACTGACTATCAGATTAGTTTTCCTGTTATTGCACCACGTGATTCACTCTTTAAGCGTGAACTATATGGCATTAAGTTGCTTGAAAAAGTTCGCCTCGTGCAGAGGTCTTGGGTTGAGCATGGCACAGATGAAAGTCTTTGCGTTGATCCAACAGTCCGCCACAACGTTTCTAACACAGTGCAAGTTTCGCCAAATCAGTGGGACGAAGTTGAAGAGTACTTGTTCACTAACCGCGACAGCTTCGCAGGTATTAGCTTCCTAGCAGCTAGTGGTGACAAAGATTTCAACCAGGCGCCATTTACTGAAGTTCTAACAGAAAGTCAGATTGTTGACAAGTATGGACGTGCAGCAATGTTCGCAAGTGGGTTAATTGTTGAAAGCACAAAGGGCTTTGGTGATTTGTGGACTGCAACCTTTATGGCTCAAAGTGAAGGCAGCCAACGCGCAGGCGAGCAAAAAGACCTGGGTGCTGATTGGATTCGCCGTTTCAAGAACTTTGCTGAAAATTACTTTGATGGTGATGAAAAGACAGCAGAGTATTGTCTTAAGGATGTGTACTTACTACACAAGTGGACAAAGATTCAACAGAACATGCAGCCAATTGATTTCTTGACAGGACTATCAAAGAAAATGTATACTGATATAGATACTATGGGAGCGATCGCGTGTTCTGGATCAAATGGCGGGTGTGAAATCTAATGATTCACTACAAAAAAGGTGATGTGACTGAAGCAACAGAACAAGTCATAGCACACGGAGTAAATTGCACTGGCCATTTCGGAAGCGGAGTGGCTGGTGCAATCAAACGCAACCATCCCTATGTGCGTGAGCAATACCTCAGCCTATCAGAACATATATTGGGCACTTGTCAATTCGTGGAATACGCGGGCAGAATTTGGGTTAATGCACACACGCAACAAGATAATGGCTATGATGGAAAGCAGTATGCTGACCTTACAGCCGTCGCATATTGCTTGGTAAGTATAGCTGAGTATATGAGGGATAACCTGTTAACCACCATTGCAATGCCAAAAATTGGATGTGGCCTTGGCGGTCTAGACTGGGAGCAAGTAGAAATACTTGTTCAAAATATACTTGAAGACTATGAAGTTTTTATATATGAATTGGAATGATAGATGACAGACACAATTATATGGAGCAAAAACGGCTGCCCGTATTGCGACATGGCAAAAAGGCTACTTGAACAATCAGGTATAGCATACGAAGAGCGCAAGATCGGTGATGGCTGGACAAAAGACCAACTGTTAGAAGTTGTACCAGCAGCTAAGACAGTACCACAAATTTTCCTACATGGTGAATTTGTTGGTAATTTTCACGATCTCGAAAAATACTATGAAGACCATAATATGTATGGCGGAAACCCAGGAATTTAAATGTTAAAGACTAAACACAACGCAAATGATGTAATCACAATCAAGCTAGTATCAGGCGAAGAAGTAATCGGCTACTATGTTGAAGAAAATATGGGCGAAATCGTTCTACGTAAACCTGTAGTACCAGTACCAACATCTGAAGGACAAATGGCATTAGCACCATATATCATGTCAAGCAGCTATTTGCGCGAAGGTCCTGGTGAGGTCCCTTTCAATAAGCAGACAGTGGTCACTACATTATCAACTAGCAAAGAGTTCAAAGCTGCCTACACCCAACAGGTAAGTGGGCTAGACCTTAATCCAGGCGGAAATCAGGGTCTAATCACGTCATAAATACTCCAGTAGGAGAATGCAGTGAATACACCTGTCCATCGACATTCAGATTCCAGATCATGCGGCGCAACAACAACCGTAATGGGCCAGGGTACTGTTTGGGTAAACAATAAACTGG
>Ga0115550_1000465_pt1 | contig 34282 bp, 34 predicted proteins | sample COGITO_mtgs_1005_FD_87177 | JGI IMG/M metagenome (GOLD analysis project Ga0115550, IMG submission 87177) | Pelagic marine microbial communities from North Sea - COGITO_mtgs_100511 | ecosystem: Environmental > Aquatic > Marine > Epipelagic | place: Germany:Helgoland, sampling site Kabeltonne...
ACTGCCTTCCCGTTTTTGCAGTGCTGTGGTGAGGCTCTGGTATGCCAGCAGCATAGGGGAGAGGTGCAGATGGGGTACCTCCTGCTCGGTGATGATGCCATCCCCATTCTGATCCTGCTTGAGCAGTTGCTCCAGCGAGGGCAGCTGACTGCTGAGGATAGGCGCACTCTGCTGGCGGTTGCTGGCGGTCAACCTCAGTGGTTTATCCTGAGGCCACTGGCTCAGCTTGAGTTTGAACCCAAAGCTGCCGTCGGCCAGGGCGCTCTGAGTCACGCACACCTTGTCGGCGCAGAGCTGGATATCGAATTGGGCTCCCTGCTCGTGTGTGATGGAGAGCGCACCCGCCAGATCCAGGCTGGTGGGCTTGGTGGCGGGATCTGGTGCCTTGTCCGGTTGATCCGGTGGTGTAGGCGGGGTCACTGTGCCTGTGTTGCCTGTGTTGCCTGTGTTGCCTGTGTTGCCTGTGTTGCCTGTGTTGCCTGTGTTGCCTGTGTTGCCTGTGTTGCCGCTTCCGCTGCTGCTCCCCGAACCCGTGCCGCTGCCGTTGCTCCCGGTGCCGTTGTCCGATGGCGGTGTCACAGGATCCGGGGGGGTAGGCGTGGTTTGACTGCTGCCGTTATTACTGCTGGTGTTGCCGTTGTTTCCTTCCTGATCCGGGGTACCCAGCTCGGCCTTGCATGCCAGCAAGGTTGCGCAGCAGAGGGCCAGGATCAGGGGGCGCGTTGTCCTGAACAAGATCGACTCCATTATTGTTGTATAGGTGAATAAGCTGCTGAACCAGTCTCTTCTTGCGAATTGAACGATTAGTGCAGATTTTTTTGCTGTTAAAAGTGTCAAAAACGAAAATTCACTCTGCGAATTATTTCATTTGATGATAATGATATTGATTCTCGTTTGCGATCTCAATATCATATTGTCGCTGTTTAATTTCAGGCATAAAAAACAGGGACAATAAAATGAAGATGCGAGTTTGGGATTACCTTGGGGACTATCTAAAGGATGACACCGGCGCCACGGCGATCGAATACGGCATTCTGGCGGCGGGGCTGGCGGCCGGGATCCTCGCCATCTTCGGCTCGGACGGGATCTTCATCACGGCCTTGAAGGAGAAGTTCACCGCCATAGTGGCGGGGTTGAACATGGATGCTGCGGGCAAGTGACAGCGCTCGGGCAGTGGCTGGCCATATTGATGGCGTGCTGGTGTCTGGTCAGCGACCTGTTTGAGCGGCGTATCCCCAACCTGGCTGTGCTGGTACTGGCACTCTGGGCGCTTTGGCTGCTGCCGTTCAATCCGCTTTCGTTGACCCTGGCCCTGCTGACCCTGCTGCTGGGGCTGTTTGCCTATCACAGAGGCTGGTGCGGGGCCGGTGACAGCAAGTTGCTGGCGGTCTGCCTCTATGGTGCATCCGGACGCTGGCCCGAGTTGCTGCTCTGGATGGCCTTCTCGGGTGGCGTGCTCAGCCTCATATGCCTGGCTTACGCCCGTTTCCGGCCATCTCCCGAGCCCGTCACAGTGCCTTATGGATTCGCCATTTTATGGGCGGCGAGTCTGACCACTCCTCTATTTATGTAGTCACACCTTATGAAGAAACTCTTCTCTCTTATCGCTGCACTGCTGGTGCTGGCGGCGACGCTGGCTGCCTTCTGGCCGGTTGAACCGGCGCCGCAGAAGACAGTTCCACCGCGAGACCTGACATTGGAATCGACAGCTTCCGACAGGGTCGCCCAGGTGCTGGTGGCCGCCCATAGGGTACAGGCCGGCTCCTTTATCCATCCCGAGGATCTGGTCTGGCAAACCCTGCCCGCCGTCGAGGAGATGAATCTGCCGGGACTCTTCCTGTTCGGCTTTACCGATACCAAGGCACTCAAGGGAAGTCTGGTCACCCGTACCCTGGAGTCGGGGCAGATTGTCTCGTCTGATGATCTGGTGCGCCCGGAGCAGAGCCACTATCTCTCCGCCATGATGGCGCCGGGGATGCGGGCTGTGACCCTGGCGCTGGGGCGGGAGGCGGCCAGCCATGGCCTGATCCGGCCCGGCAACCGGGTGGATGTGATCCTCACCAGCAAGCATGCCCGTCAGCACAATGCGCAAGGGGCCGAGGTGACCAGCAACCAGTCGGCGGAGATCATTCTGACCGACATCAAGTTGTTGGCCATTGATGCTCAGGTGACCGATATCGCCGCGCTCAACGGCACTGCGGCGGCGCAGGACAACTTCGATCAAGTGGCCGTGACCTTCGAGCTGGCCCCGCGGGCGGCAGCCCGTCTGCTGCTGGCCCATCGATTGGGAGAGCTGGCACTGGTACTGCGCTCTGCCCAGGGTGCCCCTGCGGGCAGCGAGGCTGTTGCCCTGCCGGAAGGGAGCCTGATATGGGCCGAGCAGGTGGCCAGTGGCCAGAACCCGAGGGCCATTCCGGGTCACGGAGTCCGGATCAGTTATGGCGACGGCAACGACCGTAACCGCCAACCTTAATCAACCCAGAAAGGACACGATGTTGCGAACATTCGCCATGGTGCTCGCCCTGCTGCCGTTATGGGCAGTGGCGGCAGAGAGCCTGACTCTCACCCCCGAGCAGTCCACCCTGCTCAATTTCGATGAACCCGTGCTGGATGCCTTCGTCGCCAACTCGGAGTTGGTGCGGGTACACAGCCCCTCCGATCAGCAATTGCTGATCTATGGTCGCAAGGTTGGCCGCACCGATCTGGTGGTCACTGCGCAGGATGGCCGCACCCTGGGTCACTACCGGGTGCAGGTGGTGGCGGATCTTGCCCCCCTCAAGCAGCTGGCTAGGCAGCACTTTCCCCAGAGCCGACTCACCTTCAGCGAGTCTGGCGGCGCCATAGTGGTGGCGGGGGAGGTGACCAGTCCGCTGCAAGCCCACGAGATCCTGGCCATGGTGGAGGCGTTCGCCAAAGGCATTCAGCCCCAGGGAGTCCCCTCTGCCCCAGTCACCCCCGCTCAGCCTCAGAGCGGCAATCAGGATGAGGGGTCGGCGGTCGCCGGTGGTGGCAGCGGGCAATATGCGAACGTCATCAACCAGTTGCGTCTGGCGGGCTCGGATCAGATCAACATATCGGTGCGCATCGTCGAGATGCAGCGCACCACCAGTGAACAGCTGGGATTGCGCTGGAGCGCCATGGGGGAGTACTTGCAGCTGGGTGTCTCGCCGGGCAACCGTTTCCCCAAACCCGCCGAGCGGGGCAGTTGGGGCGGCAAGAAGGATGTTGTCTACATCAACGCCATCATAGATGCACTGGTGGAGAACAGCCTGGTCAATGTGCTGGCCGAGCCGAACCTGACGGCCAAATCCGGTGAGGCCGCCACCTTCATGTCCGGTGGCGAGTTCCCCTTCCCGGTGGGCAATGGGGATAACGGGCCCGAGATCGAATTCAAGAAGTTCGGCATCTCGCTGGAGCTGACCCCCACCTTGCTCGACAACAACCGCATCAGCCTGACGGTTTCACCCGAAGTGTCGACCCTGAGCCGCGAGAACAGCGTCTCCATTGCCGGGGTCGTGGTGCCGGGCATAGAAACCCGTCGCACCACCACCACCATAGAGCTGGCGGATGGCCAGAGCTTTGCCCTGGCGGGCTTGGTGCGCACCCATCGCAACCAGAGCAGCGAGGCCTTGCCCTTCCTCGGCGAGATCCCCGGGCTGGCCCCCTTCTTTGGCAGCAACAGCTTCAAGAACCAGGAGAGCGAACTGGTGATCATCGCCACCGCCCGTCTGGTGCAGCCCACCAGCGATCCCCTCTCCCTGTCGACGCCGCTGGATCACTATCGAGCGCCGAGCCGGTTCGAGCGGCTGTTCTTCACAGACATGGGGTCAACCGAGCGACCGGGCGCGCAAGCGACTCGCCTGTTTGGCAACTACGGCTACAGCTACTGAGGGAAGTGACCATGTTAAGAGAGACACTGTTGCTGGCCCTGGCGTTACCGCTGATGGCCTGCACCACCCAACCCCCTGCCGCCTCCCTCAAGGATCAGCTGCAGTTCCGGGTTGCCCCGTCGCAACTGCAACAACAGCTGCAATGGCAACTGGCCCCGCTGGCCAACCGGCTGGAGTCCGGATCCCTGCACCTGACGATCACGGGCCCGCAACCCGGGAGCCGGGAGCCAGCTCCGGAAGCACTGCGCCAGCAGTTGGCCCAGTGGCTGGCGCTGGAGACCCGCCTCACCTTCATCCCGGCGACCCGGCAAGCGTATGAGGTCGAGCTTGACGCCACCTTGCAATCCGACACCTGCCGCTATGCCAGAGGCGTATCTTTGGCATCTCCCGGCGCTTGTCTGGTACTGCGCAACCAGTATCGCGCCCAGAGTCATGGGGAGCACTGGGCCCGCGGCGCCCGCTATGACGGCAGTGGCAGCGCCCTCGATGCTGGTGCCGTGCAGCGTCTCTATCAGGGCAAGGCCAAGTCGGCCAAGAAACAGCAGACGACAGGGGAGTAGTGCATGAGTGAACAAGCCAAACAATTGGTGGCTGTCACCCGCCAGCCTGCCCTGCATGCCGGGGTCGGCCTGGTGCTGGCCCAGCTGGCCGAGGTCGAAGCCCGACAGATCCCGGGCTCCCTGGCCGAGGCCAGGGCCTACTGCCTGGCGCAAGGGGCCCCCGATATCCTGCTGGTGGAGGTGGAAAACCCACAGACGCTGGCGCCCGATCTGGCCGCCCTTGCCGAGTGCTGCCCGCCCCAGATGCGGCTGGTCCTGCTGGGGGAGAGGGGGGATGTGACCCTGTTCCGCTGGCTTATTTCGGTGGGGGTAGATGATTACTATCCGGCGCCGCTGGATCCCGATGCCCTGCGTACCGGCCTGCTGCGTCTGCTGGGGGTGCCGCTGGTGACCTCACTGCGCAAGGGGCGGGTGATCTGCGTGGTCGGCGCCGCCGGTGGCGTGGGCACCAGCACAGTGGCTGCCAATCTGGCCATGGCGCTGGCCGACCAGCATCACCGTCAGGTTGCGTTGCTGGATCTCAACCTTCATCACAGCCGTCACCCTATTTTGCTGGGCAGCGACTATGCCCCGCCCGGTGAACAGTGGTGGCAGGCTACCGATCGGCTCGATGGCACCCTGCTGGCCCACACCGCCCATCAGCTTGGGCCAAGGCTCTTCCTCTTCTATGACGAGGGGCAGGAGCTGGTGCTCGGTGCCGAGCAACTGGTGGCGGCTGTCAACGTGATGGCGGAGCACTACAGCACCCTCATTATCGATGTGCCGGATCTGCGCACCCATGGGCTGCGTGCCTTGCTGCAAGAGGCGGACGTAGTGCTCTGGCTGCACGATTTCAGTCTGGGGGCTCTGCGGCTGCTGGGGCAATGCCCGCAAGGCGGGCAGGCCCAACGCCGCCTGCTGGTGGGCAACCACTGCCGTGGCAAGGAGGGGCGGGTGCCGGCGCAGGAGCTGGAGCGCGTCTGTGGTCAGCCCCACGCCGCCGTGCTGCCCTATGATCACGGCGCCTTTGTGCGCGCCGAGCGTGCCGGGCAGCCACTCATCCAGCAAAAGAGCAAACTGGCTCGCGCCCTGACCTTGCTGGCGGGCGAGCTGGTGGGGGCTCAGGTCACAGGGCGAGGGCGGCGCTGATGTTCGGACAAGCCAACAGCCGACTGCCGTCGGTGCCAGGGGCGCTGCTCACCCTGTCTGATGCCGCGCGGGAGGCCTTCTACGAGCTGGTTGAACCCTCGGTGGCCGCCACCTTGCCGCGCGCCGCGTTGCTGGAGCGGGTCACCCGTGCACTCGCGCAGCTCTCGACCCGCCGCATGCTGCCCTATAACCGTCAGGAGCTGACCCTGCTTGCCCGTCAGCTGGTGGACGAGATGGTGGGCGTGGGGCCGCTGCAACCCCTGCTCGATGACCCCGAGGTCTCGGACATTCTGGTCAATGGCCCGGACAAGGTCTATGTGGAGCGACACGGCAAGTTGACCCTCTCCGGAGTGCGCTTTCGCGACCGCCAGCATGTGTTCAACGTGGCGCAGCGGATCGTCAATGCGGTGGGGCGGCGGGTGGATGAGTCCACCCCCATGGTGGATGCCCGACTGGCCGATGGCAGCCGGGTCAACGTCATTGCGCCGCCTGTCGCCCTGTGTGGCACCACCATCTCCATCCGCAAATTCCCAAGCAGCCGACTGACCCTGACCCATCTGGTGGAGAAGGGGGCCCTGTCCGATGCCATGGCCCGCTTTTTGGGGCTGGCGGCACGCAGCCGCTTCAACGTGCTTATCTCGGGGGGGACGGGGTCGGGCAAGACCACCTTGCTCAACGCCCTGAGCAAGCACATCAACGACGATGAGCGGATCATCACCATAGAGGATGCCGCCGAGCTCTCCCTCGATCAGCCCCATTGGGTGCCGCTGGAGACCCGCAACGAGAGTGCCGAGGGCAAGGGAGAGGTGAGCGTACGCGCCCTGGTGCGCAATGCCCTGCGGATGCGGCCGGATCGCATCATTCTGGGGGAGGTGCGCGGCGCCGAGGCGTTCGACATGTTGCAGGCGATGAACACAGGCCATGACGGCTCCCTCTGCACCCTGCACGCCAACACCCCGGAAGATGCCCTGTTGCGGCTGACCAACATGTTGCAAATGGGGGCGGAGCGGCTCTCCGAGCAGATCATCCAGGCCCAGATCGCCAGCGCCGTGGATCTGGTGGTGCAACTGGAGCGGATGCGTGACGGTCAGCGCCGCATTACCGCCATCAGTGAAGTTACCTCGCTGGAAGGGAGCCAGATCAGGATGCAGCCGCTGTTTCGCTTCGTGCTGGAATCCGAGCTGCACGGCAAGCTGCAGGGGCGTTTTATCGCCCATCCCCTCTCGGCCGGAGTCGAGGAGAAAGCTCGTCAGGCGGGTTTGCTGACCGAGCTGCATGACTGCATGGCGGGTGCCGGGGAGCCGGTGTCATGAGCACGCTCATTCTGGTGTGTCTGGGCTGGGGACTGGCCTGCCTGCTGCTCTGGCAATGGCAGAGCCGACGCGAAGCCTGGCAGCAGCAGTGCCAACGCTATGGCCAGCCCGCACAACACAAGGGGGCACGGCCTCTGCCCCACTGGTATCAGCAGATGGTGACCATGGTGGGCCAGGAGCAGCTGACCCGCTGGACCTGGCAGGGCCCGGCGGGGGCGGCCCTTGCCTGCGTCTTGCTGGTGGCCAATGGCATGCCGTTCTGGCTGGCGCTGCTGCTGGCGGTGGGTGGGGCTCTTTCCCTCGGGCTGGTGGTCTATCAGCAACTGCAACAGCGGGCGCTGGAGCGGTTTCGTACCCAGTTGCCCGAGGTGATTGACGGCATGATACGGGCGCTGCGGGTCGGGGCGCCATTGGCGGATATCTTCAAGCTGGTGGCCTGCCAGCAGCACGGCCTGATGGCCAGGTTGTTTGGTCAGATGCACGACGAGTTGCAGGTAGGCCAGCCGGTGGCGCAGGTGATGCAACAGGCGGCGAGCCGGGTCGCGGTGGCCGAGTTTCAGTTTCTGACCATAGTGCTCAGCCTGCAACAGGAAACGGGCGGCCGCCTCTCGGAGGTGCTGGCGCAACTGGTGGAGACACTGCGTGCCCGCCAGACCCTGGCGGCCAGCATCCAGACCATCACGGCCGAGAGTCGCAATGCCGCCAAGGTGCTGGCAGCGCTCCCCGTCATCATCTTGCTGGTGCTGTTCACGACCGGGCGGGAGCACTTCACCTACCTGATGACCACGGCCAGCGGCCAGTGGGTATTGGGATATGTCTCCATCAGCGTGGCGGTCGGGCTCTGGCTTATCCGTCGCCTCACGCGTCTGCAGGGGTAGCCCATGACTGTCATGCAACTTTTCGGATTGGCGCTGGCCTGTCTCGCGTCGGCGGCAGTCGTTGGCTGGCACAGTTACCGACAACAGCAGCAGTGGCAGGCCCAGAGCCACCGCTATGGCCCTGTCCGTCAACGCAGGGATACGGCGCGGGACTGGCTGACCTGGTGCGGTCGCGGTTACCCGGTCGGCGCCCGGGAGCAGGCCCGCTTGCAGCAACTGCTGGCGCAGGCGGGGATCTTCTCCCGCCATGGCTTTGACCGGCTCAGGGCGGCCAAGTTATTGGGTGGGCTGGGAGGGGCACTGGCGGCCTTGCTGTGGCGTCTGCTGGCGGCGCCCGCCGACGGTTTCACCCTGATGTGGGTGCTGGTGGCCTATGTGGTGGGGGCCGGTGTGCCCGAGCGCTGGCTGCAGTGGCGTGCCCGCAAGGTGAAGAGTGCACAGCAGAAGGTGGTGCCCGATGCCATCGACCTGCTGGTGATCAGCGTCGAGGCCGGGCTGGCGCTGGATCGGGCGCTGCTGCGGGTGGGCCACTATCTGGGAGCGCTGGAGCCGGGCCTGGCCCGCCAGTTCCTGCGCACCCATGCGGAGATCCAGATGCGCGGCGATCAGGCAAGTTGTCTGGCGCGGCTTGCCTGGCGCACCGGTTTGCCCGAGCTGGACAGGCTCGCCAACACCTTGCAGATGGCCCAGCAGTACGGGTCGCCGCTGGCCGAAACAATGCGCACCATCAGTCAGGAGGCCCGCCAGATGCGCCGGCTGGCGCTGGAGGAACAGGCAGGCTCCTTGCCGGGCAAGATCACCCTCATCCAGATGGCGCTCATCATGCTGCCCATGCTGGTGCTGATCATTGCCCCTACCCTCAATTTGTTGATCAACAGCCTGCGCTGAGCGGGCCACAGGATTTGAAATGCGATCACGACTTCATTGTGTGTTGCTGCTGGCCCTGCTCGGGCTGGCAGCGTGCAGCAACCACGGCGATACCCGCCAACAAAGCCAGAGCAATGGCATGGCGGTGGCCAAGGCGGCGTTCGATTCTGCCCAGTACGACAAGGCAGAGCGGCTCTATCAGGCCTTGCTGGCTGACGATGCCACCCTGGAGGAGGCGCAGCTGATGCTGGCCCGTACCCGTTATCAGCAAGACAAGAAGCAGGCGGCGCGTGATGGCTTGCAGCAGTTGCTGGACAAGGGGGGCAAGCAGGGGGCTCAGGCCGCTCACTATCTTGGCAAGTTTCTGCTGGATGATGGTCTGAGCGCCGAGGCTGCACTGGCCTATCAGCAGGGACTGGCACTGGCCGGACTGAACCGGGACGAGCGCGCGCGACTCAGCAATGGCCTGGGGGTGGCCAGCTTGCAGCAGGGGGCCTTTGGCAAGGGACGCCAGCAGTTTGAAGTGGCGGTGGCGGCGGCCCCCGATGAACCGGATTATCGTGCCAACCTGGCGCTGGGCTGGCTGATGGAGGGCAACAAGGTGGCTGCCCGTCAGGCATTCGATCCGCTGCTGCACTACCAGAACCTGCCCCCCAGGGTGGAGATGAATTATGTCCTGCTGCTGCTGGCGGAGGGCAATGAACCCCAGGCTCGCCTCATATTGTCGCGCTTTCTCAGTGCCAGCCAGCTGGAGCACGACATCAGGCTGCTCAAGGCGCAACTGGGGCGGGGGACGGGGGCGTGAGACGCGAGCTAGGTGTGGCCAGCATAGAGCTGGTGATCATCTTGCCGCTGCTGCTGGCACTGCTGTTGCTGGTGGTGGATGTGCTGCGGGTGCATCTGCAATACAGCACTCTGGAGCATGGCTTGCGATCCGTGCTCCGTGAGCTGCAGGCCGAATCTGCGGCGGGGCGGATCCCGTCGGCTGACGGGATCCGCCTTCGCTTGCAACAACGGGGGCGAGGGGAGCTGGACGGCGTGACGGTGAGCGTCATCCCCCATGTGTCGCTGGAGGCCATGCTGGGCCAGGAGGAGGGGAGCCCGGATCCTGCCAGCGAGATCCGCCTGCCTGCGGATCCCGTGCTGGAGGTGACGGCCAGGATCCGCCCCCGTCTACAGCTCACCCCGAGCTGGCTGATTGACGATCGCGAGCTCAGCTATCAGAGCACCCTGTTGTTGCTCACCGACCGGCTGCCGGCCGGAGGGGCAGGATGAGTCGCTGCGCATGTCGCCATCGGCTCCCGGCGTCGGGTCCTGGCGCCATGGAGGGCAGCATCAGCATAGAGGCAATGATGTTCATTCCCGTCTTGCTGGCCTTGCTCAGTTTTGGCAGCGAGGCACTGCAACTGCTGCGCCTCGAGCAGCGCCTGCACAATGTGGCCTACAACGTGACCCAGATAGTGACCCAGCAGGGGACGGGGCAAAACGCCGCCGCCGTGTCGCAGCTGGCTTTCTATCAGCGCTTCGTGCAGGGCCAGTTGTCCGCTCTGCAAGAGGGGCAGGCCGCCCTGACCATAGAGCAGTACAACAGCGCCAATGGCGAGCGGGTTCCCCTGCTGCAGGGCACTGGCTGCGCCGGCCAGGGCAACTGGCCGCAATTGCGGGTGGGCACCTTGATGCGGGTGACCCTCTGCTATCGCCTCGGGCAGGGGGAGGGCGGCATGTTCAGCCGCTTCTGGGCGGGCCGCACCCTGGTCACCCACTTTATTCAGGAGATCCATTGAATGGGACTGCCCTTGCGCCAAGGGGGCGGGCTCTCTCCCGCCTTTGCCCTTATGTTGACAGGCGTGCTGGCGCTGACCGGCGTTGTCATCGAACTGGTCCGTGGCTACAGCGGCCAGAGTCTGCTCAGCGCCGCCGCCGATGCGGTGCTTTACTCTGCCGCCGACAGTGACACTGCCGCTGAGGATGCCGTTGCTCTGGTGCAGGCCAATCTGGCGGGCCGCCCCTTGCAGGTGGGCCCCCCCAGCTTGAGCCAGAGCGAACAGGGAGCCCGGGTTATTCTGCAGGGGCATGTGCCCGCACTGATGGATCTCTCGGCCATTGGCGAAGGGGGTGACATGCCGGTGGCGGCGGCGGCCCGTGCCAGCAGTGCCCGTACCCGTATTGAGATTGCCCTGGTGCTGGATGTGTCCAACTCCATGTCCGGGGCGCCGATGAAAGCGATCAAGCAGGGGCTGACAGAGTTTGGCGAGGTGCTGTTTGGCCGCGAGCGGCGCAATCAGGACAGGGTCGTCAGCATCATCCCCGCCACCGGACTGGTCAATATCGGGGATCATCCTGAACTGTTTCATCCAGAGAGCCTGGCATTTCCCTTCGGGTTGCAGACGCTGGCCCATGAGCGAGGCTGGAGCAATTTGCTGACTCGAGAAGTGCCGGGACGCCAGCGCAAGGCATTCTGTGCCCGCCTGCCGGAGCATGTGGACGGTATAGACCGGCTGGCGGAACTCACCCCGGGCTGGATCCGCAAGCTGGAGCAGGCTCCCGTTGGCGAGACGCAACCCAGGTTGCACTACAGCACCAAGCCGCCAGCCATCAAGCAGTATGAAGATGGCACTCCCCTGCGGGCATTCGCCCCGAGGGAGAACCCCCTTGAGCGTTACCTGGAGAACCGGCGTGACAAGCTCGGCATCTTCGATGATGCCGACTGTGGGGTGAGCCCCATTCAGGCGCATCTGTCGACCCGGGCCGAGTATCGCCAGGCGCTCGATACCCTCTACGCTGCCTTCAACACCAATACCGCTGAGGGCGTGATGTGGGGCTGGCGCCTGCTGTCACCCCAGTGGCAGGGGCGTTGGGGCCGGGGGGCGGCCGAATTGCCGCGCCCTTACGGGCAAGCGGATAACCGCAAGATCCTGGTGCTGTTCTCGGACGGCGAACACATGGGGCCCGAGGCGGCGCTGCGGGATCGCAAGCAACTGCTGCTGTGCCGGGAGATGAAACGCAAGGGGATCCAGGTCTATACGGTGGCATTCGAGGGAGATGCCCGCTTCGTGGCGCAGTGCGCCAGCGACCGGTCGCACGCCTACAAGGCGACCAGCGGCAACATTCGCACCGTGCTGACCCGATTGGCCAGCGCCATCAACGATGTGGTGCTGACAAAATAGTGCGAAAAGAGGGGCCAGATCAGGCCCCTTTTCCTATCCATTGGCAATGCGGTTTACATGGCGGCGCGGAAAATGGCGACTATCTCTTCGTGGCTCGCCTGTTTCGGGTTGGTGAAGCCGCAGGCATCTTTCAGGGCGTTGCTGGCCAGCACGTCGAAATCATCGGCCTTGACGCCAAGTTGCTCCAGACCGGCCGGGATCTTCACGTCCAGCGCCAGCTGCTTGATGGCGGCAATCGCCGCAGCAGCGCCCTGTTCATCGTTCATGGTGCTCACATCTACCCCCATATGGTGTGCCACATCCTTCAGGCGAGCGGCGCTTACCTGGGCGTTGTATGCCTGAACGTGGGGCAGCAGCACGGCGTTGCAGACCCCGTGGGGCAGGTCATAAAAGCCCCCCAGCTGGTGGGCCATGGCGTGCACATAACCCAGGCTTGCGTTGTTGAACGCCATGCCGGCCAGGAACTGGGCATAGGCCATCTGCTCGCGGGCGTGCAGGTCATCGCCCTGATTGACCGCGGTGCGCAGGTGTTTGGCGATGAGCTGGATCGCCATGATGGCGCTGGCATCGGTCACAGGGGTGGCGATGGTGGAGACATAGGCCTCGATGGCGTGGGTCAGCGCATCCATGCCGGTGGCGGCGGTGAGGCCGGCCGGTTTGGCCAGCATCAGCTCGGGATCGTTGACCGACATCAGCGGGGTGACGTGCTTGTCGATGATGGCCATCTTCACCTGGCGCGCCTCGTCGGTGATGATGCAAAAACGGGTCATCTCGGAGGCAGTGCCGGCTGTGGTGTTGATGGCGATGAGCGGCAGTTGCGGTTTGGCGGAGCGATCCACCCCTTCGTAGTCCTGGATGCTGCCACCGTTGGCGGCCACCAGGGCGATGCCCTTGGCGCAGTCATGGGGCGAGCCGCCCCCCAGCGAGATGACGCAGTCGCAGCCGTTGGCCTTGATCATCCTTAGACCCGATTCGACGTTGGTCATGGTGGGGTTAGGCTTGGTTTCATCGAAAACCAGGCTTTCAATACCATGTTCTGCCAAGAGGGTGGTGAGCTTGGCGACCACGCCTATCTGGTTGAGGACACGATCGGTGACAATCAGCGCCTTGCGATAGCCATAACCCTTGATATCGGCTGCTGCCTCTTGCAGACAGCCCGCTCCCATCAGGTTGATTGCGGGAATATAGAACTTGAATGTCGCCATGATGGACTCCGTATGATTAGCCATTAAGTGGTATGCGGACGTCAAAATAGCATCGTCAGTGGGGATGAAAAGGGGTCAATAGTATCCTGTTTGCAACTTTATGGACTCGATCACGTACCGATAAACCGGGGCGAGACAGGGATTGACAAGGTCGCTTGCCCCTTTCTTGGCAGAAAAACGTTTTTCAAGAAATTCATCAAGTTAGCAAACGTTTTGCTCTGATTTTGTCACTTTCAATGCGTGGAAGTGTGAGGTGCTTCAAGGAATTGGAAAGCGCTTTCGACCATAGTTGGCGCCTCCCCAGAGAGGGGAGTGAAGGTTTGAAAGTACCATCAAGAACCATCTTAACTTGCGCCCTGACCATGTCGGCCGGGAGCAACCAGGAGTCCACTATGTCTGATGTTTTTCACTTGGGTTTGAAGAAAGCTGATCTGCAAGGCGCCACCCTGGCGATCGTCCCCGGTGACCCCGAGCGCGTCAAGCGCATCGCAGAGCTGTTGGATAACCCGGTGCACCTGGCCAGCCATCGTGAGTTCACTACCTGGCGCGGCGAGATGGACGGCAAGGCCGTGATCATCTGCTCTACCGGCATCGGTGGCCCGTCCACCTCCATCGCGGTAGAAGAGCTGGCCCAGCTGGGTATCAATACCTTCCTGCGTATCGGCACCACAGGCGCCATCCAGCCGCACCTGAACGTGGGCGATGTGATCGTGACTACCGGTTCCGTGCGCCTTGACGGTGCCAGCCTGCACTTTGCACCCATGGAGTTCCCGGCTGTTGCCGACTTCGACTGCACCACGGCACTGGTCAACACGGCCAAAGAGATGGGCTCCAAGCTGCACATCGGTGTGACTGCTTCTTCTGATACCTTCTACCCGGGTCAGGAGCGTTACGACACCGTATCCGGCCGCGTAGTGAGCCGTTTCCAGGGGTCCATGAAAGAGTGGCAAGCCATGGGCGTGCTGAACTATGAGATGGAATCTGCCACCCTGCTGACCATGTGCACCAGCCAGGGCCTGCGTGCCGGTATGGTAGCCGGTGTTATCGTCAACCGTACCCAGCAGGAAATCCCGAACGCCGAAACCATGGCGAGAACCGAATCTGATGCCATCAAGATCGTGCTGGGCGCCGCCCGCAAGCTGATCTGATAGCCACACCGAGTGGGGGGTGGGGGCCGTTGCGAAAGCGCGGCCCCTATCTTTTATCTGCCGTTTGCCCCTGTCGTTCCTCTGTTCCCTCTCCTGTTGCCTTCGCCTGTTCTCACACCCCGTCTTGATGCCGCGTCTCGCTAGAAGGGGCTGGCACATCTGACCGCCATCGGCTCGCCGCTCACCGGATGCACCAAATCCAGCTCGCTGGCATGCAGCATCAGCCGTGGCGTCAGCTCAGTACCTGGCAGTACAAGACCGCCGTAGAGATCGCAGCCGAGGATGGGGTGACCCAGCAGCTGGCAGTGGATACGCAGTTGATGAGTACGGCCTGTCTCCGGTACCAGTCTGACCCGAGTCAGTCGCTGGGTTTCCCCATGTTCACTTTCACGACAGAGGCGATCTTCCACCTCATAGCGGGAGCGAGCAGGTTTGCCGCTGGCGGCGCAGATCTTCATCAGGGGAAACAGCGCCGGATCCTTGGCGATGGGGGCATCGATCATCCCTTCATCGTCGGTCAGATGATCGCACAGCAGGGCGCTGTAGGCCTTGCTTACCGCCCGCTGACTGAATTGCTGGCAGAGCAGAGCGTTGATGGCCTTGTTTCTGGCCACCACCATGATGCCGGACGTGCCAAAGTCGAGACGGTGCACCAGGGTGCAGCCGGGATAATCCTGCACCAGCCGGTAATGGACAGAATCGAGGTTCTGCGGATTTTTGCCAGAGAGGCTGAGCAGGCCGCTCGGCTTGTTGATCAGCAGCAGGTGCTCATCTTCAAACAGGATCTCGATGGCAGCCTCGCAGGGCGGGGCGATGAAGGTATCGACGATGACGGACATAGGGCACACGGGCTGGAAACGGGGGGCGATCATACTCGAACCGGCTGCGCGGGGCGAATCGAGGGTGAGCCGATGACGTCCATTACGGCGAGTTTGACAGCAACTGCTTGATAAGATGGGCTGAGTCCGTTTTGTGACTCCCTCCCGAGTTAATCTCGTCACGGGTTGTTAAGGTATGGTTCCCTGTCATGTTGCAAGGAGTCCGTTCATGGCATTGCCCGTTATTCTCGATTGTGATCCCGGCCACGATGATGCCATCGCCCTCATACTGGCGCTGGCCAGTCCCGAACTCAAGGTGTTGGCGGTGACCACCAGTGCTGGCAATCAGACACAGGAGAAAACCCTCAACAATGCCCTGCGCATTCTCACTCTGCTGGGGCGTGACGACATTCCGGTGGCGGCAGGAGCGCCCAAACCACTGGCCCGCGAGCTTATCATCGCCGACAACGTCCACGGCGAGTCAGGCCTCGATGGCCCCACATTGCCGGATCCCGCCTTTGCGCCCCAGGCCATGACGGGCCTTGAATTGATGGCCAAATCGCTGCGCGAGAGTCCGGAGCCGGTCACCCTGGTGCCGACCGGCCCGCTCACCAATATCGCCCTGCTGCTGGCGGCGCACCCCGAACTCAAGCCCAACATCGCCCGTATCGTACTGATGGGCGGCGCCGCGGGGGCGGGCAACTGGACCCCGGCGGCGGAATTCAACATTTATGTGGACCCTGAAGCAGCCGATATGGTCTTCAAGTCAGGTATTCCCATCACAATGTGTGGACTCGATGTGACCCACGAGGCGCAGGTGATGGACGAGGACATAGCGCGGGTGCGCGCCATTGCCAATCCGGTGGCCCGTTGCGTGGCCGGTCTGCTCGACTTCTTCATGATCTACCACAGGGATCCCAAGTGGGGATTTGCTGGTGCGCCGCTGCACGACCCCTGTACCATTGCCTGGTTGCTGGCTCCCGGTCTGTTTCACGGGGTCGAGTGCCGGGTTGATATCGAGACCCGGGGGGTGCATACCACAGGGATGACGGTGGTGGATCGCTATGGCCTGACCGGAAAACCGGCCAATGCACTGGTGTTGCTGGGACTGGATCGCCCGGGTTTTATCGACTTGCTGGTCGAGCGACTGCGGTTTTTTGGCTGACGGCCATTGCACTATTGAGAGAAGGGACGGGAAATGTACAAAGCGTCGCTGGCACTGCTGGCCGGGTTGCAATTGACGGCCTGCTCCACGCCGTTCGAATCCATGTGGCAGGGGTTGGCGACCTGCGATCTCGACCATCTCTACCTCGACAGCGAGACCGGCGAGCCGGCCCACCCTCAGCTTAAAAACTTCACCCCCTACAAGGTGACGGACGGGTTTGCCTGGTACAAGACCCATGAAGAGTTGCATGGTCTGCCCATCAGTGGCTTTCTCATCCCCTCGTCCACTTTCGAAGTGCACGCCCTGTTTGTGGACACCCCCATCGCCAATGCACGCAGGCTGACCCACAATGCCTATGGCAGCGAGTTTGCCGACGAGCAGAAGCACAATGAGGGATTGGCCCCCTTGCTGCTGCGCGACCCCAACAACCCCAAGCGCTCCATCATCGACTGCACCCAGGCAGAGACCCAGGAACCGCTGCCGGAAGAGCCCTTCCCGGAGTAAGTCGTTTCCGTGTGCCGAGACCTGTGTCTGCCCGGGCAATATAAAAAGAGGCCAGCCTTGCGGCTGGCCTCTGTTGATCGTCACCTTGCCGGGGTCGGGGATAACCCAGCGTTTGCTTGATGGCAGGCTGCCGGGCCTTGATCCAGGCCGGATTGGATAGATCCCCCGTCACCGGTGCGATAGTGCCCCGTCAGTCGTTATGGATAACCCAGCGTTTGCTTGATGGCAGGCAACCGGGCCTTGATCCAGGCCGGATTGATGGGACCCCAGTCGCTGATGCGATAGTGCCCCTGCAGGTGGCGCGCCCCTTCCGTCTGCTCGAAGCCGCAGCTGATATCGAGATCAGCCAGTGCCGCCAGCGTGTCCTGGGCGGTGCGCCGCGGCATGCCGGTGGCCGCCATGATGGCCGGGATTGTGTCCGTGCCGCTGCTTATCAGCCAGGCAACGTAAAGCCGTCGGTAGAAACTGGTGCGAGTCTTGCTCGGCTCTGTCATATCTCGTCCTCGAGCCGGTCGAAGTAGCGCCAGGTCGCGATGGCGGCTTTACCCATCACCAGTGCCCAGATACCGAACCAGAACCAGCGGAAGAAACTCCAGGTGGAGGCCTCAGGACCCGTACTCTCTATCTTGGTGACGTTGGGGAACATGGTGAACATGTTCACGCGCCAGCCGTAGGAGGTAATGATGGCCAGACGCTTCTCGAACTCCATGGACTTGGCTTTTGCCTGCACATCGGCCGCGTTGAACTTGAAGTAGAAAGGCCAGCCCCAGCCGGTATCCTCATTGCGAAATACCCGGATCTGTTCGCCCGGGCGTTCGGTATAGATGTAGTAGACATCCGTGGTGGGACCGTCAGCCGGGTTTTTCTGGCTGATGGGGCCATCCTTGTCGGTGCGCTTCACTTCCACCCCTGTGATGGTGGCTATGGTGTGCTCCGGCAGGTAGTAGTCGAGCCAGATGGCGGAGACGAGGGCGATGAGGCCCAGGCCGATGAAGGCCGGTTTCTTGAAATGCAGCTTCATGGTGATCTCATGTGAGGGGAAGTGGCGTGCCTCTACCATACTCACATTTGGTGCGACAGCCCAGCCCCCAATGAAGCCACATTATAAAAAAGCCGTTTAAAACAATAACAAATGTGTCCATTCATTAACACAAAGGCCCCGCAAGCGGGGCCTTTGTGTCGATCGCGCAAGCGGACGTCACAACTGGAACTGGGCCAGCTGTTTGCGCTGCTGCTCGGCGAGCTGTGACAGTTCGTGACTGGCGGCGGCACTCTGGCTGATGCCGGCCACACTCTGGTTCACTATTTCGTAAATATTGGTGATGTTGCGGTTGATGTCGGCGGTGACGCACGACTGCTCTTCGGCGGCGGTGGCCACCTGGGCATTGGCCCCATTGATCTGGTTGACCGCCTCCGTGATGCCACCGAGCAGCGCCTGCACCTCGCCGGAGAGCTGCTGGTTGTGCTCAAGGATGGTGAGGGTCTCCTGCATGCCGTTGTTGGCGGATTGGGACTGGCTCTGCAACTGCTCTATGATGGTCTGGATCTCCTTGGTGGAGTCCTGCGTGCGGGCCGCCAGCAGGCGTACCTCGTCGGCCACGACCGCGAAGCCGCGACCGGTTTCACCGGCGCGAGCCGCCTCGATGGCGGCATTCAGGGCCAGCAGGTTGGTCTGCTCCGAGATGCTCTGGATCACTTCGATCACCTTGCCGATCTGCTCGGACTGGGACTTGAGGCGCGCCACCACGGCGGCGGCGCTCTCCAGGCTGCCCGCCATGCGGCTGTTGGCAGCGATACTCTCCGCAAACAGAGCCAGCCCCTGTTCGACCCGGCTATTGGCATCCCGCGCCAGCCCATCTGCCAGGGCGGCGTTGTGGTTGACGTTGTCGGCCGTGCTGGCCAGCTCGGTCACGGCGGAGGCCACCTGTTCTGTCTCGCTGCGCTGCTGCTGGGCATTGGTCTCGGACTGGGTCATGACGGCGGCGAGCTCGGTGGCGGCAGAGGCCACGTTGCCGCTGATACCGGTCAGGGTATGGATTGTGCTGCCAAGCTGGGTCAGTGTCTGGTTGATATCTTTGGCCAGCTGGCTCAGTTCATTGCTGCCATCGGCGTTGGCCCGCACGTTGAAGCGCCCCTGGGCGACGGCGCGCATCACCTCCTGCAACTGGCCTATGGGGCGGACTATCTGGCCGGACAACCACCAGCCACCGAGCAGCGCCGCTATCAGGGTGGCACTCATCATCAGCAGGGTTCGCAACAGGGTGGCGTGGTAGTGCGCCTCTTCCTCGGCAATTTCGGTCTGGATCAGCTGGTTGATGCGCGCTGACATGGTGTCGATCTGCTTGATCAACTGCTCCCCCAGCTCACGAAAACGCAGCCGTGACTGCTCGTAGGTGGCAGCATCGCCACCTCCCTGATGTTTCTGGGCCAGCAGCGGCAACATGTTGTTGCGAGTGTGGCCGAGATAAGCCTGCAGGGCGGCGGCCACCTGGATGTTGTCCTGCTCGGCACCTGTGATCACCAGTCGGGACAAGATGGTCCCTATTTCCTGTTCTGCCGCATTGAGATCGTTTGGCAACTGGGCGAAGCGCGCCGGATCGTACAGGCCATAGATGGCGTTGGTGCGCATCCGGTAGGTGGCGTGGATCAGGGCTGCGATGTCGTCCTTGTGGCGCGTCACGCTGGTGGTGGTCTGGTTCATGTCCGCAATGGCGCTGTCTATTTCCTGCTTGCTGATCCCGGCCATCAGGACCATCAAGAGGCTGGCGAGCAGGAGTGGAACAAGCACTTGAAGACGGATGGACAGGTTACTCAACGACATGGCAGGTCCTAACCCAAAAGAGGAGTGAGGCGGCATATTACACAGGCGCGACAACTATTGTCACAGGGTTTTTATTGCTGAAATCATGCTGAACGAAAAGGTTTTTTCTTGTGTTAAAAGAGTGTGATAGGCAAGATCTCAAGCTTGTTACCATGGAGGTGTAGTGTGTCCGACTGGATTGATCCCGCGATTCTGGCGCTGTTTGTGCCTACGTTCTTTTTTGTCTCTGTTACCCCCGGCATGTGCATGACGCTGGCGATGACCCTCGGCATGAGTCTGGGGGTGCGCCGTACCCTCCACATGATGTGGGGTGAACTGGTCGGGGTCGCGCTGGTCTCTGTGCTGTCGGTGATCGGGGTGGCGGCCGTCATGCTCAACTATCCGGCGCTCTTCTCTGCCTTCAAATACGTGGGTGGCGCCTATCTCATCTGGCTCGGCATCCAGATGTGGCAGGCCAAAGGCAAGATGGCCATACCGGCGGATCTGTCGGCCGGACAGGAGACACGCCCCCTTGGTCTGGCTATGCAGGGGTTTGTCACTGCCATCGCCAACCCCAAGGGGTGGGCCTTTATGGTCTCCCTGCTGCCTCCTTTCATCAATGCAGCCAAGCCGATGACGCCCCAGATCAGTGCCCTGGTGGCCCTGATCCTGGTGATCGAGTTCTCCTGTCTGCTGCTCTACGCGGGCGGTGGCCGTACTCTGCGCCACTTCCTCGCCAAGAGCGGCAACGTGACCCTGATGAACCGGATCGCCGGTTCCCTGATGTTCGGTGTCGGTGTCTGGCTGGCGCTCGGCTGAGTGCCTGTCGGCCAGTGAACGCAGTCCTGTGATGGGGCGGGTAACGTGTCTCGTCAGGTAGTGACCGCAAGGCCATGACGAGCAACGAAAACCAGGAACGAACGCCAACAGAGAAGCCCCGGCCCCGTCGGGGCTTCTCTGTTTGGTAGCCATCGAGGTTATTTTCCACCAGCGAGTATTCATGCCAGCGTGAGTCTGTATCAGGCCAATATCTGGCGAGTCGGGTACATTTACTTACATTTTTTTTGTTTTCAATCGGCCCTTAATTCATCAGTCTCGAATGGCATTAGATGCATATTGTCGACTCTGTTCGCGACAGGGGTACCCCCTGCTGCTCGTTTTTATGGTCAAGGATGGTACTCAATGGTGAAGGTAATAGGCGCCGCTTTGCTCGCTTTTTCTGGCGGGGTTGCGGCCGGCAACGGGAAAAACCTGGATTTTTACAATATAAAGGAGCAGCAACTCACCAGGATGTTTGCTCAACATCAGAATGTGGCACCGGGTCAGTCAATAAAGGATTTCTCGCAACTGTTTCTCGAGAATCCTTATGTTGCCAATCGGCTGGTGGGATCGAGCGACCGGCAGGAAAAACTGGTGGTGGATTTTGGTGAGCTGGATTGCTTCACCTATCTGGATTACGTTGAGTCACTGCGACACTCAACGAGTGTGCATAATTTCATCGAGAATGTCATGTACACTCGTTATGTAAATGGTGAAGTCAACTACCTGACTAGAAAGCATTTTTTCTCTGATTGGGTCCATGGTGGCAATAAGGTGAAGGATGTGACCCACCTGGTCGGCAACTATGTGGTGACCGCCGCCAAAGTATTGAATCAAAAAGAGGATGGCAGTCACTATATTCCGGGGCTGGCGGTGAAGAACCGCGACATCACTTACATTCCCGGTGATCGCGTGGACGAAGACATGCTGAGCTTGCTGGAAGATGGCGATTATATCGGTATCTATACCAATATTGCCGGTCTGGATGTGACCCATACCGGTATTTTCATTCGGGGTGAAAATGGCCCCGTACTTCGCAATGCCTCTTCTGTTTCGACGAATATGAAGGTTGTGGATTCGCCTTTTATTGAATATGTGAAAAATAAGCCGGGCATTCTGGTTTACCGCGCAACAGAGGGCAATATCCAGTCATGATGAGGGCGGCCACAAGGGGACCAGGTCAGCCTCGATTGCCATGGCACCTTGAAATACGCCGCTCATACATGTCTTGGTCTATCCACAATACCCCCGGTCCTGACTGGGGGTATTGTTTTATACCGCAATGGCGATGAGGTTGTTTATCCCCTCTGCCATACCTTTGGCCACTGTCGGGTATTTACGCCGTCTTGAAGCGCCTGACCCAGGGGTTGGCACTGATACCGTGCAAGATGACGCTCAGTATGATGGTGCAAAGCACAGTGGCTATGATGGGTTCTTGTCCCAGCAGCGCGGGCTCGTGTTGCAACACCATGACGGCAAAGACAATGCTGGCGAGCCCCCTTGGTCCGAACCAGCCGATAAAGAGCTTGAGCTCAAAGGATTGACCCGTGCCCAGCAGGCTCAGCCAGACCGGCAGCATGCGCAGCAGGGTGAGGCTGGCGGCGGCATAGAGCCAGTATTGCCAGTGCAGCAGATCCGGCAGCATGGGCATCAGGGTGGCGCCGAACACCATCCAGATCACCACGGAGAGCAGGTCCCCATACCCTTCGCAACTATCCATGTAAGCGTGTTTGTGCTCCCCCAGTCTGCGGCCCATCAAGAGACCCCCGACGAAGGCGGCGATAAAACCGCTGCCCCCCAGGGTCTGGGCAAGCGCAAAGCAGAGCAGGGCCAGCCCCGGCATGGTGAGCTGGCGCCAGAGCGGCAGTTGCCAGCCGTTGAGGTAGGAGGTTTTCAGCAGCCGTATGGTGAGGCTGGTGAGCACCAGGGCCACCAGCAGGCCTATGCCTATCTCTTCCAGCAGCAAGGTTATGGCCAGCATGCCCGTGCCTGTGTGCTGTTCGGTGGGGGCGATGAGGGCGAGCAGCAGCAAGAGCACTGGCACGCAGATACCGTCGTTGAGGCCGCTCTCCTGATTGAGCCCCTCCCTGATGGGCGCGGGCACGGCCGGATTGCTGACCACGGCCTTGCCGAGCGCCGCATCTGTGGGGGCGAGAATGGTGGAGAGGATGGCCAGCTCCAGCAGCGGCAGATCCGGGTAGAGCCAGAGGCCGAACAGGGTGCCCCCCAGCAGGGTGAGTGGCAGGCCGATGAGCAGCAATCGTATGGGGAGGGCGCGGTTGGCTGCCAATACTTGCCAGTTGGTGTTGGCGGCGTCATTGAACAGCACTATGACCAGTGTGAGCTCTGCCAGCAGCTTTATCCCCTCGCTGTCGACCGAGAGTGACATCAGACCGAGCCAGCCTGGCCCCAGCAGCCAGCCCATCAGCAGGAACAGCAAGGGGCCATTGATCAATCTGGATTCGAAGCGACCTGCGATCAGGCTGTAGATCAGCAAGAAGGCGGCAAGCACCGCCAGGTTCTGGTAGATCAGGGATGCGTCCATGCAGCCTCCTGTGGCATCTGGCGTGGCTTGTCTCAGTCGGTCAGGCAGTCAGGATCAAACACATATTCACCGGCCAGCCAGCGCAAGATTTCGTTTACACACACCTGATCCTGAAACGGCAGGTAACGGCTCTTGAGATGGGCGATCTGCTCCTGGGTGAGCAGGGCCAGTCCCATGTCCTGAAACAGCGGCAGGTCTGCCTCTATCATCGCCGAAATCTGCGGCCCGCAGGTGGCATTGAGGGAGGCGTGCAGCGCCTTGTCAGCATCATACTGCTTGCCGAGCCGGTAGCTCATGGGCAGGGTGGCGAGCGGCAGCACAGAGAGCGCCGCCTGCTTCATGGGGTTGACTGCGTGGCCCGCGACCAGATCCACAAGTTCTGCCGGACGATTCTCGAAGGCGCGCAGGTGCAGGAAGCTGCTGGCCTTGCTGCCATCGTTGACCGGGTAGTTGTCCCACAAAAAGGGTTTGCGCCCGAGCAGCTCGGTCACCTGTTTGAGGTGGGGGGCCGGGTATTCGCTGGAGCAGACCCTGGGGCCTGTCCAGAAGATCTCGAAACGGCGGTCGAGTTGCTGGCCTATATCCTCCAGATAGCGGGGGGGCATGGCGCCGAACACCTTTTCCAGCACGGGATCCGTGGAGTAGTAGCTGGGGCAGAAGATGAGACGGCCGGCCTTGCTGTGGGCCGCAATGTCGTGGGCTATGGTGAGCTGGTGGTGGGCCAGATCCGGGGTATCCCCCTTCATGTCGTCGAACAGCACAGCCAGTATGTCAGGCTGCAGCGCTTCGTCGATGAGGCGCACCTTCTCCAACAGGGCCGGGCGCTTGCGATCATAGTCGTGGTGGGCACCCATGGGGCTCAAGCCCACCCCGAAGGCGAGGCCGTTGTCGCGGCACTGGCGGGCCAGCTGGCGCAGAGCCTCGAGCTCGGCTTCAGGCCAGGGCAGGGCCCAGTGCTTGCGCAGATAGCCATCTTCTTTCGGGGCATAGATGTAGAAGCCGTAGCCGTGGCGTGGCAGCCATTGAGCGTAGCGGGCGCGGGCTTCCCAGCTCCAGCCTTTGCCAAAGAATCCCTCTATCAATCCCAGATTGGGAAAAGGGGGTTGCAGGCCAGACAACTCGGTTTGGTAAGGCATAATGAACTCCCTGCTCGCAAAGGCGGGTCAGACGATGTGCGTCAGACCGGGTCTTCTTCCTGAAAGCGTACCCCTATCTTGCGGGGCTTGCCCTCTTCCATTTCGGCCACTGTCCAGATCAGGCCCTGCCATTCGACCTGATCGCCGACTACCAGATTATCGCCCAACTGGTCGGCAAGAAAATCGCCAAGTGTCTGATCCGCCACCTCGCTCACATCCAGCCCGTAGAGCGGAGCCAGGTCCACCATATTGGCGGCCGCCTCCAGCAGGAAGTCACCGAAGAAGCGCGGGCCCAGATCCTGCTCAGGGGCCTGACTGAACAGCTGGCCGAGAGCTGGAAGGTCTCGCTCGTGTCCTATGACGCAGAGGATGTCATTGGATTGCAGGCAGGTACTGCCCGAGGGGTGCAGCAGCTCCTGATCCCGGAACAGGGCGCAGATGCGGGTACCCTTGGGCATGCGCAGATCCCGCAGGGGCGAGCCGATGCACCACTTCTCGGCGCTGAGGCGGTAGACGAAGGTCTCCCACTGGCTGTCCAGATCTATCTCAAGCCCGGATCGGTTGATGGGTGACGGCGGTGCCGGTACCTCAACCCTGGCCAGCTTTGATGCCAGCGGCAGCGAGCTGCCTTGCAGTATGAGGGAGACCAGCACCACGAAGAAGGCGACATTGAAGTAGAGCTGGGCGTTGGGCAGCCCGGCCATCATGGGGAAGACCGCCAGTATGATGGGCACGGCGCCGCGCAGCCCCACCCAGGAGATGAACCAGCGCTCGCGGGGGGCGAAGTTCTTGAACGGCAAGAGGCCAATCCAGACAGAGACGGGACGGGCGAACAGTATCATCCAGGCGGCGAGTGCCAGCGCCGGCAGGGCGATGGGCAGCAGCTTGTGGGGGGAGGCCAGCAGCCCCAGCACCAGGAACATGCCGATCTGGCTGAGCCAGGTCAGGCCATCGAGTACCGACAGCGTGGTACTGCGACTGCGCAGGGAAAGGTTGCCGAGCAGCAGGCCGGTGAGATAGATGGCGAGGATGCCGCTGCCTCCGATGGCCGTGGTGAGGGCGAAGATGAGCAGGCCACCACTGACGGTCAGCAGGGAATAGAGGCCCGGAGCCAGCCTGGCGCTGTTGATGAGTTTCCACAACAGCCAGCCGCCGCCCAGACCTATGCCGGCACCGAGGCCAAACTGCTTGCCCAGTTGCAGCAGCAGGAAGAACCAGTCCAGCCCCTGTTGGTTGGTGGCAAGAATTTCGATCAGGGTGACGGTGAGAAACACAGCCATGGGGTCGTTGCTGCCGGACTCTATCTCCAGGGTGGCACTGACCCGCTCGTTGAGGCTGCGCCCGCCGAGCAGGGAGAAGACAGCTGCCGCATCGGTGGAGCCGACGATGGCGCCGATCAGCATGCCCTGCATCAGGTTGAGGTCGAACAACCAGGCGGCGGCCAGACCGGTCAGCCCTGTGGTGATGGCCACGCCGACGGTTGCCAGCGAGAGCGCTGGCCAGAGTGCGACCCGAAAAGAAGAAACCCGGGTACGCATGCCGCCGTCGAGCAATATGATGGCGAGCGCCAGGTTGCCCACCAGATAGGCAACCGAGTAGTCAGCGAAGTGAATGCCCCCCGGCCCATCTTCCCCGGCCAGCATGCCGACCGCGAGAAATATCACCAAAATGGGGATGCCAAGGCGAGAGGAGAGCGCGCTCAACAGGACACTGGCTCCCACCAACAAGGCCGCGACTAAAAAGAAACTGTTGATGGTGACGGCATCCAATGGCGAACTCCTTCTGTCAAAATGCAAAACAGGCACATTATATGCAGTTTGTTGGGCGCGGTGTGGCTTAATTGTGCATTTATTTGCAGTTTTTTACATTTTCAGTGCTGCCAGGAACTGGGTTTTTACCTTGAAGATGGCGGGAAGGAAGGGAGAAAGAAGTCCTGTTCTATGTGAACGGGATCACGGAGCCTGCATCAGTATGGGGAGGGGGAATTCCGCCCTCGTGAAAAGCAGCAGGGGCGCCATAGTGGCGCCCCTGGCGGGCTGAGAGGGCGATCAGTCGTCCTCGTCATCCTTGACTTCCCGTATCTTGTCCTTGTATTTGGGCAGCTGTTTCTCCAGCCGCTTCATGTCCTTGATGGCATTGAGAAACATGCCAAGCAGGAAGAGCAGTGGCAAACCAATCCACAGCCAGAGATTCATGGGGTTTTCCTTTCGTCAGGACAGGTGGTGACATAACGGGCCAAAATCTCGTCAAGATGGGCTAATATGGTTGACTTGCCTTCAATATCCGCCTGTTGCAGGCAAAGCGCCAGCGCATCCGGATCCAGCCGCTGCTCTCGGGATTCCAGCGCGAAGCTGATATGCCAGGGTTCGTAGGCGACACCGCTGCCGCTACCCACAGGTCTAGCATAAGGCAGGAAGAAGCCGAAGTCATTCATGTGGTCGGTCAGCCAGTCGCCGAGGTCGCTAAACCAGCCCCCGGCTTCATACTCCCAGGGCTCCAGCGCCAGCTTGGTACCGGCAGGCAGGCAGTCGGGATCATAGATGTCCAGATCCGTGCCCCAGTGATGGCGGCTGGTACCGGGCAGGGCGCTCCAGCGCAGTATGGCGTGCAGCCGTTCGCACTCGCTCAGTTGCAGCGTATCCATAGGCTGGTTGTCGGCATCCAGCAGGGGGCGCTCACCGCGCCACTTGCCATTCCAGATGGCGAGCTGACGCTCGAAGCTGCGCCAGCTGGAGGCCGCCTGCAGGTTGTGCCCTTCATGGGCAGCGGCCACCTGCATGTCGTTGAAGGCTGCTGCAGTGGCAGCGGTCAGGCGATGGGGCCCGCGTCCCACCAGAACAAGGTGACTCTCGTCGAGCCCCAGCAGTTGTCCCTGGGTCATGCCAGCAATCTCTCGAGTACCCCTTGGTACATCTCTGCCAGCAGATCCAGATCTTCGGCCTTCACGCACTCGTTCACCTTGTGGATGGTGGCATTGACGGGCCCGAGTTCGATCACTTCGGCCCCTGTGGGGGCAATAAAGCGCCCATCCGAGGTGCCGCCCGTGGTGAGCAGGGCCGGTTGCTGGCCATTGACCGCCGCTACCGCCGCCACTGTGGCCTCCAGCAGGGCGCCGGTATCGGTCAGGAAGGGCTGGCCGGAGAGGGTCCATGTCAGCTCGTAGTCCAGACCGTGCTTGTCGAGCAGGGCCTGGACGCGTTCACGAATATCCATGTCGGTCAGTTGTGTGCTGAAGCGGAAGTTGAACTGAACCTGCAATTCCCCCGGAATGACGTTGGAGGCGCCGGTGCCGGCCTGGATATTGGCAATCTGGAAGCTGGTGGGGGGGAAGTAGGCGTTGCCTTCATCCCATACAGTCTCGGCGAGCTCAGTCAATGCCGGCGCCGCCTTGTGGATGGGGTTGTCCGCCAGATGGGGATAGGCCACATGCCCCTGTACGCCACGCACCAGCAGATCCCCTGTGATGGAGCCACGTCGACCGTTCTTTACCACGTCTCCCACCACATGGGTGGAGGAGGGCTCGCCGACGATGCACCAGCGGATCTTCTCGTTGCGCGCTTCAAGGGTGTCGATGACACGCACTGTGCCATTGATGAAGGGGCCCTCTTCATCCGAGGTGATGAGAAAGGCGATGGACCCCTTGTGATCCGGATGCTCGGCCACGAAGCGTTCGACGGCCACCACCATGGCGGCGAGGGATCCCTTCATGTCGGCAGCGCCGCGACCGTAGAGCACGCCATCCTGGATGGTCGGTTCGAACGGCGGTGTGTGCCACTTCTCCAGCGGCCCGGCCGGTACCACGTCGGTGTGGCCGGCAAAGCAGAACAGGGGGCCTTCGCTGCCACGGCGCGCCCAGAGGTTGGTGGTGTCTTCAAACACCATGGGTTCGATGACGAAGCCAAGACGCGCCAGGCGTTCGCTCATCAGGGCCTGACACCCTTCATCCTGCGGGGTAACGGAGGGGCGGCGGATCAGATCCTTGGCCAGTGCGATGACGTCCGACATCAGCGTTCCTTAAAAAGTTTAACGAGAGAAGAGGGATTGATAGTGATCAGCCTTGAAACCCAGGGTCAGCTCGCCGTCCCGATCCAGCAGCGGGCGCTTGATCATGGCGGGATGTTCCAGCAGCAGTGCGCGCGCTTTTGCGGTATCCAGCCCCTGTTTTGCTTCATCCGGCAGGGCGCGGAAGGTGGTGCCACGGTTGTTGAGCAGGGCTTTCCAGCCAAGCTTTGCCAGCCAGCTATCCAGCGCGGCGGGATCCAGGCCATCGGCCCTGTGGTCGTGAAAGCGGTAGTCGATGCCAGCCTCGTCCAGCCACTTGCGGGCTTTCTTGATGGTGTCGCAGTTTTTGATGCCATAGAGGGTGGTGGCCATGGGGAGTCCTTGTCTGCGGGCGTGGGCCCTGAAAGCTGAAACTTGAGATCTGAACATGAAATCAAGGAAAGGCCCGATTCTGGCATTGTGGCGATCTCAAGGCAACGCTGGCGCTGCGACTCGGGGGATTTTACCAGGGGAGTCGCCAGCCAAAGGGTCTGAGTCAAATGCAGTGATGATGGGAAAAGAGCCCGGCGCACGGGGCGCCGGAGGGGATCATAGCTCGCAGAGGGATTGGCACCAGAGATGCAATTCTGACTCGAACCAGTTGAGCATGGCGTGGTTGTCGTCGCGGCGATGGCGGATGAGGCTGACCTCGAAGGTCGGCAGGGTAAAGCGGGTTTCGTACTCCACCAGATCCAGCAGCGGCATCAGCGGACGCAGCACCCTGGCTGGCGAGGTCAGCAGCAGGGGGGCATAGGGCAGGATGAAGGGCGCTGCCAGAAAACTCTGCACTATCAAGGGGGTATGGCGGGTCATGCCGTGCGCTGCGAGCAGGTCATCGACTATGCCCCCTTCGCTGCCACGGGGGGCGACCAGCAGATGCTGGGCCTTGGCGAAAGACTCTATGCAGAGCACCTGACCCTGAAAGGGATGGCTGCTGTGGGCGGTGCAGATCAGCTTGTCTTCAAACAGCGGGATGCGGCGAAAGCGACCGGGTACCTCGTCCTGCTTGCTGATCACCATGCTGACAACCCCTTCGTCGAGCTGGTCCTCGTAATCGGCATTGAGGGGCACCATGTGGATGCGCAGGTTGGGTGCTTGCTGTTGCAGGCGCCCCAGCAGGCTTGGCATCATCACATATTCCACATAGGTGTGGGCACCGATGCGCAGTACTCCCTCGAACTGACTCGGGTCGTGCTGTTCGGGCTGGCTGAAGGTCTGCTCTATGTCGTGCAGTATTTCCCGCAGTGGCAGCAAGAGTGCCTGTGCCCTTGCGGTAGGCTCCATTCCCAAGGGAGTGCGGATCAGCAGGGGATCGTCATAGAGCAGCCGCAGGCGGGCCAGAGCCCGACTGACGGCAGGCTGGCTCATGGCGAGTCGCTCGGCGGCCTTGGTGGTGTTGCGTTCCTCCAGCAGGGCCTTGAGCACCACCAGCAGGTTGAGGTCGACGCCTCGTAAATTCATTCTGTGCATAATGGAATACTAATAAATCATTTCCTTAAGCAGGGCCTTCACTTTAGTCTCACTCCCCGTCGATGGTCAGCATGAAGCTTGGATAAATCAGCGATTTATACAAACCCATGTTGTCCTGTTACCTCTTTCGCGTGGTGCCGGGGGTGGCAAGATTCGACAGCCTGAACTCTTTACTCTGGTCATCCAGAGCGTTGCTTGCTTAGTACCCGCCTTTGAGGCGGGTTTTTTTTGCCTGCGGTTCAGGAAAGCGGGCCCGAAGAAGTACAAAACGCGCCAGCGGGCGCGTTATGGTGATGAATGTCTGGGTCAGGGGGCAACAGGCCATTGGTAGTCAAAAACCCTGGCACGCTCCCAGGGCGCGTCCGGCAGGCCGGAGGAGAGGCCGGTGTATTTGCCCACATCGTCCACCACTATGGTGGAGAGGATCGGCAACTGGTGTTCGGTGCAGTACATGCGGATGCGTTGCAGCAGGGTGCGCAGCTCATCCTGGCTATTCTCCAGCCCGGCCTGCCTGGCCAGTTTGGAGTAACGAATGGTAGTGCGTTCCTTTGCTGACTCGACGAGGATGTCCCATAGCTTGTAGTCGCAGGTTGTGGTGCCTGCAGTGGCTTGGTTTGTCATAACTCTCTCCGGCGCGAAATGGTCGCTGTATGTCGATGGGCATCTTGGCCAGTTCACTGGCCCCTGACGTTGATCCAGAGCAAAAAAGCCTGAGGTTCCTCGCCAGAATGCTTGGCAAAGGGATTCTAAAGCTTTGCTATTAGTTTAAATTTCCATTTTTTATTGTTTTTTTGGAGTTTTGTTCTGGTGGAGTGGGCTCCGTCATGGTTGGCGACCAGGCGCAAGGAAAAACGGTGCCGTCTATGTCTGCATCCTCATGTTGCTGGCTCATATGGCCCTTTACCAAACCGCGACCGGATCAACGATTGAACCCGCTTGCTTGCCGCCAGAAGAAGAGCCTGCCTTCACCGCCGCTCGGCTACTCCTCCTCTTTTGCCAGGTAGGCCAGGTGTGCCTGCGCTGCCAGATGCCAGCCATCGAGCCCAAGAGGGGCGGCAAAGCCCGGGCCGTCGGTCACCATGGTGTGGTATTCCCCTTGTTCCCCACACAGATCAAAACCCTGCCGGTCTGCCAGCGCCTTCAATTCAGTGATGGCGGATGCGTCCAGCACTCGTCCGACCCAGCCGGGTGCCAGCGTGCGGGTATCGACGCAGGAGAGGTGGGCGACGATGCCGCGCTCAAGCATGTCGCTCAGCAAGGCTTCGCGAGATTGCTGCCAGAGCGGTGTGTGTACCTCAAGCCCCAGTGGGCGGCAGCGTTCGCGGATCCAGTTGCTGGCCCCCCCCACGCTGTCGATATCGCCGGTGACCACCCCATCGAGATCCCATTCCTGCCGCAAGCTGGCCAGTGCCCTTTCATAGCTCTGATCGAATGGCGCCTCTATGGTAACCAGCTGATGGGGCAGGCCCAGCGCCTCGGCCTGACGGCGTACCAGTGGCAGGGGATGAGCGAGAAAGCGGGGCGCAGGGGGGGCAAAGGTGACCAGTGCCACCACCTGATGCCCCTGCTCACGGGCATGACAGAGAGCCTGCATGGCATCTTTGCCGCCGCTCCAGAGCAGGATGACGCGAGACATGGAGTCGATTCCGATGGTGAAAGAGGGAGCATGCTACCCAGTGGCGGGGTCGCAGGTAAAGCCGTGGCGTGAAATCGTAACGGGAATAGGCAGGGGGAGAAAAGAGCAGGCCCCCGGAGCGGGGGCCTGCCTGGCAATAGCGTGATAAACGCCGCTGCGATTAGAGCAGAATGGTGGTCAGCACATAACCCAGGGCGCAGGAGCTGCTCACCCCGATCAGCCCCGGAATGATGAAGCTGTGGTTGATGATGAACTTGCCGATGCGGGTGGTGCCGGAACGGTCGAAACCGATGCAGGCCAGATCGCTCGGGTAGGTTGGCAGCACGAAGTAACCGTAGCTGGCCGGCAGGAAGGCGATCAGCAGCTTGGGCTCCACCCCCAGCGCCAGACCCATGGGGGCGATGGCGGTCAGGGCGGCAGCCTGGCTGTTGACCAGCTTGGAGATGAGGAACAGCACCAGGGCGTAGGTCCAGGGCTGGGCCTGTACCACGTGGGACAGGGTTTCTTTGAGCAGCGGCATGTGGGCCTGGAAGAAGGTTTCGCTCATCCATGCCACCCCGAACACGGAGAAGATGGCGACCATGCCAGCCTTGAAGACAGCCCCGTTGGCGATCTCGCCCGGTTTGACCTTGCAGCGCATCAGAATGATGGCACCGGCGATCAGCATCATCATCTGGATCACCAGGTTCATGGAGAGAGGGCCTGTCTTGTCCTTGATGGTGAAGACGGGGCGCAGCCCTTCGTTGGCGCCAAGCAATACCACGGCAGCGATGGCGGCGAAGAAGATCCAGGTAGACCAGTAGGCCTCTTTCGGGAACTTGGTGTTGAGCAGGGTTTCACCGCCGCCATAGATGAAGGCGTGCTGCTCCGGATCCTTGATCCTGGCCTGAAACTCTTCATCCTTGTCCAGATCCTTGCCGCGACGCAGGCTCCACAGGGCCGCCATCATCACGCCGGTCAATGAGGAGGGGATGGCAATCATCAGGATATCCAGCAGGCCGTAAGCCTCACCGATACCGTGCCCAGCTGCCAGTATGGAGACCATGGAGACCACGGCGACCGAGACTGGCGAGGCACAAATCGCCATCTGGGAGGCGACGGAGGCGACCGCCATCGGCCGTTCCGGGCGGATGTTCTTTTGCAGCGCTATGTCGGAGATGATGGGGAACATGGTGTAAACCACGTGGCCGGTACCGCACAGGAAGGTGAGGGTCCAGGTGGTGAGCGGGGCCAGTATGGTGATGTATTGCGGGTGACGGCGCAGCAGACGCTCGGCCACCTGCATCATCAGGTTGAGGCCGCCGGCAGTCTGCAGGGTGGCGGCGCAGCCGATCACCGCGAGTATGGTCAGCATGACTTGCACCGGCGGTTCGCCCGGTGCAAGGCCGAACACGAAGGTCAGCAGGAACAGACCTATGCCACTGATGAGACCCAGTCCCATGCCCCCAAATCGGGTACCCAGCAACAAGCAGCCGAGTACCACCATAAATTCCATCAAGATCATTCCATTACCTCGCGTGATTTAATCCATATCTGTGCTGTGTTGAGCTCATGGACCGGGATTGTCTGTTTTTATTTAGCCCTAAAGGGTTAGTGGGTATTGTGCCCTTCTCAAAGGGGCAAAAAATTGAGGTACTTCAATAACTCATCGCTTTTTGATTTAACTGCATAAAAACCGCGTATTAACATGATTGTTATTTGAAGGGGGCTGGTTGGTATCATACGGGGCTGGCATCTTGAGGTGCACTGCAACAAGGCTGCAGCCAGAAGGGGAAGTGTGATTAATTGTGGTGGCTGCGAGGGGCGAATGCCGTGGGGCGGGCAACAAAAAGCCGACCCTGAGGTCGGCTTTGTCGGCAAAGGGCCGTTATCAGAATTCAGCGGTACGGGGTGTACGGGGGAAGGGGATAACGTCACGGACGTTGCCCATACCGGTCACGTAGACCACCAGACGCTCGAAACCGAGGCCGAAACCGGCGTGCGGGACTGTGCCGAAGCGGCGCAGATCGCGATACCACCAGTAATCTTCCTTGTTCAGCCCCATTTCGGCCATGCGCTGATCGAGTACCTCGAGGCGCTCTTCACGCTGGGCACCGCCGATGATCTCGCCGATCCCGGGGGCCAGTACGTCCATGGCGGCAACTGTCTTGCCGTCATCGTTGAGACGCATGTAGAAGGCTTTGATGTCTTTCGGGTAGTTCTTCACCACCACAGGAGATTTGAAGTGCTCCTCGGCCAGATAGCGCTCGTGCTCGGAGGAGAGATCGATGCCCCAGGAGACAGGGAACTCGAACTTCTTGCCACAGTTTTTCAGCACTTCGATGGCATCTGTGTAGTCGATCTGGGCAAAGTCGGAGGAGACGAAGCGTTCCAGACGACCGATGGCATCCTTGTCGACGTGCTGGGCAAAGAACTCCAGATCGTCGCGGCGCTCGGCCAGTACGGCGTTGAAGACGTATTTGAGCATGGCTTCGGCCAGGGCGGCGTTATCGTCCAGGTTGGCGAAGGCAATTTCCGGCTCAACCATCCAGAACTCGGCTAAATGGCGGCTGGTGTTGGAATTCTCGGCGCGGAAGGTGGGCCCGAAGGTGTAGACCTTGGAGAGGGCACAGGCGTAGGTTTCGACGTTGAGCTGACCGGAAACGGTCAGGAAGGTCTCTTTGCCGAAGAAGTCCTTGTCGTAATCGACCTTGCCAGCGTCGGTGCGCGGCAGGTTTTCCAGATCCAGGGTGGAGACGCGGAACATCTCGCCGGCACCTTCGGTGTCAGAGGCGGTGATGAGCGGAGCCGCAATCCACAGATAACCCTCTTCATGGAAGAAGCGGTGGATGGCCTGGGCCAGGCAGTTGCGCACCCGGGTCACGGCGCCGACTATGTTGGTGCGCGGACGCAGGTGGGCCTGTTCACGCAGGTACTCTATGCTGTGGCGCTTGGCGGCCATGGGGTAGGTGTCCGGATCTTCGACCCAGCCTACGACCTTGACGTCGGTGGCTTGCAGTTCGAAAGCCTGACCGCTGCCCTGGGAGGCGGCAACCACACCGGTCACTTCCACGGAGCAAGCTGTGGTCAGACGCAGCACTTCATTCTCATAATTGGCCAGGGTATTGGGGACAACTGCCTGTACCGGATGGAAACAGGAGCCGTCGGATACGGCCAAAAATGAGATCCCCGCCTTGGAATCACGGCGAGTCC